>Ga0182738_1002831_pt1 | contig 20298 bp, 13 predicted proteins | sample eDN5th30CBELigMG_FD_128876 | JGI IMG/M metagenome (GOLD analysis project Ga0182738, IMG submission 128876) | Enriched Miracle-Growth compost microbial communities from Emeryville, California, USA - eDNA 5th pass 30_C BE-Lig MG (version 2)... ... | reverse complement strand
TTTTCGCTGGCCCGTGCCCCCATCCCAGAAATTTAAAGAGGATTCAGCTCTATGAAGAGGATCAAGGCTGAGTGGGGAGGCTCCAAGATCTTCTGATGATATCTTTGACTGGGGAAGATATCAAAATTTCGAGGCCAGATGGAAGGTCTCACCATTGGAGCGAGATTAGTGCTTTCCGTAACTTGAATAAAAATTGATTTTCAACCTCAATATGCTTGTTTCCAACTTTTAAAGAATAGAGAGAGTTTATTTGGAAAAAATTCGAAAAAAATTCCAATATTTTTTTTCCATTGTTGAAAAAGAGGTCTTTCTGAAATTTTGTCTAAAAGTGTCAAAAACTTTTCGTCAAAATTTGAGCTTTAGAAAAAATTTGGCTAAACTTAAGGGACTTTTAGACTGAGGAAAATCACTGATTTTTTCCATTTTCCCTTTGACCAGGAGTCAATATTTCATTTTTTTGAGAATATTTTATGAAGTTTGCTACAACTTAATTTGATTTATGTAGAAGTATGAGAGTTGGAAGATTTCGAGACTTCTCAAACTCAATCCAATGGAATCGTTTTTTCAGAGGAGAGATATTTCAAGAGTTTTCTTGGTTCAAATTCATGAGCCTATTGAAATTCTGTTGCAAACTTCAAAGCAAAACTTCATGAAATTCTAAAAGTCAAGACGTTGAAGAAAAGATAATAGAGCCTGGCTTTCCCAACGCACAAAAAAGAGAGTTGGAGGGAATTGTATCAAATGGTTAAAAAACTTTCAAAGACTTGAAAAGAAGGAAAAATATTTTTTTACTCATACTGATTACATATCCACTCTCAAAAAATCTCCAAAAAATGCGACGCTTTGGACTCCAAATATTTTTCAATTTTCAAAACAGGGCCTTGAAAAACCTCCGCTAAAAAATAATATAGATAGCAAAGAACATGTTTTGGGGTTGAGGGTTGGATTTTTGAGATTCGAAATTTGGGTACAAGGGTGGTTTTATAACAAGGGTGGAAAAGTAGCATTTCAGAGTGGAAAAATAACGGACTAATCTTTCAGCTTGCATCATCATACTTTGGTCCCCTGGATTTCTACAAATTAGGCTTTGAATCCTTGAATATTTTTAAAGGGAAAAATGGTATTTTTAAAGAGCTGTTTCATGCCATGGTTGGGAGAAATTCAAGTCGTTCTCATTCATGAAAGCTCGAAAAGAAGATAAAAAGACGATATCTGAAACTTCAAAATTCCCAACAAGATGAGCAATTGGATTCTATTTTCAAATGTCTAACGGAAACTCAATTAAAAAAATTAAAAAGAATTTCTTATTCATTTGAATCAGGGATGAAATATTTATTTTCAGGTTTCTTTATCCCCTCAGGAGAGAAAATTCCGAATAACTTTTTGTGACAGAGTTTTTGGTTCGATCTGAATCAAGTTTTGCGATATTTTTGTCCTCCCAAGTCAAAACCTTTTCAAAAAAAATCCAAAGTTGTTGTACTCAGGACCTTTTAATGAAAAATCAACGGTTAGTTGGAAGCTTGAAAATTAAAAAAATACTCATTTCGTTGATGAAAAAGATTATCAAATAATAATTCTTTCGCTGAGATTTCAAGGTTTTTGCTCATTTCAGGGAGGGGCACTTTCGCAGAAAAGCTAGATTTAAAGGGAGATGCTCAAATCATCAATTCTTTTGTTTTTTTAGATGACTTGTCAAATTTCATTTCAAAAGGGTATACTTGAAAGGACAAGGTCTGGCTCATTTTTATAGAGTATCTTTTGAAAAAACGATTGCCGAAAAGGCATCTCCAAAAGATGGTTCCAAGAACTTTGAGTATTCTTAAAGTTCTTTTTTGTCTTGAAAAAAAGCTTAAAACCATAATTGGAATTCGAAAGACAATGAATCTTTCAAATTTCGGACACTTGAACAGGGAAACCAAGAGAAGGTTGGCTCTATCTATGATGGCTAGAAATTTTGTCTTCCCAGAGGGAATATAACCCAAGTGAAGGTTGATTAATATGGTGTCATCCATTGATATTGATTTTAGAAATAAAGCAAAAATACTTAATTTAGTAGAAGCTGATTCACATTTTTCAATAAAAGGATAATACCTTCTTGGATTTTTATGAAAAGCGATAACTTAAGAAACCACTTTCGGGAATGAGATAAGATGATTTCAAAAAGTCCAAGTGAGGTAGAGGAAGAAAGGGGGTAGAGAAACTGTTTTTGGAAGATAACTGCGAAATTTAAGGATGAGACTTTTTGATTTTCCGAATTAAACTTTAATAAAAACTGCTTTATAGGAGGAATACTGAGGTGAAACATCTGTGATTTTAATGAGAACTCCTTACTTTTACTTTTTTGAAAAGTATCTCGACAGGACAAAGCTGAACATCGCCAAAGAATTAAAGTTCTTTGACACTCTTGCCTGTGTAAGCGGCTTGCTTGGCATGATTCTTTCTCTCGTTGAGGTACTGTGTTTTTCAAGTCAAATCGAGTTTAAAAACTGCTTTAGCATGAGATGTATCTCAAGAAAGCCCTCCATTACCATGACATCGTCGACTCCTCAGGAAACACTATCGATGTTGAAATAATACTCGTAACTTATCTTGAGTAAACAAAATCATAAACACTCTCAAAGAACGTTCACGCTTACGTACCTTATTCGACTCTGTTTCGATCAATTGTCAGCTGTTTGACTTTAATCACCAGTACAATGAGATAAAACTTGAACTCAATTCGCCTAGTGTTTTCGATTATAACCAGATATAAGACAATGTGGAGTTACTTCAAGTTGAAAGCAACAATTGACATCAGGAGTAAGTAAAATTGACCCAAGTCAACCTAATTGTAAAATCAAGCTCGAGCAAAGAGATCCAGACATCTCTGGTTTTGTTTGCTCGAATTGTTGTATATCGCAATTCATGCTCCTCCAAAAGTAAACTTTGGGCTCACTTGGAACGAACAAGGTCGGGACATTACCTATCCGTAAGCATTTTTGGCATAATTTGGGAGTTGAGGATGATAGGTTTGATACCCTCGTCTCGATTATCATACTGGGAAGAATATATTTATGCTGGAGAGTTTTTTATGACTTGTCATTTTGGAACAGTACTCGATCAAATCAAATCAAGTTGGAATTGAATACTGACTGAATTGTCGAAGCTAACCTTTTTCCTCTAGAGAAACTCTAGGATGTTCAAATAAAGATGGCTTTGCAATAAAAGCAGAAGTCAAGTATAGACCTTATCATATTGTTTGCGTTCTCGTCATATTCTCAACTGTTGTTCTTGGAATCGGATTGCGAAACACCGAAATGTATTCTTATTGATATCTCAATCTTAACCATTAACACAGCGTATTTCTTCATGTTTCGAGATTAGATTGGTATCCTGTTTGGAACGGCATCTGGTGTATTATGATGAGTATGACAACTGTTGGTTATGGCGATTATTATCCGACCACAAATATTGGAAGAGTTATAAGTTGATAAAATCTTTGGATATTCTCCAGCTCATCCTTTTTTTAGTTATTATTGCTGCTTTATGGGGAAACTTTTTAACATCACTTTTTGTTGTTGCTCTCACAAATTCTATCCAGTTCACTTTCAATCAAAATCAGGTATTTGAATCTCTCCATTTTTCTCTGACATCTCAGGCGTATCAAATGGTGAAAAGAGGACAAAGAGAAATAGTGTTGGCGGTGAAAGCTGCAAATTTATTGAAATTTGCTCTTTTATTGTGGATCAGAAATGGGAAAAGGGTGAAAGTTATGGTCAAGAGCCCATCGAATAAAGGTGGATTTAGACGAAGAAATATATTCTTTGGGACTCAGGCCAAATTGGGTCTTGAAAGCCTCAAAAGAGCATATATCCAAAGTGCTATCGATTTTAAAAAGTTTAGAAGGAGCTATGAGGCGTACATTAACGAAGTAACGACAGATTCAGTGTATAGAGAAGTAAAATCTGTGCTTTTAACGGAACTTTCGCATCTCAAAAATAGAATTCCTGTCTACTCAAATATCAATAAAAGAATCATCGAAAATGAAGTATGAATAATTTTGAAAATTAACGACTTATTTAATCTTTTTAGCTTTTCCAGATATTAATTCAAGAAAAAATTGGTAAGCTTTCAGAGCTGCAAAAGCAAGTTTACAGTAAATTGACCGATCCAGACCAAAGTTCGGACATTACCCAGACTGATGCTCTTTTCAAGTCCAGCTCCAAAACCAAAAAGACAGACCAAGATATCATAATAATGCATTCAGATCGCAACACTGCTATTGTTTTAAGGGAAGATTCAGACAAAATGGATGATGAAAAGTCTGGAAAAACCTCTGTTCACACGCTCAATACTCCAAATGCAAGGAGTCGAGATCCCAAAATGTCAGCAAGGTTGAAACAAAAAGAAACTATCTTAAGCAAGCCTGAGGAGAGTGAGTCAGAGGAGCTTCTGAGAATAAGAAACAGTCGGAAATTCTTTACAACGAACTCCAGACCCGTGACAAGGGAAGGAACGACCTTCAGGGACCTGATTGAAGGCCAAAACGACAATAGCCTCGAAAAGTATGCAAAGACAGAAGGTAGTATGGGCCTCGGACTCGATAGAGATCGCAAATACCCAAAGACGTTTGCACATCTGGGAGAACTGACGCACAAAGCAGCTGACTTTGAACTTACGCACAGACCTACCATGCCTGTGAAAGAAGCCCCTTTAAGAAACTTGATTGTTGGAATGCTCGCTGAAGAATGCAAAGAAAAAGAGGGATCTAATCCTCCTCGCAAGGGTGGAAAAAATATCATGCAATTTTCAACAAGGTTTGAGCAGACAGGGGAAATGGATGTCCCTGAGGAAGAGGCTTTGTTTGTCAAAAAAGAAGTGTCTGTTGGTCAGAGCCCTTATTTCAGGGAGCCAAATCAGCACTTGAGCTTTGCAAACGATTTGAATCCATATTTGAAGATGGATCTTCCCAAATCAAACTTTCAGGAAGAAGCTGAGGATTTGCTCTTGAAAGAAAAGAGCCCTAGCAGATCAAGTGAAGGAAATATGGAGCTCGAGTACCCCTTCCAGCTTGTAAAATCAATAAATGAGGATTTTGCTGCAGATTTTCCTGAATTGAATGAAGTCCATTCGGCTATCAAGGTATCGCCTCGGGTCCCACCCAGGCAAACAGTAACCAGCATGGACAATTCTCAAAGAGATAATCTGGATCTAGATCTCTAAAAATTGTACTTTTTGTAGTTTTGAAGAGGACTGATAGAAAATCAAGCTCCTCTCCTTGGTAAAGCCCGCATTGGGTGCCAGTATAAATAAGAATAGGATTGGATCACTTTCATAAAGCAATTGAGTCTCCAAGAAGATTTCAACTCCTTGTAACATTATTAGAACCTTTTTTACATATTAAATCAATAATATGTCGTAGTTTTTCATCTTTTATTTTTTCACCTCATTGTGATTTGCTAAAAATCCAAGGCTCTCTCTCATTTCAATGATTTCTAAAAAACTTCAAACTGCGTTTTTCCATTATGAAAAAGAGCAATTTAAAAATCAACGGAAAAATTCCTCAAAATGATTATTCTTTTTCAATGAAGTTTTTCGAATCTTGAATTAAATTCTTCAGAAATTGAAGGTCATTTCAAAGCTGATTCTTGACCTTCAGAATTGAAAGAATTTTTTGTTTTGGTGTTTTTGTTGAATGCAAATCTTTCTTGACAAAAAATAAAAAGTGAAGAAAAAGTCGGAATTCATTCATTATCTTTGTGACTTCTTTCTTTAAAAAAAAAATCAGAACTTTTTTCTTAATTTTTCAAATTCATCAAATCACTTATTTATTAAAAGGACACATCGCCTGCAAATATTTGCTTCATGCCCTCATTTTTGGGATTCTCTCAAATTTTTTCACATTTTTTTTCAAGATCTCGATCTGCTTTCAATCTGAATTGAGCCAAGAATAGAGGTTTTATTTCTTGATGTGTTTTTATCCGATTCAAAAATACCCTCAAAATAGGAATTCCTTAGAGTTCCTTGAATTCATGGTTTTAAGAACTCTTTGAGTGAAAAATTACTCAAAGAATGAATTATTGTCCTCGTTTTTCATCTCCTTCCGAAAAATTTGAGCGAAAAATATAAAATAGCTTTGCTTGTATTGCGAATTGAGATTTTGATTAAAAAAATCTTGGAAATCTACAGCAAACAAACTTTAAATCAAAGCAATAATAACTAATGAACGAAAAGAAATTTGACTATAAGCAATTAAAAGCAACAGGTTCGTTGTCAACACTTCCAAGCAAATTGACCTTTTTAGAAAGAGTAGTTGAAATAAACCAAATTTTGAATGGGGCTGAAGGACCAGAATTAAAAGCTTTTGGATTCCATCTCCAGAATGTGAGGTTCATTTTTTCCAAAAAGCACTCGAATCTGAGAATAATTTCATCACAGAAAAAATATCATGGAAGAAATGAAACAAGAAAACGAGGATGAAGATTATTTGATCAAGGAATTAGAAGAATATCTCGATACTTATTATGTAAATCAGGTAAGCATTGAATGTTTTGGCAGTGGGCTCAGTAAGCTTTTAAGCCTAAGCAATCGAACATCAAAGGAAAGTTTGAAGACCAATCCAGCCATTGGGGTCAGAGTAAATCAAGTGATATCCATAAACTTCAGAAAAAGCATCATATGATGCAACAGTATCTCCATACAAATCGACAGGTAAGGAGATGACGATGATGAACCTAATAATTCTTAAAAAGGGTGAAATACTCGAAATAAATGAGAGCAAAAAGGACTTTAAAGATTTAAAGAGAATTCTTGGATTGGGAAATTTGGGTCATCATTAGGATGTGCGCAAAAATATTTAAAATAAGAAAGATTTGAAGTTGAAGCAAAAAATTTTTGGGGTATCCACTCTATTCACATTGTTATTAATATCCACGGGTTCGTTATTTCAAGAACCTTTCTTATATTATGTGTGTCGAGGCTTGTACTATTGTGTAAAGGAAAAGTGTTCTTGCTCTTTTCTCGAAAAATTAATCCAATACTTTTCAAAATTCCCTTGTGACCAAATTACCAGATTCATCGATAAAAGGAAGCTTTTTCATTCGGGAAAATCACCCAACTGTCCCAATTTTTTTTATGACTGCTATTTATTAAAGGAGAAAATTATTTTAATGAGATTTTTGGAGTGGAGGTTTGAAAAAAAAATCAAAATTCTGAGATGATCGAATTGGTTTCAAAGACCAATGATTGTGACCGAAAAAGTGTTAAATTTGTCTCAATACTTGAGCTAATTAAATTTTCAAGTTTCAATAATATTGTAAAGAAATAATCTGAAGCTTTAATAAGTCGAAATAAATTATTCAATTTTTGTTTCTTTCTTGAGATGAAATGTCAATTTTAATAGCAAGAAGCTTCATTCTATTCGAGGCAAAGAACTCAAAGGAAACAAGATTTGATGAGAGTATTGAAGTTAGCAAGCAATGATTTTTTTTTGGATGTCTATTGAGCACTGCTCTCAAATAATCCAACGAGTTAACAGTTGCGAATTTTCAACCGTTTTTCAGAAGAAATTTTGATGATCGCTCAACTTTGAATTTTGAGATGTTCTCACCAATTGGAGATGATTTTTATTAGATGAGGGGTTAGTTCTTAAAAATATTTGGGATTGGAGAATAGTCTCATGGGTGTTTGAAAATAAAATTCAAATTTTGACATCGGATTAATTTCCTCGTAGTTGCAATTTATCCATTTCAATTTATGAATATTTGATCAACTTTTGAGAGATTTTGGTGTAATGAGTCGAGAAAAAGCGTAATGCTGGCTTTGTGGTAATCCTTGGTCCCTTATTGGAAATTTGTTCAAAAAAAAGTGAAATTATGGCAAGCAGTGGTGTCAAAAGGTATTTCAGTGATTCGATGATTGGCTCAAAATCAAAAGAAAAACGAATGAGTTGTTTGAAATAAAAGAAAACAAAAGAATTTACCAAATAAATTAACTTATTTTCAGGAAATTTTTAAATCAAATATTACAAAAATAAATTAAATTCTAAATTAATGAATTGTTTCAAGGAATTATCAAATTATTCTGAATTAATAAAAAAAAAATAGTTTTTCAACCACCCCCAAATTAAAAAAAAAATTTCAAAGACAGAATAAATTTTTTAGAACACACATCCTTTTTTTTGTTTGAAAATATATTTTGTTTGCTGCGGATAGTTTCTCACCCCCTAATACATAAATTTTGGATATTCGGGTTCCTTTCTCACACTTTTTTTTTTGTGAAAATCCAATTCAAAATGGATTGAATTCAAGTGAGCTGTTTGTTTTTCAAGAGAAAGTTTGAAGTGAAAAAAAAATTTTCTATCACTTGAGAGATCTTGCTGAGTCTTGATTCAAGTAAATTTTCCTTGAGATGTCGAAACTTCATCTCGAAATTTAATTTTGCGTTGAAACTACTCAATCATTTGATGGATTGACTACGTTTCAGAAATCAAGACATCAACAAATTACTTTGACAAATAAGTAAAGTAAAAGTAATTGACTCGACCAGAAGGTTTCATTTCGAGAGGAAAAACTGAAGCGTTTTCTCAATGAAAGGGATTCTGGAAAGTTTTTACAGCAAAACAAAATTTTTAATCAGTTCCTCTTTCGTGATTATTACAGCCTTGGGATGAGCGAAGAAGATCCTTTGTGACTTCAACAAGGGGTTCAAAATGCGAGGATTTTTTTCATTGAACTTCTCCTCATCTTGAAGTAAGGAGTCAGCCTACGTCATTTTTGCTCTTTAATGAGTGAATTTCTTGTGAAACCTTTAGATTTCGAGTCAGCTAAAAACCTTTTTGGAGTCAAAATTGTGATCTTTTAAACAAATCTCTCAACAAAAAATTTAAAGCCTCGTAATTTTGATAAAAATGTAGGGAATCAGACCAATATCTTGAACAATTTTTCAATTTCTCTTTCCCTTTCATAGATTTAAAATGAGGCCAAAGAGAGTGTTTTCAGGAGATTTAGGATCTTAGTCTTTCCTTTCACTCCAAAGTTCTCTTTGCTCCCTAATGCCACTCAAAAGGCAACTGAGGTGAACCAGAATTGAACGAGGTTCTGAAGTTATTTTATCAATCCAGAAAATTTCATAAAAATGTTGAATGGAACTTTTCTTGATTTTGAATAATCAAAAAATTTTCGACTCAACTGTTCCAAATTTCAAACTACTCCTTCAAAAAATAGTTTTTCAGTTTCAAAAGGGTCAAAACCGAGAAAATAAAGATCTTGAGGCCATTCAGTCAGAAAAGTAAAGCCAAAGACTGACAAAAAACGATTCAGAGAAAACTTTGTCAGAACAGCTTCGATCGTTGGGATATCTGCTGAAGAGTTTGGGTCTAATATTTTTTGGAGCATTCTCAAGTCAGACTTGACATACCAATCAATTTTATTAAATGAACTTCTTCTCTCTCACTCTCATTCGGAGTTTGATCTGCTCTCGTCTCAGTTTCCACTTTTCTGATGATAAATATCCTTAGGTGAGGGCCACCGATTTTTTGAAAGGGACAGTTATTCAGTCATCCTTACATGTTGAGATCGAATTAACTCAATCTCCTTCTTCAAAAATCGAAAGGCAAGGTATGAAATCTCGGACTGAAAAAAGCAATTGAAAAGCTTTTTTGAATTCCATGCTCGATTTGACTTTCTTACGATTCCACCACAGTGCTTTTCATAAGAATTTCAAAAATTACGACATTGCCGAATGAGTTTTCTTGAAAAATCGACAGACCAACCTGAAAAACGGACACTGCCCGTTAAAGCATCCAACAATAGAAAAAAAATTCCTAGGGGAGTTTTTCTATATTATTGTGAAACTTTATTGGATAGTATTGTATGATCTAAATATCGATTTTTAGTCTAAAAATAGTCTCCATAAGCTCATTCAAGGTTCAGCAAGATGGAAATATAAACATTCAAATTATTGCTGAAAGGTCGTAGTCGAGTTCATTTCCAATGAATGAGAGCTTTAGTATCAAGAAAATCTTTTTCTGGACATCCAGCAAAAGTTATCCGCTCTCTTTCTAAATTTTCATCTCCTCGATAACTTCAATAAAGAGAGGATAAAACAATGCTTTCACAATCACAAAAAATTCTGAAATAATTTTTTAGAGTTTAGCAGAAAAACCTCTTTCTACTTCTCTCCTTAGGATTAAAAAATTCCACCCAGTCACTGGGAGTTTGACCAAATTTGGAAACATTTCATGTTGACGTTTTATTTTTGTCAAGACTTTTCATAAGGAAAATTTTTTTGTTAGATTTTTTTATTTTTTCTCTCTGTAGAGATTCTCGAAATTACATCAAGGAGAAAAAGGGAATTTTTTTAACATTATCGGGAAGCTTTTGGAGAAAAATTGACAGTTCAAGTTGAAAAACCGACGGAGTCGGAAACTGTCACTTCTTAGGAAAAGCACTGTTCCACCATCTCTCCAAACATCTTCATAAAATTTTAGCCGTTAAAAAGTGTTTTTATGAGTAAAACTGTTACATTTTTGTTTCAGATTCGAAATCTAATTGTTGAGCAACGACATTGTACATCTCACCTTTCCACGAATACTTTGAAGAAGACTTCTTGTTCCATAAATTCTTGAAATAAGGAACCAAGTAATATTCAAGGAGCAAACGTAAATTTTTCTAAAACAGCTTTTTGAATCAAAGAGTCTTCCTCTTCCAAAGGTCACAAAAAAGTAAATTGTCGAGAAAAAACCATTGGTTTAAATTTTGCTAACCTTTCCTGCTTTTCTTTTGAGTCACGCCTGAACAGAGTCAAAAAGGCAGAGTGATCCAGACATTTTGTTTTCAAAAAAGACTTTGTAAAAAAAAATTACAAAAGTCTTCCGCTCACTCAGATAGGATTTTCCTTTTTTATCCATTAGCTTCAAAAAGATCGTGCATTATTTGAAGGGAACCCATAATTTTTCAAATTTTGATTTGGCAGATAAAAGAGGGGTGACAAATTTATAAAATAAAATTTGCCATTTTTTAGATGATAATGGAGTATTGAAAATGGTGATAAAAATTGCGTGAGTCCATGTTGAAGATTGATTGACCATATCAAAAAAAAAAAATGAGAGCATAGAATCGGTAATAAGAGTGGGTATTTCAAGCAACATCAAAATTGTCCATGAAAAGAGAAAATCAAAAATTATGAGAAAGAAAAAAAGGTGAAAAAAAAATGACTAAATTAATTCTGGGTTTTGGGTTCAAAAAATAGAAATTTACGAAATTAATGGAAAATTTCCTCAGAGATAAAGTTATTTGAAAAATAAATATTTGAATTTTAAACAACAATAATAAAGTTCCTGATTGTTAATTATCTGAATTAATAAAAACATAAAAACAAAATTAAATTAATATCAATCAAAATAATAAATTAAAAATTCGAAATGTGAAAAGGAATTTACCTAAAAAAAAAATTAATTATTTATTCAATAATAACTCAATGTATTCATTAATTCAGTTATGTGGAATTCATTTAGTTCAGAAGAAAGGTTGTCAATTTATTTAGGCTTTTTTTTTTCGTTAACTCGATATTTCACTTTCTTGGTGAAAGAATTTTGAAGTCTTTCTTCCTTTATGAGAAGAATGAAAAGAAACTTTTGACTTGACTTGACATATATGGTGCTTTATTCGTAAGGATTCATTCAAAAACTGCTACACATTTGATGTTCTTTGAAATCGCTTCAACCTTTACAAACGCCCTATAAACCCATGCACGTTTTTCTTTTCAACTATTTTTATTTTGAATTTTTGAAATTTTGATTATAGTTTTGAACTATTTGAACATATTAATTACAAAGTGATTTGCCAAGAGATTGATACTAATCCAAATTATGAAAAACACTCTTTAATTAGTCTCTGAAAGAATGAATCTAGAAACAAAACAGACTTCATTTCATCAATCGATCTTCAAGTGGATTCCAAAGTTATGTGAAAAAGAGTTGATTTCTTCTGAGATTTGAGAATAGCTTTCATTTTTTGCCGCTGCCGAGTTTGATATTTTATTATTATTGTGATTGATCAAGCAAAAGAAATAAAATGCGAGTTCAAAAAAATCTGGCAGAGTTCTTTCTCTCATAAGAGAGTCCGTTTTTTTCTCAAAACCCCTCGAGAGTTGATTTTTTTCAACACCTAAATTCTGTATTTCAAAACTTCGAATTTGGTGCTCTGGAAAATAGCGTTTTCAAAATCATTTTTTTTCTCACCCACTTTTCTGCAAATTAAAACAATAAATCTTATTTCTGGATTTCAGAAAGCTGAAATCAGACATACCTTTTTTTTGTTGGAAAAGAGGAAAATATAACGAATAAGAAGAACCTGTAAATTTTAAAGTCAGCTTGAGAGAATTGAATTTATCGATCATAAAGGTCCAAAAAATTAAGAAATTCTGATTTTTCGCAATTCATTGAACAACATCATTTCCCAAAAGTTCCCCTTTTTTTTTTTGGAAATGAAAGAGGTTAAATTCGACACAAAATATCGCTCAAAAGATGATTTCTTTTTGTTTTGATTTCCAGATTATCCTTCTGAAAGCTCTCTCGCATATTTGACTTTTCCCTTTGAAATAATATCTTTACGATACGATATGATGCAGGATGGGTTTTGAGTGAGCGAGTGAGTGAGGTGGATTAAACTTTATAAATTCAGGTGTTTTCTGTTTCCTTTATCTGACTATTTATTAAACTTATTAGACTTTTGTAATAATTTACAAATTAAAGTCATAAAAAACCTAAAAGTAACTCCTGCATTAATCCAGAATGTCCAACAAGGGAAAAAAGCCTTCCAGTCTTCGTGGCCAGTTTTTGAACACTCAGCAAACCGAGGCCTACAGACAACTTATGGCCGTACCTGACCTGAAAATTTTTTTGGTTAATGATGATTAGACTGAGCAAAGAATTCTTGCCCCCAGAAATAAAACCGATATTGAAAAGATGAAGAGCAAGATGGAGGAGAAGAACAATTATTTTACCATGTATAAGAAGACTGACCTCGCTGCCTCAATGGCAAAGACTGCTCAGGAGCACAACAAGGACACTTTTTATAAAGTAAATCCTCTCCGAGAAGACTCCAAGGCTTAAACCTTTCTAGTCCCTTCCTTTCCACAGAGATACAGTGAATGAATATGACCCAAAGACCAAGAAGGATAGAACCTACGCCATTCATAAGGCAATTGAAGGCTTGGACGCTAAACAAGTCTATGAAATTCCACTCACCTCGTAAGTTTCTGCAAAGCTTTCGGAGCTTAATTTTCTAGATCCCAAGAAATCGGATGGAGAGAACCGATTGACAACTTGAGCTTGGGCTATGGATTGAAAAATTCATTTGAAGTCTTCTCAACCAACTTTAGAGAGAATAAAAGAAAGGACAAGGAACAAAAAGTTTAGAATTAATTAGCAATGTAACCTTTATAAACAAAATTCACTGTCCGAGTTGGGCCTCAATATATATTTTATTGGAGCTAATATATTCAAAGCACCTTTCATTTTTTTCTTGCTTGGCATTTTTTATCTTTTACGATAACTCTCCCTCAAAAATTGTTTCTCATTCAAGATAATATCTTGTTTTTCCGATAAAAGTGAATATGTAAATCTGACCTTCAAATTTCTCAAGCATCGCTCAAAATAAAAAATAAATTACCATGCTTAAGAAAGCACCAAAATTACTTTTTTTTCATCGCTCTTCGTTTCAACATTTTTTCCGCAGGTTCTTTTTGACCTTTCAAGGGTCTTCTCACAGTCTTTCTTTTCAAGAGAACTTTGAATTGCAAATTGATCACCAGATTTACCATGAAGAATCTTCAGCAAAGAAATTCAAGATTGCTGGGAAGGATATGGCATCTCTTTTGTCTTTAGCGGAGGAAGATATAGCAGCACAAAGAATAAAAAAAGAGGCATCAGACGCTGAGCGAGTCAAGCATTTATTAGAATGTTTGTCATCCGGATATGAATCTCTTGACGCTTCGACAGCACAACTCCACAGAATTGCAATGAATTTGAAAACCATTTCAGAAAAGACAATTGAGCAATCTGAGCTATATGACAATAATATAATAAGATCTCTCTATCAACTGGCGAGAAATAAAATTCTATCCGGAAGAGATGTTCTGGGGACAATGCAAATTTTGGTGAAGAATCCGAGGATTTTAAGCCGGCTTGATTTTGAGGGTCTAACCAATATTCTTTTGACATTGAAGGACGTCACTAAACTCCCCTCTTCTCAGAATTTAGAGGCATTTTCGAAAAATGTGTTTCAGGAAATCATGCCTCTGCTCCAGAAACAGACTCAAAATCTGATTGAGCGCTCGCATCCGCTCGAATCTGATTTTTCTTTCTATCTTCCAAAAATTTTGTTTTGCTTTGTGCAATTTGGATCCAAGAATAAACCGTTTCTCAACAAAATATTGTCGAGCATTCTGTACTGTGATATTTCAAGATTCGAGGAGATGGAAATTACAAGTCTGCTCTATACAATAATTAAGATGGAGAAAAAGATGCATATTTTGACAACGGAGGCCACCGAGTTCCTTTATGGAGGAGGCTTTGAGGAACTGTACCTGCAACTCCAAGAGATCATTATCGAAAGAGTCAAGAGCGAGAGCTTGTCTTATAAAAGAATTCCCTACATTCTTTATTGCTTCGCGATGGTTGGCAAGTGCTCTCCTATTGCTATAAAAGGGCTGATGGGCATGTTTCTGAAGAATATAGAGAAATTCACCATCAGTGAAATCTGCACAATCATGTACTGTATGTGGAGAATGCCCGAGATTGATCCAGAAAATCGGTATATATTGGACATCCTCACTTTCTACTTTGGGGAGCACCAAGAGAATACGAAGCTGCTTTTCAATACAAATCTCTACTCGGCTCTTTTGGGTATAAGAAGGCCTGCAAAAAGCGAACTTCCACCAAAGCAAAAACAAATTGTTGATCAGTTTTTGAATCGTCTCTTGCACGCTTTTGAGGAAAAGTTCGATATGTTTACTGACGAGAGCCGAATAAGAATTTTGTATGAAGTGACCCACACACACAAGTTAATCGATAGAATCAACTTTTCAAGAAAATACACGCCCTATTTGCAAGCCCTTGACCTGAACTCATTAAATAACCACGATATAATTACGGTGGGCTATCTCATGAAGAAGTATATGCTCGTTGACGAAGCACATTTTGAGTTTTGGAATAAATATCTAGACTGTCTTTCAAAAAGAAAGTGGAATTCAGTTCTAGAAGATAATAGAATCGAGATGATATTTAGCAACATAAAAACTTATCTCAGCAAATATCACCCACAAGGTGCAAAAAGAGAAGACTTGAAATATAAATGGATAAAGGCTGTCGATGAATATTACAAAGCCTTTTTAGCCCAAAAAAGAACGAGAAATCCTCCTTTGCAAGCTCAAAAACTCAAATAATTTTATACTTTTGATAGCTTTTGTATTTGAAATCTAAATAAATATCCTCTTGAAGAAAGAACTTTTTGTAAATTTATATCTCTTTTGCAATGTGGTAATTAAAAATGTCAATCATAAGAATTGAGAAAGCATCTCTGAGGAGGAGGAGCAGCGTTTTTATCATCCGAAAATTTCTTTTTTTCTGAATGAAACAATTAATTAGCCAAATTAATACAAAATTTTTCTTTCCCAAACAAGTAAAAAAAGAAAAATCGCCATGAATTTAGATCTGAACAACATTATACACGAGATGATCCCTTTGACAACGATCAGAGGGACTCCAGAAGAGAAGGTTTCGCTGAAAGATGATCATGATATTTACAATCCTTATAAAACTCCGGCTGATCTGGACTTTGCAGCAAAGCATGCCAAAGCTAAAATGATTTATGCGTCAAAACCAAACCAAAACTTTCTAGATCAGGATCTTTGCCCTTGTTGTGGACTTCCTCTTGAAGGCTCCAAAATCCCTGTAACTTGTGATTTATCTGCACTCTACCATCTTGGCAGCGGATATGCTTTATATTTCCAATTTGTAAAGCATTGTATAATTATGGTCTGCCTCATGTTGGGTATAAGCGGCATCTACAACCTTTACACAAATTATACCACTGGAGACTGCGGAGACGTTCCTCAGACATCAGGAAGCCAGTATTGTTACGAAGATTTTGTGACCAAGTTCACGATTGCAAATAAAAGGAATCATCCTGAAGAGCTGAGCGTCCAGTTGGTTCTCAATTTAATAACTGTAATTGGGATTGCCGTCTATTTTCAATATGTTCGATACCAGTCGCGCAAAACTGTGATCGCAGCCGATGACGAAACCGTCACCCCCGCGGATTTCACACTTCAATTAAAGGGAGTTCCTCAAGAAGGAACTGACGAGGAGCTCAAGCAGTGGCTAGAAGACCAAGGCGATCCAATGCATCCCTTAAAGGTTGTGAAAATCTGTAAGGCATATGAAATTTCGGGCTACATTAAGGACTTGAGGCTCAAACAAGAATTGACCGAAAAGAAAAATGACACAAGAGCCAACCAGGAAGAAGTGAATAGAGAGTTAAATGCTGTGGAGGAGAGATTGCGAGAGGCAAAGAAACAGGGTCTTAAGCAAACTGATATCGTTTTTGCTATCTTTGTTCAAGCCTCTCATGCAGACTTTGTGAAGAAAAAGTTCGAAAAAAGCAAATTTGAAAAACTCCTGGAGATTGCCAAGGTCCTCAGAAAAGCCAGGGACCACTTCAAAGGGTCACGTATCCTCTTGAGACGCGCCCCAGAACCCACTGATATCCTTTGGGAAAACTTGGGAAGCAGTGTTTTGGAAAAGCTGACAAAAAGATTGCTGATCGGTCTCGTCACGATTCTCTTGGTTGCTGGCGGCTTTGCGTTCGTTGTAGCTTTCAGTTGGGCTCAGATTTTAATTGTTGAAAACTCTGGTGAGGACTCTATATGGATTGAAATTTTAAATGTGCTGATTTCAATCGTTGTTACGGCAATGGATCCTATCATTGGAATTACTGTCGGAAAGCTGGTGGCACACCAAAAGTTTTCGACCTGTACAGGCTACTATACTGCAGTGGCAGAGAACCTGGCAATATCACAGTTTATGAACACAGCCCTGACGACTTTATTCGCCAAACTTGTGATAGCTATGCAGCTCAACTCCACAGCAAACATCGTCATGGACCTCAAGCTCGCAGACTTTTATGGGTCGAGCGGTGTGGTGAGGACTGCTTTCTTTGTGTTTATTACAAACTCCTTTGTGAACCCGATTGTTACCATTTTTGACCCTCCTTTTGTTTTAAAGCAGGTCTTGAAAAGAAAGGCCTTGAAAGATGGAAGAAATAACAACCTTACACAGGCAGAAGCCAACGACATTTTCGAAGGACAAGACTTTGGCATTGACTGGAGATATGGCTACATGGTAGAAACTATGCTTTACGTCGCCTTCTATGCGCCAGTCATGCCTATGGCACTTGTCCTTACTTTAGTTGGGCTTGTCATTTCCTACTGGACCGAGAAATTTGTCTTTTTACGAAACTGCCTTCTTCCAAACAGTCTCAGTTCACAACTCCAGGAGTGCATGATTGAATATTTGGAATGGGTCGGTTTCATGTATGCTCTGGGCAACCTTATTTTCTATACAAATCTTCAAGACTCGGCTGGCAATATGGGTATCGAAACCACCCCAAAATATCTCATCTACGTCGCGATGATTTTCAGTTTGATCCACATCTTCTTCCCAATGCAACTCCTGAACGAGAAGCTCTTCCCCTTGATTGATGAAGTGACTGAATTTGTTGATTATGAAGATGCAAGGCTCACCTTCCTTTCAGATTACGATATTGCCAACCCTGTCACTTCAAGAAAGGCTATCAAAGAGCTCCTGACTTCCTATGACAAAAAGAAGGGAGAGGAAACGAGAAGAGCAGGCAGGACCAAGATGCAAACTTACTATCAGAATCTTTTAAAGCAGACAAATGCTGAAGGTGGGGATGATAACCAGTTTGGGCAACTCGACCAATACAGCAAGAATGTCATGACCCCCAACGATATTGTAAAGAGAAAGCTCAAAAAAGTCAAATTCACTGGTCTTGCCGGCAAAATTGATCGAGGACTCGCTGAAGGACTTGGAAATCTGATTTTTAACATTGCTAATGAGGTAGAGTTGAAAGAAAGGGGAAAGGGGCTGAGCTTGCCAAGAATCAGCAGTGAATCGGAAGATCCTAGCACACTCACTTTCAGCCAAATCCTTAAAAACAAGCCAGAAGTGAAAAATAAGGTTTCAGATGTTTCACTGAAAAAAGGAGTTAGCGAGCCATCAGCCCAACCAGGATTCGGGTTCTTTTTAAATCTGTTGAATAATCCATCTCAATATGATTTACCACAACCCTCCGAGCAGCCTCCCAAGAAAAATAGTCAAAGTAAAAAAGCTTCAGAAAAAAGTGACCTTGAAATTCCATTTCTGGGAAAAAATGAAAGCAGTTCAACTAAATAGGGAATGAGTGAATCTGTATAATGATTTGTATAATTAAATGTTGTTGTTGTGATCAATTGAATAATAATCTTTTTCACTTATTATCAATAATGAAATTCATTGATTGATTCGAAAATATGTGTCAATGGAAAGGTTATTAATGAAATCTAATTCACTAATGGAGAGAAAATTGCTCTCGAAAATGATTTGATTGGGAATTGACTATTTTCAGTTTTTTTTTTTTAAATTTGATTTATTTATCTTCATTAAATTGTAAAATCATATTGAAATACCAAAATTTATAATTTAGAAATTGAGTTGCGAGTTTTTCATTTCCTAATTGACATAATATGGGAAGTGTTATTCTAAAAGGGGGAAAGTCATAAAGTTCCCCCCACTTCATTTTTTGTCGGTTTTGGTGGTTAATTCTCTTTATATTTTCCTTCAGAAACTTTGCTCCCAAAGCCGAACCTCTAAAAATTCATTCACCTTTCCTTCAGATGACAAAAAATTATTTGGAGAAATTTTGTAACGTGTGATAGGATTCAAGAATGTAGACATATTTGTCAACTTAAAAAATGTTTTAACGTCACTCTCTTCAAGCTATTCTAACTGATTAATGAAAAATGAAGAGAAGAATGGACTTCAAACATGAAATTCTTTAAATTCTTTGGTTTTAAGAATCCACAATTATTCAAATTTTTCTCAGTTCAAGCTAAGATATCAAAGATTTGTCATTCTCAAAGGAGGTTCAAAATTTACATGAGACGTCACCCCTTTTTCGACAAACTTTTTTGTGGACTTGTGACCTTTGGGTCATGCAACTTATCCCGTTTTAGAATAACATTTCCCATATTTTCTTTCGGATCTAACAGAACAATTTCTTTTCGTGAAATTGACAAATTGTTTATCAAAATTATTTTAAAGAGGAAAAGGTTTTTGAAGGATTTGAAGGCTGGCACAATTTTTTTCTCCAGGGTTTGGAACTGTCTGAATTTTGTCCATCTTTCCAGATTTTCCAGATTTCTCAATTTTCCCATGAAAAATTTTTTCAAAAAGAGTTTTTTTTCCTTGAAATTTTTCTTTTTTTATCGGAAAAAAATTTCCAAAACACAAAAAGAAAAATGGAAAAGAATTTTTGTGAAAATGTTCGATAGCAAAACGTCTCAATTGAATACTCGATCATAATCAATCATGAAACTCTCAGAAAAACCTGTCTGTTCTTGGAAAATATCGAGTGAAAATACATGTACGATTTGTCTGGATTTTGAGCCTGCAAATTCTGAATTTCGCCGTGGACCTGTCCTGATTTTGCATTGATCCAAATTCAAACCCAGTTTTTCTCAAATTCCAAATTCGAATTATCAAAAATAAATGTTCGAAAGAAGGATTGGAAAAGAGTTTTTGATTTCAGATAAAAAAGAGACAAATTGTCGAGAGAATTTTTTTTTCAAGCCTGACAAAAGGGTCAAACAAGGATTATTGAGATTTTTGACAACAAAAAAAAAACTCCATCTTTTCAAAATATCTGGAGTGTTCAAAGACTTTTTTAAACAAAAAATGGTCTTAATTTTTTCAGATTGAAGTAAATTAGATATTTTCATTTTTATTATGGGTGACGACGATAATCGGAATCGAGATCTGAAGAATTAACAACAGTCCATTCTTAATAAAGTCCAGGACATGCCAAATATCCAACAATAAGAAAGGCCTTGAGGAGTTTTATTATTTATCCTTGTCCTCTTTTTTTTAAATCCCTTTGTCAACAACAAATAGTTGAATTTATGTATTAGGGGTTTGGGGTTTGGGGTTTGGGGTTTGGGGTTTGGGGTTTGGGGTTTGGGGTTTGGGGTGTGGGGTTT
>Ga0182738_1002829_pt1 | contig 20306 bp, 23 predicted proteins | sample eDN5th30CBELigMG_FD_128876 | JGI IMG/M metagenome (GOLD analysis project Ga0182738, IMG submission 128876) | Enriched Miracle-Growth compost microbial communities from Emeryville, California, USA - eDNA 5th pass 30_C BE-Lig MG (version 2)... ... | reverse complement strand
TGCTGCCGACGGCACGCTCGGCGCGCTTCTCGTCCGGCCTCTCGGTGTTCGACTTCCTCAAGCGGACGACGCTTCTCGGCACCGGCCCCGACCAGCTCCGGGCGCTGGCCGATGCCGCGGTGACGCTCGCCGGCGCCGAGGGCCTCGCCGCCCACGGGCGCTCGGTCTCGATCCGGCTCAACCGGCCCTGATCATGGCGCGGGCGGGGGACGCCGGGCGCCTGGTCTCGGTCGAGATCGACCCGGCCTCGCTGGCGGCGGCGGAAAGCTACGTCGAGGCGGAGCGCCGCTCGGCGATCCGGGACCTCCTCGCCGAGAACCGCTTCGCCCCGGGCGGCGCCCCGGGCGCCTACCGGCTCCTGCTCTCGGTCGCCGAGAACCGGCTCGTCCTCGACGTCACCGCCGCCGACGGCACCCCCAGGGCCAGGCACATCCTGTCGCTCACCCCGCTCAAGCGCGTCGTCCGGGACTACTTCCTCGTCTGCGAGAGCTACTACGAGGCGGTGCGCGGCGGCGCGCCGGCGCGGATCGAGGCGATCGACATGGGACGGCGCGGCATCCACAACGAGGGCGCCGGGATTCTCGCCGACCGCCTCGCCGGCAAGATCGACCTCGATTTCGACACCGCCCGGCGCCTGTTCACCCTCGTCTGCGCGCTGCGCTGGCGGGGCTCCCCCGGCAAAGGTTGAGGTTTCCTTTGCAGCGCCAATCGGCTACCGTCCCGCCGCTTTGAGAGCGGCCCCCGATGGCGGCCCCTGCCAATCCAAGGAACACATGGCCAAGGAAGAGATTATCGAATTCCCCGGAGTCGTCACCGAGCTGCTGCCCAATGCGACCTTCCGCGTGAAACTCGAGAACGAACACGAGATCATCGCCCACACCGCCGGCCGGATGCGCAAGAACCGCATCCGCGTCCTTGCCGGTGACAAGGTCCTCGTCGAGATGACGCCGTACGACCTGACCAAGGGGCGGATCACCTACCGGTTCAAGTAGGCCCTCCGGCGCGGCTCGCGGCGAGCGGCGCGCCCAGCGGGATGGAGCATGGCTGGACGTCTGAAACTGGTGCTCGCCTCCGGCTCGCCGCGGCGGATCGACCTGCTCAACCAGGTCGGCATCGAGCCTGACCATCTCCTGCCGGTCACGATCGACGAGTCGCCCAAGCGGAACGAGCTGCCGCGGAACCTCGCCAAGCGCCTCGCACGCGAGAAGGCCGAGGCGGCGATGACGCTTGCCCGGTCCGATCCGGACCTCGCCGGCGCCCTGATCCTCGCCGCCGACACCGTGGTCGGCGTCGGCCGCCGCTGCCTGCCCAAGGCCGAGCTGATCGAGGAGGCGGCGGCGTGCCTGCGCCTTGTCTCCGGCCGCTCGCATCGCGTCTATACCGGCGTGGCGCTGGTCACCGCCAAGGGCCAGATGCGCCAGCGGCTGGTCGAGACGCGGGTCCGCTTCAAGCGGCTGACCCACGAGGACATCGACAGCTACCTCGCCTCGGGCGAGTGGCAGGGCAAGGCCGGCGGCTACGCGGTCCAGGGCCTTGCCGGCAGTTTCGTCGTCCGGCTCGTCGGCTCCTACACCAATGTCGTCGGGCTGCCGCTCTACGAGACGGTCGGGCTGCTCCAGAGCGAGAGCTTCCCGGTCCATTTCTCGTGGCTGACGCGGGGCTGATCCGATGGCGCGGCAACCCGCATCGGACAACGACAAGGTGGTGCCGTTCCGCCCCGCGCGCGGCTGCCCGATCTGCGGCAAGCCGGCGACGCGCGCCGCCTATCCGTTCTGCTCGACGCGCTGCGCCGACATCGATCTCAACCGCTGGCTTTCCGGCGCCTATGCCATCCCGGCCTCGGAGGAGACGCCTGGCGACAACGAATCCCGGGACTGACCGGACGAGGCCGGCGGATGGCCCGCACCGGCCTTCCCGAACGTTGCCCGTCCCGGCGTCGCCGGGCTGGACAGCGTGCCCCGGCTTCCCTATAAACCGCTCGCCTCACGGAGCGGCGCGCCGGTGCCCGGCTCCGCAACGGCGCCCAGGTAGCTCAGTTGGTAGAGCAGCGGACTGAAAATCCGCGTGTCGGTGGTTCGAATCCGCCCCTGGGCACCATCCCTTCTCGGGGCTGGAGGAATCCTCGCCTTTTCAAGCCGTTCCGTCCCGCCGGCGCAAACCTGTTGTCCGGGCGGGAAAGATTTGTTCCCCTGCGAGGCGGCCTGATGCGACGCGAGGGAGGACCTTCGGTGGGCATGGCACGGGGGAAGGCGGGATGGGGAACTTCGCGATCGCGTTCGTGGGACGTGTCGGCTCGAGCTACCTCGAGGGCCTGCTCGCTTCCCACCCCGACGTCACGTGCTTCGGCGAGTTCCTGTCCCATCCTCCGGTGTCCGAGGGAACGGCCGTCGAGGTCGCGGCGCACCTCGATCGCGCGGTTCGGAACGCCACGACCGCGGTCGTCGGCTTCAAGCTGCCGTTCTGTTCGCTTCCCCTTCCGAGCGGCATCCTCGAGACGCTGGCCGCCCGCGACTATCGCTTCGTCCATCTCCAGCGGGACAACAAGCTCGACCAGTTCCTCTCGATGCGCCTCGCCCAGGTGAACAATGCCTGGCGCTCGGACATCGGCACCTACGCCGTCGAGCGCATCCACGTCGACGCCGGGGCCGCCGTCGTCTCGATCAACGCCTTCCTCTCCTACGAAACCGCCATCGAGGAAATGCTGTCGGGCACCTTCCCCTATCTCCCGGTGTGCTACGACGAGGTCGTCAGCGGCGAAGCCCTGCCGGCGATCCTCGACTTCCTCGGCCTCGACGAGAGGCCCCTGACCAGCGGCTTCCAGAGGCAGCGGCGCGGCTCGCAGCGGGACAGCATCGCCAACTACGAGGAGATCGCCGCCGTCCTCGAAGACGAGGGCCTGGGCCGCTTCCTGACGGGATAGCGGCCATGGCGGACTCCCGACCCCGGAACGCGGGAGGGGAGCGCGGCGCGCGCCCTCCCGGGGGACGGGCGCCTACGTGCGCGGCCCGGTCAGGGCGAACACCGCCCCTTGCGGATCCCGGCACTGGACGATGAAGGCGCCGCCGGGCACCTCCATCGGGCCCATGAGCACGGTGCCGCCGTTCGCCTTGACCCGCTCGGCCGCGGCGTCGATCGACTCCACGCTGAAATAGTAGAGCCAGAACGTCGCCGGCACCTCCGGCGGCTTGTTGAACATGCCGCCGAAGCCCTCGGCCCCGGGTTCCGCCGCGATCAGCTGGTAGGTGCCCATCGCGCCCATGTCGACCGGAATGCCCTTCGTCCAGCCGAACAGGGCCTCGTAGAACGGGAGCAGCTTCTCCCAGTCGCTGGCATAGAGCTCGTTCCATCCGACCTGGCCGGGGGAGCCCATCGGCGGGCGCGCCGCCCCCTCGTCGCTGCCGGCGAAGAGGGCGAAGACCGCCCCTTGCGGATCGGAAAGGACGGCGAAGCGCCCGACCTCGGGAATGTCCCGCGGCTCGACATGTACCGTGGCGCCGAGCTGCCGCGCCCTGTCGGTCGCCGCGTCGACGTCGGCGACCCCGACATAGCCGAGCCAGCCCGGCGGGCTGCCGGCGGCCTTCGAGGCTTCCGGCTGCGCCATCAGCCCGGCCACCATGCTGTCGCCGCTGTAGAACAGCCGGTAGTCGAAGCCTTCCATGCCGGAGTCCGCCTCCCGCCAGCCGACGACGGTGCTGTAGAAGCGCGCCGCCGCGCCGACGTCCGACGTCATCAGCTCGTACCAGGCAAAGGGATTCTTCATCTTGGACATCGTGCCGCCTCCGCTTGTCGTCCCCCAGCCTCGCGCAGGGTGCGGCCCGATTGTGTCAGTGGTACGGGGCCGCAGGGGGCGGCGCGGGAATTGCGCGCCCGGCCGGCTTGGTGTATCTACGCGCCGGCTGCCGCGCCGACACCCCTGGAGGCAACGCGGAGCCGTTTGACCCGCCATGGGGCGGGATCACCTCATAACTTTCCAAGGAGTTGTCCGATGGGCACCAGCTACCAGCTCACGGCGACGGCACGCGGCAAGGTGGGCAAGGGGGCCGCCAGAGCTGTCCGTCGCGAGGGCCAGATCCCCGCAGTCATCTACGGCGGCAAGGAGCCGCCGCTCGCCGTCAGCCTGTCCGACCGCGAGATCTCTCTCAAGATCCAGGCCGGCGGGTTCCTCACCACCGTCACCGAGATCACGGTGAACGGCGAGACCATCCGCACCCTCCCCCGCGACTACCAGCTCGATCCGGTCTCCGACCGGCCGCTGCATGTCGACTTCCTCCGGATCCACGCGGATTCGAAGATCAAGGTCGAGGTTCCGGTCCATTTCATCAACGACGCCGATTCGCCGGGCATCAAGCGCGGCGGCGTGCTGAACGTCGTGCGCCACCGGGTGGAGCTGCTCTGCCCGGCCGACGCCATCCCCGAATACATCGTCGCCGACCTCACCGGCTACGAGATCAACGACTCGCTCCACGTCTCGGCGGTTCCCCTGCCCGAAGGCGTCAGGCCGACGGTCGCGCGCGACTTCACCATCGCCACGATCGCCGCCCCCGCGGGCGTCAAGGAAGAGCTCCGCCAGCAGGCGGCAGCGGCCTCGGCCGGCGGCGACGCCAAGTCCGAGGACAAGTAGCGGCCGGACGCACCGGCTGCCGGGAGCGCGCGCATGCTGCTCGTCGCCGGCCTCGGCAATCCGGGCCCGGACTATGCCGGGCACCGGCACAATGTCGGCTTCATGGCGGTCGATCTCATCCAGCGCCGCCACGGCTTCGGGCCGTGGCGGCGGCGCTTCCATGCCGACGTCGCCGAAGGCACCCTCGGCGGCGAGAAGGTGCTGCTCCTCAAGCCGCTGACCTACATGAACGAATCCGGGCGCAGCGTCGGCGAGGCGATGCGCTTCTACAAGCTCGCCCCGGCCGACGTGCTGGTGATCCACGACGAGGTGGACCTGCCGCCGGGCAAGATGCGGATGAAGACGGGCGGGGGCTCGGCCGGCCATAACGGGCTCCGCTCGATCACCGGGGCGATCGGCGACGGCTACCGCCGGCTCCGGATCGGCGTCGGCCATCCCGGCGTCAAGGAGATGGTGCCGCGCTTCGTGCTGCACGATTTCGCCAAGGTCGACCGCGAGTGGCTCGAGCCGCTGCTCGAGGCGATCGCCGACCAGGCCGCGCTCCTCGCCGAGGGCAAGGACGGCACGTTCTCCAACCGGATCCACGAAGTCCTCGGCGCCGACCGGAAGGCTGCGCCCAAGGCCGCCAAAGAGACGCCCCGTCCGGAGAAGAAGGACGGCGCGCCGCCCCCGGCGCCCCCGCCGGCGAAAGCCGAGGGGCCGTTCGCCCGCGGCCTCAGGAAACTGTTCGGCGAGAGCTGAGCGGGGCCGGACGGCCGTCGGACCGCCGAAGCCTCAGCGCCGTGCCGTCCGCGCCGCGACCGACGCGCGGCGGCGCTTCGCCGGAACGAGGACGTAGAAGTCGAAGGCGACGTAGAGGCCGGCGCCGAGCAGCGCGCCGACGATCGCCGGGAACATGGATGTCATGGCAGGATCCCCCCTCGGTTCCCCCGCGGCCGTCGCCGGCCGCCCGTTAACCCCAAGTTTACGATCCTCGCGGGCGAGGCCTATGACCGGTATCACAAGCACGCCCCCCACGGGCATTTGACAGCTTTGCAGCCTTAACGGAATGTGGCCTCACCCGGACGAACGGGGACAGGGAGGAGAAGCCACACATGACGATACTGAAGCGGTCATCCATGCTCGCGGGTGCGTTCGGCCTCGCGTTCATGGCGCTCACGCCGGCCCATGCCCAGAAGGAGCTGACGATCCTTGAATCGGTGCCGGGCCTGAACTTCCCGTTCTTCGTCCACATGATGAACCAGATGAAGGCCGAGGCGGAATCGCTCGGCGGCATCACGGTGATCGAGTCGGACGGGCAGGATTCGACGCCGAAGCAGACCGCCGACGTCGAGACCGCGATCGTGCAGGGCGTCGACGGCATCGTCATCAGCCCGCGCGAGGTCGACGCGATGGCCCCGGCGATCCAGCAGGCCGTCGACAACGGCATCCCGGTGGTCACCATCGACCGCCGCGTCGACAAGGTCCCGGGCATCCTCGCCCATGTCGGCGCCGACAACGTCAAGGGCGGCGAGGCCCAGGGCGAGCTCATCATGAAACTCTTCCCGGACGGGGCGACGATCATCAACCTCCAGGGCACGCCCGGCGCGAGCCCCGCCATCGACCGCTCGAAGGGCCTCCACAACGTGCTCGACCAGCACGCCGACAAGTACAAGTTCGTGTTCGAGCAGACCGCCAATTTCCGCCGTGCCGACGGCCTCTCGGTCACCGAATCCGCGCTCGGCGGTCTCGACAATCCGCCGGACGTGATCGTCGCCGGCAACGACGACATGATCCTCGGCGCCATCGAGGCGCTGAAGGCGCGGAACATCACCGACGTCGTCACGATCGGCTTCGATTCGCTACCCGAGGCCCTCGTCCAGATCCGCGACGGCAACCTCACCGCGACGGTCGAGCAGTTCCCCGGCGGCCAGAGCCGCGGCGCCGTGCAGGCGCTCGTCGCCTATCTCCGCGACGGCACCAAGCCCGAGCCCCTGGTGCTCCTGACGCCGCAGGTCATCACCCAGGAAAACCTCAACGAAGCCGAGCGCATCGGCGAGACCAACTGAGGCCGCAAGGAACCGGGGCCGGCGCGGGCGGAGACCATCCGCCCGCGCCGCGTCCCGTCCCTTGGAAGGATCACCAGCGGCGATGAACGAGCCCCTCCTCCGCATGGCGGGCATCTCGAAGAGCTTTCCCGGCGTGCAGGCGCTCAGCGATGTCACGCTGGCCGTGGCCCCGGGCGAGATCCACGCGCTCCTCGGCGAGAATGGCGCGGGCAAGTCGACGCTGCTCAAGATCCTCGCCGGGGCGCAGCCGCCCGACGAGGGGACGATCACCTTCGCCGGCGAGGCGGTGACCTTCGAATCGCCGCATGCGGCGCAGCTCAAGGGGATCGTGACGATCTACCAGGAGTTCACCCTCGCCCCCAACATGACGATCTGCGAGAACGTCTTCATCGGGCGCGAGCCGGGATCGCGGCTGTTCGTGAACTGGCGGCGGATGGCCGAGGAGACCCGGGCCCTCACCCGCCGCCTCGGCCTCGACGCCGACCCGATGACGATGGTGCGCGAGCTCTCGGTCGCCGAGCAGCAGCTCGTCGAGATCGCCCGGGCGCTGTCGATGAAGTCGCGCCTCATCGTCATGGACGAGCCGACGTCGGCGCTCTCCCAGGCCGAGGTCGAGAAGCTGTTCCGGATCGTCCGCGACCTCCGGGCGGAAGGGATCAGCATCATCTTCGTGACCCACCGCCTCGAGGAGGTGATCGAGATCTGCGACGGCTACACCGTCCTCCGCGACGGCCGCTTCGTCGCGACGGGCCGGGTCGCCGATACCGATGTCGACGGCATCATCCGCATGATGGTGGGGCGCGAGGTCAATGCGCTCTTCCACCACCGCGAGGACGTGACCGCCGGAGAGGTCGCGCTCGCGGTCGAGGGCATATCGCGGCGCGGCTCGAGCAAGGACCCGAGCGCCACCGTGCTCGCCGACGTCTCCTTCGCGGTGCGGCGGGGCGAGATCCTCGGCATCGCGGGGCTGGTCGGCGCGGGCCGGACCGAGGTGGCCCGGGCCATCTTCGGCGCCGACCCGTTCGATTCCGGCCGGATCGTGATCGAGGGACAGCCGGTGCGCATCACCTCCCCGCAGGCGGCGATCCGCCACGGGATCGGCCTGGTGCCGGAAGACCGCAAGCAGCAGGCGCTGTTCCTGTCGCTGGCCATCCGCATGAACCTCTCGATGGCCTCGCTCGACCGGCTTTCCCGGTGGGGCCTGTTCGTCAGCGAGGCGCGGGAGAACGCGCTCGTCGAGGAGTACCGCAAGGCGCTCTCGATCCGGATGGCCGGGCCGGAGCAGATCGTCGCCAATCTTTCGGGCGGCAACCAGCAGAAGGTGGTCCTCGCCCGCTGGCTGGCGCTCCAGCCCAAGGTGCTGATCGTCGACGAGCCGACCCGCGGCATCGACATCGGCGCCAAGGTCGACGTCCACAACCTCCTGTTCGAGATGGCGCGCTCGGGGATCGCGGTGATCGCCATCTCGTCCGAACTGCCGGAGGTGCTGGCGGTGAGCGACCGGATCGTGACGATGCGCGAGGGCCGCGTGACCGGCGAGATCGCCCGGAACGATGCCACGGAAGAGAAGCTGATGGCGATGATGACGCTGGCCAGGGCGGCGTAGGGGGGCGACTGACGATGACCGACACCACTGCGACCGGCCGCAACCAGGTCGATGCCTTCGCGATCTTCGCCCGCTTCGCGCCGCTGATCTTCCTCGTCGTGCTGATGGCGGTGTTCTGGGCGCTCAATCCGCGCTTCGTGCTGCCGCTCAACCTCTTCAACATCATGCTGCAGGTCTCGATCTACGGCCTCTTAGCGATCGGCATGACCTTCGTCATCCTCACCGCCGGCATCGACCTCTCGATCGGCTCGCTGCTCGCCATGTCCGGCCTCGTCGCTGCCGCGGTGTCGAAGGGCGGCCTCTCCAACCGCTTCACCGTCGGCGAGGGCGCCGACGCGATGAGCAACCCGTGGTACCTCGCCGCGCTCGCCGCGATCGGCGTCGGCGTGGTCGCCGGGTTCCTCCAGGGCACGGCCATCACCCGGCTCAAGGTGCCGCCCTTCGTGGTCACCCTCGGCGGCATGTCGGTGTTCCGCGGCGCGGCGCTCCTCTTCGCCGACGGCGGGCCGATCAGCGGCTTCGACCGCGACTTCGTGTGGTGGGGACAGGCCCGCATCGGCGGCCAGGTGCCGGTGCCGGTGATCATCTTCCTCGTCTTCGCGGTCCTCGCCCACATCGTCCTCCGCTACACGCGCTACGGCCGGCAGGTCTATGCCGTCGGCGGCAATCCGGAGGCGGCGCGCCTCTCGGGCCTCAACGTCCGGGCCGTCACCACCAGCGTCTACGTCATCATGGGCTTCTTCTGCGGCCTCGGCGCCTTCGTCCTCTCGGCGCGGCTCAATTCGGCGGAGGCGATCGCCGGCATGGGCTACGAGCTGACCGTCATCGCCTCGGTGGTGATCGGCGGCACGAGCCTGTTCGGCGGCTCCGGCACGATCTTCGGGACCGTGGTGGGCACGATCCTGATCGGCGTTCTGCTCAACGGCCTCCAGCTCAACAACGTGTCGTCCTACGTGCAGCAGATCATCATCGGGCTGATCATCGTGCTCGCCGTCGCCTTCGACACCTTCGCCAAGTCGCGCCGGCGGACGGGATAGGCTAGACACTCGGGCTCCAGACGTTCACCGGAATCCGAAGTCACACCATGCCCGACATCATCTGCATCGGCGAGCCGCTGTTCGAGCTCAACCAGCCCCGCGGCGAGGACATCTTCCGGCAGGGCCACGGCGGCGACACCTCCAACTGCGCGATCGCCGCGGCGCGCCAGGGCGCTTCCGTCGCCTACGTGACCGCGGTGGGGGCCGACCAGTTCGGCGATTCCTTCCTCGATCTGTGGAAGCGCGAGGGGGTCGACGTCAGCGCCGTGAAGCGGAGCCCGGTCGCCCATACCGGCCTCTACTTCGTCACCCACGGCGCGGAGGGGCACGTCTTCTCCTACATGCGCGCCGGATCGGCCGCGAGCCGCGTCACCCCCGAGGAGATGCCCGAGGCGATGATCGCCGGCGCGAGGGCGATCCACGCCTCCGGCATCAGCCAGGCGATCTCGCAAAGCGCCGCCGACGCGGTGTTCGTGGCGATGCGCCAGGCGCGGGCGGCGGGCGTGCTCGTCTCCTACGACACCAATCTCCGCCTCCGGCTCTGGCCGCTCGACCGCGCCCGCGCCGTGATCCACGCCGCCGTGTCGCTCGCCGACATCGTCCGGCCCGGCCTCGACGATGCCATGCACCTCACCGGCCTCACCGATCCGCACGAGATCGTCGGCTTCTACCTCGCCATGGGGGCGAAGGTGGTCGCCCTCACCCTCGGCGCGGACGGCGCGCTGGTCGCCACCCGCGAGAGGCGCGAGCGGCTCGCGCCCGTCGCGGTCAAGGCGATCGACGCCACCGGCGCCGGCGACATGTTCGACGGCGCGTTCCTTGCCGAGTATCTCCGGACCGGCGATCCCTTCGCCGCCGGTCGTTACGCCAACGTCGCCGCGGCGCTCTCGACCGAGGGCTACGGCGCGGTCGCGCCGATGCCGCGGCGGGCGGAGGTCGAGGCCGCGATCCAGGCGGGCCGCGGCGCCTGAGGGCACGCCGCGCCGGGCCTCAGCCCGGCAGCGGCTCCTGCGGCGGGTCGATCCGCGCCTGCGCTTCCCAGGCCTGGAAGTCGGCGTCGCCGAGCACGGTGTCGCGATAGGCGGCGCTGACGGGATCGAGGTCGACGCCATAGGTCCGGAAGCGCGTCGCGATCGGGGCGTACATGCCGTCGGCGATGGTGAAGTGCCCGAACAGCCACGGGCCGCCGGCCTCGGCACCCCACCGCTCGCGCGCCTCGCGCCACATCGACGTCACCCGCTCGATCTCGGCGGACGCCTCCTCGTTGCCGGCCCTGCGCGGCCGGCGCTCGAGCAGCGCCATCGGCAGATGCTCGCGGAGCGCGCGGAAGCCGGAGTGCATCTCGGCCGCGATCGAGCGCGCGAAGGCCCGCGCCGCCGGGTCCTCCGGCCAGAGGCGCTTCTCCGGGAAACATTCGGCGAGGTACTCCCCGATCGCCAGCGAGTCCCAGACCTTGATGTCCCCGCCGTCGCGCCGGTGGACGAGGAGCGGCACCTTGCCGGTCGGCGAAAGCGCCACGAGCCGCTCCTTCTGTTCGGGAATGCGGTAGCGGATCAGCGTCTCCTCGAACGGAGCGCCGGTCTTGCGCATCGGGAGCCAGGCGCGGATCGACCAGGACGAGATCTCGCGATAGCCGACATAGAGATGGAAATCGGGCATGGGCTCAGTGTCCTTCGAAGCTGACGAGGGTATGGACTGCGACGTCCTTGGCGGCGAGGCGTGCGGCACCGCCGAGTGCGGGCAGGTCGATGACGAAGGCAGCGGCGACGATCTCCCCGCCCGAGCGGCGGATCAGCTCGATCGCCGCCTCGGCGGTTCCCCCGGTGGCGATGAGATCGTCGACGAGCAGCACCCTCGCCCCGGGATGGATCGCATCCTCGTGGATCTCGATCGTGTCGACGCCGTATTCGAGACTGTAGTCCTGGCCGATGGTCTTCCAGGGCAGCTTGCCCTTCTTGCGGATCGGCACGAAGCCGCGGCCGAGCCCGTGCGCGACGGCGCCGCCGAGGATGAAGCCGCGGGCCTCGATGCCGACCACGAGGTCGATTCCCGAGGTAAGGAACGGAAGCACGAGGCCGTCGATCGCCGCGCGAAGGCCGGCCGGATCGGCGATCAGCGTGGTGATGTCGCGGAACTGGATCCCCGGCTTCGGATAGTCCGGGATCGTGCGGATCAGCCCGCTCAGGTCAGTGCGGTCGGCAACCATCGGCTCTCCCCTCGGCCGCGTTCCTTCCGCGCGGCGGAGGGGGTGCTGTAGCAAGCCGGGCGGGACCCGCCAAGAGCGGGCGGGATCAGGCCGCGGCACGCCGCGTCCGCTTCCGCGAGGCGGGAGCGGTGCCGGCCCGCGCGTCCTCGCCGGGCAATCGCTCGGCGAGGAAGATGGCGATGAACCGTGTCGCGGGGAACGCGTCGCAGATGATCGCGATCATCGAGGTGATCGGGATGGCGAGGATCGCCCCCGGCAGCCCCCATACCGCCGACCAGAACGACAGCGCGACGATGATGACGAACGGGCTGAGGTTGAGCTGCCGCGAATAGAGCTTCGGCTCGAGCACGTTGTCCGAGACGAGCTGGGCGAGGAGGAGGAGCGCCGCGAGCACCACCGTCGCCGTCAGCGAGCCGAACTGGGCGAGCGAGAGGACGATGGGGAAGAACACCGCCACCGTGCCGACGAAGGGGATGTAGTTGAAGAGCGCGATGGTGACGGCCCAGAACAGCGCGAAGTCGACCCCCATCGCCAGCATGATGACGTAGGAGACGGCGCCGAGGATGGCGTTGACCAGCGTCTTCATGGCGAGGTAGTCGCCGATCTTGCGGTTGGTCTCGCCGTACAGCGCCGTGATCCGCTCGGCCCGCTCCTTCGGGAAGGCGGCGCCGAGCTTCCGCGCCAGCGCTCCTTCCTCGGCGACCAGGAAGATGGCGTAGACGATGACGAGGAACAGCCCGCTGCCGAGGCTGGTCACCGAGCCCAGGAAGCCGAGCACGAAGTCCTTCAGGTCGAGCTCGGGGAAGACGGTGTTGCGGATCTGCTCCCAGCTCGGCAGCGCCTGGAGGCCGAAGAGGTCGGCGATGTCCTGGCCGAAGGTCGCGAGATTGTCCTTGTAGGCGGGCGCCGCGGCCATGAGCTGGTCGACGGTCGTCGAGATGACGAGGCCGAAGCCGATGAGGCAGAGGACGAAGCCGATCAGCACGAGGAACCGGCGGACCATCGACGGCAGGCGCCCCAGCACCGGCATCCGGCCCATCGCCTCGGCGGCGGCGCTGAGGATGTAGACCGAGATGATCGCAGTGAAGATCGGCAGGATGATGCCCTGGCCGATCACCAGCGCCCACACCAGGAGGAACGCCAGGAGGACCGCGAGAACGAACGTCGCGAAGCGCGCCTGGTCGGCACTCATGGCGCCCGCTCCCGCGGCGGCGCGCCGGCTCGCATGAGGTGGCGGAGCGCAGGCATCTCGACTTCTCCCCCGAACGGCGCGGTCGGCGCCTTTCCGGGACCTTAGCCCATTCGCCCGCCGCGCAATATCCGCCCCGCAACGGCATCGAGCCGCGCGACAATCGTGGGGTCCCAGGCCTCGGGCGCCGTCATCACCGCCCCGTCGAGCGCGTGATCGGCATGCGGACAGGCGGGATGGGTCGCCGGAAAGTCGCGGGCGAGGCGCGCCAGCAGGCGCTGCACGCGATCGCGGTTCTCGCCGAGGACCCGCACCACCGAGGCGACGTCGACCGCGTCGTGGCCGGGGTGCCAGGCGTCGTAGTCGGTCACCATGGCGAGCGTCGCATAGGCGATCTCCGCCTCGCGGGCGAGCCGCGCCTCGGGCAGCGCCGTCATCCCGACGAGATCCGCGCCGGAGGACCGGTAGAGGAGCGATTCGGCGGTGGTGGAAAATGCCGGACCCTCGATCACGACGAGGGTCCCGCCGCGGCGGCAGGGGATGCCCTCGCCCTCCCCGGCCGCGGCGATGCGGTCCGCAAGGCCGGGACTGACGGGCCGCGCGAAAGGGACATGGGCGACGAATCCCTTGCCGAAGAAGCTTCGCGGGCGCTCGACGGTGCGGTCCAGGTACTGGTCGACGAGGACGAAGGTGCCGGGCGGCAGTTCCTCGCGGAGCGAGCCCACCGCGCTGACCGAGACGAGGTCGGTGACGCCGAGGCGCTTCAGGGCGTCGATGTTGGCGCGGTAGTCGATGTCGCCCGGCGCGAGGCGATGGCCGCGGCCATGGCGGGGCAGGAAGGCGACGCGCGTGGCCCCGACGCGGCCGACGCGCACCGCATCGGACGGCTCGCCCCACGGGGTCGCCACGTGCACCTCGCGGACCTCCGAGACGCCGGGAAGGTCGTAGACCCCCGAGCCGCCGATGATGCCGAGGAATGATTCCAACGCCGCCCCTCCCCTTCGCCGGCGCCGCGGCATCGCCGCGCCGGCCTTCGCCCCGCGAGGTCCGCCGCGTTGAACCGCACCGGGCTTCATGGAATAACGCCCCGCGACCTCCTCGCTCCGGAGCGGTGCCCCCACCTTGTACGAATGCGAGACGTTCGCCTATCTCGATGTCCAGAAGACCGGGTCATCCTTCATCGCGAAGCTGCTCCGGACCTTCGCCGCCGAGACGCTCGTCGCCTCGCGGAAGCACGGCCGGATCGGCCGGCCCGACCCGGCCAAGTTCTACTTCATCTCCTGCCGCGATCCGCTCGACCAGTTGCTCTCGCTCTATTTCTTCGGCTGCTCGGGCAACGGCCAGATCCGGAACGCGATGCGCCGCCGCGGCCGCGAGGACCTTTATGACGGCACGCCGGAAGGCTTCGGCGCCTTCGTCCGTTTCGTGCTGGACCCGGCCAACGCGGCGGTGTTCGGGGAGGACTATGCCGAAAGCGGGATCGCGCCGCTCGCCGGGCTGATGACGTTCCGCTTCGTGGCGCTGTCGGTGTCGCGGCCCCTGCGGCGCATGGCGACCTGCAAGGCACGGCAGGACCTCGAGCGCATCTATCGCCGCCACAACATGGCGGAGACGATCGTACGCGCCGAGACCCTCAACGACACGATGCGCGATCTCGTTCGCGGGTCGCTCCGCGACCGGCTCCGCGATCCCGAGGCGGCGATCGCCTGGATCGACACGGCCGAGCGCGTCAACGCATCGGAGCGCAGGGACCGCGACCGCGACTTCGCGATCGGCGACGAGACGCGCCGGCTGGTCGAGGAGCGCGAGTGGTTCCTCTTCGACGTGCTGGGCTATCCGCGCTACCGGCCGCCGCCGCGCTCCGGCCTTCTGCGCCGGCTCCTCGCCGGCTGAGCCGCCCGCCACGAAAAAGGGCCGGCGGAAGCCGGCCCCTGGTTCGTCCGAGACGGGTCGGCGGCGCCTGCGCGTCAGTGCGCGACGGAGGCCCAGACCCGGCGCTTGGTGAGGTACATGAGCGTCGCGAAGACGGCCAGGAAGACGATCACCTCGAAGCCGAGACGCTTGCGCGCCACCAGGTGCGGCTCCGCCGCCCACATCAGGAACGCGGACACGTCCTCCGAATACTGCTCCACCGTCTCCGGCGACCCGTCGGAATAGGTCACCACGCCCTCGGACAGAGGCGGCGGCATCGCGAGCGCCGGCCCGCCCAGGAAGTAGGGGTTGTAGTGGACCCCGTCCGGAATCTCGAGGCCGGGCGGCGGTTCCTCGTCGTAGCCGGTGAGGAGGGCGTGGATGTAGTCCGGCCCCGCCTCCTGGTACTGCGTGAAGAAGTCGAGGACCGTCAGGAGCGGCCCGCGCGAGGCGGCGCGCGCCTTGGCGATCAGCGAGAGGTCCGGCGGCGCCGCGCCGCCATTGGCGAAGGCGGCAGCCGCGTCGTTGGGGAACGGCGAGGGGAAGCGGTCGGACGGACGGCCCGGGCGCTCGAACATCTCGCCTTCCGCGTCCGGACCGTCCTCGATCTGGTACTCGGCGGCGAGCGCGGCGACCTGCGCGGCGCTGAAGCCGGGCCCGTCGGCGTCGGCGAGGGTGCGGAACGCGACGTAGTGGAGGCCGTGGCAGGCCGCGCAGACCTCCGTATAGACCTGGAGGCCGCGCTGGAGCTGCGACCGGTCGTAGGTGCCGAACACGCCGGCGAACGACCAGTCCATCTGCTCCGGCTTCCGGAGCGGATAATGGACGGTGCCGTGGTCCTCGGCCTCGGCGACGGCTTCGCCCTGCGCCACCGCCTCTTCCTCCTGCGCGATCGCGTGGATCGTGCCGAGGCCGAAGCCGAGGGCGGCCATGCCGGCGATGAGGCTCTGACGAATGCGACGGCTCACGACGACGTCATCCTTCCCAAACAGGCTCACGACGCGCCTCCCGCAGCCGGCGCCGGTGCGTGGCCGGACCTGGCGAGCACCGCCTCGGTGATGCTGGCCGGGCGGGGCCTCGGCCGCTCGATCAGGCCGAGGACCGGCATGATGACGAGGAAGTGGAGGAAGTAGTAGGCGGTCAGGATGCGCGAGGCGATCACGTAGCCCCCTTCCGCCGGCTGCGAGCCAAGGTAGCCGAGACCGAGGCAGACCAGGACGAAGATCCAGAAGAACTGCCGGTAGATCGGCCGGAACACGGCCGAGCGGACGCGGGAGGTGTCGAGCCAGGGCAGGAAGAACATCACCACGATCGCCGCCACGAGGCCGATCACGCCGAAGAGCTTGTCCGGAATGGCGCGAAGGATCGCGTAGAAGGGGAGGAAGTACCACTCGGGCACGATGTGCGCCGGCGTCTTCAGCGGGTCGGCCGGGACGTAGTTGTCCGGGTGGCCGAGGTAGTTGGGCAGGTAGAAGACGAGCCAGGCGAAGAGGATGAAGAACACGACGACGCCCACCGCATCCTTCACCGTGGCGTACGGCGTGAACGGGACCGTGTCCTCCTTCGACTTGATGTCGATGCCGAGCGGGTTGTTCTGGCCCGCGACGTGCAGCGCCCAGATGTGGAGGACGACGACGCCGGCGATCACGAAGGGCAGCAGATAGTGCAGCGAATAGAAGCGGTTGAGCGTGGCGCTGTCGACCGCGAAGCCGCCCCACAGCCACTGGGTGATGGATTCGCCCACCAGCGGGATCGCCGAGAACAGGTTGGTGATCACGGTCGCCGCCCAGAACGACATCTGGCCCCACGGCAGCACGTAGCCCATGAACGCCGTGGCGATCATCAGGAAGAGGATCAGGACGCCGAGGATCCACAGCACCTCGCGCGGCTCCTTGTAGGAGCCGTAGTACATGCCGCGGAAGAGGTGGATGTAGACGGCGAAGAAGAAGAGCGAGGCGCCGTTGGCGTGCAGGTAGCGCAGCAGCCAGCCGAAGTTGACGTCGCGCATGATCGATTCGACCGAGGCGAAGGCCAGCGTGCCGTGCGAGACGTAGTGCATGGCGAGCACGATGCCGGTGATCATCTGCGCCACCAGCATGACCGACAGGATCGCCCCGAAGGTCCACCAGTAGTTCAGGTTGCGCGGCGTCGGATACGCGACGAACGAGGAATGCACGAGCCCGATGACGGGCAGGCGCCGCTCGAGCCAACGGGCACCCGTGCTCGTCGGCTGATAAGTGGAATGGCCTTCCATCAGCTAGCCCCGCTCAGCCAATCTTCAGCTTCGTGTCGGACACGAACGAATAAACCGGAATGTGAAGGTTCTCCGGCGCCGGACCCGACCGGATGCGGCCCGCGGTGTCGTAGACCGAGCCGTGGCACGGGCAGAAATACCCGCCGTAGGGGCCCTGCTGGCCGAGCGGCACGCAACCGAGATGCGTGCACATGCCGATCTGGACGAGCCAGGCTTCTTTGCCGGCCACGGCGCGGTTCTCGTCGGTCGCCGGCGCGTCGGCCGCGAGGTTGGCGTTCCGCGCCAGCCGATCGGGAAGCTGCGAGACCGGGACCGACTTCGCCTCGTCGATCTCCTTCTCGGTGCGGTTGCGGATGAACACCGGCTTGCCGCGCCACATGACGGTGAGGGACATGCCCTCCTCGAGCGCGCCGACGTCGACCTCGATGCTCGCCAGCGCCAGCGCCGCCGCGTCGGGGTTCATCTGGTCGATCAGCGGCCATGCCACCGCAGCGGCACCGACGGCGGCCATGGCGCCCGTCGCGATGTAGAGGAAGTCGCGCCGCGTCGGCCGCGCCTCGTCCTCGACGTCAAAACTGCTTGCCAAGTTTGCTCCCCTGTCAGCCGGTGCCGGGCCCGCAGAGACGGAAGTCCGGGAAGATTCCCTAGAGCCCGCGCCTGTTTAGCCAGCGTGATCGGAATTTGTCCAGACCATGCGGTCGCTTTGCGCACATTGTCGCGGCCACCCCCACGGCGCTCATGGCCCCCAGCGCCGGAGGCCGAGCAGCCTTTCGCCGAGCGGCGTGAGCCTTGCGACCTCGGCATGATGCTTCTCCCACTCGCGCGGATCGCCCGGCCAGCCGCCCTTGGGATGGTCGCGCTCGCGCCACAGCCGGATGCGCTCCTGCCGCTCCGCCTCGTCGTCCTCCCGGGCCGGCGACATGGAGATGTACTGCGCCATCCGCACCCGGTCGCCGGAATGGTTGGGCCGGACGCCGTGGGCGAGGAGGCTGTTGAAGATGAGGAGATCCCCCGCCTCCATGGCGAGGTTGACGATCTCCTGCCCGGCGAGGTCCGGCATCATCGGGTTGCGGTCCGCCGGCTGCGTCTTCACCCATTCGTCGAAGTCGCGGAAGAGGGCCGGAACGCACTGGAAGCCGCCGATCGCCTCGTCCTGGCGGACGAGGCTGAGCACGCCCTGGACGCCGACCGGAAGCGGCCGGAGGCTGGTATCGACGTCCCAGTGGATGAACCCGCGCGGATCGCCCGGCACCCTTTTCGGCGGGTTGAGGTTGGCCCGGTCGATCCCCACCCAGAGATCCTCCCGGTCCCAGATGTCGACGAAGGCGTCGTAGACGCGCCGTTCCTGCCGGTTGTCCCACAGGTACTGGTGATTGTAGATCTCGACCATGCCGGTGTCGTTGAGCTCGGCCCGGCCATGGGCGCGGCGCTGCGGCGCGTACCAGGTCTCCGGGTCGTCCGGGTCCTTCTCCTCGAAGCGCCACAGGAGGTCGACCAGCCGCCGGACGTTGTCCGGCGGGACGGCATTGCGGACGATGACGTAGCCGCTGGTGGTCCAGTGCGTCCAGTCGTCGGGGGAGAGCACCCGGAGCGGCAGCCGCTTCCGGATGTCCCGGAGCTGGACGGCATCGCGCGCGGCGCCGGGATGGCCCTTGAACGTGTCCTCAGCCGGCTGGTGCATCGATCCCTCCCCGGGCCGTCCTGCGGCCTCTCGGGAAGCGTAGCACCGGGCGACTCAGTCCGCGAGCAGCCGCGGCAGGTCTTCGAGCAGCGCGCCGCGGGCGACGAAGCTCGCCGGGCCGTCCAGCGCCCCCGCGGCGATGAACAGCCGGGCGAACACCACCCGGCGGCCGTCCTTGTCGGCCCAGCCGACGAACCAGCCGAGCGGCCGCGATTCTCCGCCGGCGCCCGGTGCATCCGGGAGCTGGCCGGCGCCGGTCTTGCCGTGGACCGTCCAGCCGCCGGCGGAAAAGACCGGGACGATCTCCTCGGTGCGGTCGATGGCGGCAGCCGGCACGGGAAGCGCGCGGTCGAGCATCCGGCGGAGGAAGGCGACCTGCTCGTCCGGCGAGATGGCGAGCGAGGACATGAGCCACGCCGCCGTGAGGCCGCCCGAGACGTCCTCGTTGCCATAGCCGAAGTCGGCAACGTAGCGGGCGAAGGCGGCGTCGCCGAGGAGCGTCGTGAGGTGCTTCGAGAACCACACGATCGAGTTCTCCTCCCAGCTCGTCGGGTCGACCGCCGGGAACGCCTGCTCGCGCTTCGAGGGCGCGTACTCGGTCTTGATCTCCCAGACCGGATCATGGGCGCCCGCGAGGATCCCGGCATCGAACCCCATGACCGCGAGCGGCACCTTGAAGGTCGACATGGGCGAGAACCGCCGGTCGCAGATCCCCTCGCGGACGAGCACCGCCCCGCTCGCGAGATCGGCGACGACGGTGCATTCGACCAGCGCCGGCGGCGTTCCGGCCGCGGCCGCGCCCCCCGCGAACAGGCCGGCGGCGGCAAGGGCAAGCTTGAGGAGGGTCATCCGGCGGTCTCCGAGGTGGGCGATTCGATGAGCCGTGGAATGCCACGGCGCCCGGCGCGCGGTCACGCGCCGACGGCCTGCATGAGATCCTCGTCGAGGAAGCCGCCCGACTGGCGGCTCCAGAGCTGGGCATAGAGGCCGCCGCGCCGCAGCAGCTCCTCATGGGTCCCCATCTCCGCGATCCGGCCATGGTCGAGCACGACGAGGCGGTCCATGGCGGCGATCGTCGACAGCCGGTGGGCGATGGCGATCACCGTCTTTCCCTCCATGAGCTGGTAGAGCGATCCCTGGATCGCCGCCTCGACCTCGGAATCGAGGGCGCTGGTCGCCTCGTCGAGGATCAGGATCGGGGCGTCCTTGAGCAGCACCCGGGCGATGGCGATCCGCTGCCGCTGGCCGCCGGAAAGCTTGACGCCGCGCTCGCCGACCTGGGCGTCGTAGCCGGTCCGCCCCTTGGCGTCGGCGAGCTCGGCGATGAAGGCGTCGGCCTCCGCCCGGCGGGCCGCGGCGAGGATCTCCTCGGCGCTCGCATCCGGACGGCCATAGGCGATGTTGTCGCGGACCGAGCGGTGGAGGAGCGAGGTGTCCTGCGTGACCATGCCGATGCTGCCGCGGAGCGACTCCTGCGTGACCCTCGAGACGTCCTGTCCGTCGATGAGGATCCTGCCGCCCTCGAGGTCGTAGAAGCGGAGCAGCAGGTTGACGAGGGTCGACTTGCCGGCGCCCGACCGGCCGATGAGGCCGACCTTCTCGCCCGGCGCGATGGCCAGCGAGAAGTCCTCGATCACCCGGTGCTGCCGCCCGTAGTGGAAGCGGGCATGGTCGAAGACGATCTCGCCCCGCGGCACCGCGAGGGGCTTCGCCGCCGGCGCGTCGCTGACCACCACCGGCTGGGCCAGCGTGG
>Ga0182738_1002828_pt1 | contig 20307 bp, 11 predicted proteins | sample eDN5th30CBELigMG_FD_128876 | JGI IMG/M metagenome (GOLD analysis project Ga0182738, IMG submission 128876) | Enriched Miracle-Growth compost microbial communities from Emeryville, California, USA - eDNA 5th pass 30_C BE-Lig MG (version 2)... ... | reverse complement strand
TTAAAAGTTTTTTCAAAATAGATAGCAAATCGGAAGGGTCCTTTTTGTAGCAGAAATTGGAAGATTTTCAGCTTTTTCTTGAAAAAAAATTTAGAGTTCGAAAAACTTTTTTCTTGAAGGAAAAATTTTTTTTGCAAATTGCTGAGGTAAAAAAATGAAAAAAATTTTTTCCCCTTTTTAACTCATTCTTGACTCATAGGAAAAAAATTCTATCCCAAAGAAATAAATATTTTCTGAAGACTCTTTCTTTATCTTCAAAATTTTTAGAACCTCTTTATTTTCCTCAAATTGTGAGCAAAAGGATGAGAAGGAGAGATGATTATTGTAAACATACAGTAAAACGATGTCAGACTGAGGAAATTGAAGTAGATTCAGTTGTGAATTAATTTGTACAAAACAGTATGTTTGCCTTTAGTATCAGTAGCTTAAAAGTACCAAATTAAAATCTAGACAAATTATACAGTATTTCTCGGTATCACAATTCATATAGTTTTCCTTCGTTAGACTGAGAAACAAACACCGGGTCAGTCTGGTTTACTTTATCATTTAAAGTAATCCTTTTATCTTTTATTCATTTTGGTATGAAAAATTGGACGCAGTACTTTCTAGAACTCATAAAAATAAAGGAGAGTGAGCTTGTCCTGGAAATTTTCAAAGAAATAAAAATAAAATGTATCAAAGAGAAGTGAAGGTATGAATATGAGAATTTCGGGGATGAGGTTTTTTAATTGGCTTGATTTTTCATTCAAAGGTTGAATTTCTCACAAAATTGGTGTTTATGTATAAAAAATGGTAAGAAATAGATCTCAAATAAGGGTCCTGATTTTGAGCTAAAAAGGTGATTAGGATATAAGGGAATTATTCTGAGCAATTCATTTTGACCAAAATGACGTGGGAAATTAATAGGGAAGGTAAGAAATCTGATCAATAAAGTGTCTAATTAATTTATTTGAAAGTGCTTACATTAAGGGATGCTATTCAATAAATTAATGGCTCATAATTTAATCTACAAAGGTTCAAATCCTTGATTCGCTTGTCCAGTCTCACTCCCTAACCTTTGATTTTCTTCATTAAAACTTGCCAGAAATTGTCTTTCTGAACGGTACGTAATCCTTAATCTTTCATATCCTCTTGCATGATCAATCTGATGCTTATGGATTCTTGATGATCTGAGTCGTATTGAAGAATTCATCGATTGACATGGGAAAAGTAGAAGGGAAGGTTATATTGGTGAGAATTGAGGGTTTGAAATAAAGAGAAACAAGCGAAAAGATTAAAAATAGTATGTATTAGTGATTATCAACTTTACAGTATTTGAGTGTTTTTTACTTTTGAAATAAAACAATATCTATACTTGAATATATTTGTTTCCTATCAGAAAATCGCCTTTTTCCCTCGTTAAATCAAAATTTATCAGGCGTTTTAGACTATCTACTTTTCTAGTCCTCACTACTAATTTTGAATATTTCCCCCTGTGTAAGTCTTCTTCTGTATTTTATCATTTTAATATTCCTTTTCTCGGAGACAAATCTTCTTTTTCCCATAGGGGCTGTCAACAATGAGAAATTCTCTTTTATCTCAAAAATCTCCGCTGTCAGTTTGATATAGAAATCTGAGATTCAATAATTTTTTTTGTCAGAAAGAACAATTTTTAACCAAAAAAGGATAGAAATTTTGGAGAGAATAAAGCTTCTGATATTGATGATGAAAGTGAAGAAATTTCTGGAGAAAGATTTATTGATCTGGTCTGAAACTTGAATAAAAAAAGGTTAGGTTAATGAGAGAATGAAGTTTTTTTGAATGTAAATAATGAATGTGATCCTAATTTATTTGTCATTTAATAAAGGAAGGCCTATTTCAACATCTAATAAATTTTGTTTTTTCTATAAATATTATAACCTAAACTAATTGAGATGTCGCAACAATTACTGATAAGTCCAGAGAATAACGAATACTTGTTTACCGACAGTGCGAATGAGCGTCTGGGACAAGGTGCTTTTGGTGATGTTTTTAAGGGCTTTGACCGCAAGAGACTGCAGCAAGTGGCCATTAAAAGAGTTCACAATAGTGTTCTTGACAAATACGGCGAGGAATTCATCCGTTGCTTGGGTAACGAGGCCAACATTCTCCAGGAAATGGGCGACGGAGTCCATACAGTAGCCATTATTGACTGCTTCCAGACCTCTAATCATGTGAATATTATTATGGAGTTTTGTGATGGTGGTACTCTCAGAGGCAAGCTGGATAAAAACGGAAAGGCTTTTACTGAAGAAGAGGCCCTCAACTATTTTGCAGAGATTGTTGAAGGATTATACGCCATGCATCGATCTGGAAGAATGCATAGAGATCTTAAACTCGAGAATATCTTTTTTAAAGAAGGCCATTGCAAAATTGGTGACTTTGGGTTCGCAACCAAGCACCCCACCAGTGAGCAGTACGTCGGTACACCAGAATACATGGCCCCTGAGATCTTTGAGTGCGGAGATGGAAAAACCTACGATAAGCAGGTGGATATCTGGGCTTTAGGTATAATGCTTCATGAGATGCTTTTCTTGGACCGTCCTTACAAAGGTCCTCAAACTCAGCTTTGTGATATAATCAGAGCTAATCCCTACAAAGCCCCTCCTCAGCCACCTATCTCTGATGCTACAAAGGATTTGTTGATGAGAATGCTCGATGTCGACCCAAAGAAGAGAATTTTAATTGACCATATTAAGGCTCATCCCGCAATTAGAACTAGAATAAAAGAAGGCGATTTACGCTTGTTTGTCAGCAGTAAAAGTGATGATGGACACATGGTTAAAAGATTGAGTGGAGGTAATTGGATTATTGGTGAGTAGTTATGTTAACCCTCCTTGATAGATTATGATTTACCAGATAATTTGAAGATCTCATTGACACAAAGTTTGACGAATGATTATGTACATCGTATAACCAAGAAGTTGGACAACTACAGAAAGTGCTGTGGGTTTTTCTTGAATTTCAGCGTGTCATTATTGCCTTATATGAAGAAAGAGAAGGAATTTATCTTGGATGATTTGCATATTTTCCGCTACTACCTTTTGAAATTCGCTCACAATAAATTCTCTTACCTCATCTACCACTTTGACCGCAAAGACTGCCCTAGGAAACTGTTTAAGCCTGTGGAAGCTGATTATTGGAGCATGTTTGTAAAATCTGAGAATTTCGAAAAGCTCAAGAAACAGACTGAAACTGGAAGAAATTTGGTGGAGAAGCTGTTTTCTGACTTTAGAACCAAGGAACTTCCTCAATATTTACAAAGAGCTGGAAGAAACGCTGGAGAGTTAGATACTATATACAATAAAAATATCGAGACAGACTGTACAGCCAGTTTTACAGGAAAGCTTTCAGAAGCCACATATGTGTTGCATAAAATGTCACAAACGAAAAAAGATATAATTTCTGAAGACTTGTCAAAGATTCTCTTGGATTTGGAGCTCAGCAAATTAATCGAAGAATATATGGATAATTTCGAAGCTGAAATTGATCTTGAAGCCTTTAAGCACGATCGCGACAACTCCACCCGCAACCACAATATAAATATAAAGAAATACGTGAAAGTCAGAACCTGGTAGATTGGGACTGGGGAATAATGAAGAGGAAATGAGTACTAATATAGGATATTAGAAGAACAAAGAGAATATATAGAATTGAGAAATTGTGCATAATATAAAAAGTGTCAATATTTTGACGTCTTTATCATACATATGTTCAGATGTGTATGTTATGAATAAGCTTTATCTATACCTACCTATACCCTTACATAAAAAGAAAATCAACCAAAAACTATCTTACCTCCCTACTATCGAGATTATTTTATCGGAAAAAGAAATTTTTAATTTGTTACAAACGACTAATAAAAGATTCGACATCATTTTTGAAGATAGAATTAAAATACAACAACATATGTAAAGGTAACCCGGCTCTAATGCTATATTTTTGTTTGTCAACTTCAAATTCCAATTTTCTTGAGTGTAAAAACAAAAACTCTCTATTCTCCACCACATCTTTGAAATGCTTCTCAAAGCTAGCATCTTCTTCACTTTGTACAGTTCCCACTCTTTTTCCATTTACCCACATCAAATCTGGTTCTTTCATTTGCTTTTCATGCCAATCTCTCAGTATGCAATCCACATAATTTTCCATTTGATTTTCATTATTATATTTCTGATCACTAATAAGTGGAGTTTCCAGCACTCCAGATGAATGAATACGGATCTGATGCTTTCTTCCTCCTTCAATTTCATATCTTATGATCGTATTATACACAGTTTCATATTCCTCTTCAGCAAAGAATTGCTTGATTTCTTTCTCAGAGAGCTCTAATTCTGGGAACAACTTGGGACTTAAGATATAAGAGGACTCAAAAGTTTCCTTGTTAAGCTTTACAATCGCGAGAACTTCGTAATTAGTTCTACTTTCTTTTGATTCCTCTTCTCCGATTTCTGCTGAAGTCACAATATATCTCTTTTCAAATCCAAGGTCTTTAAAATTCTGAGGTGCTTTTTTCTGTTTCAATTTCTTTTCACTTTGAGGATGTAAAAGTGTTAGAATAGGCCTTGGAACTCCTTCAACAACACCAATGTAAGATTTTGTGATATTGCTTCTAGATTTCAAACATTGAGCAAATCCTGCAGCAAAAGTTTTATCTTTAGCAAGGATCATCACACCAGATGTATCCTTATCTAATCTATGCACAATTCCGGGGGCATAAGAAGGAGTTTCTTGAAGTGCGCTTATTTTCCAGTTGAGATAATTATTAAAGAGGAAATAAAGGTTAAGTTTGACAAGGCTTCCTCCTTGAGAAGAGATTCCTGGTAATTTATTAAGAGCGATGAATTTTTGATCTTCATAAAGAAGCATAGAATTAAACAGATCTTTGCATTCAAGGTCGACTTTAGCATTTTCAGCTTTGATGAGTTCTTTTTTGGGGTCGACTTGGTCTTCAACTCCTTCTTTATTAAATGATTTGGGGAGATATATGACATCGCCGGGGTTTAGAAGATAAGAAGGGTCTTTACTGAGAGTTTGGGAAGCACTGGAGAAGACCTTTATCTTCTTTTTACGGAATAACATTTGGACTTGATCCCATTTCAGGTCATATTTCTTTTGGATGTATTTATCAAGTCTTCGAGCATATGAAGGGTCAATTTCTTTGATTGTTTCAAGGAAATGTTTTGGCACAGGGGAGGCAGGGGATTCTTGGGTACAGAAGGTGTATTGTGGGAATGAAAATAAGGAAAAATGTGGTTTATTGATGGTGAAAAGAGTTTGAGAAGCCTTTTTAATATATTTGTACATGTTTTTTTGTGGATATTCAAAGGTTATGATAAGATTAAAATCTTGAGAGATATTGATAGATTTATTGATTGAGGGATGGAGATGGAGATGATGGTATGATTTTCTGAGGAGAAAAAGGATGAAAAAATGAATAAACATAAATGGCTTTTTTCCTCAACATTCAGTCAGGATCAATTATGAAGAAAATGGAAAAAAATCTTTTTGAGAATTTATAAAAAAGGAAGGATAAATACATCGAAATACAGAAATGTTGAAATTTTCTATAACAAAGTGACTTTGATTTTAAAGGATAAAATTGTATTGCCCAATTGTTCAACAGTTGGAAGCGCTCCATCATTTGAGATATTTTTAGTCGATTTTCAAAAGCTTACAGACATTATTATTTTTTCTCAGAGATTTTAACAATTTTTTCATTTGAATTGACTTTCAAAAAATCCAGGAGTTCATCCTATCGACTGATCAAGTCTCTTTGTCAAAACAGATTTTTTCTCGTTAAAATTGATATTTTGTTGAGAAAGCAATTCACTGCTATTGTATGCAATAGCGATGAGGCAGTGATTTTCCTCAAAGAAAACACTTTTAACACAAAAGAGAGATGTTGAACTGAAGGAGGGAACTTTTCCTCTTGGTTTCTTTTTGGAAGAAAAATATTTGAGCAACTTTATTTTCTCCCCAGAAATTCAACAAGACAGTGAATTTCATATTTTTCCAATTGCAATTCTCGCCATTGAATTTTTTCCACAAAAAAAACAGAAAGGCATTATATTATTTTTCATCTCGATACAAACGTAAGAAATGACAAATTTATTTTTTTGCAAGTGAGGAAAAAACAAACGAGACATTATTAGAAAGGAGTTTCAAAACTTGAAGGGAAAAAATCTATAAGTTTTTTAAAATAATTCAAAGCAAAGTTTTCATTAACTATACTCTGGACCCATGTCAATTTTCTCTGAATTAAAATGTTCTCTTCCTCCTGGAGAACAAGCTTATCAAATTGCTGTCTCCCACTCTTCAGTGAATCCAATTCTTGCTGTTACTACCATCTCTCGTGTTCTTTTCTTTAATGATGCGGGAGAAAAAATGGAATTGGAAATCGAACGTGGACTTACTCCAACTGCTATTGCTTGGCATCCAACTCATCTTGTCTTGGCAATTGGTTGGCAAAACGGTTTAATTACTCTCTGGTATGGTGATAATAATACCACAAAGGAGGATGCTAATGTTCATGCTGCTCCTGTTATCAATATTACCTTCAATCCTAACGGTCACCGTATGGTAACAACTGATATGAAGGGCGTTGTTGCCGTCTGGAGAAACCTCTCATTAATGAGCTCTTACCAAAAGGACGGACCAATGACTCATTGTATTTTTTGCGATTTGAACTTGGAGAAGAATGAAGATAAGGATAAGGAGAAGAAAGAGGAGCAGCCAGAAGAGACTAAAGAGAGAGGAAGAGGAAGGAGAGATGCAAAAAAGAAGCCAGAAGAGGAGAAGAAGGAAGAAAAGAAGGATAAGAAGAAGGCGACTCAAAACTTGTTCTTCTTTGGTGGCAAAGCAGGCATTGTATATGTGGCCGATGACGCAAATCATGTGACTGAAGTGTGCAAAGTATCCGGGGCAGTAAAGAGTTTGTTTTTCTATGAGAAGACAAACAGTATGATCATCATCACTTCCACTCTTTTGTTGGTTCAATTCAGAATTTCGCTCAGTGAGAAATCTCAACACGACAAAAAGGTCAAATTGAGTACTGCAGGAAACCCAGAACAGCTCAACTCAATCTGGGTCGGCAACTCTTTATTGGCCACAATTTGCGCTGAGAACTTGGTGAGAGCTTGGCACGTTGAAAAGGACGAGAATTACGTGTTGACGTTAGCGCAAGTTGATGAAATAAACAAGGGAGAGAATTTACTAAATGACAAAGTGCTTTGTATAGATTATGATGAGAAGAATAGAATTCTGGTTGGAGGTACCCAAGGAGGTGCTTGCGTGTTTTGGAAGAATATGAGAGCAGGAGAAGACAGTCCTTATGACAATGATCAATGGAAATGCTTGCCCACTTTGAGAATGGCAAATGAGCCCATCACTCAAATTAGCATCGGAAAAGGAAGCTCAATGATGGCGTTTAAATATCCAAGCGGTGTCAGCTTGGTTTACGAGACTTTGATTACTGGAAGGCTTTCTGAAAATATCAAGATTCTTCAGAATTCCAGCAAACATATTCAAATCTATCTTAAAAGTGAGCTTGGTCAACAAGTAAATAAATTGGACTTCCTGAATAAATTAATAATCTCATCATAGGTTTTGTCAATCACGAATAAGTTGAATATCAGATGGATTGATTGTTCAGGGAAATATGTGTTGATGTGGACTGGCAAAAAAGTTGAAGTCTACGAAGTTGGGCTTGATGTTCGTGATCCAAAGATGAATTTAGTGAGCGAATTCCCAACAGAGAGAGCGGTGAATTTGTGGGTTCACAAGGATCATGTGATTATTTGTCAGGATTATGGTATAATTGTGACAACATTACAAGGCCAGGTGAAGCAGACCATTTCCTTCCCTGAATCTGAAGGTCCATTGAAAGGCTCAAATAAAAACAGCAATTTCTTGGTGGCTTACACAATGAATAATTATCTGAGGATCTACGATTTATCCAGAAGAGAATTGAAACAAGTTGGTGTGACTAGAAAATTCGAAGACTCTAAAGGACCATTGGGCGAGAATATTCAATGTAACATCAATTGTGATGGTACCAAAGTCTCAATTTTGGCCACCGTGAAAATCAACGAAAACTATCAAACTGCCTTATTCATCTATGATGTCGAAGTTGACGCTTTCCATCAATATCTCTTTGGTATTGGAATAATTTAGGGAGGATAATAATCATTTAACAACAATAGAGGAAGGAAAGACACCATTGGATACCACTTGGGATCAAACAGACAAGAGATTCTTTGGAGCAATAGCAGATTTTAAGAGAAAGGTCAACCCAGATGAAGATGGATATGAAGAAGATAAAGAGACTTCCGGAAAAGAATTACATACTTTCTTCTTCTCTTCTGAACATGGTATTAAGAAACAAGCTGACTATCGTCTTGGCCCTGAGACTGAAGGCATTTGTGGTAGATAGACATTTGATTACGAGAATAGATTCTAAATATTTTAGCTTTGTTTGTTCCTCATTGCAATTATATCGTCAGAAATGCTAATGACTACCAGATCGAAGAGAAGCCATTGAAAGATTTTAGCGGATTAGACAAGATTGATGATTATACAAAGAAGGCAATCATGAACTTCGGATATTTCTTATCAATCGGCAACATGGATGAAGCTTACAGATCAGTGAAATTGATTCAAAATCCTTTGGTCTGGGAGAATATGGCACAAATGTGCGTCAAGACCAAAAGACTGGATGTCGCTGAGACTTGTTTGGGCAACATGAGATTTGCTAGAGGAACCAAATTAGTTAGAGAAAGCAAGACTCATGACGCTATTGAGCCTCAATTGGCAATGGTCGCTATACAATTAGGAATGATTGACGACGCCAGAAAGTTATATGAGGAGTGCAAGAGATATGACTTGTTGAATACCATGTATCAAGCAATGGGAGAATGGGATAAGGCCATCCAGACCGCAGAGCATCATGATAGAATAAGTTTGACAACGACATATTATAGAATGGCCAAGCAATTCGAGGTGTCAAAAGATTTTGATAAAGCTATAGAATTTTATGAGAAGAGCAAGACTCATAAGAAGGAAGTTCCAAGAATGTTGATGAATTGTGGAGAAATTGAGAGATTGGAAAGTTATATTGCTGAACAAAATGATAAAGACTTGTATAAATATTGGGGTCATTATCTTGAAAGTCAACAGAATATCGATGATGCTATTGCTTATTATAAAAAAGCTGAAGATTATGCTGATTGGGTGAGATTATTAATCGTCCAAGGAGATTTGAATCAAGCAACTGGAATATGTGAAGAAACCTCAGATCCAGTGGCTTGCTATAATCTAGCTAAGCAACTTGAACAAAGAGGCCAAATTTCTGAGGCTATTCAACTATATGCCAAGGCTCGCCAATCTTCATATGCTATCAAGCTGGCCATTGATAATGACTTGGATCATGAAATCATGAGTTTGACCGTGAACGGGCCAAGAGAAGTGATGTTGAAGGTGGCAGCATACTTTGAGCAAAAGGGATATAATGAAAAGGCCATTATTTTGTACATTAAAGGCAGGAACTTTAAGCGTGCTTTGGATCTGAGTATGAAGTTCAAATTGTTTGACTACATCAACAAGATCACTGGCGAAATCAATCAAAACCAAGATACCGATCCTGAAGTCCTCGCTGCTGTTGGCTCCCACTTCATGGAAGCTAACCAGCCCGACAAAGTAAATTAGGGATTTTTTGGAAAAAACTCATTTTGAATCTAGGCTGTACATTTGTTAATAGCATCAGGACAACATGAAAAAGCTTTGGAATTATGTCTTGAACACAACATTCCTATCAATGAAGACATGATTGAGTATTTTTCTTTCTTAGATTATCCATTAACTTCCTTTTTTCAACAGGAAAATATTGCCAAAGAAGGAGAATGAGAGCAGTGCAGATGAGCAAAAAAGAGCAAATCTTATGCGAAGCGTTGCAAAGAATGCCAAGAGACAGGGCAATTTCGGCTTGGCATCAACCTTGTACATGCAATTGGGCGAAAAGCTCAAGGCTGCAAAATGCTTGGTTAAGCAAGGCGATACTGAAACTCTTATCAAATTTGCTGGTAATGCCAGATCTCAGGAAATTTACATTCTTACTGCAAACTACCTTCAAAATTCCGACTGGCACAATAATCCTAATCTCATGAAGAAGATTATCGAATTTTACACAAAAGCGAAATCTTATCAACATTTGGCAGGCTTCTATGACGCTTGTGCTTCAGTAGAAGTTGATGAATATAGAGATTACGAAAGAGCTTCCAAGGCCTTGGAAGAAGCTATTAAATATGCTTCAAAGTCAACCTCTGATGATAAAGAATCTAGAATTCAAATGCTTCAACAAAAGAAGCACTTTATTGATCGATTTACTGAAGCAAGACAACAGATACAAAGTAATCCACAGGAAGTGTTGAGAGTCTGCCAACAATTATTGAGCAATCCTGGCGCTGAGAATGCAGTGAGAGCTGGAGATGTGTATGCTCAAATGATTGAACTGTATTACCATCAAGGTGATGGAGGCTCTGCTTATAAATTGGTCCAACAAATGCAAGAAAGAGGCATCATGGCCAATAGATATTTGGATCAAGAAATGGTAAGATGATAGAAATTTGAATTGAATTGCTAATTTTGAAATAGTTGGATAATATTTATAATGCAGTGGGAGTGAATCCTCAGAAACAAGGAAGTAGGAGACCTCAAACTCAACAACAATTCGTCGAAGAAGATGTCGAAAATATTGACGAGGATATTTAAAAAGGAATGAAATTGAATGTGATTATAAATTATTATTATCAATATTGAGATATAACTACATAACCTGCGTTAGGTTGCATAAGTATTTACTTTAATATTATAAAAAAAGAACTTTTATTCTTATAAATCGATTAAAAGATATTTGTTTCCTCCATTCATTCAATATCAAGAAATCAAAATGGGCAAAGCCAACAAATTTCTTCAATTTTTATCCAGATAGTTCTAAATAAAATATCTGAGCAATCAAAGTTTAGTATAATCTCGAATATTCTTGATTGTTTTTGATTATTATAAATATTTCGAGCTCTTTGGATCCAACAAAATTTATAGTTTTGACTAAAATTATTTCTACTCCTAACAAAAAAGATTCGATGGAAAATCTTTCTCGAGAGAATACAAATGAAAATATCAATTCTGATGCTGCGATCATAGAAGCAATTGCTACAATTTACAGCAACTGGGTTTCCAATGAGCAGAAGAAGAACGAGATCTACATTAGCCAGATTTTAAATAAGCTTCAAGATGCGACGAGTCAAGCTGCAACAGAAGAGAGAAAAGCTTTCGTCAAAGAACAATTCAAAAGACACGCTGAAACGCTCGATCCAAGTTGTCGTACCTCAATATACGGAGTTTTTTATATCTTGAATGAGGTTATTCATGGTGAAAAGTTGAAAAAATGGGGCAAAGATTTTGCTGATAGTTTTCTCAAAACACAAGACAAAAATTTTCTAAAAAAGAAAGACAACTATGATTTGAAAAAATGGTTCAAGAATTTAATGAAAATGGTCAGTACGGAGCAAAAGGAAATTGAAGAAAATCAAAGGCAACAAGAAGCGAACAAAGACGAAGAAAAGAAATTAGCAAAGGCCCAAAAGAATAAGAAGAAAAGAGAAAGAAAAAAACTTGAAAAAGTAAGTCAATTATTGCTTTTATCTCTTTCTAAATTCTTTCGAAAGAAGAACGAAAAACTTGAAACTCAAGAAATCCAAGAAGAAGAGGAAAAATAGAGCGAACTGGAATTCATATTTTATGAACCTTTAGTTGAAATAATATTTCATTTTGATAACAAAAAGAAGATGGAGATTTCTCTCCACTTCTATCTGAAAATATTTATAAAAAAAATTCCCTGTGAAATATTATCTGAGCCTCTTTAACTATATCTCAATTTATCAGTTGAGAGCACCCAGACTGAGAAGTGAAAAATTAATATTAACTTATTTCTTGAATAAACAACACAATAAAATAAACAATAAAAAAAACAAAACAACAAACAATTTCTGACTCGATCAACACATGACCGACCTTCTTCAACTTGGTGGCAAAATTCTCTTGAACAATGCAGGCAACAATACCAGCTTCGAACCTCTTGATCAAGAAAGTAACAGACCTATGATGCAGCAAGGCGACGCAGAAGCCCTCAATACTTTAGATGAGCCAGTTTCTGAAACAATTGTATTTTTATTCCTGGCCTAGCATAGCTAAGAATTATTCTAGAAAAGAGATCTTGATATGATAAAATTCAAGCTCCAGTACGTCTTGAACCCCCATGCTAGGGAAGAAGGTGCTAAAGGGCTAAGAGATTGTAAGGAAAATTAATGAGAAATAGCCGGTTAATGTATTTTAGGGGATCTGTGGGGACCTTTGGTGTTATGTTTAGCGCTCGCATTGTAAGTATAGGTGAGGAAATATTGGTTAATAAAACGGATAGTGTGTTGAGCTTTAAGGCTTCAAGTGATGCTGACACGATTTTTGGAACAATCTTTATTATTATTTGGGGTGGAGCTAGTGTGTTGACTTTGAATGCCAAGTTTTTGGGAGCTGAAATGTAAGGAATACAAAGAGAATAGTGATATTGAAATTTGTAATAGATCATTTTTCCAAAGTGTTTGTGTGTTGGGATATTGCGTGTTTCCTATTTTGATTGGAGCTGTTGCAATAACTGTTGTTGAAGTTCTTTTCCAACTTCCCTTCCTTCTCAATTTGGGCATTTGCGGTTTTGCTTTCTTCTGGGCTCTTGTTTGTAAGGAGTTCTTTGATAAAAAGGGTCTTTATAATTTTTTTAGCATCTATGGGCTTTATGGGAGAGCTTGTTCATGAAGATAAAAAATTATTGGCTGTGTACCCAGTGTTCTTGTTTTATTTGTCTTTGAGTTGGTATGTCCTTATTGCAGCTTCTGCCTAAAGGTGCTATTTATTTTTTTCAAATTCTAGCTTGAGAATGAATTATGGTTGAATCTGGAGAAATGTATGAGTGTATATATATTCACAACAGTGTAATTTATATTTTGGAATGAATGAACTCTGCAGAAATCCACACCCTCTCTGAAAATTGAATGAAATTTATAACAAAAATTGAGCAAGATTTTTGTTGAAAGCGAATGAAATTTTTCTTCTGTCAAAAAAATGCACAAGAAATATTTGAATCTTTGAAAGAATTTTTTTTTTCTGGATAATAATCCCAAACCTGAAAGAAAGTCGACATTCCCCCTTTTCCAATAAATCCAATAAAATCACGCTATTTTATAACTCTCATTGAAGGATTGTTCCAAGAAACCCTCTAAATTTCAACTGTCAAAATGAAGCCAAAGGTTTTTGACTCAGGAGAGTTTTCGCTCAGAAACATCATATTCCTCCAAAATCTCATTAATATTCCACAACCGCAGAATTTATTCCAATTTTATTGACTTTCTTCTTTGACGAATCTGAATCTTGGATTTCAAATTGATTACAGGCACTTCCTAATAAATTTGTTTGTCATTATTTTCTTCCTGACATCGAGCTCCTTCAATCAAAGTATTGATGCAAATTCTCCAAATAACACAGGAGACAGAAACAGGAATTAAATGCAACGTACTTTTTCTTTCCGCTTCCTGAATTAATCTCTAGTTTTTCTTTATTTTTACTGGGAAAAACCACCACCTCGTCTAAAACTAAAATAGTGTAATATAATAAAACTCCCATCAACACTCAAGATTTTAATTTCCACTTTTATCAGGCTACGGGACTAACTTAGCATACTTTAGCCTAACTTTTCACTATCTTCCTCCTTATCTCCATGTTCTCCACATCTCTAATCCAACCTCCTGACGAGTCAACCTTTCACAGTAAAATTCCCTCTTCTTTTCCCATATTCACACTCACCATAGAAAGAAACTTGTCTTATAGCATCTTAAAATCTCGCAAGGTGAACTTATCTTCGGCCTTCAATAACCTCGAATCAAGCGAAGCATGTTCTAGGATTGACTACGATCCTGAGACACAAACCCAATGGGTCAACGTCCATGCTCCTCCTCCAAAAGAGGAACTCCCAATTTTTCCAAGAAAGCTATCTCAGCTTTCAACCAACAATAATTCCTCAAAGACTTTATCCAGTCTTCGTCCAATCACTCAGTTCGGAACTCCTACTTCGAATAGCCAGCCTGGTCCTTATTTGCAATTTTGTACGAGTTCTAGACCAATTACAGGGACTTCAGTATATCAGGAGACGAAAGTCAGTAATCCCACACTTTACACAACTCCAGGAACTTCACAAAAGAACTTTAGATTAAGTGATCCTGGGCTTGTTTCTTCATCAAATCTCCGCTTGACAAGCAGCCGAAACGTATCTGTGAATAATTTTAAGCTCAGCAATGCTGATACTAGTGATACGAATTTCCAATTAAATTTCCATCAGAGGAGAGTTTCAGCTCCGAAAAATATCGAAACAGGCACTAGCCAATTTTACCTTGCAACAAAGACTATGCAGAGTCCCAGACCGTTTTTTGGAGGCCTTACCGTAAAAGGAATGAATCGTAGCGGAAGAAGTAAGGATGTCAAAATGACTGAAGTGGACCAAAACCAAAATCAAGGAGTGAAAGTTGTGCATAGTTTTAGAAGGTTATCATCTACAAGTGCGAAAAAGCAGGCTTTGCTGGCCCCAAAAATTGAAAAGCCAAAGCCTTTGGTGAAAGGGAAATCTGTGATTATGAAAGATAAAATGAGAGTTTCGAAAGTAACTCATGGGAACGTTGCAATGTATAAACTTTCACAATTATTGGATCTTAAACCTAAGGAGGTGAAAGCTAATCCTTAAAGTGAAAGAGTTTTTGGAATTTTGGTTATATTTTATATGGTGAGGTTTGATCTATTTTTGAAGTCTATGTAATTTGATTTATTTATAAATAAAAAAGATGTATAATATATGTTCTTCTATTTTTGTAACAAAATTGATTTTCGTTAAAAAGGAAGATTATTGAAGAATTTCAAATTTTGAACTCTGACGATATCTTTGTCAGAAATGCTTGGATCGAAGGATTAAAGGATATATTTAATGTTTCGACTTTTTCAAAGTTTCGAAAATAATCATACGGTTAGATTTAAACCTTTGAAACATTTTTTCTCTCCAACAAATTTCCACCTTCCATTTTAATGAAGGTCACGTGCTGACTCACAAGATCCTTGAAAAGCTCTTGAGATATTGAGGGGAAAAAATCATTGAAGATAAAGTTTCAATATTTCTAAGAAAATAATTCCATAAAAACAACATGATTACATTTTTGTTCTTTAACGGATTTGATGAGGTAATCCAGTTGAGGGTCAAAGGTAAGAATGGATGACGGTTAGGGAGAAAGAATTGGTTTTTTCCATGAAATTGAATTTTTTTAAAAATAGGGGAGAAAGAGCGAATTTGATTTCCCAAGTTTAAAATTCAAAATAATATATTTTGGCTTTATTCATATCCACAACTTTGGCTTTACCAAAAATTTCCGTTTCCTCTTAAATATGCAATTCTGACACTGAAATCCTCTCCACAAATGCCTTTTTGAGAGAATTTCTTTTTTAAAAGGTGAAAAGTCAATCTCTGTATATCGTGATTCTGAAACTGCCTTTTCACATTTCCAGAGAGTAATTTTTCATTTTTCTGACGTTCCTCTTGATAAATTCTGGAAATTTTCAAAGAAAGCTCTCTAGAGTCTATCCATTCAAGGAGAATTTGACATTTGAGAAGTCTCAAGGAATTGTGAGGATTTAACTTTTAAATTATGACTAAATTTTATTGTAAGGCTCTAATATTCAAGCCTTCAGCTCATTCAAGTCTAGGCCTTATTTTTGGACATTCCCTCATTTTCTAGGCTCGAATTTATTTTCAAAGCATTTTGAAAGGCCTCGTAACAGAAAATCTTGGCTAAATTCAAGTATAGTTGTTTGAGGTTTTTTTCTTTGAAGGCAATCTACTACTAATTTTGGTTAATTCAAAAGCCTTACTCTCAATATAGAAAGACCTATTAAATTACTTTGTCATTAAAAAACTACTTAAATTTATTCTTAGCTCTCTCTCTCTCTTTTTCAAAGCCCAGCAAACCTCTTTTACCTCATCAAATAAAAATGGACGGCAACCCAAATCAAAAACTCCTCCTCGATGACTACCAAACTGACAGCTCCTACCAACCTTTAGGACCTCCCACTAAATCAATTCCCTTTAATTTCGCTATCGATCAGAATGGACCCGGAAAAACCAACCTTTTCAATTTCGAACGCGACTCCAATGTCCAAATCTACAAGTACGTCATCTACGCTTACCTAATTATCAATGGCTTCATGTTGGTAAAGGGGGCGTTGGACCTAATGAAACATTCGGGAGCAAATTGGATCATGGCCGTCATAATCAGCTTATTCTCTTTCTCTATTTGGTTCCTCGGATCTGTGGCCTTTACTACCAAGAGTTCCAGAACTCAGACGAATTTCCAAGGCCTCTTGATTCTATTTATGTGCTATCATGTGATTTACTGCTGCAAGATTGTTTGGAATAGTTACACCGTTTTGCCTAATGTCACTTTCAGCTCCTTCGGACTTAATGCCATCTATGGAATCGTCGTCCCCGTCCTCATCTACTACGAGGCGGACAAAATTCGACAAATCTTTGAAGGTGCAAACTTCATCATCTAATCAGATCAAAACAAATTTTTTCTCTCTTCCTTTCACTTTGAAGGATCTCGATGAACTTTTTCAAGGAAAAATTATTTGCCAAAAGAGAGGTTCTTTGAGTACTTGGTTCATGGAAGGAGAGAGAAAAGATATTTGTTTTAAATTTTGGGGCGTTTTAGGAAATTTGAAATTTTAATCAAAAGACAAAAAAAGCTTTTGAGAGTCTGTATGAACATCAGTAGTAAGCAAAAAAGAGAAATGAGAGTCTGTAATGAGAGCCAGCCCATGTGCACAAAAACGAAAAATAAATTTAGATACAATATAATTATATTTTACATAACTTTACCCAAACCTTTGAGAAGAAAGTGTGTATGATTTACATAAGCGAAAAAACAGGTTGATGATTTTTGAAAGTTGTATGTGCACACACTTTTTTTTCTATGGTTCTTTTTGTACCAACTTTTAATTAAATAAAAGGTGATTTTTTGCCTTTCAAAAGAAGAATTTTCGTTTTTAATTTATTTTATTGTTTTGGAGGGAAAATAATAGGGTTTTTTCTCCGACCTTTATTTAGAAGACCTCCCAATTGGGATTCAATATGAGATTATTTTGCGCCACTCTCTTCATTTATTCAACTAAATAAGGCAACCTTATTGCCTTGTCCTATATTATAATTTCCTTCCTTATCTTTTAATCATTACATTATAACATTGAAATTAATAATGAAGAGTTTTCCTCTTGAAATAACCAAAGAAACTTAAATAATTTTTTCATATGACCTTTGCCGTGATATGAGGAAAATTTTTTATTTCACAAAGATTCTTTATTGTTCCAATATCTCATCACAAAATTTGATTATTTTGGTTCAGCAATGAATATACTTTTCGTTTACCGAAAAAAAACTAAAAAATAAATGAAATTTATGAAAAAATAATTTTTGCTATTGATTGATCCAATCAGGGTAATAAAAAGGGAATCTGATCAGTTTCACCATAATAAGGAAATTAATTAGGTATTCACTTCATCAATTAAACCTAATTTTTCCTTTTAATAATTCATAATTTCTCAGATGGCCTCAGAACACTCTGTTTATTGATGTTAAATCTCTTTTGAGAAACGAGAAAAATGAAAGACTAAATTGGTCCATAGTTATTTTTCTCATTATAAGAGAGACTCCTTTTTCAACTCAATTATAAGATCTTCCAAATGAAATACTCAAAGGCTCCAGTATGTTTATTCTCTTGGAAAAAATACTTCCAGATTTTTAGAAGCCAGGGAAAGAAAACCGAAAATTTTTAGGAATTTCAGAAGAATTCCTATCAGATCATAAAAACATCCTGACTGAAATTTTCATGATGCGATGCACTCGACGTGTGCAAGTTTGAACAACTATTGTCATTTGAAAGAGTGTATGTGATGATTGGAATTTAGCGTAGATATGAGAGAAACAATTTGTCAAAGATAAAAAAAAACGAACCTCAAAAAAATTTCAAAATCAATTTCTAGAAATCCTCAATCCTCCTCTTCACATTTCAAAGATGTTATTCTTCTTTGTAGAATCTCCTTGAGTTTTCGAGTGAGGTTCTTTGAATTTTTTGTTTTACATTTTTTTATCATCAGATTTTTCTCATTTTGCAAAATATCGATCTATCAGTGAGAGTTTTCAAGAAGATCTTTCTAGCTTCTTGATTTTATTCCCAAAGAAACCTTTCAATTATTTTAAATGAAGACAAGTGAATTTATTTGAAATGAATTAGAGTGTGGATAAAGATTTTTCCATTTGTGTAGAACCTCCATTTCCAAAAAAAGGGACAAAAGTGATTTTAAATCAGAAGTTTATTTGCTAGAGAGTAAAATTAAATAAAAAATGAGCTCGATTATTGATAACAAGTTGGTGTCTCTGGGTTTATTTTCAGCATATGCTATTCAAAGAGCGGACACTGAAGGGAAGAAACCGAAGAAATGGCTTGAAACCATGAAGAAAGGGTTACCGCACACTTTCCCAGATCTCAATTGGATCGTGTATGATAAAGAGAAGGTGGGATTGAAGAAAGAAGGAATTAAAGAGGTCTTCGAGAGATCCTTTATTTTAGGTAAGTCACTCTACTTTATTATGCTATTCGTAGGTGGATGTATTGAATTACCAAAGAAATATGTGAAGAGTAGTTTTTTTGAATATGAAGGCCCTAAGGTGGTGAGAATGGAGGAAATATCGAAGCCTCATAAAGTCATTAAGTTCTTCACCAGGAAATCAGTGTCATTAAGGCTCATCTTCGAGAGTGATGAGAAGCTAAATCAAACAGAGGTGTTCGAAAAAGCCTACAACCATCTGAAAGAGCATTTCAAAGATGCTGATGAGATCAAGGAGAAGGCGAAAAAAGGTGAGTTAGAGAGAAACAAAGAACTCGCCGATAAGTTGAAAAAAGAGATTGATGTTTTTCCAGAAAAGCAAGAATAAATTTCGAAGACACAAGAAGTTTGTTTTTCGTTTCATAATTCCTATGATTGTTCAGAATAAAATATGCATACTTAGTCTAGGATTGTGTCTTTTGGCAATTGTTGATTGATAAAACGAAAAGACTCTCTTCTTTCTTAAAATAATTACTCCTGTGTTGATTAATGATTAAATTTATTTTTACTCAAAGCTCACTCAGATCTCTTCCCAAAAGCTTCTTCTCCTCTTCCAATGTTTCCGCTTCAATCAAAAAAACATACAAATTCTCCTGACATCCAGCTACAAATCTCAACTGTTAAAATCCCCATAAATTCCCTTCACCCTCTTTCCTACTCGACAATCTGTTCAAAAATCAAATCTCCTTCAATACAAGAAATCTTTGTTGAACATAATCAACTTCGCTTCCTCCTTAAAGGAGGCCCATATACTTACGAATCTCTTAGTCAACCCAGAAAAGATCTTCTCAAACAAATAAGAATTCATAAATATCAAACTATGCCTAAAGTCAGTCTTAATAGATCCTGGACAACATTAGATCCTATCATCTCTTTTCTTGGACCCTCAGAGACTGAAAGCCTCCCTTTCTCGAGAAATTTAACAGAACTGAAGCTGATATTTTCAGGGAATAGAATCCCTTCAAAATCTATGGAGAAACTCACAATATTTATTTCAAGACATCTAACTGGACTGAGATCTCTTCGATTGGATTTTGAATCATGTAGTTCGATCTCCCATGATGATTTCTGCTTTCTTATCAAGGAGATAACAAGAAACCTGCAGCATCTTGATACACTCAGTGTTGACTTTACGAAATGCACTTTATTATTAGATAAAAGTGTTGAATATTTTACCAGAAATCTGACAAGGTATTTCCCGGATATTCAAAGTCTAAATTTCACATTCAAGGGATGCATTTTAATTGGAGATCGGAGTGTTCGTGAGACATTAAAGGGATTTAACAAAAAACTAGAAAATTTGAAGACTTTGAATATTGGGTTCGGAAATGGTTCAATATCAGATAAAGCTCTTGAATCTTTTTACAAAGAAACTAAGCAAAATTTTGCAAGGGTGAAATCTCTTGGAGTATATTTTACAAGATGCCCGATGATTAGTAACAAAGGATTGAAGGCACTTGGAAAAGGGCTCAGTGAGAATTTCAAAGGTCT
>Ga0182738_1002827_pt1 | contig 20312 bp, 15 predicted proteins | sample eDN5th30CBELigMG_FD_128876 | JGI IMG/M metagenome (GOLD analysis project Ga0182738, IMG submission 128876) | Enriched Miracle-Growth compost microbial communities from Emeryville, California, USA - eDNA 5th pass 30_C BE-Lig MG (version 2)... ... | reverse complement strand
TGAATCTTCAGCAGATTCAAAAAGATTTTCTTATTGAAAATTTTCAACTCATCCTTGAAAGTATTTTTGGTAAAATTTTCGTCAACCACATTCAAAATATTTTCAAGGCAGAAACATTTCAGATTTAAAAAAAAAAAATAATAAAAAGAATGAAGAATCTCAACCAATTGATCCCAAATTTCGGAGTTTTATTTCTTCTCCTTCAGAACCTTTGATACTTTTCTTCCTTTAAAAAAAAACATACACACACACAACAAATCATCTTGATGACTATTGCATAGGTGAAGATTATTATTCAGAAATTACAAAATAGATACAAAAAAATTTTTCTTATGATATAATTAATCAATTTGACATAAGATATCCGAAATATCTCGCTTATAATTACGATTAAACACTCCTTCCAACACCTTCTTTAAATGTTCTTCCTTTAATGGCTTCGATAAATGATCATACATTCCAACTTCTCTACATCTTGACTGATCAGCTTCTGTATCATTCGCACTTAATGCAATAATCGGCATCTCTTCAATCTCATTTTTCGCCATCATTTCTTTCAAAAGCTTCGTTGCTTCATATCCGTCCATCACTGGCATTTGAATATCCATTAAAATTGCTCCAAATGGCTTCTTATTTTCAACAGCCAAAGATTTAACCAAATCAATTCCAAGCTTACCATTCAGTGCCGTTTTCACTTGATATCCCAAATGTTCTAATAGATTCTTCGCAACAAGAAGGTTAAATGAATTATCATCAATAATAAGTATCGACTTCTCATTCATTTTCAACGGTTTTTTTGTTGAAGAAGCCAGCAAAGCACGGTCTGTTGTAGCAGGATTCTCTGTCTTTTCTTTATTTTCTTCAGCAGCCACAGGAGGAGTAGGGGTATTGCCGTTAAAACTGAAACTCGAAGATCGTGAGCGAGAGCGAGAGCTCGCCATTATATGGTCGCAATCGTCTGAATATCTCTTTCTTTGGAAACTTAGAGGCGTCACGCTGCCTGAGCCGAGCAATAAATGTGAGCTTTGAAGCCTAGGCCTTGATCTTAAATGTCGAGAGGTAATTTGTCTGTCACTATTTAACGCATAGTAAATATCATAAGGGGAGAGTCTTCGACTGATCGATCCGATATCTTCTTCGAAATCTCTAGATTCGTAACAATTTGTCTCATCACCGACGACAACAGAGCTCTCTGGAGAAGATTTTGAGAGATCTTTGACAAGGAAAGAGAAACAAGAGCCTTTGCCAACTTGGCTATCAAAATCTATGGGAGCCTTTTTGGGGCTTTGAGAGAGCAACGAAGCTAAACGGCTGGAGATTTCGAGGCCAAAGCCGACGCCTTGAGTGTTTGTTGTGGAGTTTTCTTGATCAAGTCTTCCGTACATTTTGAAAAGCTTCGCTTTATCTTCTTCCTTTATACCTATTCCGGTATCTGAGACTGTAAAGCGAATACAGTCCTGAAATTCTGTATCTATTTTTACAGCGATATTCACTCCTCCTTCAAAGGTAAATTTCAGGGCATTTCCAATAAGGTTAATGAGAATTTGACGAAGCCTGTTGTGATCTGTCATGATATATTTGGGAACATTTTCATCAAGTTCTAGGTTGAGATACAAGTCTTTTTCTTCGAATTGAAATTTAAACATATCGTAGACTCCTTTAATGAGCTCATGTAGATCATATCTCGTCATTTTTAATGAGAACTTATTGTCTCTAAGGTGCTGTAAATCCAAGATAGAGTTCACCAAATTGTACAACAATTCTCCGCTGCTCTTGCATATAGACAAATATTGAAGGGTCTGAGGATCATGTGTCTGGCTTTGGAGGATTCTAACCACACCCAGGATACCGTTTATCGGCGTCCTTAGTTCATGAGACACCATGGCCAACATTTTATCTTTATTGGAATCAGCAGTCTTCAGATTTTGATTTTGAGCATGTGCAGTAATATCATTCAAAATAATCGCAATAGATTCTTTAGCATCCCATACAATGCCTGTAATGCTTATTTCGTAGATCTTGAGGGTATGTGTGACTGGATCCAAGTATTCTGCGCTGAAGGAAAGTTTCTTATCTCGTTCCACAAAGCATCTTTTATGGTAAGATGTCTCGAGAATGTCCAAGACAGTAGGCGAAGGATTCTGTGGAAAGAAACTGTCGATTCCAGCTTCTACCAAGCTTCTTTTATCAACTTTGAGGCTGTAGAACCATTCGTAGAGTCTTAATATGTAGGTTTTGCCACTATTGGGTCGTTTGCTGAGAGTCTTGTGGAGGTATTCATTGGAGAAAAGCTCTTGTTTGAGGTCAGGAGAGATGATCAAGAGGTTGGTAGAAAGGCCGGAAACCATGAGATTTTTGAATTTAACAAGACTTTCTCGACAATCACAGAAATGTTGAAAAATTTTCCGGTCTTGGTTTTCTTTGAGAAGGTCTGCAAGGAGACTCATGAGCATCGTAGCCATCTGTAGCAGGATCCAAAAGATTTGTTGGATGTGGTTAATAGGGAACATGGTAAGTTTGACTATGAATAAAATGACTGAGAAAATGAGCTTGTATGTGATTTTTGGGACTTTGAGAATGATGGTTTTTTCGTAGGTACCAAAGACATAGCCGAGGAAGAAGGCAGGATAATACTCTTTAGTCAAAAGATAATTAGTCACAAAGAGAAAGCCAACGATGCAAACAAAAAGAGAAAGGATTATCAGTATCACTTCAAGGCCTTTTACGAATCTGTTTGAAAATACCCACAGAAGCATAATAATCAGAGAAAGTGCAAAAGGACCAGGCCAGACTCCTGGGTAGCCGTCGGCTGCCCCATAGGCCACCACGAATATGTTGATTATGAGGAAGTTTACGAGAGAAACTTTGAAGGAATACTGGAATTGGTCTTGTTGGATACTGTTGTATTCCTCCTCGAAGATTTTTGAGGTGAAGGGAACCCAGAGTTTTTGGAAAAGAGCTGGTAACATTTTCTGAGGTATGAAGTAAGGTAGAGAGTTTAATTTAGGAAATTATTCCCCTGGCAATAAAAATTCATTCCCCTATTTTATTTTTTGACCTTAAAATTTCCAACCCACAAAAATTTATGTCTAGTCATTTAATTCAATACCCTCATCGCTTTCCTTTTCTCTCTGGAATACGTTTATTTTCTGAACTCTCCAAAGGTATTACTTCATATGATCCAAGCTATTTCAAGAGTTCAACGAGTAAGCTTCATACGGACAAGGAGGTAAAAACTGCCTTTATATATAGATTTGGCGTACTTTCTAAAGCTGTTATGATTGGTCCATAAATTGAAATCTAAAAACTGAATTTCGTGAGAAACTGTGGATGTGAGTTTGAATATTCTGTATAAAAATTCAAGATTTCTCGATTTTTCCCTCGTGGGATAATGATGAAAAATGAAGAGTTCTCAAGAGAAACTCCATGGGAAAAGATAGCTTCCTGATAGTTGAATGGATCTCAACAGGTTCAATGGGTTAACATTTGTACCTCCAGAAAATTAAGCAAGTTAAAATTTTAATTTTTCACTAATCATTCGGCACCTCTGTGGAAAGAGGGAAGTCTAATTATATTCAGCAAGAGGGAAAATCGGTATTATATGGAGTTCCTGAGGCAGATCTCTTGAGTTTGTCTTTATGAAGCCTAAGAAGTGATACGCAAGGGGTGAGGTTTTTAAAGTTTATTGAGGAATAGAGATTAAATAAAAAATTAATAGTAGTGATGATATCATATGGTTTTAATAAAAAGTGAAAGAGAATTTTATGGGCAAGATTAGGCCCTGGCCTTGATAAAACTCTTTTTTGTCAAAGAAAAGGAAAGAATTACTCTCAAAAGCATGTCTTTCTTATAAGAGTTTCAATGAAAAGAAAACGGTTTAAAGGAAAATAAAATTGTGATTCGCCTAAAATTAATTGCCAAAAACTCCACAGAACTGGTTGAATTCAAAAAAAGATTGTTTAATTCAACAAAATTAGATATGAAAAAATCTTACATTCATAGCATAATCTAATCAATAAAACAGACTAAGAAAACAAAAGACAGTTCCATATAAAATTAATCGACATCACTCAACGAACCAAAGCTTGAATTACTACTATCAAATACTTCAGACAACAATCTTTTAAGTTCTTGTTCTTTTAAGGGCTTTGACAAATGGTCATACATACCCACTTTTTTACACTTTAATTTATCTTCTTCTGTATCATTAGCACTCAAGGCAATAATAGGTATATCAGGAATTTCATTCCTTCCCATCATTTCCTTAAGAACTCTCGTAGCTTCGTACCCGTCCATAACAGGCATTTGCAAGTCCATCAAAATGGCTGCAAATTTGTTCTTTTTTGCAGCAATAAAGGATTTCACGAGGTCGACTCCAAGCTGACCATTCAAAGCTGTTTCTACGAGATAGCCAAGGCTTTCCAAAAGATGCTTAGCAACCAAAAGGTTGAAGGAATTATCGTCAATAATCAGAATGGATTGTTTTTTTTGAGGGATTTTAATCTTGATAATATCTCCGCTTTCAGATGAGAATAATCTATCATGATCTGAACAGATATTTTCTTTCTTTGGAGGAAGCCCAGGAGAAGAGAGAAAAACCTCAGATTTTAGCAGACAACTGCTACTAAATTGTTGGAACCTTGACTTGCTTGGACTTTGGGTTGGACTGAAATAACTCGCCTTTGGAGAATGTGACGAGTTTTTGTTTAAGCCAGGGACTGGGCAAATAGGGAGTAAATGCTGGCCGCTGTGGGCCCGAGAGACTATCAAGGGAGATTTACCTTGAGATTGTCTCAAATCACTGTTTCTTTCACTGGTTAACATAGCACTGAGAGAATAAGGAGACATCTTTAACGAAAGATTTTCGTTTTCTTCAGCAAAAGCTTGAGGATCAAAGAATTGAGAATTATCAATATCATCAGGTTGGGTAAAATCTTTTACTGAAAAGGAGAATTTCGTTCCTTTTCCAAATTCACTTTCGCATTTGATTCCTGAAGGATTCATTGGATCTGATAATAAACTGCTCAGTCTATTAGAAATTTCCAGCCCAAATCCAACTCCTTGAGTATTTGTTGTAGAATTAGCTTGGTCCAATCTTCCATACATCTTAAAAAGCTTCGCTTTGTCTTCTTCTTTAATACCGATTCCTGTATCGGCTACAGAGAATCTAATACAGTTGGAATCCTTGTTTTCAGTATCCATCTCTACAGTGATGGTTACGCCTCCTTCAAAGGTGAATTTTAAGGCGTTTCCAATCAGATTAATGAGGATCTGACGAAGTCTATTGTAATCTGTTACAATAAACTTTGGAGCTTTTGAGTCAACTTCCAAGTTCAAAGCCAAGCCTTTTTCTTCAAATTGGAACTTGAATAAACCATGGACTCCTCTCATGAGCTCATGAAGATCAGATCTTGTCATTTTTAATGAGAACTTATTGTCTCTAAGGTGTTGTAAATCAAGAATAGAGTTCACTAAATTGTAGAGCAGTTCTCCACTGCTCTTACAGATAGATAAATATTGGAGGGTCTGTGGGTCTTTTGCTTGGTTTTGGAGGATTCTAACGACACCCAGGATGCCGTTTATAGGGGTCCTGAGCTCGTGGGAAACCATAGCAAGCATCTTATCTTTATTGGCGTCAGCGAGTTTAAGACTTTGGTTTTGAGAATGTGCGGTGATGTCGTTCAAGATGAGAGCAATACAATCCTTGGCATCCCAGACGATGTTTGTGATACTGACCTCGTAAATCTTCAAACACTGAGCTTTTTCATCGATATATTCAGCACTGAAAGACATCGTTTTATCTTCTCCAGTAATGCTGTGCCTCTGACGAGCAGCCTTGAGAAGGTCCAAGACACTACTTTGTGCTGTTGTCTGGTTGAATAAAGGGCACTCTTTGATGCTTCCTGTCGCGCTTCTCTTGTCAACCTTGAGATGGCGAAGCCATTCATGAAGTTTTCTAATATAGGTTTTGCCAGCTTTGCCACTTTCACTGATGGTTTTGTGAAGGCACTCATTTGAGAAGAGTTCTTCATTGAGGTCTCGAGAAAGGATCAAAAGGTTGGTGGAAAGGCCTGAAACCAAGAGATTTTTAAACTTGGTGAGGCTTTCTCTATAATCATAGAAATTCTGGAAAGTTTTACGGTCTTCTCTATCTTTTAAAAAGTCTGCGATCAAACTGAAGATTATCATGACGATCTGCAAGAAAAAGGAGAAGATTTGAACGGCTTTATGGGCAGGAAAGATGAGGATTTTAGCGACCAACAGGATTAATGAGAAGCAGAGCTTAAATCTAATTCTTGGGAGCTTCAGCGTAATGACCTTTTCGTATGTGCCAAAGATATAGCCAATAAAGAAGGCCGGAAAGCACATTGGAGGCACAACTTTCTTCTCTTTTATGAACACAAAGGCGCTGATACAAAATCCAAGAGAAAACAGCACAAGAAGGATTTCAAGGTAGTTCTTGAGCTTGTTGGAAAGCAGCCAAAGGAGAATGCAAGTCACACTGATCACAATCAGGCCGATCTCTTCAGGGTCCTTCTTTGTGATAAAGCAAAGGATTAATGAGCTGAGGGTCATAAAGAGGATGGTCAAAAGGCAAACCTAGTTTTCGGTTAGAAAAGAGTTGAAAACAAAGGGCTACTTTGAAGAAATCTTGAATGTGAGATTCTTGGGCTTGTTTATATTCTTGAAGGACCCTTTGACAGGTGAAGTCGTTGCGGAGCTTGGAAATGAATTTCATACGGGAAATAAGTAAAATTTAATGATAAAAAACTGGTCTCAAAAGTTTGTAAATTATCAATTTTTTACTTTCTTTTGGATGAGGAAGATTAAAAATTTAAAAGGTAATTTGGTTTTTTTAACTTTGAATTTTTGTGTGAGATAATCTGGAAAAACTTTCTTCTTTTATCACAGGATTTGCACAGAAATTGAATTTTAAAAGCCACATAGCCAGCTCGAATTCTTGTATGTACATTTTAATAAAAAATTAGCATCTCACTACTTCTAATTTTATCACTTTATTAAAACTGGCTCATTTGCCCACTTACCCACCTATTTTTCGGTGTTCTGTTATGTTAAACATTCCTTTCTGTCTCCTTAGAATCACTTTACCTTTTGTTCTTTTGCTTCCTTCCAACTTGATTTCATCCTCTTCTTCCCCAAACCAAGCTTGAAACATGAAAAATTTTTTTCCCTCATAATAAATTTTTTAAAAAATGCCTCAGTGGTGAGTTTTCTTTTGATCCAGTATTGATAACTTTCTTTAAATTTTTCATTTTCTCAAGCATGTCAACCCTTTTGCTAGAGTCAAGTTAGAGATTTGCCCTCAAGGAAGGAACAAGAAAGATGGGTGATGGCGAGTTCTCGAGTTTTTATATTAAGGAAAAGGATATGTGGGGGAAAATTAATTCAAAGGGTTAGTTTATTAGACGACAAGTTTACTGATTATTATGAAATAAAAGGCGAATTTAAAAAGCCCATCTTTTCAAAGAAAGGCCCAAAAACTTCTATCGGTATGGGCTGTTTTCCCTGAGATTTTGTATTTAATGACTGGGAGTTGTTGGCTTGAAGGAGAAGAGCTGATAAAAAATACAAGACCAAGGAATTCTGTCAAGAATGACGGAGGAGCTTTTCACTTGTAATTTTTCACACCATTTAAAATTTTAATTTTTGCCTAAATTTCTTCGTGAATAAATTTTGATTGAAAGAAATTTCTGACGAGGAATTCGATTAATTTTTTATCAATTCTATTTATTTCCAATTCATTCTCATATCAAATTGGCGAGGACTAGGTTCTGAATGATCATCAGATATCCCTTTCCTCCTTTGACGGAATTTAACTTTAACTTGGAAAAGAAAATTTTTCCTAAGGTCCTGAGCCAAGACAAACCCTTGAGAAGCCTCCCTTTCTGGAGTTAAAGATGAGTCGTGAGATTCTGTGAGCCCCTCAAAGATCCAGAGATATCCTTTACGTTGGGTTTGTCGAGAAAACTCTTTTCCTTTTATCAAGGCGTGTCAAAGTCTCTTTTCCAACCCTTGATTAATGACGCTAAAATAAATATTTCTTACCTATAAATCTCAAGTTGAGGTTAACTTTCTGATAGAGAAGGAAAAACATCGCTCACAGACCTCATTCTAGCAATTTCCTTTGATTTTTCCTTTTGAAGGCATGATCTCTCAAGGATTCAGTTTTGAGGTGATGTGGAAAAAAATTGAAAAATCAAGGCGTATAAACTAATAAACCAGGACCGAGGATCCAGAAACAAATAAACTTGATCAAAGCCAATCTAAAAGACCCGTTAGTGGCTATGGATTTTGGCTAGTTCTTCCTGGAAAGTCTTTTTCAAGTGAAAACCTTTGAAAAATACACCACAGAAAGCTCGAAAATGTCAATAGATGGATTGAGAAGAAAGTGGATAAAAGGTCAATATGAGGATGATCATTTGTTTAAAAGCCAGGCTTTTGACAAAAAGCAAACGAAAGTTCTCAAAGACTCTATGTTGAATATGGGTTTAAAAATGATGGCATTTGGCCGTATTAGCTCCTTTATAACTTTTTAACAATAAAATCAGATTTCAAAATTTAAGGTCATCAGTGATTATTCACTTAAATTATTAAATTAAATTATGGCCGTAAACAACCTTTTCGAAGACCTCTGGAGAGTGTGAAGAAGGTCTAGATGTTATGATAAAAACCCTCATCTTCATGTGGAGCTTGAGAAAGCAAAGCTTCCTTTTCACAAACATGCTTCAGTGGAGAATAAAAGGAAAATGTGAAAAACCACAAATCCATTCAATTGCTTTTTAAAGGACTTGATTTGAAAATTTATTTGTTTTTACTGAATCATGCCCTACAAAACCAAACAAGAATCTTTCAAAATTGCCAAAGGCGCCACGTAATCAGGAAAAACCAGGATCTGAAGAAGACTTATCTCAAAGAGTCACTCACTCTTATGGTAATTGTCCTACAATAAATGGGAAAGAAAACATTAGTTCCTGGCCTCTATTGGAGATTTCAACGTGAAAAGAATTTTGAGACGAGAAACCTGAAGGCTTGGAATCTTGTCTTTTACAAAGCCTAAAGCTATCTCATGGTCCATGATTTTATTGGTTTGACTATTTCTCTGAAGGATCCCAACTCTTCAAAGTCAGAGAGAAAATCAGAGTATCATGAGCATGCGATCAGATTATTTATAAGGGCTTATTTTCATTCAGTGTTTTTGTTTTAAACTCAGCCGTTAAGTTTATAGCCAGAGTTTTTGAATAAAAATAAAGTTTTAACTAAGAAAGAATTTTTTTCCAGTGCAAGGTTTTTCTGAAGCGATAAAAAATTCGATTATTTCGCAGGAAAAAGTCTTTTGAGAATAAATGAGGTTTGGGGAAAAAATCAGTATCGTAAAGAATTTTTCTTGTTGAAATTTTAAAGAAAGAAGAGATTTAGTTTTGTTTTTCTTTTCAGAGTCCCAAAAAAAAAAATATGAAAAATAGGAACATAAATTAGGTTTCTCAAAAAGAATTCATGGATCTCAAAATAATCACAGAAAGTTTACAAAAACAATTTTTTCAAAATTTCAAAAAAATATTTCTTCTAATTTTTTCAAACAGTTTAGAGAAGTTTCAAGTCACCTAATTAATTAATTAACTTCGCCAAAGCTTCCAAAAGCTGGATCACTCTCATCAAACACTTCAGCCAACAATCTTCTCAACTCCTCTTCTTTCAAAGGCTTCGATAAATGATCATACATACCCACTTTTTTACTCTTTAATTTATCTTCTTCTGTATCATTAGCACTTAAGGCAATAATAGGCATATCAGGAATCTCGTTCTTTCCCATCATTTCCTTAAGAACCCTTGTCGCTTCATACCCATCCATTACAGGCATTTGCAAGTCCATCAAAATCGCTGCAAATTTGTTCTTTTTCGCACCAATAAATGATTTCACCATCTCGACTCCAAGCTGACCATTTAAAGCGGTTTCTACAAGGTATCCAAGGCTTTCCAAAAGATGCTTAGCAACCAAAAGGTTGAAGGAGTTATCATCAATAATAAGGATAGATTGTTTTTCTTCAGAAGGGCTCTTCAGACGATCTTCCCTGCTTTCAGATGAATCAAATCTGAACTGGTCTGCTTGGCCTGGACTATCATTTTCTCTTTGAGAAATACCAGGAGAGTTCAGTAAAAGTTCAGTTCTTGTCACGCTGTGACTGCTGCTTATTGGCTGGAATTTAGATTTCGTTGGGGTCTGATTCAGGTAGTAGATCTGGGTCAGACTAGTTTTTGCAGGGAAAAGAGGATTTCTCTTTGGTGTTAGAGTAGGCAAGGCTGGCAATAAATGTTGAGAACTGTTTCGATTTATCAATAAAGGAAATCTTGATGGAGTGGCATCTTTGTCGCTACGGGTTGTTGATAAAGAATAGGGGGAAAGCTTTATTGATAAATTTTCAATTGCTTCAGCAAAGATTTGAGGCTCAAAAAATTGAGCTTCATCACCACCATTACAGGAGTGATTGTAATCTTTTATTGAAAAAGAAAATTTGGTTCCTTTTCCAAACTCACTTTCACATTGAATTCCTGATTGATTTGCTTGGTCTGCTAATAGTTTACAAAGTCTGTTAGAAATTTCAAGGCCAAAACCGACTCCTTGGGTATTAGTTAAGGAGTTTTCTTGATCCAATCTTCCGTACATCTTGAAAAGCTTGGCTCTATCTTCTTCTTTAATACCAATTCCTGTATCGGCTACAGAGAATCGAATCATGAACTCCTTATTTTCAGGATCAATATCCACTGAAATAGTTACTCCGCCTTTAAAGGTGAATTTTAAAGCATTTCCAATCAGATTAATGAGGATCTGACGAAGTCTATTTTGATCAGTTACAATAAATTGTGGAACCGTGGGGGCAACTTCTAGGTTCAAGTATAAATTTTTTTCTTCAAATTGGAACTTGAACAGGTCATGCACTCCTCGCATTAGCTCATAAAGATCATATCTGACCACTTTTAATGAGAATTTATTGTCTCTAAGATGTTGCAAGTCCAAAATAGAGTTCACCAAGTTATAGAGAAGTTCTCCACTACTCTTGCAAATAGATAAATATTGAAGGACCTGCGGGTCTTTTATCTGGTTTTGAAGGATCTTAACAACACCCAGGATACCGTTTATAGGGGTTCTGAGCTCATGGGAGACCATGGCAAGCATCTTATCTTTATTGGAGTCAGCGAGTTTAAGAGTTTGGTTTTGAGAATGCGCAGTGATATCATTCAAAATAATAGCAATGGAATCCTTCGTATCCCATACAATGCTTGTGATACTGATCTCGTAAATCTTCAAACACTGAGCTTTTTCATCGAGATATTCAGCACTGAACGAAATATTTTTATCTTGTCCATTAAACCAGTGATGCCAAGAACAGGCTTTCAAAAGCTTAAGGACACTTGGACCGGTCTCATTTAATAAAAGACAGTTCGTTACGCTTTCTGTTAAACTCCTTTTATCAACTTTCAAGCTGCGGAGCCATTCATGCAAAGTTTGGATATAGGTTTGATCAGGTTGAGCTTTTTCGCTTATTGTCTTGCGAAGACATTCATTTGAGAAAAATTCTTCTTTCAAATCTCCAGAAATGATCAAGAGATTGGTAGAGAGTCCTGAAACCAAGAGATTTTTGAACTTGGTAAGGCTTTCTCTATAATCATAGAAACTTTGAAATGTCTTTCGATCCTCCTTCTCCTTCAAAAAATCCGCAATCAAACTGAAGATTATCATGACAATCTGCAAGACAAAGGAGAAGATTTCAACTGCTTTTGTGGCAGGAAGGATGAGGATTTTAGCAATCATTAGGAGTGTTGAGAAGAGAAGCTTAAATCTGATTCTTGGGAGCTTCAATGTGATCAACTTTTCGTATGTCCCAAGGATGTAGCCAAGGAAGAAAGCAGGGTAGCATAGTGTGGGCACAATGCTCTCCTTGATCAAAAAGAAAGCACCAATACAGAACAGAAGCGAAAACAACATCAAAATATATTCTAGATATTTTCTGAGCTTGCCAGAAAGCAGCCAGAGGACCCCGCAAGTAACAGACACACAAACCAAGCGAATTTCATCGACATTTTTGTTTGCAACTTCGCTTAGAACGAATGAGCTGAGGGTTATTACCAGAATCATAGCCATACAAACCTACAAAGAATTCAAGAGATTTATAATGGAGATTTAGACTTTGAAGAAGCTGTGAGTGAGGGAATCTTGAACTCGTTTGTACTCATCGTGGACAGTTTTCGAAGAGAAGCTATTTCCGAGTTGCTTAATGAACCGCATCAGTAAAGGCAAAATTTAATCAAACAAACAAAAGTCTTTTAATATATCCTTTTTGAACTGAAAAACTCAGTTTGGAGAGAATTTCGTTTATAGAATAAACTCTAGTGATTTTTAAGCTTCTTTAATATTTTTGGCAAAAATACAAACCCTTTTTTGCTACTTTTTTAGTCCTTAGTGATCTCGCCACACTTCAACTCCGAATTTAATAAACCCACTTTTCAGCTTTTTCATTAAAAAAACTGGCTCCGACTCCAAAATCTCCTTTACAGGAGTAGCTCAATGGGGGACCTAATTCTTCTTGGTAAGAACTTTGGACTCAGGGTATCCTTGTCTCATCAGGGGTTCAGATGCCAAGATAAATAACATATTCTGTAAGCCTTAAAATTACCAAAAGAAAAAAAAAGTTCTTTCCTTCTAGAAATCGGTTTCATCTTGAAACTAACATGGGAAAACTCTGTTACTTAGCTCCTCAAAAGGGGAACTTTCCAAAGCTTCGTTCAGTTTCATAGAGAAAAAGCGATTTTTCAGAGATTAAACTAGAAAACGACCTAGGGAAGGTAGAATTTTCTTTCTCTTTGGAATAAGAGAGTCTAGGAAGCATTCTAACTGCGAGAAGATGAGAAGAAGATGCAATATTGAAGTTTTTTTGAAAAATGAATCTGCACAGTGAAAGATATTTAGTAATTAATTGGGAGGAAAAATTCTAAATTTGATGATTAAAAAAACCCGAATTCTTTCAGTAAACTTGTGAAACTTCCTGATCTTTTTGTTTCTTTAATTTCCCTTCTCTCAAAAAAATTAACCGTATGAAAAATCTAACCAGAGATTGTGACTTGGAAAGAAACTCTGAGCTTCTGTTTTCAACAGTTATTAGAGAATTGGTGGATTCGGACGAGGTTCAAAAAATAACAAAGTTAAACTATTCACTTGGTTTGAGAAAGGGCCATAGAAAAAAATGGTCTTTTGTTCCCAAGGTTAGGAAAATGAGACAAAGATTGAATTCAAGTGTTCTTTTTCTGATTTCTAGCTCTGAAATCCAGTTCTTTTAGAGTTTTTTCATTAGTTGATGTTTTCAAAAAAAAATGTAATTTTTTCAATTTTCCAAAAAAAAAGGTGTGATTAATCTTCCAAAGGAAGAGGAGGTTTGAAAATTACCGTTCTGCCAAAAAACAACCAGGAAAGTCATTTTCTTCAAAGTTTTTTCATGAATATCAGGACGAATTTTCTGGAGATAAATCCTACCTTTGTGGAGCAAAAAGAAATAACATGATTTTTTCTTCATTTTTTTAAAATTCATATCTTCAAGAACATATGTAAAAAAACATAATAATTCAAAACTCTATCTATTTCATTTGAAAACAAAGCTCAAAACATATTTTTCAAAGCAAACCATCCCCTCCCCAAAAAATTTTTAGTCAACTTTTTCAAAGCTATTACTTATCGAGCTATCATCATCAGCGTCTTCATCACTCCCAAATGACACTCTCTCAAGCGCTTCTCTCAACATCTTTTCAGTCAAAGGCTTCGCTAGATGACCATTCATTCCAGCTTCCTTACTTCTCCTTTTATCATCTTCCGAATCATTCGCACTCACAGCAATAATATGCAAGTCTGGAATCTCTTTCTCAGCAATTATCTCTCTCAATACTTTCGTTGCTTCATACCCATCCATTACAGGCATCTGCAAGTCCATAAGTACCAGCTCAAAAGGTTTTTTATGACTTACATAGGCTGCTTTTGCAAGCTCCACGCCCAGCTTTCCGTTAAGAGCAGTCTCGACTGTAAAATTCATGCCTTCAACCAGATGTTTGGCCACCAATAAATTAAAAGGATTATCGTCAATAATTAATGCACGGCGGGGCTTCTCTTCTGGAAGATCACATTTATTCAAGCTAAAATCTGCCGTTGGGTTGAGAAAGGAGATATCAGAACGGACTTCAGAATGAACTGGAGAAGATGAATAACCAACAACATTTACCCATTTTAGATTTGGAGATGCTGGCTGGTAGCTTGAAAAACCGTATTTGCCATTCGCTTTTCCAAGTCTTGACATCGGACTATATTTATCACAAATGGAAGCTCTTTTTGGGACAATACTCTGAGCAGAACTGAACCGTGAGGGTAAGTTAGAGAGATGAGGGGAGCGAGGAGCAATTTCTCTTTCACTTGCAAGTTGAAGAGAACTGGAGTAAGGAGAGATTTTTATTGAGATATTTTCAATTTCTTCTGCAAAAACGTGAGGTTCATCAAAGGCCAAATCTTCATTTTTGAAGCTATGATCAAGAGTCGCTTGTGAATCTTCTACCAAGAAAGAGAAAATTGAACCTTTGCCGAATTCACTCTCCACCTTTATACCTCTTAAGTCAGAGCCCTCAGCCAATAATTTTGCGAGTTGATTTGAAATTTCTAGCCCAAAGCCAATTCCTTGTTTATTCACAGCCTTGCTATTTTCTTCTTCTAGCCTTCCGTACATCTTGAAGAGCTTCTGTTTATCTTCTTCCTTTATGCCCAGCCCTGTATCTGTCACCTTAAACTGGAGGTAACCCTCACACTCTGATTCTACTCTGAGGACGACTTGTCCTTCAAAAGTAAATTTGAAGGCATTTCCAAGAAGATTTATGAGGATTTGTCTGAGCCGATCCTCGTCTGAGACAATATACTGAGGGACCTCTTGGTGAATTTCTAACAATAGGGCGACATTTCTTTCTTCGAATTGGAATTTAAAGAGCTGGATAACCCCTCTTAGAAGATCGCGAAGATCAAACCTTGTGATTTTTAACGAGAATTTACCATCACGAATCTGCTGGAGATCAAGAATTGAATTCACCAAATTCAATAACAGCTCACCATTATTCCTACAAAGAGACAAGTATTGAACGGTTTGAGGTTCTTTTGTCTACTTCTCAAGGATATTAACCACTCCAAGGATTCCGTTTAAGGGGGTTCTCAGCTCATGAGAAATCATGGCTAGCATTTTATCTTTGTTCGCATTGGCTATTTTGAGGTTAAGGTTCAAAGAACGCTCAGTAACATCGTGAATAATCAATGAAACAGATTCTTTGGAGTCCCAGATCATAGCAAAGAAATGAATTTCATAGGTATTTTTTAGACCTGTCGCAGGATCATGATATTCTGCAGTAAAAGTAATCCTCTGTCTTTTATCCTCAAGACAATGCTCCTTCTTGACAAAAACTTGAAGAAAGTCTTCCACACTGAGAGTTTCCTTATCGAGCTGGATAGAGTCCCTTAAGGTCTTTGAGAAGGTCTTGTTATCAATAATCAATTGACCAAGCCATTCATGTAGCACTTCAATCTTATTTTTCCTCTTCAAGATTGATTTCCTCATTGCTTCTAAGGGCTCATTTGAGAAGAATTCTTCTTTGAGATCTCTTGAGAGAATGAGCAAACAGCTTGGAAGCCCACGAACCATGAGATCTTTGAATTTTGTGAGGCTTTCTCTATAATCATAGAATCTTTGAAAACGTTTCTTCTCATGATTTTCTTTAAAGATGTCAATTATTATGCCTGCCAATATCATCAAAATTTGCATCACCCACACAGATGTATCACTGACTCCTTTAAAGATAATTCCTCTCGTCAAGAAGCTGACAAGAGAAAATCCCATTTTTGTACCAAAACTTGGAATCTGATGGGTAAAGATTCGTTCATAAGCTCCAAAAGAATAGCCGAGAAAGAAGACTATATAAGCCTCTGGACTCATAACTGCGCCTTTTACTGAAAGGAAACCATTCAGGCTGAATAGAATAAAGATGATTGCCAAGATCAAGTTGATAAATCTCTTGAATTTGTGGGAGAATCTCCAGAGAATGGGATAGAAAATCAATGTAACAGCGAAGGGAATAGCCTCTTTGTAATATCCCTTGATCAAATAGAAGCCAGTGAGGTAAATGTTCCCCAAGAAGATTTGTGTCAGTATAATCCTTAAAGAATATGAGATAAGAGGATTATCAAGGAAGAGTACCTTAAAGAAGCCGATGGCGTGATCTTGTTGAGCTTTGTCATATTCAAGTTTAACGAGAGGAGAGGTAAATCGGGTCTGGAGTTTTTGGAGGATTTTCATTCTCTTTAAAAGACGATAAGTTCATCTGCTTTTTAAGGAGACTGGTATTGGAGAGAGATATGATTGCTACGGTAACTTTTTATTATTGCTGTTTAAACTTTAATTTATGAATATGTCAATCAGGAGCTTTGGTTCTTGATGTCTGAAAACGAAAAGAAACTGAGACCGAAAAATGTTCCTTTGTTTTGCCTTTCAAGGTAAAAGTATTGGTTGGGTTATCTTTCTGGAGAGACTCGAGAAAATTTGATTGCTCGGTTGAGATTATATTTCAGAGGTTTTCAGCGAACATCTAAACTTAGCAATTCAGAGTCTTTATTTTTTTTAATCTTTGAAGGAAAATCAAAAAAACTTGATCTCTACAAAAGAGAATGATAATGAGAAATCATTGTCTAAAATTTAAGCGCACATACCGGCTGTCCTTTTCCCTTACTTTGATCCCTTTTGATTTGAATCCAGAACGATCCTGGCGAATCTCTCTCACAGAAATATTTAAAATCTAGAGAATTTTATCTTGCTGACTTCCTTGCTTTATACCTCTTCATCAAGCTAGCTCAGAAATATCTTCAGTTTGACCTGTATTGAATTTACTCCCCTAATGATCACCAACGAAATCTAAGAGAGAATGGACGCCTAAATGATTCCAGTTGATCTTGAAATTTTAATTAATTTATTCATTTCTGGAATTACAAGTTTTTCTTTTCTCACAAAGTAGCCTCCTCAATTATCAAGGGACTCCCCAAATAGCTTTATCAATGCCCCAAAATCTCTAAAAAGTCAAATTTCAAACGAACTAGATGGAAGGAAAATTGTCATGAGATTTGATTAAAGGGAAATCATTCATTGATGAATTAATTAAGAAAAATAAACCTTTTGTTTCACCCGCTCTTTCCGTTCGACTGCTTTCCCTTCATTTTTTTTCTTCGAAATTTACAAAATCCCCTTGAAATTCCCAGGGATAACAAGGAGGAGCAGTAGTTCAAGGCTAGGCTTAATTTTCCCAAATATAAAGCAAAAGACTTCCGCGAACCCAATCAAACCTTCTATTATTTCTAAAATTAAATTTAATAAATTCAGCCAAATTCATATTTTCACACATAATATCCAAATCATTGCGAATTAGTTTCGAAAAGATTAAACAAAAACCGACAAAATTCTTTTAACTTTTCAAACTAATTCCTGTATATGAATTTAATTCACAAACTCAAACCTCAATTTTCTTCTCCTTTTCTCGAAGAAGAATACAAAAAGGTCCAAGAAGCCCACACCTGGAACTTCACAAGAGTACTTTCCCTTTCTAGTTCTCCAGTTCTGACACTTTTCCCCAGGTTTTATTCTTAAAACTCGCCATTACATGTGCCATGGCTCATCTTCTGCCTCCTTAATAAAGACTTCCCACAGATTGGTCCTTTTTTCGGGGTCCTTCTCGCTCTTTGCCTGGTCCTGCTATTCTATCATAGGCTCAGAAATTATAAAGAACCGATCATGTTACTGTTTGGACTGACGATTACCATTGGATCGTTCTTTTATTTGAGAGAAAATTGGTGATGAGTCATAGTTATAATGTTTTCTTTGTTGGCTACACAATTGGAATTATCGAGAAATCTACAACGTTGCGACTCTCAAAATTGACATTAAACATCGCATTTTCAATTATTGTCATGACTATTAAAGTTGCCTTTCTTCCTATTTCGACGTTGGCTGGGATCTTTGCGCTGGCAGTTCAAGGACTTATGGTTATCCTGAGTATCTTTGGTGACTTATTGAAGGAAAAAGAAGATAGAAAGAATTTCAAGAGATTTTACGATTATAAAGAAAGTCAAACGAAATTTCGAAATCTTATCGTTTCTGGGCTTCGCTTCCTACGAGCCTTTTAGAGCTGTTAAAAATGCTGGGTAATGCTTGTAATCCAACGAAGAGTTTTATGGTTGTACATAATGAGCATAATAAGCTTACGCTCACCGCTGAGCATTCTAGAGATGAAAACCAACCAAAGAAAATTTATGAGATTGATATTTCGCCGATAGTATGGGACTCCCAAGACGCCCTTGAGACAATTCTGAACGATGTAACTGTCCGCTTCGTGAACCAAAATTTGAAAATAGCTGATACAAGTAAAGATAGGATGTTGGCGATGATATCTCATGAGCTTAGAACTCCTTTAAATGGGATCCTTGGCGTGGTGAAAATTCTCGAAAAACAGGCAAAAGACTCACAGACATTGCAATCTTTGGGGATCTGTAAAAGCAGTGGAGAGTTGTTATATAATTTGGTTAACTCAATATTGGATTTACAGCAGATAAGGGATAACAAATTCTCTCTGAAAGATGATCAAGCTGGATCTTTATGATCTTCTGGAGGATGTACAGAATCTTTTCAGGTTATAATTTGAAGAAAAAGGGCTGTATTTAGTGATGGAAGTGGCGAGGGAAGTTCCCAGGTTTATCGTAACAGACCAGAATAGACGAAGACAGATCCTGATAAATCTTATTGGGAACGCCCTGAAGCTCACTTTTGAAGGAGGAGTGAATATTTCTGTACAGATGGATCCCGAACAAAAGGAAAATATTAAGTTTTGTGTGGAGGATACAGGGATTGGAGTCAAAGAAGAAGACAAGGCAAAATTATTCAAAATGTATGGGAGATTAGATCAAGCTGATCCAAAGACGAATACGCAAGGCATTGAGTTTGGGTTGGAGATATCAAATCAGCTGACTAGGTTGTTGGGAGACGGAGGAAATAATGGCGGAATAAAGTTTTCAAGTCAAGTTGGAAAAGGGACAAGTTTCACTTTTCAATAAAGGATAAAAGTTATGTGAATAATGATGACAGCAGTGAGATAAATTTCTTCGAGCCACAGGCCTTTGCGGAAGATATTGAGAATATTTCGTTGAAAATCTCGCCATATTCGCTCAATTCGGGAGTTGCTAGCGAGAAAGAAATCAATTAAAAACCCTTCAATTCTTTGTTTTTAACTTCTTTGAAAAAAAGCTCACAGTTATTATTGCCGACTTGCTCGATAAAAATCCTGAAGGATATTTTACAAGATGACCCTCAAAAGACTTCTTATAGCACAATCCCAACACCGTCAAGGTCCCATCAAAAAGCTTTATTCTCCTTTGAAAGCCGAACAAAATCTAGGGATAGCGAAGAATATCTCAAGTACTGAATCGTTACAGCAGCCATCCCCACCAGCAAGGGCAAAAAATATAATGAAGAATATCTTGATAATAGACGATAATTCGTTCAATCCTTTGGCGGCAAAGCATTTATTAGAGAGTTTGGGATATCAAGTAGAAACCGCATTGAATGGGAAGTTAGGAGTTGATTTAATTAAGTCAATGTCTCTGATCAACAAAAGGCCTTTTGATGTGATTTTAATGGATTTACAAATGCCAGTAATGGATGGATATGAAGCTTCAAGAGTGTTGAAGAAGATGATGGAAAGAGAGGAAATAGGAGAGGTACCGATTATTGCATTAAGTGCGAATAATTCAGAAGATGATAACAAGAGATGTAACAAAGTTGGGATGTATGATCATTTGTCAAAGCCATTAAAAGAAGATTAATTTGAAGAAAATATCAAATGAGGTGGAGAGGAAAAATGCTGGGGAGAATAATGATGCAGATGACGGCGATCAGAGCAGTAGTTTAAGCGGAATGTCTGAATTACATTGAATGTGAGGAGAAGAAAAAGGGGATGTTAGGAGTTGCAAATGGAGATTTTACGAGAAAAATCAAATATTCTTTTATCTCTGATTCCTTGAGTTCTTTATTTTATGTCTTCTTTGTGTGGTTTTTTATTTTGAGGGAAAATATGCTGATATCGAATACAGAAATGCTAATTAGTTTCCAAAGAATTTGATTTCTTCATTTCTTGTATGTGTGAGCATTCTCTGAGAATAAGTTTTTTACAAAGATTTTGATCAG
>Ga0182738_1002826_pt1 | contig 20315 bp, 21 predicted proteins | sample eDN5th30CBELigMG_FD_128876 | JGI IMG/M metagenome (GOLD analysis project Ga0182738, IMG submission 128876) | Enriched Miracle-Growth compost microbial communities from Emeryville, California, USA - eDNA 5th pass 30_C BE-Lig MG (version 2)... ... | reverse complement strand
CAGGTAATGGATGTCCTTTTTGAGTAACTAGAGATCATTAAAATAAGCGGAGATTTTTCGGTTAGACAGCAGAATAGAGCTAGTTTCGGGGGATATAAGCGGAGGTTTTCCGCTTAAGCGAAGCAATATTGCTCTTTTTCACGTTTTTCGAGTCCATAGTCGGAATCCTTCCGTCTATTCAAGCTATTTTCCGTGCTATTTCTTAAATAAGGGAAATTTCTCCGCTTATTTATCCAACTCGAACTTCTGCTTTAGTTAAACATATGAAAGACAAAAGCTCGGGATTTTTCCCGAGCTTTTGTCTGCTAATTATATGGTTATTCCATGCTACGAATTTTATATTACTTGTGCTGCGATTTTAGATTTTCTCCACGTTATCGGAACTACTTACTCCGAATGCAGGGCCTTAATAAGGCTAATCACTAAATAGTTTGTACCCATTTTATTTATTTAATGCAAATTTTTTGGATGAAGTCCTTATAAATCCCCCTTATTCTGCAGATTGCTTCTTCTCTTCCCCCTTTTGGTTCACACGCCGGACAAAATGCAAGCAACAAGACTGTCAATATATTTTGGAGAAAAAAATATTATCATGCAGTATAAAATGGATGCTCTAATATTTAGGCATCCACACTTGCTAACGGACTGTCTTTATCTAATCAACTCCACCAAAAAATGCGGGATTTTTAGGGGGCGCATCTTTAAACATTCAAGCAACAGAAGATAATTTCTTTTACAAATCAATCATGCCATGCCGTCCCGTCCCCTCATTTAAAACTAGGCAGCTGTTGTAAACCTCTAGCCTTTTTTATAAAGGCGGATTCGCTCTATACAAATGCATAAATAAGTGGGTGGTTACTGCCTGCTAATGCCGGATAAATTTTATTGCCCACCATGAATCAAAATCATTGATATGCTTTCAAGTTTTTCTTTTTTCTTCTTGCTCCTTGTACTTTCTAAAGACTATAAGTGGTTGGCGGATAATTAATCCCACCACGCTTTTTGTTATGCAGTTTTTTCGAACTGCGACATAATTAGCTACAATTTGGATAAATTAATGATATAAATATATTGTCGAAATCCGCCAGAAAGAGTGATTCGCTATTTTTCTACTTATATTATCAATTGTTTTGTTTAATTTAATTGCATTCTTTATTCCTAAAACTTTAACTAAGCTAGAAATTTATACAACTTCACTGTTTTCTCTTATCCTTTCTGGAACAGCCGATCTATTTTTGGATGCCAAATTTAATCTGTATCACTACTTTCATGAGAGTCTTCAATTGATTGATTACATAACTATGATTGGGATTTATCCTGCAATCAATATAATATTTTTAAATTTATATCCTAAGAAAAAGAATTATAAGGCTAAAATACTCTATTTTATTATTTGGAGTCTTTTTGCAACAATTTATGAGTATATAGCAAAGGAAACAAGCCTTTTTTCACACCATGGCTGGAAAATTTGGTATTCTGCGGTGATTTATCCTATACTTTTCTACATCCTTTTATTAAATCTCAAATTTATCAGGAAACTAAAATAAATATACTCTAAGGTTTAAATAACTTGTTTCCAGAAAATTAGTTCGGAACTGAAGATGCATGTCGTTGCTGCCTTGCATTATCTAACTATACAGCTAATACGTAAATTTCTACTCCCTATTAAAAATGATTAGCTAAAAGGAGATTGACCATATGTCCAAAACACAAGAAAAAATTGATACCTATCATGTGGATGGGCGTTGGTGCAGCAACCCTCTATCCTCTCTAGTATCTTTAGCGCTTTTCTTATTAGTATTGCTGTTAGCAATCAACAAAAAAGTTAAAAATTATCTAATTGCTAGGTGCAATATCTGGCTTCTAAGGAAATCCGCTTCCTCATAAATAGCAGCATTTCATCACCTGCCCGATTAAGTGCAGTTTCTTCAGCTTTTCTCTTCCCCTTATGCAAATTTGTTAAATATATATAAATCATTTAGGACAAAATACTATAAATGCAAACAGTTTTTGGAGGGATGAAACTTTGAACAATAAAGAAATTAGATTAACATCATCAGAAATTACAGGTTTATGGACGCAATACATCCAAGAAACAATGGCAATCTGCATTATTAAATTTGTATCAAAACATGTTAAAGATCCTGAAATTTCTTCTCTTTTCAAATTCTCTTTAGGTTTGGCCGAAAAACATTTAAAAAAGCTTGATAATATTTTTGAAAATGAAAAAATAGAACCTCCTAAAGGATTTACTGATGAAGATGTAAATTTAAATGCGCCTCCCTTATTTACCGATATATTTTGGCTGAATTATATTCATGATATGACATTGCATGGCTTAGCTGGATATACAATGTCTTTTAGTGTATCCGCCCGAAAAGATATCAGGGATCATTATTATGAATGCAATATTGATACGATGGATCTTTATAATAAATCGATTGACGTTCTTCTATCAAAAGGGATTTATCAAAGATCTCCTTATTTTTCGACTAAAAAAAAGAGCCAGCCTATTACAGAACTTGCTTATGTAATGGATTTATTTGGAGACAAAAGACCTTTAAATTCCATGGAAGCAGGAAATATTTATTTTAATCTCAAAAAGAGCATTGTCCTTAAAACGTTGATTGAGGGATTTAAACAAGTGATTCAAGATCAAGATATCGATAAATTTATGAATCATTGTTTAAATACAGTCAGTAAAAATATAGAGATTTTTTCTTCTACACTTGAAGAAGAAAATCTTCATTCTCCGCGTTTATTGAATAGTGAAGTCACCGATTCTGAGATAGCGCCTTTTTCTGATAAATTAATGGTCTTCCATACAGGATTTTTATTTCATTTGGCCACTACCTACTATGCAACAGCAATGATCACAAGCATGAGAATAGATATAGTTGGACATTGTGATACATCTATTCTAAGAGATTTAAAAACAATTGCGTCTTTTGGAAAAATTTTAATCGATAAAGGATGGATGGAAGAATTGCCAATGGCAGATGACCGTCAAGAATTAGATGAATAGTAATAGTTGGGAGATTGCGGCCCATTAAATAGTGATAAACAAGAGACTGTCCCGAAAAATTGTTTTGCGACATTTTTTATGGACAGCCTCTTGTTTATTCATATTCAGAGCTTTTACTCTAAAAAAACTTGTAAATACTGCACAGCACCATGCATATTTTAATAAAAATAATCCGTTAATTTTTATGCCTAAAGATTTCATCACACGCCTCAATTGGAGCTTTTTATTTCAGGCATATTCTATTTATATTTTTTTTCACTTGAGGAAGTATTTTTTGTATCATGCTTTGCTTTTTCTTCCTGCTTTTCTTCTTTTAAATCCTCCATTGGAATCGGATCAACTGTTTGCTCACTCTCAAATTTGTCAAACAAACTTTCGTTTTCAGTTGGATATTGTTCTGGATGATCCATATTTGCATGCGAATATAGATCATTTGATTTTCTATTATTTTTATCCACCTGCCATCACTCCTTTCTAACTATCCTACCCTATTTTTGCTGTCAGCAATCTTGATTTTTCGCCTTTTATATCAGCAGTTATGCAAGAATGCATATTTATAGGATAAGCTGCAGCTTTTGAAGAAATATAAAGTGAAACTTCAATCAGCGAGGATTTTACTGCCCGTTAATGCGTGATAAAAACCCTCCCCCGCATAAAAGCGGGAGAGGGTTTTTATCGCGCTGCCGAATAGGCAACTAGTTTATTGCCTATTCATTAGACTTCCAATCAAATATAAAATCATCGTCTGTCAACGGCTCTACTTTTGTAGCTTTTACGTAGCCATTCCCTTTTACAGAGAAGAAGTCGTGGTTTTTCGTGTCTGTCTTCATGCCGTTTTCCACAATCGGGTTGATTGGCTCTGACGGATAGACAGGCTCATATCCGAGGTTCATGCATGCTTTGTTTGCATTGTAGCGGATAAATTTATTCACTTCCTCCACTAGTCCGATCTGCTCGTACAAATCCTGTGTGTATTCCAGTTCATTTTCATAAAGAGCATTTAATAGTTCTAATCTTTCGCGAGTTGCTTTTTCCTGGTCTTCTGCTGTCAGGCTTGCATACAACTCCTGTGCGATCAGGCCTATGTATACTCCGTGAATGCTTTCATCGCGGATTATTAAGTTAATGATCTCTCCTGAAGCAGTCAGCTTGCCTTGCCCTGCCAAAAACAGCGGATAAAAGAATCCGGAATAAAACAGGAAGGACTCCAGATACACAGAAGCAACTGTTGCCATATAAAGATCATATTTACTTACTTCAGGCTTAAACAGCTTTTGATAGTATTCAGAAATCAGTTTTCCTTTTGATTGCAATTGAGGATGATGATGCACCCAATCGAATACCTCGTCAATTTCTTCTTCTGTAGCAAGTGTTGTAAAGATCGTAGAATAGGATTTTGCATGGATTTGCTCCATCATCCCCATAAAGGACAAAACGCCCTTGCGCTGCAGTCCTTCTATATGCATGCCAATCAAAGGCATTCCTTCCCCGCCTTGCTCTGTATCCAGCAATGTCAAGCCACCTAGCACTTTTTTATAGGTATCTTGCTCTTCTTCCGATAATTCTCCCCATGTATTTTTATCAGCAGAAAGACTGATTTCTTCTGGCAGCCAGAACTGTCTAGTATTCTGCGTATAAAACATCTGTGTGAAGTCATCTTCATGCTGATTCCAGTTAACGGCATACTTTGTCATTTCATTTCCCCCAGTGATTCCAAAAATAAGGAGGAGTCATTTGCTCCCCATACTCCTTCTCTTATTAAACGGCACATGCAATGCATTCGTCAATCGCCAAATTTCGTGTCCGCGTGTAATAAAGTGATTTTAGCCCTATTTCATTCGCATAAATATAATAGCGAGCCAATTCTTTTGTTGAAACATCAGAGTTGACATAAAGAATAGTGGATATTCCTTGATCTACATGCTCTTGTGCTGCTGCAATCAAGTCCATTATCTTAAATTGGTTCATATCAAACGCTGATTTGTAGAACCAGAAGTTCGTTTCATCCATATAAGGCATTGGATAATACGTCGTAGAGTTTGCATATGTGCGAGACTCGATTTGGTTCACGACTGGCATTACAGATGCTGTCGCATTTTGAATATAGCCAATCGATTGTGTTGGAGCAATGGCTAAACGGTAAGCATTATAGATTCCATGCTCAGCCACTAATTGAGCCAATTCTGCCCAATCTTGCGGAGTAGGAATGTAAATGCCTTCAAACAGCTCTTTTACTCTCTCCGATTGTGGAGCAAAACTTTTTTGGATGTACTTTTCAAAGTAGGTGCCTTTTGCATATTCCGATTTGTCGAAATCCTTGAATACCTCATTCTTTTCCTTGGCGATTAGCATACTTTTTTCAATAGAATAGTAGTTCATCATCATAAAGAATACGGAAGCAAATTCTTTTGCTTCAGCTGATTCAAAGCTAATTTTATTTTTTGCCAAATATCCATGAAGATTCATTGCCCCCAAACCGACTGCATGAAGCTCTTCGTTGGCTTTTTTGACAGATGGGGCATTTTGTATGTCAGAAATATCCGAAACAGTTGTCAATGCCTCGATGCCGACATGTACAGAATCTCTGAATACATCACCAGGCTGCATAACGTTTGAAATGTTCAGCGAGCCTAAGTTGCAGTTGATGTCGCGGCGGATGATATCCTCTTGTCCGTAATCCGTAATTTCCGATGTTTCCTGCAATTGGAAAATTTCTGTCTCGTATATTCAACTAGGTTCGCTACTCCCTAGCCCGTTCTCTTATGAACTGCTGCATGTCGCCATGCAGGATAGACTATATCACCACCTTCGGCTTTACCCGTTCAGGTGCTCTCCATTTCGAGCCGCTTGGCCCTACGTCTTTCGACTAGTCGTTAGGCTTTTACTTATCTTAATCGTTCAGAAAATCTCTTATAGGTAGGAAACTTGTCATTATCCAATTGTCTTTCGACAGTGGCTGTTGACATCCCAATAGCCTCCGATGCCTCCTTAATACTAGATGCATTTTCCTATATATTTCATACTATTAACTTTATTTATAGTTTCATAGATAAACCCATAAGGCACTTTCTGTTCCATATCACATTCTCCTCATCTATCAACATAGGAGTAACATAACCATTTAAAGTTACATTTGCAATTGGAAGATTTCGAGTAAGATAAGATTTAGCACGGTAGGTTACCTCAGTGAGGCTTTCCCCGTTTAGAAGAGTTTTCGACTAGGATTTCTCCTAGAAGGTGCTAGTTATTAACACAAATTGCTCATTTTAATTTGTCCAATATCCTTTAAAGCATGCCCTTTATTGGCATTGGATTTGTTCATAAAATATGGATAGCCGGATTCAAGCTGAATTTGGGCAATTTTTGTGATCATTTCACGCGCTGACATAGCGACACGCTTTTTCACATTTGGATTTGCCACAAGCTCTTCATACATGTCATCCATTCTCATGTCATCCAAATGAACGCCATATTCCTTAAAAACGCTGAAAGGAGCAAAAACATAAAACTCTCTATTTTCTTTCGCCAATTGGAAAAACTTGTTTTCCACAATCAATCCAATCGAAAGTGTTTGGATGCGCGATTTCTCATCGGCATTTATTTTTTTGGTCACTTTGCCCCTGATTTTCACCAGAGAGTGGACTATATCATCTACCTTTAAAGGCAGCCTTGCACTTGGGCGGGTGCTAATCTCCCGCCTACTCTACTTGCTTCCGTCTTATGACGTGCGTTCGATAGTCTCTACACCTTCTTGCCAGAATTGATAATTGCAGTTCAATACTCTATTCTGGCAAGCTTGGCACGGTATTGCCGGCTACCCATTTCTGGGCCTTAGGTTCTCTTACGAAGCGCATTCGATAACTCGTTCGGTGAATTAATCCGAAGTCGACATTACTTATTTAGCTTCTACCGTTAGCCGCTTAATAGCGACACCGCTTTTGCTTGCGTTCACAAGGTTGATACTGCTTATTGCTAAGCAGCAGGACGCAAATCTTCATCCAGGAATTCAACAACATCCCAATGGAAAATGTTCAAATAGGCAGCCCCTGCTCCTTTGCGCTGGCCCAATTGGTTTGCATAAGAGAATGTATCCTCCAAAAGCTTCATAACCGGCACTACGCCTGATGCAGCATTATCAATGCCTTTGATCTGTTCGTTACGGGCGCGAAGCTTAGATAGATTTAAAGCCACGCCACCGCCTATTTTCGAAAGCTGGCCAGATGTATTGATGTTATGGAAGATAGAATTCAACGAATCGTCCATTTCCAATAAGAAACAAGAAACCATTTCACCGCGGCGGCTTCTGCCTGCATTCAAGAAAGTAGGAGTTGCCGGCTGATAGCGCTGTTCGATCATCGCAATTGCTGTTTTCTTCGCTTTATCGAAATCTCCTTGTCCCAAAAATAAAGCGACGATAATAATGCGGTCTTCGTATGTTTCAAGGTAATTTTTCTTATCATTTGTTTTTAAAGCATAATCTTTGTAAAATTTGGAAATGGCCATATAAGATTGGAATTCAAATTCGTAGTCATAAACGGTCTTGGTGATTTCTTCGATTTCAGAAATCTTGTATTGGTCCAAAACCTGCGGATAATAGAAATCCCCTTCTACCATATAAGCAAATTTTTGTGCGACAGAGTCAAAATGAATCAGTTTTGGCTTAATTTCCGATTCCAGAAATTCAGCCACCGCTTCTTTGTCTTTTTCAAGCCGGAAGAAGCCCTTTTCGTTAAGCTGTGTCACTTCGTTGTTTAATTCTATATGTCTCATAGCTAATATTTTGCACCCTTTCTCTAAATATCTCTACATCCTCGGGCATGCCGCTCATTTCAAACTTATGTAAAATGGGCACTCCGTACATAGTCGATATTTTATTAGCACTTAAAGCGAAATTTTGCCCCCAATTTCTATTTCCACTAGCAGCAACAGCATGAAGGTTGATGTGGTTTGCCTTAAGGAAATCTAAAGTTGTTTGAGGAACATGTCCCATACCAGTTGTGTAAGTTAATAGTATATAAGGTTCGCAGACTTTTAGTCCAGCCTTTAATTCTATTACTTGATGTTCCGGAAATTCTAATTTCTGAACAAATCGGCGCACATTTCCCGTCTTGCTGTCAAACATGATAAGCAAAATTCTTCCCTCCTTGAGGACTAAAATAAAAAAATCTATATTTGGTATAATACCTCTTGTTTCATACAAGGAATACTAAATACAGATATTTTCAAAAAACAAACCTCAATATCTTGTGTTATAAAACTATCTAATCCTTTTTTCGCTCTAGAGTCAATACAGTATTTTTAAGTTTTTTTGTCAATAATTAAAGCTTAAAAATACTAGATAATGAGAATTTTCTCTGGATATATTTTCCGAAAAAATCAAGAAAAGTCTGATGAGGACTGCTCTCATTAGACTTTTTCAGGGAGAAAATTTGTTCTATTTTTTTTATAAAAAGAGCTGGTTTGACATGTTGAACATAAAAATTCCTAATATTCTTTTTATTTAACCAATTCAAACACCCATTTGTTTTCTTCTATTTATTCCCTTCCCGTTTTTGTTAACAGTCGTATAGGCTGTCTTCATGAGCGTTTCGTTGTTTTCTGCTGTTGGAACTTCCATATCTTTAGATAAAAGAACATTCACATTACTGAATTCATTTCGCATGATAGCTTTCACTTTCAAATCTCCTTTCTTTGCGTTATTTTGAGAAAAAGAGGCTGGGACAAAACTAAATAAGTAATCTGTAAAGACGAACAATCTCTAATTTAGCCCTTAAATAAAGACTGCTTTCTCAACTAGTACTTGCTGTTTTTAAATAGATTCAAGTGTAAAAACTAATTCGTTCCATTGCGCTACGGACACTCCCTTTCCGCGGGAGTTGAGTGTCCTCCGCTCCATTTCACTTCGTTTTTAAAGTTAATAAAAAGCCCGAACAATCATACGAAATTTCAATTAGCATTTCGTATGATTGTTCGGGCTTATCTTTGGCTGGAATACTTATGTCCCAGCCTCTTTCTAACGTGTATCTTCTTTAACTACTTCGTTAATTTCTTCTAAGTAAATATCTAAATATTTTTGAAAATATTCATTTTGTCCGCCAACAAACTTAACATCACTCACATATTTAGGAGTTATACTATTAATAATAAGCTGAACTCTTATCGCTGACTTAATATCAATGCTACTATTTTCTACGAGTTCATTTATATTTATAATATCATCATAATTAAAAGTCAAAGTGCCCTTATGATTCTCCATTTAAATCACCCCAACACTAACATCGGAGGATTTCGCAAATTTTATAGACTTCTATAAGTTTTTTCCAAATAGAGGAAACAGCTTATTAACCGCCTCTCTTATCCTGCCTTCCTTATATCAGTTTCTAGGCGCATTGTACTTGCAGGATTAATTAATAAATTTTTTAAGCGCATTTAGGATTACTCCCATGTTATAATTCAAATAAGAGAATGGGAGTAATTCCAGCTTTTTTATTTATTGTTCTATTTATTTCATTCGAGTATAATTTCTTTAAAAGGATTGATTTTCATGAAATATTTACAAAAAAAATTAGATGTTTTACATAGGAATGCTGATGTCTTTATCATCAAAACTGAAGATGATCGCTTTATTGTGTCTATTCCGCAAATTCATTGGTCAACAGAATTAAATGCCCTTGACGAGTTTGAACAAAAAGTGAATCATCTCATACATTCATTAAATTTCCACATGTATGATGGAGACTGCAAATCATTGGCACACACAATAAGTGAACTAACAATATCCAAAGAAATGTAGATGATGCTGGGAGAAATCCTGGCTTTTTTATTTGCCTTCTTGCTCATCCGCATTCATAAATGTTTAAAACTCATTTTCTAAAGCCCTGCCAATTTGCACTTAAAAAGGGCTATGATTGTTTATGAACTCAAATTATTATTTGGATCTCCATCTGGATTAGTTCTCATCCAGCCTCCACCCTCTTCTGCAGTTAATTGAGTGTTAGGGTTGCCATCTCCATCAACATATATCTCTCTTCCTTCAGAGAGTGTTCTCCAATGTGGGTCTACATGATTTATTCCAGGATTTTCATTTGACTGATTTATATCAGCTTGCGCCTCCAAATTGGAATCCGCTTCATTAGCATCTATTTCTGGGCTGCCTGCATCTGCCAAACTATGATCATCTCCTGCAGAATCACCAATATCTGCTCCAGCAACTATATCAATCACCCCAACTGCCAATGCGCCAACAGCCACAGTTTTTGCAATATTTGCTGCACCACTTTTAATTTTTTCATCATCATTATATTTAATTCCATCATAGATGTCTTTTCCATTTTCATATGTATTTTTGGCAGTGCAATAAACACCTTTAGCAGTACGCGAAACAGAATTTCCTATATCCCCCAATCCGTTTTCAATCTTATCATCATCCTTTTGAATAATGCCAGCAGCTGTATTCCATGCTCCATCAGCAGCTTGCCCTAATGTATCGCCAGCAAATTCAGAAGCCTGCTTAACTCCCGCACCTACTTCTTTAATGAATTTGCTTCCCGTTACTTCACCCACCACATTTACAGCTCCTCCTACTACAAATCCGGCAGTTTTTCCTGTAAATTTCCCCAAGTCTCTTAAAAAACCCAATTTAAACACTCCAGTCTATTATTCTATAATTTCCCATCCATATACACCATTATAATGGATAAAGCAAAAACACACTACTTTATACCTAAAAATTTTATCAATTGACTAAAATCAATGTTAAAAAGCTAATTATTTTTGCTTAACTATCTATTTCTAGGACTATCTTCTCAGAAAATTTTAATAAAAAAGCTTATTTTCCAGATTATAGAGACGTCTTCTTAAAAATCCAAAATTAATGATAGAATTAAATTACTTAGTAAGAAAGAAAAACCAGAATGATTTAGATTCCCGTTTTTCTCATTAAACCATAGTCCTGCCAAATCTGCTTGACATGATACCAATTAATGTCCTATTATACAAAGTTGGAAAAATGGAGAATAGTCATTTTTGACTATCAACGGATTAAAAAATGAAAGAGGAGTGTTCCTAGATGACAAACAGCAAAACAAATCCCAAGGTGGATGACTTTTTAAGTAAAGCGAAAAAGTGGAAGGAAGAATATGAAAAGCTGAGAAATATCGTTCTTGACTGCGGGCTGACTGAAGAATTTAAATGGATGCATCCTTGCTACACGCTGGAGAACAAAAACATCGTCTTAATACACGGTTTTAAAGAATATTGTGCGCTTCTGTTTCACAAAGGCGTCTTATTAAAAGATACCCATGGAATTCTAGTCCAGCAAACAGAAAATGTACAGGCAGCGCGCCAGATTCGTTTTGCCAATGTGCAAGAAATAGCGGAAATGGCCCCCATCCTAAAAGCCTATATTCAGGAAGCCATTGAAGTAGAAAAAGCCGGTTTGGAAGTAAACATGAAAGAGCAGAAAGATTTTACCATTCCCGAAGAACTTCAAACTAAATTTGAGGAAATGCCTGCTTTCCAAGCTGCTTTTGAAGCATTAACACCAGGCCGCCAAAGAGCATACCTATTTTATTTTTCCCAAGCCAAACAATCCAAAACACGTGTGTCAAGGATTGAAAAATATATGCAGAAAATTCTCGATGGAAAGGGATTAAATGATTGCACCTGCGAACTATCAAAAAAACAGCCCAACTGTGACGGCTCGCATAAGCATGCTCGATAAGAGAAAAAACAAAGCAAACTTTAGCGATCAGCTGAACTCCTTTTTAGAACACAGGTAACACTCTAGCAAGTAGGTTGAAATGGAAAAACAAAAAGTGATCTGTAGAGCATAAGCAAGCTATCATGTAATAGGCTTACCCATTGCCGGCTAAGAAAAATACTGCACAAAAACGGGTACCCTTTGCTTTTTGCTGAAAGGTACACGCTTTTCTTGAATGGCTGCTTTAATGTAAGAAAGCTCATTAGATTAATGATGGATTTATATTATTTATAAGAAAGAAAAACCAGAGTCTAAAAAATTACTCCGGTTTTTCTTATTGAACTATAAAGGCAATTTAGTCAAATATCCCTCTCGCAGCGAAAAAAATAAAGTGGAGAGATTTTCAACTTGCTTTTGAAGACGAAGCTTTATTCAAGGCCAAAAATAATATCATTATAATGATGCAAGCTGTTCCAATCCATTGAAAAATCCCAAATGGTTCTTGCAGCCAAAAGACTGTTGTTAAAACAGCAGCAAGTGGTTCTATACTTCCCAGAAGGCTAGATTCTTTAGGTAAGAGACTTTGCAGACTTTCAATATAAAACCAAAATGCTATCATAGTACCAAAAATGATAACGAAAAGCAGGTATAAATACGTTTGCAGGGGTAAACTTTTAAAGTCTATTTGCCAAGGTGGGTGGATAAAACTTAATGCAAAGCCACCGATAATCATAGCCCAGCCCACAATGACAAGGGAATCATATTGTTTCAGTAAAGGAATGGCATATAAAGTATAAAAAGCTAAAGCTGCCCCAGATAAAACTCCCCAAATGATTGCAAGTGCTGGTACAGATAATTGAGAGATTGAGCCGTTTGTCAATAAGAAAAAGCACCCAGCTAAAGCCAGCGAAACAGTTAATATATCTTTTCGTGTAAAAACAGTTTGTTTGCGCAAAATCAAGAACACGATAATCATTACAGGCGCTAAATATTGTAATAGCGTTGCAACAGCCGCATTGCCATGTTTAATGGAAGCCATATATGTGTATTGAACCGCAAGCATTCCGAATAGCCCGAATATAGTCAATTGAATAGCTATCCTTCTCGTTTTCCAAACAACAAGAATCTGTGAACGGTCTTTTTTGAAAAGTTGAATTGTTAAGAGCAGAATTCCTGCTATGAGCAATCGAGTCGCTACAAGCCAATCTACATCAATTGCATACTGTTGAAAAAGCTTTTTTGCAACGGTGCCACCAATCCCCCAAAATGCTGCTCCCGTAATAACTAGAAAAATTCCTTTTTTCCTATCCATCATTGGTTTCTCCTTTGAATACAAAAATAGTGTTATAATACTTACAATCATAAGTAGAAAACCCATAAAATTATATCTAAATCGAATAGAAAAATATAAGAATATTGAGGTGACAGCATGCAAATCAAAAATTTTATGGTGGATCACAGTTTAAAGGAATTAACGGAACATCGTACAGTTGTGCTGCCAGTTGCATGTTATGAAACAACGATCAACCAAAACATCAATGGATATATCCCCCTTCATTGGCATGAAGAATTTCAGTTTGTTCTGGTTGTAAAAGGAGAAGCTATTTTTCAAATAAATGAAGAAAGAATAATTGTTCCTGAAAATGAAGGGCTGTTTATAAATAGCGGCAGATTGCACATGGCCAAAGATAAGGATAATTCAGGCTGTATATATATTTGTTTAAATGTTTCTCCAAGTTTCGTGCTATCGCAAGAACTTTATACAACCTTTGTAAGCCCATATATTCAGGCAACTAATATTCCTTATTTACACTTGAATCCAAAAGAACTTTGGGCGATAAATATTTTAGACTCTATCAAAAAAATCAATCAGTTGATAAAACAACATCCACCATACTATGAAATCGACATTAGCGTTCATCTAACAAAGGTTTGGAAAAATCTGATTATAAATGGTGTTCAACTAGAGTACGAACAGACGGAAATGGTCAAGAGTCATCGAATGAAACAAATGCTAAACTGGATACACCTGCATTATGAGGAAAAAATCCTTTTAGACGATATTGCACGTTCTGGTCAATTAAGCCGTTCCGAATGCTGTCGATATTTCAAACGCACTTTAAATAAAACACCTTTAAATTATGTAACCGAATATCGAATTCAAAAAAGTTTAATTTTACTGCAGCAATCCGATTCCAATGTCACAGATGTTGCCTTTCAAGTAGGATTTAATAGCACTAGCTATTTCATTGATAAATTCCGGAAATCGATAAACATGACACCATTGGCATACAAAAAGTATAAAAGTAGCAGTTCAATTGTGAAGCAGTACACTAAAAAAAGCTTTAGTTAAGGCCCCTTGAAATCACATGCTGTATTTGCCAATTAAAAACTTTTGCAGCATCATATTTTTTGAATGGAAATAAGCCATCATATACAAGTTTCGCCTAAAGTCTTTTCTATGGTGGCTTATTGCCTTTTTTATCAAAATTTCCGTTTAGCTAAGCATACTTCTTTATAATCTACTCACGGTACCATAATTTCTTAAGAAGTTTGGGAACAAAAGCTGAATATTCTTTGCTACAATAAAATAAAGTAGCTTGTAATTTAGATGGACGCGAGGTGAATCAATATGTATTGGACCCCATTATTTGAAAACGATGTACCAGTAGCACGCTTCTGCTCTTAATGGCATGAAGATGACTACATCTCTCCGTTAGGGGCATTATCGGCCTAAATAGAAAACGGAGGATGCAAAAAATGAAAAATACCTTATTAGGTTCCTTATATTTAATTTTAGCTTCAAGCATTTGGGGCGGCATGTATGTTGTTGTGAAAATGGTAGTATCCGTCATACCACCGCTCGAGCTTGTGTGGCTGCGATATTTAGTCGCTATTGTTGCACTTCTTATTATCGGCTTTATAACGAAACAAAGCTGGAGAATTGAAAAACGGCATGTCTTAATAGTCATAGCCATTGGAGTCATTGGCAATGCCATTTCCATTGTTGCCCAGGAAACCGGCACAATGCTGTCCACAGCACAAATGGGTGCCATCATTACTTCTTCCACACCAGCATTTATGGTTATTTTCGCTCGCTTCATCCTTAAAGAACGCTTGACTATTAAAAAGGTAATTTCCGTTTGTTTAGCTACAGCCGGAGTATTTCTTATTGTTGGAATCGGCAATATGAGCATGTCCAGTACACTTGGTGGAGTTTCCCTTGTTGTTGCTGCTTTAACATGGGCGCTCATGTCTGTACTTGTAAAGCGTTTGCCGAGTGATTATTCGCAAATAGTGGTAACAACCTATTCCGTTTTGGTAGCTCTAATAGTGTTGACGCCTTTTGTTTTGCCGCGTTTACATGCAATCAATATCTCTCAACTGACACACCCCACTATTTGGGGAGGACTCTTATATTTAGGAATTGTTTCAACAGCAGGCGGATTTCTGCTTTGGAATCGTGGTTTGCAAATGCTTAATGCCTCAACTGGAGGGATATATTTCTTCTTTCAGCCTCTTGTTGGAGCATTGCTTGGATGGCTTATGCTAGGCGAAAAGATTAGCGCCGCGTTTTGGATAGGCTCTATCCTGATTCTTCTGGGTGTATTATTTGTTATCAGAGAAAATAAATAGCAGTATAAAACCCCTTCATTCGTTCATGAAGGGGTTTTGTATTTGTCCAGAATATGATGAAGAACTAAATAAACGAGATAAAGTAAAGCCTTAATACAAAAAAAATACTTAAACGGCTCGACTTCAATCAACCTTAGATCGCTTGAAAATTACACCACGTTTTTTCCGCAAACAACAGTAGCTTTACTTTTCTACTTTCAATCGATTGAATTGACCACTTTCCATCTTCAATAAATAAATCAAGCTCATTTTGCATTTTAAACGGAGCTTTTTTAAAATAAATCGTGTTTTTCACTTCTATGTCTGCATTACCTTTGCTTGCATTTGCTGACATTGGGTCAATCGTTAAGTTACCAATTGAATGAAGATACACGTCCTCAAAACTTTCATCAATTTTATCATGTTTCAAATATTCAGTGATAATTTTAAGAGAATCTTTTTTAGGATTTTGCGGAAGAATATGTTCTATAGTAAATTTATACCTTTTATCTTTAGATTTAAATACAGAATTAGGAATTGGTGCTGCAACCGGCTGTTCAACATCTCGCAAATAATTTTCATACTTCCAAAAAAAGTAGTTTTTTATATTAGATGAGTAATAAGAATAAAAGTCCCCATCACTTAAATATGCGATAAACTCTTTATCAGAACTAAAGTTATTTATGGCAGTTTTCAACTCGCTATACAGCTTTTGAAAATCTCCATTAAATTCCCTAGCAATCGAATAAAGCCTCGTTTGACCTTTATTCGCCATACCGTTCAAAATGCTGTAAACTCGGAAACTAAATATTTCTAATAACCTACATACTTTTTTAAATTGCTGTTTATTCAATGTAACATCAAATTTATATGCTTTAATTAACAGAGGATAAAAATTTGCCATATTTCCTAACGCTTGAATATCATTAAATTCCTCCATGTTGCCATTCAAAATATTCTTCATCACTACGAATGTTTCTCGTAAGTTCTTTGTATAGCTATCTATGTAAGAAATGGTTTCTTCTGGACTATTCTCCTTAATTAAAGTGTTTACTTTATTTTTCATCATATCCATATAAATCTGGTATTCTTTTCGTTGCCTAGTAATTTTCCAATCCTCATAAGCAATAAAATTATATTGAAGTATTGAGTTTTCATCTAAAAGATGATCTATATCTGAGTATGCTTTATAAATTTCACTAAACCGTGCTTGAATGTTTGAAAGCAATGCTTCGGGCTCATCGGCAGAAATATATGTTTTATACATCATAAAGCTTTTAGTTTTCTCCAAATTCGTCAGTTGCTTCCCTCGATCATTTGTCGTTTCAAAAATAAGCGTAGCTTCCGCTTTGTCTTGTACAGAATACGTCAATACTTTCGTTTTTTCAACTTTATGCAGCAGTTCTTTCATTTGTTCTTCCGTAAAAAATTCATGTAATTGTTCATCAAAAAACTGTTTGGCACTTAATAATCTCTTCTGCGAAGGGGTCGTAATGATATTTGCTGAAATATCATTATTAGCAAGAATGTATGTAGAAAAAAATTCATTATCATCTGCTAGCACTTCAAGCTTATATGCAGATTTATATTTAATATATGTCTCCATATATAGTTCCTTTGTATCCTGGTCCAAATTCGTCAGTTTTGACAACAATGATTGCAAGAAAATAATCAATGTCGTTATCCGTTGTTGTCCATCAACAATTTCTATAATATCATAAGCTCCTCTTTTTCCTGTTTCTTGAAAAAGAATCGTGCCAAAAAAGTAGTCTTTATTTAATTTTTGATTTTTAAAATCATCAATAAAATCAGACAACTGTTTTGCTCCCCAAGCATATGCTCTCTGATACTCTGGTATCTTAAATATTTTTTTACCATCAAATAAATCATTTAACGTTTTTTGACCATTTTCCATATATCCCCACCCTTTTTTTCTTAAAAAATTATTCAAGACAGAAACGTTTAACAGCAATCACATTAGTTTAAATATTGATAATAAATCCTTATCAGCGTCCGATTTACAAATAACCGATTGCCTTCAAGCGTTAATACCTTGTACATACATTAGGGGCAAATTTACCAACACACTACTCCCTCGCTAATTATCAATTTAAAAGTTAAAAGACAAGTCGATAGGTAATATAATTTAATATTTATATCGCTGCATCTATCAACTTTATCCTTTACTTAAGTTGATTATAACCTTCTACTTGGACAAGATATTTATATTCAAACATGACTTTATTCCCCCTTAAATAATACTATATACTGACTTTAGAATACACAAAACTTTATAACAATAGTTACTATGAGTTATTGGTATTTATCCCATACTAATTTCTCAATAACTATTTCTTGAATTAAATCCTCTAATGGTTATATTTCATTCGATTGTAGCTGCTAAAATAAAATTGACTTTCTAGCAAACTAGTAGTTTAATGGTACTGTAATAGCGCCTTTTTTCATTTATAAATTTATAAAACTGAATTATTATTTTTTAGCTTTCATAAAATATTCATAATTCCCCAACTTATTTTATTAAAATTCATTTATACTAGCTTTAGGGGGCAATAACTTTCACCCAATATCCTTTCTCCTCCTTTATGCATGGATGGTGGGCTTTTTATTGCATAGTTTTTTTATTCTACTAATCCATTACTCTCCACCTTCACTCTTTTATAAAATTTCTCTTGCCTCATCTTTGCTAAAAGTTGGCTTTCTCTTCCCCGAAACTAAGAGTAATACCTGTTGTATCCTCACATATGACAATTCCAATCCTTCCTCCATGTGAATGTTCTCTGTTTATAACTGCCAAAAGTGTCATTTATCCCACTCGTTTTTGTAAATTGAGAATCGAACATTTATTTTAATCTTTTTGAAATGCCCCAATAAATCCTTGTATAATATCTTTGCAGGATGGTTCGAGAGATAAAATGAGCTTAAAAAAATAAACGGGAAAATGAGTGATACCATTTATCTGTGGAATCACAAAAAACAGAATTAGATGAATACGCTCCTAATTTAGACGAATTTATTATTCTAATTTCTGAAAAAAATGATGACTTTGATGAAGAATAAAGTGAAACTTCAATCAGTAGGGGTTTTACTGCCCGTTAATGCCGGATAAAAGGGTAGAACCCTGTTGAAGTTTAACGCTTATTTTTTAAGATTAATGACGAGGCTTTAATTGAATAAAATTATCAAAAAGAATGCCATAGTTTTCCCTTGCTTAAAAACTAAGCATTCTTATTTTATAAACAATAACATGAATGCAGGCTTTTTTTCATACTATATTTTGGGGGTGATAAAATGCCGCGAGTAAATTACCGAAGTTCAGACGTTGACTTAATGGCAAGGATGATGAGAGCGGAAGCCGAGGGTGAAGGAATACAAGGCATGTTATATGTTGGAAATGTAATTGTTAATCGTCTTAAAGCAAATTGTTCAGATTTTAAAGATTTAAGAACAATTCCACAAGTCATTTATCAAGTACAAGGAGGAAATTATTCTTTTGAAGCTGTTCAAAAAGGGAATATATTTTATCAAAGAGCAAGAGCTGCTGAAAAAAGATTAGCAAAAATGAATTTGGATTATTGGCGAGATCACCCAGGGAAATATGCCCTTTGGTATTTTAATCCATATGCTCCATGTCCTCCAACTTGGTACGGTCAACCTTTAGCTGGTCAATATAAAAATCACTGTTATTATGAACCAAAAGCTGGAACATGTGAAAGTGTTTATATCGGAGGTTAGCCTTACTCTTTTTTTAATCGTTGTTTTGGTGTGCTTTTATCTCATGAAATATAAAGGGAACTTCCTGGTTATCAGGTGTTCCCTTTATAATTTATCAAGCATTTAGTAATAGTGCCTATCCAAGGAAGCAAGACTGTGCTTAAATTAAAGGGGAATTTAGTTAAATAAGATCTATTAGAATAATTAAACTTTATTATAAAAATTACTTGCTTAATTTAAAGTAAATACTCTATTTTTTAAAATGAGAATCACAATATTTACATTCATAATGCATTTTTCTTCATTCATCCTTTTTTTGATTCTGCTAAACTTCCCCTCAAATGAAACATTTTTATTTACCAAACATATAACTCTAGTAAATAAACAAAAGACGATGATATTCATATTTAAATCAGAATTTGCAAATTTAATTGTCAACCTAGTATGCAGCTAATTCGTGTTTCTAATGGAGATACTTGGATTATTGTTTTGTCCATACTCGTATTTTCACTTAGAGCAATATACGACATAGTAAAGTATAAAAGAACCAAAACAAAGTATTTATATTTATTAACTTATCGATTTCCTCCCTTTCAAAAGTTGAATGAAAAGCACTTTCTATTCAACTTTTCTAGAACTATAATTAAAGAATACACGGAAAGGAGGAAATAAGAATGAAACATAATTCTATGCACCAATGGCATAAAGAGCATAATAAACACGTAGCAGAATTTCACAAAAAACATGCTGCTCAAGTAGCTAATGGAGAAAACGGAAACGGTTGGTTAGCCAACCTCGAAAGGTCTTTTTTTAATAAAGTACTTGTTCCTCTTAAAGTTGTGAAATAACATGTTATTTTTGTGCTCCTGTTCTTTTGGGAGCATTTATTTTTTGATTTTCTATAATGCTTTGTGACACAGTTGTTGTCTACTAAGCTATTGCTCTCCAATTCCATTCTGTTACAAAATTTCTCTTACCTCATCTTTGCCAAAAGTTACTTTCTCTCCCCCAAAACTAAGAGTAATGCCTGTTGTATCCTCACATACGAAAATCCCAATCCTTCCTCCATGTGAATGTTCTCTATTTATAACTGCAAAAAGCGTCATTTATACCACTCCTTTGTAAGCCCGTATTCAAACAACGCATATAAATAGATCAGCATCTCCGGTACTATAAACGTATTACTTAAAGGAGGTGCTTTTCCTATGCCACAACAAAAACTTACCATCGTCCCTATCACAT
>Ga0182738_1002822_pt1 | contig 20333 bp, 19 predicted proteins | sample eDN5th30CBELigMG_FD_128876 | JGI IMG/M metagenome (GOLD analysis project Ga0182738, IMG submission 128876) | Enriched Miracle-Growth compost microbial communities from Emeryville, California, USA - eDNA 5th pass 30_C BE-Lig MG (version 2)... ... | reverse complement strand
CGTCTCGGGCTTCGTCGAGGCGCTGTGCGAGGGACTTTGCGGCCGTGCTTAGGGCGTAGGGGGTGCAGCTCAGCTCGTCATTGACGTAGTCGGTCAGGACATCGCCGGCGTGGTCCAGGGTGTCCGCGAGTTCTGCGGCCAGGGCGCGAGCCTTCTTAAAATAGGTGCTGTTCACTGTCTTTCTCCTTGAGGTGGGTGGTGATCCGGCTGCCCGGTCGGGTGGAACTGGTTGGGCGGCCGTCTTCGATGCTCCCGCTTTGGGCGGCGCAGGAGCGAGCCGGTTTTCTCATTGGTCCGTGGACTCGTCGCGCAGCGTGTCCAAGTAGTCCGCCCAGCGCTGCATCATCTCGACGCGTTGCTTGAGGTACTGGGTGCGGTTGTAGGCCCGGCCGTTGGCGTCCTTCACGACGTGCGCCAACTGGGCCTCGATGTACAGGGGCTCCACTTCAAGTTGCTCGGCCAGCAGCGTGCGCGCGCTGGCGCGGAACCCGTGCACGCTCTGCGCCGTGGGGCCGTAGCCGAGAGTCGCCAGGGCAGCGCGCAGGGTGTTGTCGCTGATCGGCCGCTCGTGGTCGCGCTCGCCGGGAAAGCATAGGGTTCCGCCGCCGGTCAACGGCTGCAGCTTGCGCAGGATGGCAACGGCCTGAGTCGGGAGAGGCACCACGTGCGGGTCGCCGTCGCGCTTGTTCTCGACGCTGCGCTTCATGCGTGCGCTCGGGATCGTCCACAGGGCGGCATCGAGGTTGAGTTCGGCCCAGGCCATGCCACGCAGTTCCCCGGGGCGCTGGAACAGGATGGGCGCAAGATGTAGGGCAGTGCGCACGATGGGGCCACCTTGGTAGGCCTGGATCGCGCGAAGGAGGGCACCGAACGCCTTGGGCTCGATGATGGCCGCGAAGTGGCGGCCCTTGTGCGGCGTCAGCGCCCCCTTGAGGTCAGCCGTCGCGTCGCGGGGAACCCGGCCGGTGGCGACCCCGTAGCGCCATACGGCCCGAGCGGTCGTGAGTACCCGGTGCGCTACATCGAGGGCGCCGCGCTCCTCGACTCGCCGCAGCACGGCCAAGAGTTCCACCGGCTCCACGTCGGCCACTCGGCGTGTGCCGATGAACGGATAGAGGTCTTTTTCGAGGTTGCGCCGCTCGCGGATCGCGTAGTGGCTGCTCCAGCGGCCGGAGTTCTTGGCGAACCACTCCTCGGCGACGGCCCGGAATGTGTCACCCTCGGCTACGGTGGCGCGCAGCTTCGCCACCTTCCGGGCCTGGACCAGATTTACGCCGTTGGAGCGGTCCCGCTTCGCGGCATCGCGCGCCAGCCGAGCGGCCTTGAGCGAGACGGAAGGGTAGCTGCCGAGCGCGAAACGGCCTTCCTTGCCGTCACCGTAGGTCTTCCAGAACCACCGCTTGGAGCCGGCCGGGCTGACCTCCAGATAGAGGCCGCCAGCGTCGGTCAGGCGGAGCCGCTTCTTGTCAGGCGGGCACGCGGCGTTCTTGCATTGGACTTCGGTCAGCATGGGCATCCTCTGACCGGGGGGGGATGGGGGCAACCGGGGAACGTGATCCCCGGTTTCGGCTGTTACCCCGGTCTGTGCCCCGAAGTGTTCCCCGGGATAGCGCCGGCAGTCAATGAACCGTAGTGGACGCTACTGGCCGCTTGCCCTGGCGTTTCCCAATGAAAAAGGGCGTCCGGTGGATGAAACCGGACGCCCTTGGACGCTGTATTGGTCGGTGTGAAAGGATTCGAACCTTCGACCCCTTGCACCCCATGCAAGTGCGCTACCAGGCTGCGCCACACACCGAAGCCGGCCATTATAGCCTGCGAATTGGCCGGCTTCGCAGCGGCAGTCCGGCAGGTCAGCGGGCGCGTCCGTCCAGGTAGGGCTGCGGGTCCACCGCCACGCCCTGCTTGCGGATCTCGAAGTGCAGCTTCACCCGGTCGGTGCCGCTCTTGCCCATCTCGGCGATCTGCTGGCCGCGGCGCACGAGGTCCTTTTCCTTGACGAGGATCTTCTGGTTGTGGGCGTAGGCCGTGATGTAGGTCTCACTGTGCTTGACGATCACCATGTTGCCGTAGCCGCGCAACTGGCTGCCGACGAAGACGACGCGGCCGTCGGCCGCGGCGAGGACGGGGTCGCCCGCGCTGCCGGCGAAATCGATGCCCTTGTTGCGCCTGCCGTCGAAGCGGCCGACGACGGTGCCTTCGGCCGGCCGCGCGAAGAGCGCCGGCGGGGCCGGCGGCGCGGGTGCCGGCGCTGCCGACGTGGGCGGGGAAGGCGCCGGTGTGGGCTGCGTCGGCTGCGGCCCCGGGGCGGGCGGGGCGGTGGTGCATGCGGCCAGGCCCAGGGCGGCTGCCGTCAACATCAGCCAGGCGGCATGCCTTGCGGCGCCGGCGCGGGCCAGGGAAGGGGCAGGTGAGAGGGGAGCGGTCGTCGTTTCGAGAAGGGCTTGCATGGGCATCTTTGAGCGCGGATGGCCGCGCGGGTTCGCCCCGGCGGCCGCGAAGGCGAACGCGCATCCTAGCGGCAGCCGGAGGGCAGGCCTTGGCGCGTGGTCAGGCGGCGCGCGGGCGCACGGCCTCGGCCAGGTGCGGATGCCGGGCGAGCACCTCGTCGCGCGGGCCGCTGTCGGCCACGCGGCCGGCTTCCATGACGACCACCGTGTCGAAGCGCGCGAGCAGGCCGAGGCGGTGCACGGACGCGATCAGGCAGGCCTGCGGGAAGGCATCGGCCATGCGCTCGATCACGCGCGCCTCGGTGGCCGGGTCGAGCGCGCTGGTGGGCTCGTCCAGCAGCAGCAGCGAGCTGCCCCGTGCCGCCAGCGCGCCGCGCGCCAGGGCCAGCCGCTGGCGCTGGCCGCCCGAGAGGTTGAAGCCGCGCTCGGTCAGCGCGCTGGCCAGGCCGTCGGGCAGGCGCGCCAGCACGTCGTCGAAGGCACTGGCGTGCAGGGCAGCCTGCACGTCGTCCGCGTCGCAGGGCTCGCCGAAATCGAGGTTCTCCTGCACGCTGGCCTCGAAGACCTCGGCCTCCTGCGGGATGAGGGTGGCGATGCGGCGCAGCGCTTCCCACGGGCGGGCTTCGCCGTCCAGCCGCAGCGTGCCCTGCTGCGGGACGTACAGGCCGGCCAGCGCGCGCAGCAGCGTGCTCTTGCCGCCGCCGCTGGGGCCGATGATCGCCACGCGCGCGCCGCGGCGCAGGTCGAGGTGCAGGTCGTGCAGGCCGCCGCCGCGGCTGCTGTCGGCATAGCCCCAGTTCACGCCCTCCAGGCGCAGGGTGCGCCAGCCGGCCTGCGGATCGACCGCGGGCACCGGCGCGGCCGGGTCGCCGGGCGTGGCCCACAGCGGCTCGGCGCTGCCGTAGTCGGTGTGCATGCGGGCGAAGTTCTGGAAGTTGGCGGCCATCGAGCTGACCACCGACGCCGCCTGCTGCGCGTACTGGTAGATCATGAAGACGGTGCCCAGCATCACGGCGGCCGCGCCGCCGCCGGCGCGCGTGGCCTGCCACACGTAGATCACCACCAGCACCCAGGTCAGCCCCAGGCCGAGCAGGTCGACGGCGAACCACTTGCCCTCGTTGACGACGGCCGAGCGCTTCAGCGGCGCCGACACCGCCGCCATGCGCCGCCCGAGCAGCCGCCGCGAGGCCGCCTGCAGCCGCAGGCCGATCACGGTGGAGGCGTTGCCGACGAAGTCCAGCAGCGCCGCCGCGTAGCGCCGGTCAGCATCGTTCTCCTGGCGCGCCAGCACCATCAGCGCGCGGTCGAAGCGCAGGATCACCAGCGCGATCAGCACGTAGCCCACCAGCGCGATCAGCCCGCTGGTGCGCGACAGCAGCGCGAGCGCCACCAGCGGGCCGACGAAGCTGAGCGCGCTCTGCACGTAGACGAACTGGTTCTGCGCGAAGTCCGACAGCGCGCGGCTGGCCTGGTGGATGCGGTGCTGCAGTTCGCCGGAATGGTGGCCGTCGCGCCAGGCGAGCGGGGCGGCGGTGATGCGCGCGTAGAGCAGGTCGGCCAGGCGCTCGCGCACGTGCACGCCGACGTTGCGCTCCAGCACGCGCCCGGGGCCGTGCAGCAGCCACGACAGCAGGTACACGCCCATCAGCGCCGCGATCCAGCGGCCGGCGCCGCCGATCTGCCCGCGTTGCAGCGCGTTGATGGCCTGGCCGGCGAGCCAGGGCAGGGTCAGCCGCACCAGCTGCGAGCCGCCCAGCAGCGCCGCGGCGCCCAGCAGCGCGCCGCGCACGCCCTCGGCGTGGCGCCACAGCGCCCGGTACATCGCCAGCACCGCGTTGGCGCTGGATGGGGAGGATGCTCCGGCGGTGGCCGAGTCCATCACTTGACGGGGATCGGCGTCGCGCGATCCACCGGCACGGCCGTCACCGCGTTCTGCGGCGAGCCGTCGATGAGCTTGTCGGAATAGGTCAGGTAGATCAGCGTGTTGCGCTTCGCGTCGACCATGCGCACCACGCGCAGGCGCTTGAAGAGGATGGACTGGCGCTCGGCATACACCTCCTCGCGCTGCGGCAGCGCCCGGGTGATGCGGATCGGGCCGACCTGGCGGCAGGCGATGGAGGCCTCGGCCTTGTCCTCCGCCAGCCCTAGCGCGCCGGAGATGCCGCCGGTGCGCGCCCGCGAGACGTAGCAGGTCACGCCCTCCACCTGCGGGTCGTCGTAGGCCTCCACCACGACCTTGTGGTCCGGGCCGATCAGCTTGAAGGCGGTGTCGACCTCGCCCACCGGCTCGGCGGAACCGCCGCAGGCCGTGACGCACAGGCCGAGGAGCAGGGCGAGGCGCTTGTCCATGACCGGTGCCGCGCTACTGGATGTCGACCGAGTGCACGCCGAAGCTGCCCCGGCGCCGGTCCTCGAAGAAGCGCACCAGCGCCTCGCGCACGGTGCGGAAGGCGATCTCGTCCCAGGGGATCTCCTCCTCCGTGAACAGGCGCGCCTCGATCGTCTCGTGGCCCGGCGCGAAGATGTCGGACAGCAGCCGCGCGCGGTAGAACAGGTGGACCTGCCCGACGCGCACCACGTTCATCACGGCGAACAGCTCGCCGATCTCGTACTGGGCGCCGGCTTCCTCGTCGGTCTCGCGCGCGGCGCCCTCGGCCGTGGTCTCGCCCAGCTCCATGAAGCCGGCCGGCAGCGTCCATTTGCCCCAGCGCGGCTCGATGTTGCGCTTGCACAGCAGCACCTTGTCGCCCAGCACGGGAATGGTGCCCACCACATTGAGCGGGTTCTCGTAGTGGATGGTGCCGCAGGCGGGGCAGACGGCGCGCTGCTTGATGTCGCCGTCGTCCGGCACGCGGTAGACGACGGCGGTGCCGCAGTTCTTGCAGTGCTTGATCGGGACGTAGTTGAACATGGGCCGGCGCGTCAGGCGGCAGCGGCGACCTGCACGGTCAGCGTCGGCAGGCCGGCCACGCCGCCTTCCATCGTGTCGCCGGCCACCACCGCGGCCACGCCCTCGGGCGTGCCGGTGTAGATCAGGTCGCCGGGCTGCAGCTCCCAGGCGGCCGACAGGTGCTCGATGGTCTCGCCGATGTTCCAGATCAGCTTGCCCACGTCGCTCTTCTGGCGGTCGGCGCCATTGACCTTCAGCCAGATCGCTGCATGCTCGATGTCGCCGGCTTCGGCCGCGGGCACGATCGGGCCGATCGGCGCGCTCTGCTCGAAGCTCTTACCGATGTCCCAGGGGCGGCCCTGCTTCTTCATGTCGTTCTGCAGGTCGCGGCGCGTCATGTCCAGGCCCACCGCATAGCCGAAGATGTGCTTGCGCGCGTCGGCCGCCTGGATGTTCCTGCCGCCGGTGCCGATGGCGACCACGAGCTCGATCTCGTGGTGCAGGTTCTTGGTGAGGCTGGGATAGGCGATGCGGCCGGTCTGCCCGGCCTCGACCGCCACCACCGCGTCGGCCGGCTTCATGAAGAAGAAGGGCGGCTCGCGGCCGGTGAAGCCCATCTCCTTGGCGTGCTCCTCGTAGTTGCGGCCCACGCAATAGATGCGATGGACGGGAAAGCGCGCCGCACTGCCCGCGACGGGGACCGACACCACCGGTGCCGGGCTGAAGACGTGGTCGGATGCCATGGGAAGATGCCCTGGAGAGAGGAAAAAGAAAGGTTGGGACGAGGGTGGGGAAGAAGGCGGCAGTGTGCCAGAGGCCGCGGCGGCGCGTATCCTCCGCGCCATGATGAAGCTGTACAACTACTTCCGCTCTTCCGCCTCCTTCCGCGTGCGCATCGCGCTCAACCTGAAGGGCATGGCGTACGACTACATCCCGGTCCACATCGCGCGCGGCGACCACAAGACCGGCCCCTTCGCGCAACTCTCGCCCGACCAGCTCGTGCCGCTGCTGGACGACGACGGCGCCCACTTCACCCAGTCGATGGCCATCATCGAGTATCTGGACGAGATCCAGCCCGAGCCGGCGCTGCTGCCCGGCGACCCGGCGGGCCGGGCCCACGTGCGGGCGCTGGCGCAGTCCATCGCCTGCGAGATCCACCCGCTGAACAACCTGCGCGTGCTCAAGTACCTGGTGCGCGAACTGAAGGTGAGCGACGACGCCAAGAACGGGTGGTACCGCCACTGGGTGCGCGAGGGCCTGGTCGCCTTCGAGCGGCAGCTCGCGCAGCATCCGGCCGGCACCTACTGCTACGGCAACACGCCCACGCTGGCCGACTGCTGCCTGGTGCCGCAGATCTTCAACGGCAAGCGCTTCGACTGCGACTTCAGCGGCCTGCCGCGCACCATGGCCGCCTTCGACGCCTGCATGAAGCTCGACGCCTTCCAGCGCGCCCAGCCCTCGCAGTGCCCCGATGCCGAACCCTGACGCCGGCGCGCCGCACGCCGACTGGCTGGTGCCCGACTGGCCCGCGCCGGCCGGCGTGCGCGCCTTCTGCACCACGCGTGCCGGCGGCGTCTCCGAGGGCGCCTACGGCAGCCTGAACCTGGGCCTCAAGTCCGGCGACGACCTGCAGCGCGTGGCCGTCAACCGCGCCCGCGTGCGCGCGGCGGCGGGCGGCGCGCACCTGGCCTTCCTCGCGCAGGTGCATGGCACGCGCTGCGTCGCGCTGGACGCGGCCAGCCCCGAGGGCCAGGAGGCCGACGCCGGCACCACCGCCGAGCCGCGGGTCGCCTGCGCCGTCATGGTGGCCGACTGCATGCCGGTGCTGCTGTGCGACGCGGCGGGTACCCGGGTGGCCGCCGTGCACTGCGGCTGGCGCGGCCTGGCCGGCGGTGCGCTGGAGCGTGCCGCCGCGGCCTTCGGCGACGCCGAACTCATCGCCTGGCTCGGGCCCTGCATCGGCCCGGCGGCGTTCGAGGTGGGCCCCGAGGTCAAGGCCGCCTTCGAGGCGCACGCGCCCGAGGCGGCGGCGGGCTTCCGGCCCGGCGCACGCGAAGGCAAGTGGCTGGCCGACCTGCCGGCCCTGGCGCGCCAGCGCCTGGCGGCACTGGGCGTGCGCAGCGTGCACGGCAACGACGGCAGCGCCGCCTGGTGCACCGTCGGCAATCCCTCAAGGTTCTTCTCGTACCGGCGCGACGGGGCTGCCAGCGGGCGCATGGCCGCGCTGGTCTGGCGCGCCTGATTCCGCCGCGGCGGCCTCGCGCGCCGCCTGTTCCTCGGCCGCTTCGCGCTGGCGCCGCGCCTTCTTGCGCGCCGGCGTGGCCAGCAGGTAGACCACGATGCCGATGGGCAGCAGCCCGTAGAGCAAGAAGGTGAAGACGGCGCCCAGCACCGAGCCGACCGGACTGGTGGCCTCGGCCACCGCCATCATCACGGCGACGTACAGCCAGGCGATGACGACCAGATGAATGAACATGGGTTTTCGATAACGGCTTGTGACGCTCGGGTGGGTGGACCGCGCGGAGAAATGCAGGATACTCAAGCCGCGTGCCGGCAGGCGAGGACCCAGGAGACACCATGCAGCAGAACCAGACAACGGCCGGCGACATGTTCGCGTCGTTCCAGCAAGCCATCGACGATAGCTGGAAGAAGGCCCTGTCGTCCTTCGGTGAACTCGGCCAGGGCGGCGCCTTCGGCGGCGGCACGAACTGGCAGCTTCCGCAGTTCTCCTTCTCGCCCGACAAGCTCCAGGCCCTCCAGCGCCAGTACGTGGAAGAGGCCGGCGAGCTGTGGCGCCAGGGCATGAGCGTGCAGCCCGGCGACAAGCGCTTCGCCGGCGAGGCCTGGAACAGCAACCCCATCTCGGCCTTCTCGGCCGCCGCCTATTTGCTCAACGCCCGCACGCTGATGGCGATGGCCGAGGCCGTGGACGCCGATCCCAAGACGCAGGCGCGCCTGCGCTTCGCGGTGGAGCAATGGATGGCCGCCTCGGCGCCGAGCAACTACCTGGCCTTCAATCCCGACGCACAGAAGAAGGCGCTGGAGACCAAGGGCGAGAGCATCGCGCGCGGCATCCAGAACCTGGTGCAGGACGTGCAGCAGGGCCACGTGAGCATGACCGACGAGCGTGCCTTCGAGGTCGGCCGCAACGTCGCCACCACCGAGGGCGCGGTGGTGTTCGAGAACGAGCTGTTCCAGCTCATCGAGTACAAGCCGCTCACCGCGAAGGTGTACGAGCGCCCGCTGCTGCTGGTGCCGCCGTGCATCAACAAGTTCTACATCCTCGACCTGCAGCCCGAGAACTCGCTGATCCGCCATGCCGTCGCGCAGGGCCACCGCACCTTCGTCGTGAGCTGGCGCAACCCCGACGCATCCCTCTCGCACGTGACCTGGGACGACTACATCGAGCAGGCCGCCATCCGCGCCATCCACGTCGTGCAGGAGATCACCGGGCAGGACAAGCGCGGCGGCCGGATCAACACGCTGGGCTTCTGCGTGGGCGGCACCATCCTGTCCACCGCGCTGGCGGTGCTGGCGGCGCGGGGCGAGCATCCGGCGGCGTCCGTCACGCTCCTGACCACGCTGCTGCGCTTCCAGGACACGGGCATCCTCGACATCTTCATCGACGAGGGCTTCGTGAAGTTCCGCGAGATGCAGATGGGCAAGGGCGGCCTGCTGCCCGGCGGCGACCTGGCCACCACCTTCAGCTTCCTGCGGCCCAACGACCTGGTGTGGAACTACGTGGTGGGCAACTACCTCAAGGGTGAGACGCCGCCGCCCTTCGACCTGCTGTACTGGAACAGCGACGCCACCAACCTGCCGGGGCCCATGTACTGCTGGTACCTGCGCAATACCTACCTGGAAGACAGGCTGGCCGACAGCAACGCCGTCACCGTCTGTGGGGAGTCGGTGGACCTGGCGGCCATCGAGGCGCCGGCCTACATCTACGGCTCGCGCGAGGACCACATCGTGCCCATCGGCGGCGCCTACGCTTCCACGCAGATCCTCTCGGGCCCGAAGCGCTTCGTCATGGGCGCCTCGGGCCACATCGCCGGCGTGATCAACCCGCCGGAGAAGAAGAAGCGCAGCCATTGGCTGCGCGAGGACGGCAGGTTCCCGGCCGCGCATGCCAACTGGCTCAAGGGCGCGACCGAACATCCCGGCAGCTGGTGGACCGATTGGGACACCTGGCTCAAGACCCACGCGGGCAAGCAGATCCCCGCCCCGCGGGCCTACGGCAAGGGCACGGCCTACAAGGCCATCGAGCCCGCGCCCGGCCGCTACGTGAAGGCCAAGGCCTGAACATCACTTTCTCCGCATTCTTCGACTGACTCTGGAGCGCATCATGGAAGACATCGTCATCGTTTCGGCCGCCCGCACGGCCGTGGGCAAGTTCGGCGGCTCGCTGGCCAAGGTGGCGGCCACCGAACTGGGCAGCATCGCCATCAAGGCAGCGCTGGAGCGCGCCAAGGTCAACGGCGAGCAGGTGGGCGAAGTGATCATGGGCCAGGTTCTGGCCGCCGGCGCCGGCCAGAACCCGGCGCGCCAGGCACTGCTGAAGGCCGGCCTGCCCAAGGCCGTGCCGGGGCTGACCATCAACGCCGTCTGCGGCTCGGGCCTGAAGTCCGTGATGCTCGCGGCCCAGGCGGTGGGCACCGGCGACAGCGAGATCGTGGTGGCCGGCGGCCAGGAGAACATGAGCGCCAGCCCGCACGTGCTGCTGGGCAGCCGCGACGGCCAGCGCATGGGCGACTGGAAGATGATCGACTCGATGATCGTCGACGGCCTGTGGGACGTCTACAACCAGTACCACATGGGCATCACCGCCGAGAACGTGGCCAAGCAGGAGGGCATCACCCGCGAGATGCAGGACGAGCTGGCCCTGGCCAGCCAGAAGAAGGCCGCGGCCGCCCAGGAAGCCGGCAAGTTCAAGGAAGAGATCGTTCCGGTCAGCATCCCGCAGCGCAAGGGCGACCCGGTGGTGTTCGAGGCCGACGAGTTCATCAACAAGAAGACCAGCGCCGAGGCGCTGGCCGGCCTGCGGCCCGCCTTCGACAAGGCCGGCTCGGTGACGGCGGGCAACGCCTCGGGCATCAACGACGGCGCCGCCGCCGTGGTGGTGATGACGGCCAAGAAGGCCGCGGCGCTGGGCCTGACGCCGCTGGCGCGCATCGTGAGCTACGCCACCGTCGGCCTCGACCCGGCGACGATGGGCCTGGGCCCCGTGGGCGCCACGCAGAAGGCGCTGCAGCGTGCCGGCTGGAAGGTCGGCGACGTCGACCTGTTCGAGCTCAACGAAGCCTTCGCGGCGCAGGCCTGCGCGGTCAACAAGCTGCTGGGCGCCGACCCGGCCAAGGTCAACGTCAACGGCGGTGCCATCGCCATCGGCCATCCGATCGGCGCCTCCGGCTGCCGCATCCTGGTGACGCTGCTGCACGAGATGAAGCGCAGCGGCGCGAAGAAGGGCCTGGCGGGCCTGTGCATCGGCGGCGGGATGGGCGTGGCGCTGGCCGTCGAGCGCTGAGCATTCGTCCCGAAGCAAAAAAGGCCGCGCGTTGCGCGGCCTTTTTGTTTGAGAAGGCGCAGCCGTTCAGCGCGGCGGGCCGAGGTGCTTCGCCAGCGCGTCGCGCAGGGCCTGGAGGTCGAACCCCGCCGGCAGCGCGTGCCGGGGCAGCAGGTGGAACAGCACGGGGCTGACGTACACCAGCACCAGGCGGTCGTTCTCGCGCCACTTCACCATCTGTTCCCACGCGAGCCGGCTCTCGCCGCTGGGCGACTGCAGGCGCAGGCCGGTGTCGAGCAGTTCGATCTCCATGGGCTGCCGGATGGCCGGATAGCGGCGGTAGTGGCGCCGCCACACCAGCGGGCCGATCACGAAGCGCGTCAGCAGCATCATCGCGGCCAGGCCGATCAGCCCGCCCAGGCCGGCCTCGCGCCAGGGCGAGCGCATGAACAGCAGGGCAAGGACGCACAGCAGGGCCAATGCCGCGATGAAGGCCCACTGCCAGCCGCGCGGGCGGGCGTGCAGTTGCATGGCGGCCAGGTAGTCGTCTTCGGTGATCAGGAAGCTGTGGGACATGCGGCGGGAGGAGGGGGCTGGTTCAGTGGGCCGCCAGCGCCTGCGCGCCGGGCTGCAGCCGGGTGCGCAGCAGCATACCGCTCAGCAGCGCGGCGACGGCCGTGAACACTGCGCCGACGAGGAAGGCCCACTGGTAGCCGCCGTTGAGCGCCTGCACCGGATCGGCGCCCGCCGCGCCCAGCGCCGCCGTGCGCGCCGAGGCCAGGCTCGCCAGCACCGCGAGCCCCAGCGCGCCGCCCAGCATGAACGAGGTGTTGACCACGCCCGAGGCCAGCCCCGCATCGGACGGTGCCACGTCGCTCATCGCCGCCAGCAGCATCGGGTTGAAGGCGATGCCCGCGCCGACGCCCAGCAGCAGCATGCCGGGCAGCACGTCCAGCACGAAGCTGCCGCCGGCCGGCGCGCGCGCGAACAGCGCCAGGCCCGCCACGGCCAGCGCCAGCCCGGCCGCCAGCGGCCGGCGGACGCCGAAGCGCATCACCAGCCTGGCCGAGACCCCCAGCGACAGCGCCGCCATGATGATGTTGGCCGGCAGGAAGCCCAGGCCCACCTGCATCGGCGTGTAGCCCAGCACGAGCTGCATGTACAGCGCCGAGAGGAAGAACCAGGCGAACATGCCGGCGGACCACAGCACGCCCGTGACGTTGGACACCGCCACGTTGCGCAGCCTGAACAGCGCGAGCGGCACCAGCGGATGCGCCACGCGCGATTCGATGGCGATGAAGAGAAGCATCAGCACCGCCGCCGCACCCAGCAGCGCGAGCGTGCGCGGCGAGGTCCAGCCGGCCTCGTTGCCGCCCACCACGGCGTACACCGCCAGCATCAGCGACAGGGTGACGGTGACGGCACCCGCCACGTCCAGCCGCGCGTCGGCCGCGGCCGCGCGCGAGGCCGGCAGCAGTGCCGCGCCGAAGGCGTACACCGCCAGGCCGATCGGCAGGTTGACCAGGAAGACCCAGTGCCAGCTCAGCTGGCTGGTGAGCAGGCCGCCCAGCAGCACGCCCACGCTGCCGCCGCCGGCGCAGACGAAGCCGTACACGCCCATCGCCCGGGCGCGCTCGCCCGGCTCGGTGAAGAGGTTCATGATCAGCGAGAGCGCGACCGCCGAGACCACCGCGCCGCCCAGGCCCTGCACGGCGCGCGCGGCCACCAGCACCGCCTGTGAGGCCGCCACGCCGCAGGCCAGCGAGGCCGCGGTGAACAGCACCAGCCCGGCGAGGAACAGGCGCCGGTGCCCGTACAGGTCGCCCAGCCGCCCGCCCAGCAGCAGGAAGCCGCCGAAGGTCAGCATGTAGGCGTTGACCACCCACACCAGCGCTGTCTCGGAAAAGCCCAGGTCGGTGCGGATGGAGGGCAGGGCGACGTTCACGATCGTCGTGTCGAGCACGATCATCAGCTCGCCCAGGCACAGCACGACCAGCGCCAGCCAGCGGCGGCGCGCGTCGGTGGCGGCGGCCGTCATGCCGGCGGGTTGCCCGTGTCGGTGATCACCATCCAGTTCATGCCGAACCGGTCGGCCACCATGCCGAAGGCCGAGGAGAAGAAGGTCTTGACCAGCGGCTGCTGCACCTGGCCGCCGTCGGCCAGCGCGTCGAAGGCGCGCTTCGTCTCGGCATCGGTCGGATACGAGAGCGACAGCGCCATGCCCTTGAACTCGGCCTTGCCGGAGTTCATGCCGTCGGAGGCCATGATGCGCTGGCCGCCCACGAGGAAGCTGGCGTGCATCACCTTGTCCATGTCGGCGGGCGCCGGGGCGCAGCCGCCGGCGTCGGTGTTCGCGCCCTCCGGGTCGGGTGGCGCGTCCTTGAAGCGCATCAGCATCTCGACCTGCGCGCCGAGGGCCTTCTTGTAGAACTCGATGGCCTCTTCCGTGCGGCCTTCGAAGAAGAGATAGGGCTGGATCTGCATAGGTGCTCCTGGGTTGGAAAAGGGGGAAGAGGGAGGCGGCAGCGGCACTGCGCGATCGCATGTTGTGTACGCCGTCCACAAACAATAGCAGGATCGCTGGACGCTGTCCACATTGGAATCCTTCCGGCCGGCCGTGTCCAATGGGCGCATGAGCTCGACCCGCAGAACCTCCCCGCGCCCGCCGGCGCGTGCCTCCTCGTCTTCCCTGGCCTCCCGGCCGCAGCTTGCGGCCGCCTCGCCGGCGGATGCGACGGCCTCCGCCGCCAAGGCGCTGGTGCTGCAGGGTGGCGGCGCGCTCGGCGCCTACCAGGCGGGGGTGTACGAGGCGCTGTTCGAGCAGCACAAGGACCTGGACTGGGTCGCCGGCGTCTCCATCGGTGCCATCAACGCCGCGCTGATCGCCGGCAACCCGCCGGCGCGGCGCGTCGAGCGGCTGCGCGAGTTCTGGCGCCTTGTGTCTTCCGGGGCCGGCCAGATGCTGCCGGGCTGGGCCGGCGAGCGCACCTGGCTGAACCAGTTCAGCGCCGCCTCGGCGATGGTGGCCGGCATCCCCGGCTTCTTCGAGCCGCGCATGACGCCGGCCCTGTTCCTGGGCCCGGCGGCGCCGGTGCTCAGCTACTACGACACCGCGCCGCTGAAGGCCACGCTGGAGCGGCTGGTGGACTTCGACCGCATCAACCACCAGCGCGGCATGCGCTTCTCGGTCGGCGCGGTGAACGTGCGCACCGGCAACTCGGTGTACTTCGACAACGCCAGCGTGGCGATCCGGCCCGAGCACATCATGGCCAGCGGCGCGCTGCCGCCGGGCTTTCCGCCGGTGCACATCGACGGCGAGGACTACTGGGACGGCGGCCTCGTCTCCAACACGCCGCTGCAGTACGTGCTGGACGAGCACCTGCGCACGCGGCGCCTGCTGGTGCTGCAGGTGGACCTGTTCAGCGCCCGCGGCACCCTGCCGCGCACGCTGGGCGACGTGGCGATGCGGCAGAAGGACATCCAGTACTCCAGCCGCACCCGCATGAACACCGACGCGCTGGCGGCCAACGTGAACCTTCAGCAGGCGCTGGCCGCGCTGCTGGACCGCCTGCCGCCGCACCTGCGCGACGAACCCGAGGTCGCCGCCCTGTGCGGGCACCTGCGCAGCGAGCCGATCGACATCGTGCACCTGATCTATCGCCACAAGCCCTACGAGCTGGAGTCCAAGGACTACGAGTTCTCCCGCATCACGGTGGAGGACCACTGGCAGGCCGGCATGCACGACATGTGCCGCACGCTGGACCATCCCGAATGGCTGCGGCCCCACGCGCAGGCCGGCGGCGTGACCACCTACGACCTGGCCGAGCCGGGCGCGGCGCGGGTGCGCCACCCCGGCACGCCGGGCTGAAGCTGCTTCGGGTGGACGATGCGGGGCGCGGCGGTGATAAGGTTGCGGCCATGAGCGCCCAACCGTCCTCCCTCCGTTCGTCGTTCGTGTCGCCTGCCGCCCGCCGCGGCGCGGGCCTTGCCGCCCTGGCGGCGATGGTGCTGGCCGGCTGTACCTCGGTCTCGCTGGACGAGCCGCCCTCCGCGCGGCAGCCCTACCCGCCGTCTCCGCAGGCGCCGTACCCGGCGCCGCCGCCGGTGCAGACCATCCCGGCCGTGCCGCCGCCGGTGCAGGCCACGCCGGTGCCGCCGCCCCCGCCGGTGACGACGGCGCCCGCGCCGGTGCGCGAGCCGCAGCTGGCCGCCTTCAGCACCCGCCTGGACGGTCGCAACGAGGTGCCGCCGGTCTACAGCATGGGCACCGGCACGGTTGACGCCGTGCTGGACCGCGACACCGGCCTGTTCCGCTTCCGCATCGGCTATTCCAATCTCAGCGGGCCGATCACCGCGGCGCACTTCCACGGTCCGGCGGACGTGGGCGCCAACGCGGCGCCGGTGATCACGCTCAACCCCCCGTTCCCCAACCCCTACGAAGGCCGCATCCAGCTCACGCCCGTGCAGGCCGGCGACCTGCTGGCGGGGCGCTGGTACCTGAACCTGCACACGGCGCAGAACCCGGGCGGGGAACTGCGCGGCCAGCTCATCGAGCGCCGCTAGGCGCGCCGGCGGCGCACGCCGCTTCCAGCTGCGCATGGAAGCGCGGCGCGGCGAACTCGAAGCGGCCGAAGCGCAGCGCCTCGTTGGCGCCGCTGGCCAGGCCGGCCTGGATCGATTCCGCGAGCGCGTAGTCCTCGGCCAGCGTGCGCCGGTACAGCGCGACATTGCGCTCCCAGTGGCGCAGCGCCTTGTCGCCGGCCGGCGCCTCGGGCAGCAGCGTCAGCTCGTGCACCGCGGTGCGGTCGGGTGCGAGCGGCTCCCAGTGGCTCAATTAGGCATGGCCGCCCTGCACCAGGATCGCCGTGCCGGGAAAGAAGAAGTAGATGAGGTTGCCGTGCTCGCGCGGCCGGAAGTCCGCAGGCGCCGGGGCGGTGCGTGTGTCCAGGCCGGCCTTGACCAGGTACAGGCGCCGGTTCGGGCCGAACTCGTCGATCACCTGCTGGTTGTCCGCGAACATCGAGGCGATGGTGTCGCGGTGCGCGGTCTTGAAGTGGTAGGCCTCGAAGGCGCCGTCGACCAGCAGCTTCCAGTTGCAGCGCAGTTCGAGCCGCCGCGGCGCGAAGGGCACGTGCGTGCCGAAGCCCATCGCGTCCAGTTCGGCGGCCAGCGGGCCGAACTGCGCGTGCAGGTCGTGGCCGGCGCAGTCCGGGTCGGGCAGCACCCACACGACGCCGGCCGCCTCGGCCACGGCCAGCGGGCGCAGGCCGGCGGCGCTCATGTCCAGGCCGGGAAAGCCGTCGCGCTGCGGCAGGCCGCGCAGCGTGCCGTCGCTGCCGTAGGTCCAGGCGTGATAGGGGCAGGCGAAGCGCCTCGCGCCGCGGCCCTGGCCGTCCGGCACGACCTGCGCGCCGCGGTGGCGGCACACGTTCAGGAAGGCGCGCAGCACGCCGTCGTCGCTGCGCACCGCGAGCAGGGGGACGCCCAGGCGGTGCGCCGCCACGTGGTCGCCGGCCTGCGCCAGGTCCGCGGTTGCGGCGATCGGCACCGGATGGCGGCGCAGCGTCTTCATCTCGCGGGCGAAGCGGTCCGCGTCCAGGTAGTGGCGCACGGGGATCTCGGCGTCGTGTGCGGCCATCTCGGGCTGGCCGGCGGCGAGCGAGCGCAATGCGCGCGCCAGGATGGCGGAGGCGGTCGCCGCGTCCATCGTCAGGGCCTGCGGCGGCCGGCAGGGGAAGGGCAGTGCATCGGCCGACCTTAGGCGCCGGCGTGCACGGCGGGCAAGCCGGGAAGACACCGAGCCCCGCCGCTACAGCCGCAGCGACCAGGTCTCGCCGACCAGCTTCTGCCCGTAGCCCTCGTAGGGCTCCGACTTGTCGAGCACGAAGCCGCGCCGCGCGTAGATCGCCCGTGCGGCGGTGAGGTTGCTGTTGGTCCACAGCACCATCCGGCGGTAGCCCTTGCCGCGGGCGAAGGCGATGGCCTCGTCCGTCAGCCGCGCGCCCAGGCCCAGGCCGCGCGCCTCGGGCGAGAGGATCAGCATGCGCAGCTGCGCCACCGTGGCGGACTTGCGCACCACGAAGATCGCGCCCACCCGCCGGCCGTCCAGCTCGGCGATCCAGCACTTCTCCCACTGCGGCTGGAACTTGCGCACGAACTGCGCGGCGATGTCGGCCACCAGCGCCTCGAATTCCGTGTTCCAGCCGTACTCGCGCCAGTACAGCTCGCCGTGCAACTGCACGACCCAGCCGATGTCGCCCGGCACCGGGTCGCGCAGGACCACGGTGCGCGTCGGGATGGGGGCGGGCGCGCCCTCGGCGCCGAGCAGCGATTCGATGCGCTCCATCGACGCCACCAGTTCCTGGCGCTGGCCGGGGGCCAGGCCGGCCAGCAGCGCGGCCGCCGCGTCGCGGGACTTCTGCTGCAGCGGCGCGAAGGCGGCGTGGCCGGCTTCCGTCAGCGCCAGCAGGCTCTGCCGCGCGTCCTTCGGACTGGGCGTGCGCAGCAGCCAGCCGGCCGCCTCGAAGCGCTTGAGGACGCGGCTGAGGTAGCCGCCGTCCAGCCCCAGCTCGCGCTGCAGCACGGTCGCCGTCAGGCCCTCGCGGTGGGCCAGCTCGTACAGCACCCGCACGTCGGTCAGCGAGAGATCGCTGGCCAGGTACGGGTCCAGCACGCCGATGCGGCGGGTGAAGAAGCGGTTGAAGCGGCGCAGCGCCTTGACTTGCGTGGCATCGATTTCGCTTGCCATAGTCATCTAAATAAATTGACAAAAGCAAGTATATAGCTGTGCCGGCCCGTGTGGGGAATGCCCCGCGCGGGCGACAGGAAGGCGCCGGACTTCTACAATCGCCCGTTGCCTGCGCCGGACGCCGGGCTGCCCCACACGCCCCGCATGAACGCCCCCGTCGACGTCTCCTTCTTCGCGCGCGCCGCCAAGCCGATCACCAGCTACCGCAGGTACTGGGCGCATCGCTTCGGTACGGCGAAGTTCCTGCCGACCTCGCGCGAGGAGATGGCGCAGCTCGGCTGGGACAGCTGCGACATCGTCATCATCAGCGGCGACGCCTACGTCGACCACCCCAGCTTCGGCATGGCCGTGATCGGCCGCGTGCTGGAGGCGCAGGGCTTTCGCGTGGGCATCATCGCGCAGCCCGACTGGACCAGCGCCGAGCCCTTCAAGGCGCTGGGCCGGCCCAACCTGTTCTGGGGCGTGACGGCCGGCAACATGGATTCGATGATCAACCGGTACACCGCCGACCGGAAGATCCGCAGCGACGACGCCTACACGCCCGGCGACGCCGGCGGCGCCCGGCCCGACCGCGCCGCCATCGTCTACAGCCAGCGCTGCCGCGAGGCCTTTCCCGAGGTGCCCATCGTGCTCGGCGGCATCGAGGGCAGCCTGCGCCGCATCGCCCACTACGACTACTGGAGCGACAAGGTGCGCCGCTCCATCGTGCTCGACAGCAAGTGCGACCTGCTGCTGTACGGCAACGCCGAGCGCGCCATCGTCGAGGTGGCGCACCGCATCGCCGCCAGGGAGCCGGTGCACCGCATCACCGACGTGCGCGGCACCGCCTTCGTGCGCCGCCAGGGCGACGAGTCGGCCCGAGGCTGGTTCGAGATCGACTCCACCGAGGTGGACCAGCCCGGCCGCGTGGACGCGCACGTCAACCCCTACCTGATGGTGTCGGAGCAGGCGAAGGCGCAGGGCCAGAGCTGCGCGCGCGAGGACGAGGCGCAGGCTGCCGCCGACGCGGCCAATGCCCGACATACCGTTCAGGCTGAGCCTGTCGAAGCCCGGAGCGGCGCTTCGACAGGCTCAGCGAGAACGGGTGTGGGTGAGCAACCCATCCATTTCGTCGCCAATCCGGCAGTTCGCCTCAAGGCCCCGCCGCGCGACCGCACCGTGATCCGCCTGCCCAGCTACGAGCAGGTGAGAGCCGACCCGGTGCTCTACGCCCACGCCAACCGTGTGCTGCACCTGGAGACCAACCCCGGCAACGCCCGCGCGCTGGTACAGGCGCACGGCGAAGGCGCCACGGCGCGCGACGTGTGGATCAACCCGCCGCCGATCCCGCTCACCACCGCCGAGATGGACCACGTGTTCGACCTGCCGTATGCGCGCAGCCCGCATCCGCGCTATGCCGACGAGCACGGCCGCCACGACGGCGCGACGAAGATCCCTGCCTGGGAGATGATCCGCTTCAGCGTGAACATCATGCGCGGCTGCTTCGGCGGCTGCACCTTCTGCTCCATCACCGAGCACGAAGGCCGCATCATCCAGAGCCGCAGCGAGGACTCGATCATCCGCGAGGTCGAGGAGATCCGCGACAAGGTCGAAGGCTTCACCGGCATCGTCTCCGACCTGGGCGGCCCGACGGCCAACATGTACCGCCTGGGCTGCAAGTCGCCCGAGATCGAGGCCGCCTGCCGCAAGCCTAGCTGCGTGTACCCCGGCATCTGCCAGAACCTGCACACCGACCACGGTCCGCTCATCAGGATCTACCGCCGCGCGCGGGGCCTGAAGGGCATCAAGAAGATCCTCATCGGCTCGGGCCTGCGCTACGACCTGGCGGTGAAGTCGCCCGAGTACGTGAAGGAGCTGGTGCAGCACCACGTGGGCGGCTACCTCAAGATCGCGCCGGAGCACACCGAGCAGGGTCCGCTGTCGAAGATGATGAAGCCGGGCATCGGCAGCTACGACCGCTTCAAGCGCATGTTCGAGCAGGCGAGCGCCGAGGTGGGCAAGAAGCAGTACCTGATCCCGTACTTCATCGCCGCGCACCCGGGCACGCGCGACGAGGACATGATGAACCTGGCGGTCTGGCTCAAGCGCAACGGCTTCCGCGCCGACCAGGTGCAGACCTTCTACCCGAGCCCGATGGCCACCGCCACGGCGATGTACCACTCCGGCCGCAACACGCTGACCAAGGTGCGGCGCGAGATGCGCGACGTGGAGGAGGAGTCGGTGGACGTGGTGCGCGGCGAGAAGCGCCGCCGCCTGCACAAGGCCTTCCTGCGCTATCACGACCCGAACAACTGGCCGCTGCTGCGCGAGGCGCTGAAAAGCATGGGCCGGGCCGACCTGATCGGCAACGGCAAGCAGCACCTGATCCCGAGCTTCCAGCCGGCCACGGACGGCGGCTACCAGAGCGCGCGCCGCAAGAACTCCACGCCGGCGCCGCGCAAGGGCACGCTGCTCACGCAGCACACCGGCCTGCCGCCGCGGCAGACGGGCGGGCAGGGCAAGCCGCGCAGGAAGCCCTGAGGCCGACCGCCGGCATGGCCGGCGGCGCCCGAAGGCGCGGCGGCAGTGCCTATTCGATCTTCAGCGCTGCGGTGGGCAGGCTCACGCGGATCGTGCGCCTTTCCTCCTGCTCGGGCGCGGCCGCCTCTTCCGGCGCGCGGATCAGCAGCACCGGCACGGTGGCGGCGCGCACGATGGTCTCGGCGCTGCTGCCCAGCAGCATGCGGCCCACGCCGCGGCGGCCGT
>Ga0182738_1002821_pt1 | contig 20338 bp, 19 predicted proteins | sample eDN5th30CBELigMG_FD_128876 | JGI IMG/M metagenome (GOLD analysis project Ga0182738, IMG submission 128876) | Enriched Miracle-Growth compost microbial communities from Emeryville, California, USA - eDNA 5th pass 30_C BE-Lig MG (version 2)... ... | reverse complement strand
TCTTCTGATCTATTCTTTTTTGTTTCTCCTGGTCAATTATTAAAAAATCTTTTTGGACAATTTCTTATCCATCTTAACTGTTTTTTCTAGTCAATAATCTCATGGAAAAAAGAGGAATTCTTTCTCACAGCAAAAGAATAATTTTATTTTTGATAAAAACCCGTGATTTAATAATAAAAACTCATAATCAATGCGTGTCCAAAACTTATTAAAATCTCAATTTCCGCCTATTTCACCATTCCAGCCCCTCTCCATCTCACTCAACCTTTCGACTAATCATCTCCAAATCTCCTAAAAATAGCATTTTCATTGTATGCAAGTCCAACCTATTTGCCTGAATATTTAACCTGCTAGAATACTATTATTCATCAAAGCCAAACTGCCACAAAAAACCCTTTATATATTATTCCATTCCCGATTTTAGAATTGATTAAATAATTTTATATCTTATTATTCACACTTCGCTCCCTCAAAACCCCTCCACGATGGAAGTTGTCTGCCAAGGTTATCGTCTTTACATCGAACCCGTCCGTCTTATCCTCCACGCCAGCAATATCTCCTTTACTGAAACTCTTGCTGGTGGCGATCAAAAGCATGTCTACATCATCAATGAAGAAAAGCTCATGATTTCCAGCTATAAAGAAGTCATAAATTATGCTTGTACTCGTTGTTTCAAGAGCGATCAATGGAGAAATGACAATCCTGAAGACTTCTGCTTTGATGCTATCCCCTTTAGTGACAAGAATCTCCCTAAACTTGAACAATACTACCTCAAGTTAGCTGATGCCATCGTTGCAGGAAACCCTCCTCCTTCAGATCCTGCTGAATTCCTCAGTGAATATGTCGAAATATTGAAAGAAAAGAGATTTTTGGCCGGCCGTGCCTGGACTCCTTGCGACATCTTCTTGTGGGAAATTATCAAGACTCTTGATGCGATCCACCAAAAGCCTAAAATCCCCGAATTGTACAAGTTTTGTGAGAGATTGGAGACTCTTGTGCCCTTGAGAAGATATCTCGTGAGCTCAGATTCTTATTATAGACCTTTTACTGAGAAAGTGCCCAGTATTTTTATGAAGAGAAATGAAGTTTTCCAAAAGAAGCTTCCTGCTATTTGCCATTTTGTGATGTCTGAAGGTGTCTTGATGGCCAGCCAGAAGAAATTGGCCGATAGCAATGAATTGGTCGAATTCTGTGATCATGTGCCATTCAGTTGTTACCCCAAGAAGATTAGCAAAGGCGAACTGACATCTTTATTGGAAATCCAAAAGAAATGGAACGTGTTGTTGAATGCAATGGGAAGAGATTTCGACTGGATTTCTCATCATTTATCCAGCATGATTGAACGTGAAGATTTCGTGAGAAGATTGTATAACATTTCCAAAAAGTGTAAAGCTTACCCTCACACCCAAAAGACCTTCTTTGCTATCCTGAGAAACGACTTCATGTACCATTCTCTCCAAAACAGATGGCTCCAAGTTGAATACAATGTCATAGCTATTACTTTTATGCCCTTCTCTGACAAGCTCCAAAGACTTCACAAGCAAATTGCCGAGAACTATTTCGAAGAACAAGCCGACTACCATCTTTCTGAAAACATGGCTCTTCTCGAAGAAGGTTTGTTGGCCGCTTACAATTGCTATGGAAACCCAAAGGCAATCGTCTTGATCATCGTTCTCCCTAAGTTTGAGACCAACATTTTCGAACAAAGAACTATTGAAAAGCGCTTGTTTGACCATGGAATTCACTGTATCAGAGCCTCCTTTGAGGATGTCTGGAAGAACCACAAATTTGATGAATCTACTGGTACTTTGACCGTATTCGGACAAGAAGTCGGTCTTGTGTACATGAGAGCAGGATATCAGCCTGATCATTATGTGAGTGAAGAAGATTGGAAAGCAAGAGAGGTTATTGAAATGAGTAGAGCTATTAAATGTCCTACTGTGGATTATCAGTTGATAAATTTCAAGATTTTCCAAGTGTATTTGGCTAGAGATGAAGTGTTGGCTAGATTTGTGCCAAAGATGGAAGAAAGAGAGAAGATTCAAGAGAATTTCGCAAAGTTCTGGGAATTGGAGGATCCTAAAGAGATTCCCAAGATTTTGGCTTTGGTAGAAGAAGATCCTAGTTTGTACGTGTTGAAACCACAAAGAGAAGGAGGTGCAAATAATTATTTCGGACAAGATATCATTGATAAATTCAAGACTTTGAGTCATGAAGATTTGAGCACTTATATTTTGATGGAAAAGATTGACTCTTCTCCTCATATTGGCTTTATGGTCAAGAATAAAAATATGGTTGTTTCTCCCTGCACAAGTGAATTTGGTGTATATGGTTATATCTTGAGTGATCCTGAAAAGATGATCAAGAGCAATGTTGGTGGCACTTTGGTTCGAACCAAGCCTACTTCTCACAGTGAAGGCGGTATCACTGCTGGTTTCGGTGTTCTCGATTCTTTCATCTACGAATAATGCATCGGGAGGAAGTTGAATTGAAGTGAAGACTCTTTATAAAATTGAATTGAGTGATGAAATGTCATAAATCCTCGATAAAAAATATGTATAAAATCTATTGAAACCAAATTTTACTTTCAAAAAAACACAAAAAAATAAGAAAAGAGAGATTAAAGAGAGGGTAATTAAGTTAAGTTGAGTTGAAAGAGAAGAAAGTCTTTTGATATAGAATATTATTATCAATTACCAAGGGACAGTACTAGTCAATTTTTCATATATATTTTCAACACGAACTCCAAATTTAAATATTCCAAAGTTTTCCCTTTGAGCCAAAGCTCCCAAGTTCAACTAAGTTTGAATGTTAAGGTGAGAAGGGATTTCAATTATTACCTCTAAATTCCACCCAACAAGCATATTTTTCTTTTTTATCAAAATATCTGTTCCTACTGTTCCTGCAGAGGAGATCTATGGAAATTAGGAGAGCAAAAAACATCTCAAAATTTACTTTATAACGGACTTTGGAGCCTTTATATTCAGCATGAGGTCTAGAATAGATCAAATGGAACAGCAATTGGTTATGTTTAAGATCAAATGACAAACAGCTGAACAATCTCTTTTTTCTTTCCAAATTCAGTGTATATCCTACCAGCAACTTCCTCTCGTATGTCTCATCCGCCAAAAACTTTTGTTTGCTATGAAGAGTATCAGTAATAATTTCTATTCACAAAAGACTTACTATGCGATAGTCAATTTATTCTGATCATAATATCTTCTGTGAAGCAATATCAATCTCATCAATCTCAATGGAATCACTTCACAACTGACCTCTGCTCCATACATCTGAGGATATATATTGTGTTTAGCACTTCAAATTTATCGATAAATACTCCTGAAATTCTTTACTCTTCGGGTCCTGGGACATATCTTGTGAATACACCAGATGTTGTCATGATCAAAGAAGACACTTCTGGAATGTAAATAAGGTTTATCTTTCAGGAAATTTTAAGAGATATTTCGAATAACATTTTTCATTATACTCTTGAATTGCTATTGCGTCTTGTATAAGAGCCATACGCTCCAATATATTCTGGGGCTTTTTGTAAACTACTTCCTTGAACTGCTGCAATTTCAAAGCCATTTTTCTATAAATATTCTCTTATTCAAATGATCATCCAAAATTTACCCAATATCCGATTTTAGTTTTAACGAAAGGTCTTGAATAGCTGTATTCCAAAAGACCTCAAGGCTATTTTAGAGAGTAAAGGGGTATTTTACTCTTGAAATTGAAGTTTTGATAACGATAACGGTGGAATAATCCGACTCTAGATTTGCACCAGAGGTCTGCTATGCCAGGAAATGTGGTGTAATCCCAAGGAATCTTTGCACTCCAAGGGACAGAGTATCTGAGAACAAATTTGTGAGCATGATTGATTTCTTCAATTTTAGGGTGACGTTTGAAGTAAGTAAAAGGCCAATCTTGTTGGACTTGGGAAGGTAAGAGAGGGAATGAAGGAATAGAAGTTACTTGGGATGAATTTTTCAACGAGAGTTTCGAGAGTTTGAAGCTCAATGTCCTCACCCATTTTTTAAAGAAATTATCTACTAAGAATATCTATAAATATTTATACGAGAAAATATATTTGATAAATTTGGCTCTCGAGAGCATGATCTGTGAGAAGTTTTCATCTTGATGGCTTTGAGATAGCTTTTTATTTCATTTTTTGCTGAAACTGTACAAAAATAGCCCGAATTTTCTTTTTTATGTGAATCTTGAGAGAAAAAAAATTTTATGAAAATATTAAAAAAAAAAAAATTTCCATTTGTTTTCTTCAAATTTTTTGTGTAAAGAACTTTTAATTTTTTTCTGGGCTGGTCAATTTGTTGGAGAAAATGAAGATTTCTCTTCAAATTTCGATCAGACAGGATTCGTTGAACAGCAACTGAAATTTTAATTCTGAAAAAAATTGTTTGAGAAAAAAATTCTGATATCATTTTGAGCGAGGAAAGGAAATTTGTCTCAGAGCTTAAGTACGAAAAAACAGTGGAAGGGTTGGAGGAAAGATGGATAGAAAACCCATGAAATCATGAAAATAAGGATTAAAAGCAGTTATTTGTGTGAAACAACTCCGGCGGTAAAAGTACTTTGGGAGTTATATCAGATTGAGTTTTACTCTAAATTATTTTTTAGTTCAAAAATTATCGTTATAACATGTTCATTGAATCCAAAATACCAAAGACAAGAGTTTCTTCGCCAAAAGATCGAGCTCAATACATCATGAGCAGTTTCATATTTTCTTTGAATTTTTTTCCATCTCCATTTCAAAATTCCTTCAACAATTTGTTTTGAATTCAAATATCAGGGAATAAAAAATGTATTATCAATTTCCTATTACTCCTGTGCTTCATTTCTATCGAGAAAGTTTATCAGGACATATCGTTGAAAATATATTTCATAGAAATTTCTATTCAACCCCTTAGAATATTCAAAGAACACTCCTACGATTCATTCTTTCTTCTTTTTCCTCTTCTTGCATTCAGAAGAATCCAAAGATTCACCTGAAGAATACTCATGAAAAATAAAAGAGACTCAAGAGTAACGCCGAACCAGGCAAGCTGAAATAAAAAAACTGCTTTTTATAGCAGCAAGGACATATTTGAAATACCGGAAAATATTAGAAAGGTTTATTATTTTTTTAACTTTTAAATTTACTTCGTTATCTACTCCTTGTTCAAATTCGCTAAAAAATGAGCATAAATGAAGCTTTAGAAACCATCAAAATGGCTGTCAGAAGTGCCAGGTATCTTTCCTCCTTTCCCTCCTTTCACCCTCTAGGCAAAATGCCTACCTTGGTGTCTATGAAGAATCCATTAAATCATTTAATAAGGCTCTTGAAGCAATTCGCAGGTATATTTAAAAATTCAGCTGGAAATTCAATATATTTAGACACTACAAGACACTTGATGACCAGATCTTGATAAGTGAATGGAAATCAACTGAAAAAGATCTTTATAATGAAATGACAGTAGTGAATGATTTGAAGAATATTGTTCAAGGCTTAAAGGTATAGAAATTTTTGAATCTTTGTCAATAAAAATTTTTTGAATAGAATGTGCCTGGTAAACATCCAATTTCCGAAGCAAACGTCCCACCAAACCAAAGACAAGGAGGATATGATAATGGTCCCACAAATTATGTCCAGGATAAGAAGGTTGACAAACAAGACAGACAAGACAGACGTTTACCATTTGGCCAAGAACCCTTTAACTTGGCTAAACAAAATGACGGAATGGAAGAAGAGAATAAGAACGATAAACAGCATTACGTCTATGTCCCAAGTCGCCGCGAAAAAGAAAAGCAAAATCCTGATAAAGATCCTGATGTCTGGGATCCTCCTTCACCCAAAGTTGACAGAGGTAAATGGATAGCTAGACTCAAAATATTTATTTTTAAGGAAGAAGAGGTGGCGGTGGAGCAATTAAGCAACCTGTCAGTAAGGCTGAGCCATCAAGAAGAGACCCCAAACCAAAGCTTAAGCCGTAAATAGAGAATTCTATAGGGGATGTTAAAGGATTTTTCTTAGAGAGTTGGATCACGGAAGACCAAAAAGAACAGGCGATCAAAAAGGCAACCAAAGTAACGAAAAGAAAGCGTAAGTTTTTTATTGTTTCGCTGAGGAATTTAACATTTTTTGTAGTGGAAAAGATGGTGAGAAGAAATCTTTCTTGGATCACTGTTATCCTGATGGTCTGAAAGGTCCTGATTCTGAACTTATCCAAATGTTGGAAAAGGACGTCGTTGACACAAACCCCAATGTGAGATTTGATGATATTGCCAGTTTGGATGACGCCAAGAATATCCTTCAAGAGGCCGTTTTGTTGCCACTTTTGGCCCCTGATTTGTTTATTGGTATCAGAAGACCTTGGAGTGGTGTTTTGATGTTTGGGCCTCCTGGTACTGGTAAAACTTTGTTGGCAAAGGCTGTTGCCACTCAGGGAAGAACCTCTTTCTTCAATATTACCGCTGCCAGTATTGCTTCTAAATATCGTGGTGAGTCTGAGAGATTAGTCAGAGTAAGAGATTGGGAGATTCTTTGTATATAAATTTTCGTAGTTGTTGTTCGAGATGGCGAGATTCTATGCCCCAACAACCATTTTCTTTGATGAAATCGATGCTTTGGGATCAAAGAGAGGAGGCTCAGGAGAGCATGAGACCAGTAGAAGAGTTCTTTCAGAACTTTTGATCCAAATGGACGGAATGAATAGTTGCAATAGTGCTAATGCTAACGAAAACGCTAGTGAAGATCAAAAGAAAACTATCACTGTTATTGGCGCTACTAATAGACCTTGGGACCTTGATGAAGCTCTTAGACGTCGTCTTGAAAAGAGAATCTGTAAAAGGAGATATTGGGGTTTTATTAATAAATATTAAGATATTCCTTTGCCAAACGATTATGGAAGAAGCGAATTATTCAAGATCAATCTGAAGGGTATCAAGTTATCTGAGGATGTGAACTTTGAGCATTTGGTGAAAATGAGTGAAGGATATTCTGGTGCTGATATTGCCTCTGTAAGAATTGAGGATTAGGGAGATTTTTATTGAAAATTTTTAGGTATGTAGAGAAGCTTCGATGATGCCCATTAGAAAGAAATTGTTACAAGGAGGTGGTATATTGAATCAATTAAATGATATTGAGAAATTGAAATGTAAGGAATTGTATAAGGGGGAGTTTGTTAATTAAAAATAGCTGAAATGGATGTGCCAATTACACAGAACGATTTCTTGAATGCATTGAAGAATGTGCACAAGTCCGTTTCAAATAACGATTTGGATAACTACGTCAAATGGATGGCAGAATTCGGTTCTTCATAAGGACGACAGGGGATCTCCTGTAAGCCTGCTTTATTGTTAAATAGATAAGTAAATAAATGCAGATACACTGATGATAATTATTATATTTGTTTTTATTGTATAATGATCATAATGATATACTCTATGATTCAAAGCCTTTTTTGATGCTACGACTAGTTAGTTATCTTTCTCTGGTTTTAGGGGTTATTTTTTTTTTAGAATGTGAGATAATAATGATCTAAAAAGGTCAATTAATAAGTTAATCAGAAAGGAGAAAAATTTGAAAAGAATTAAATTTGTTGCGAATTTAGATTTTAGAACTTTCCATTTGGTTTCTTTCGAAAGAATTCATTCAATAAGATATCCAATTTTGCAACTTTATCTTCTTTAATTAAAAAAAAAATTCGCATACCAGCTTCATGCCCCTCTATTTATTTCATACGAAGACCTTATAGAAAAATCCTTGGATCAGGTGGATTCTCTTGGTTTCCTTTAAAAAAAACTTCTTAAGATATTACTGGGCCCGCCATTTTAGGAAGGTTCTAGAAAAAACAAATTCACAAAAGAGGGCAATGGTGGTTCTTTCGAGGAAAGATTGGGACAGGAGGAGGGAATCTCAGGATTCAGCAGCATAGATTTGAAAGTAAAGGAAAAAATATCGGAAAAAATTTTTGAAGTGTTTCGAAAAAAAAAAATATCCAAAATTATTGAATACCAAATTATTTATTTAAATTGTTGAATTTTTACAAATCTCCATTCTTTAAACAATCTTTTAAACCCTTCTAACTTCAAAACCCTGCTCTTTGAGCTGATCTTATCCTTCTATATCCCTCGACTCCATCCGAAAGTGCAAGAGTTTCTTCAGGGACCAAAAATATTTAAAATAATCTCTCTCCATTAAAGGGTTAATACTGAGCAAAAAACAACCATTATAAAATATCAATAACATTCTTGCACGTAGTTTAATTATACTATAATGTTTAGACTGTCCATATTCTAAGCCTTCAAACGAGGATTACCCTCGAAAGGTCTTCAATAACTCAGCATAAAAGTACTGAATCAGTCTCAAACCCTCCACTTTTTTCTTGAAGCCATTCAGATAAATCAGCAAAAATACAGGGAATAGAGAAATACAATGACAGGATAAAGCATTTAAAGTTATTCCAAAGAGATCAAATGATGAAATATTAACTTTTTCAGACATGGAAACTTTCCAATAAATTTCGAAAGCTTGTTTTCGGTATTTCTGAATCAAAAGATACCAGAAATTATTCAAGAGAATGTTCCATGACCGAGAAGATCATACAAAAGGGTCTTACAAAAGCCTATGCCTTGGAATGCGTTTAGATGGAATGAAATGGAAAATTCTGTCTTGATGGAAAGAAGGAGAGCAGTCTTTGCATGGAATGAGTTTTTTATTCAAAATATAAGGAGATATAATTGGAGAATAGCGCAAGAGACAGAAGAAATTTTCAAGGGAGGGAAGAGGGGATTAGGAATAACGGTGAATCAACATGTCGAGCTTTAAATCGAATCTGTGATTTTTAATTTATATTTTCTTTTTTGCAAATAAAAAAACAATCAAATCAAAATTGCTAAAAGCAAACCTTTATGTCTGAAGATCAAGACAAAGATTTCTCAAAACAACGGCCCAAAAAGCCTGTTGGAGATAACAGAGGCGGTGGCCCTCCCAAGAGGGATTACAACGATAACAAAAAAGGTCGTAACAACAAAGACTATCAAGTCTACTACGACCCCAAAGGTTATGACAAATCTAGAGATCAATCTGGACCAAACAAAGGCAACTATCCCCCAGCTTACGATGACTACGGCAACAAGCCATCAAGGAGCGACAGAAACGACAGGAACGACAGAAATGATAGAAATGACAGGAACGACAGGAGCGACAATTACGGTGGGTACAGACCCAAGACTCACAACCCCAGACAAAAGAGAACCGGGCAAGATCATGGCCCAAATGTTTGGAGGAAGAAAACGAGCAAGATCAGTCGTGAGAGCATCTTGGAGTCCTTCTCTCGCGTAGAAAAGCATAATGAGATTGATGACTGGCTCAATAACTATAAAGAATTGTTTGTCGGTGAAAGACAGCAACCTGTCAATGAAGAAGTGTTCCAATTGGATCCTAACGATGGCTTAATCGCAAAAACTAACACAAGAGCTCCTGGCGGACCTTCAAACTATAAAGACAACGAAGGCCAAGCAGAAACTAAAGGCGAACTAGAGGCTTCAGGTACAACTACTACTAGTACTCAAGCCACTGGAAATAAAGAACGTGAAATGTTTGATTTTGGTCAAGAGAGATTCGATCCTATTATGGGTAAAGAAGTTTCTTTTTGAGGAGTTTATTTAATTGTTCTTACTTAGATATGAGAAGAAGACAAAAGGAAGGTCAAGGAAAGGAAGGATCAAAAGCAAAGAAAGAAGATCAATGGGGTGATTTACTGGAAGAAGACGGAAGAGTGAAAGGACTTCCTAAGAATCAATTTGGAGATGAAGAACTTGGTGGACATGAAGAGCTTCTTGAGCAAGGGGATAAAGATTTTGAAGGCTTTGAAGGTGAAGAAGGAGGATATTCCGATATCGATGCTATGTTTGAAAAGAAACTCAAAAACAATGAGATTCAAGAAACCTTTGAAGACGCTTTCGATGATATTGTCGTCACCAATGGAAGTAATGAGATTTTTAAGAGTTCAATAACTGATAATTTATATAGAGAAGGCACAATTGGCACAGATGGAAAATGCTGAAAGACCCGAATGGGAAGATGTTGATACACACAAAGTAATTGAGGATATAAAGAAACAAGATTTCTTGGCCAGTCTTCCACAAAATAAAGACGCTCTTTTAGGCAAGGATTTCTTGGGCAGAGAACTTCCTAGAACAACCAAATCCCAGCTCCCAGCTTTCGGCGCTCAAAGCGGCGGCTTCCTTGATGAACTCCGTAGTGACAGCACCAAGCAAAGCTCCGATATCGACTTTTCATCTATCAATTTCGGCTCTGATCTCAAATTTGGCCAAGACGATTTCGGCTTAAATCCTGAAGATCTTTTCCCAAGTTTCGACAGCGGTATCTCAGGCTCCAAGCCAACTGGTGGTTTCGAAGGCGGTAATACAGGTTTGCTCGGCCAGCCTGGCTTCAGTCACCCTATGATGCAGCAAGGGAATATGCCCAGACCTATGCAAAATCCTCAACTTGTCAACCCTGCTCATCAACTCCATCAATTCCAACAATACCAACAAATGCAACAAATGCAAGGCATGCCTGTTCAACAGCTCGGCCAAGGTGGTTACGATCCTACGAGCCAGATGGGTTCCAGATTTGGTGGTAATTTCCCCAATCAACCTCAACCTTATGGTGGAAACCAACTTCCTCAATACAAGCGTGATCCTGCTAAAGAGATGATGGGAGGCGGCCAAGGTGGTGCGGCATTCCAGAGAGCAGGAATTAGCCCATCATATCCCAGCTTTATTTTCAAATATTTCTCACCAATGTACGAAGAGAGGCTCTGGTATTATATTGATTTACAAAAGAGAGTCCAAGGACCCTTTTCTGGAAAGACCATGGATGAATGGTACTCTAATGGACACTTACCTCTCTCACTTAACGTGACTATTGGAAGAAACAGCGGCTACAAATCAATTAAAGATCTTGCTGACCTCATTGTGAGCAGAACTATCCAAGGTGATGAATCGTATGGCCCTGAGCCCCAAAAGAAGGCCGGACCTAATCCTCAACCCCAACCAGGATTCTCTGGAATTAATGATTTGTTGAAAAATAGACCAGATTTGGCTCAATATGGACAAGCTTCTCAAGCTCCAAGAGCTAAAGAGGTTGGCGAAGTCGAAAGATCTGAAGGTGGAAAATTCCAACAACAACCACCATTTAATAATCAATACCAAAGATATCAAAATTATCAAGATAGAGAAGGAGATTATGGTCATCGTGGCGATTACAGAGGCGGCCAAGGAAGAAATTACGGCGGCAATGATTATTATGAAAACAGAAGAGGTGGGTATCAAAATGAAGGCCCAAGAGATATGGCTTCTGACTCTCCTAATAGAAGTGCTGAGACTCAAAATAAAACAACCTCACCTGGTGGAGATCAAAGCAAAGCTGATAAATCAAAGGAACAATCTTCTCCTTCAAGTGGAGTCAATTTGGGAGCTTTGGGTGGTTTAGCAAACAATGCTGATATTGCCAGTCAACTCAAGAATATGTTGGGATTAGGAGGCGCAGGCGGTGCTTTGGGCGGCTTAGCTGGATTGAGCGCTTTGGGCGGACTTGGAGGAGCTGCTGCTCCCACCACGACTACCACAGAACAGCCTGTTACAACTCAAAAGCCAGTTGTTGAAAATAAACCTGAAAATAAGCCTGAAAGCAAGCCTGAAAATAAGCCTGAAAATAATTTTGCAGCACTTAACCGCCTTGCCTATGAACAACATCAAAAGCAAGAAAGACAAGAAAAGCATGTTGAGAAGCAAGAAAAGGTTGCTGAAAAGGTTGAGAAGCAACAACCACAATCACAAGCCCAAAGAAAAGGAAGCAAGGCACCAAAAATTGATACCAGTGACTTCCCCTCTTTGACTGAAACCTACAAGTAAAGAACGAAGAATAAAGATTGAGAAAAGAGAGAGAGATATCATTTTGTGAAGAGAGTGATATGTATTTCTAACTCTAAGGAACAAAGAGCATCTTTTTGTATGTAAGAAGATTTATGCTCAAAATGTCTCTTCTCTTCTTGACCTCTTTGAAAATTCTAAATTCGTCGATGCGTTATTTCACTTAGTTAATTGTATGTAAATCATTTTTTAGGGCATGAATTATATAAATACTGGAAATAAAATTATTCCTTTTAATCAAAAATAAACTCTGTTGTTGTCTAATCCCTAATCCTAACCTTTTAAATAATAATAGAAATAATAGAAATTTTACAATCTCATCTCATTCCATATCAACAAAAGTTTTTTTTCCTTTGTGAGTTCTAGAGTGACCCTCAGTCTTCGTCTTCTTAGTCTCCAATAATAAAACCCCTTTTATCAAGTGACCTTCTCAAAGAAATCTAATTTAAAACCGAAAATCTCAAAACTAATTCAAAAATTCAATTTTTTGTTTAGATCTCTCCAACAAAAATCTCCAAACCATGTCATTTGATAAATCAAACTCTCAACGTATGCATTCTCAGCTTTCCGGTACTCGTAACCTCGAAGTCGATATCGATCCTTACTCTCCCGTTATTGTCGAAGATCTTCTCCACGTAATAAAATCTATCCTCTTTCTTTCTACCGCCTTCTTTTTTCTTCTTTTTTTGGAATCTTCTCACTCTTCTCAGGGTATAAATGAATGGAGAAACATTCAAGACATTATTAGACTTACTTTCAAAGCTTTAACCGATGTTGTCAGAGCTCAAGGTGAAACTCTTAGAGATTTAGAAAGACAGCTTCCTACCAAGGTAATTTTCTTTTAAAATCTGGGTTCTAAGCTTTACATAAAGGCAAGCAAATCTGAGCTTAATACTGGTCTGGCCTTGAAATCCAATATTTCTGATGTGAGCAGAACAATTGCAGATGTTGTCGCAAACTTAGATGGAAAACTTTCCGCATCAGATTTACATGCAATTTTGAAAGATTACGCTTTGAATGATGATTTGCAATATTTGTTGCAAAATAAAGTTAGCAAGGAAGAAATTAGATCCTTGACTGACAACAGAGTCAGTTTACAAGATTTTAGAAGAGAAATGGACTCAATCGATGATAAGCTGACTGATTATTATAATGAAACCCAAAGAAAATTCTCCAGTCTTGCCACTCAAAGAGATTTCCAAAGCCTCACTTCAATGTTGGAACAAAAAGTCAGCGTTTCACAATTGAACCAAGAGCTTGAACTTAAAGCTGACAAGCAAACTGTTGAAAAAGCTTTAACCAAGAAGATCAATAGAGGTGATATGGACACCATTTTAGCCAAAAAAGCTGATCTCGTAAGAGAAACATTTCATAATGAGAATGACTAATATCTCATTTCAAATAGGGAGAAATGCAAACAATATTTGAAGCAATTGAGAGAAAGATGAGCTCCGGATTTCTTGATAGATTTACTCAGCTTATCGAAGATAAGGCTGATAAGAGCGAAATCAGTCTTTTGGCTTCAACAATTTCCTCAAAGGCTGATAAGACTGACTTGGAATATTTCGCTTCTTCACTTTCTAATGTGAAGGTTGAATGTGAGCACAGATTGGGCAGTTTTGATAAGAAATTGGAAGCCACAAGAGCAGAGATTGAATCTACTAGACAATATTTGGGCGGTGTTGTTGGCAAGAAGGCAGAATCAAAGGATGTCGACAGATTGGCTCAATTAGTGAATAATAAAGTTGATTCTGATTATGTAGAAGAGACTTCTTTGCAATTAAGAAGAGAAATGGCTGATCAAGTTGAAGATTTGAAGGGCGAACTTTTGGAATATAAGAGAAATGTTGAAACAAATGTGACCGAACGTGTCGAAAGATCTGAAGGCTTTTATTCAAAGATAACAGATGATGTGTATAAACTGAGCGATCAGATCAAGAACGTGTTAGAAATGACTCGAAATGATCGTGAGCAGAATATGAGCTATACAAAAGAAGTTTCTGGCCTGATCAAGAAGGAAGTCAACCAAGCTTCTGATAAATTCGCTGATGATTTACAAACTTTAAGAAGAGAAATCGGTGAGCTTCATTCCAAGAAACTCGAAAAGAAGGAATGGAATGAAGCCAGAAGCAAACTGCTTTCTCAATTAGACGGAAAGGTGGACTTATTGGAGGTTCAAGACGCTCTTAATACCTGCCAAGCTGATCTTTCATCAAGATTCATTGAATATAAGGAGGAAATTAAGAATTTGATCAGAAATCATGACAGTGATATTTATGGTTTGTTGAGCAAGAAGGCGAACATTTCTGATATTAATTCAATTTTGGCCAATAAAGCTGATAGCAACACTGTCAATGCAGTTTTGGCTCAAAAAGTTGATGGACAAGAAATTGAAGAAATCAAAAGAAAGATTGATGTTGTCATGAAGAGCAACAACGAAAAAGCAACTTTCAGAGAAATCGAAGTTCAGACCTTACACCAAAAGAAGATCCTTGAAGACTTACAAAGAGATATCGTCCTAAAGGCTAACATTAAAGATGTCTGTACTCTCCTTGATACCAAATCTAGTAAAGAGATTTTTTCTTTAGAAATTTACTTATTAATTCTCACAAGATATTGATGATGTGAATAAGGCACTATTGGAAATTCACAAAGAATTGGATAACAAGATTGTCAGAGAAGAATTAGGAACAATAGTTAATGATCAAGCATTGATTAATGAATCACTTTGTACTGAAAATATTGTCGGAAGATGGGCTTGGAAGTCTGGAGAAGTCAAGAGCGGATCAATGGTTCCTTGGGAAATCCAGCTTACCAATACACTCCCCGATAACTTCCTTTGGGAAAAAGATAAAGGCAGCATTCTCACCGTTGCTCCTGGTCTCTACGAAGTACCTGGAACAGATTTCTTTGGTTTTAAATTCTTTAATATAGATAACATTCGGATTCTTTGCAAAGAAGAAACCTACAGTACAGTTGATGGTTAATGGAGAACCTATCATGTCTGCTGTCAATACTTCATCGTAAATATTTTGAGCTGGAATTTTTTTAACCAAATTTTTTAGTTATGTTATACATCATTCTTCAGGCAAAATGAAAGATGTTAACGTGAGCAAGCATCCTTCTGGAAATATTACAGGTAAAATATTTTATTGGCTTTTGAGGAGTCTCATTCTCATCCTCTAGGATTGACATTGATTGATTTTATTGTGTTACCAGCAAGAGCTAGAATCAGTGTTGCATATACTGGAGAAATCGGAGGCGAAGGTTTCTTGGGATTAAAAAGACTTTAAATATTTTTATACATAGAATTATTTTTATAATATAGGAAATATTCATAATAAAAACTTGATTTTATACTCTTAACACATATTCCATGTAAAAATGAAATTTATCTTATCTCAAAAAAAAATCTGAAGAAAATCTTCTGATATTAATCAAAGATATCTTATCGATTAATTAATCATTCCAAGAGAGTGAGAGAGGGTTGTTAGATTTTATTCCAAGAAGTCCATTGAAGTGTTCATTGAGAGGAAGAATGAGAGATGTTTTATATAATAACATTAAGAGAAAGAGATGAATGAGTGAATAATAAGTGAATGACAAAGATTTATGGTAGTTAATTCAAATCTTGTGAAAATTAATCAAAGTTATGTTATGCGGATTACAGCCCCTGATTTTGGCCAGAGAAAGCATAAATCGAAATTTTTAATAAAGCTAAATAAAATTTGCTTAAATAAATCGATCAATCAGATCATCAATAAACATGGCTACTAGAGAAGGTGAAAGAAGAGGAGGCGACAGAGGTGCCAGAGGCGGCAGAGGTACTCAATCGACCATTTATCATCCTAACATATTCTTAAGGCTTCGGCAGAGGCGGCAGAGACGGTAAGGGTGCCAAGAGAGGCCCCGTCGAAGAAGAATGGGTTCCCGTTACCAAGCTCGGCAGACTCGTCAACCAAGGTCTCGTCGAAAAGATCGAAGAAATCTACAAATACTCCCTCCCCATCAAGGGTTCGTCAAATGCATATTCTCATTTTCTTACCTGTATGATTAGAGTCTCAAATCATCGACAGACTCCTCAAGGACAAGCTTAAGGAAGAAGTCATGAAGGTCCAACCCGTCCAAAAGATGACCACCGCCGGTCAAAGAACCAGATTCAAGGCTGTTGTCTTGGTCGGTGATGGTGAAGGTCACTTGGGTCTCGGTGTTAAGGTCTCCAAGGAAGTCCAAGGTGCTGTCAAGGGTGCTATCATTGATGCTAAATTGAACATGATCCCCATCAGAAGAGGCTACTGGGGTAACAAGATCGGTAACCCCCACACTGTCCCCACCAAGGTCACTGGTAAGTGCGGTTCCGTCAGAGTCAGACTCATCCCCGGTCCCAGAGGTTCTGGTATCGTTGCTGCCCCCGCCCCCAAGAAGGTTCTCCAAATGGCTGGTATTAGAGACGTCAAGACCTCCGCCAAGGGTTGCACCAAGACTAGAGAAAACTTCTTGAAGGCCACTTTCAACGCCCTCAAGGAAACCTACAGATACTTGACCCCCGATCTCTGGAAGCAAACCAGATACGAAGCTACTTTGATCGAAAAGCACGAAACTTACATTAAGTAAATATTAAATAACAACATGTAATTCCTGTATGGCAATCTATGTAATACCTCCACATTAAAAGGCGTTGCTAGAAACCCGAAAACTTGAACCCTCCTGGTTTTAATTCTGCGTAAAATGTCTTTGATCTCGATGTAGTAGTGTAAAGTTGGCAAAGATTCTTGCTGATTTTATTTCAGAAAAGGAAGGATTTTTTTGAGTTTTATTCTTCAAGTGTAGAGAAAATTTAATCCTCATATGATTCTCGTCATTTTCTTCGTTTAGAGATTAAGAAGATTCAAGCTATTTTTTCCTCTTTGTCACGATGGAAAAATGAATGAATTTGTATAAAGAAATGGTATTCGGTGTCCGCGCTCTTTGAATTAATTAAAGCAGATCACATTTGATCAGTGTGTGAGTGAGAAAATATGTTTGATAAAAATAGAGGAGATGAGGCCGAGACCTCCACGTTGAGCTCAAAAAAGGCAAATGACGAAGTCTTGAGTGAGGAAAGTTGGATCAGCTGTTGGGTTTTCAACTTCATTTTTTGTAAAATTTCAAAATCTTGGTAACTTGAGCATACCTCCTTAAAAATTTTTAACAGCAAGTTGAAAGGAGAAAGTGAATATCTGATGTTATTTTTTTTTTTTGCAATAAAAAATCATCTTTTTGTGCTGTTTATTTTTTTCGATTTCGCCAAGAAAAAAATTTTGGCCAAAAAATTCTAAAAAAAATTGTTTTCATTTTGTTCTCTTTTTCACTACCATCTCAAAATTGGGTTTGACAAACAATCTTGACCTCTTGGAATGATGAAAGAGGGTTGAGAAATCTTTGATTAAATTTTCTGGAATCAATGTTTATTGAAAAATCTTTTTCCCATTTTTTTAAAAGAGATTTTTCCTTTCAAAAGAGGAAAAATTTTTTGAATGAAAAAAAATCATCTTGTCAACATTCTCATACCCTCTGACATCTCATTATTAATTTACGGACTTTTTGTTCAAAAGAACCCTGAGAAGAATTTTTTTCAAGTCATTTTTCTTTGAAAAAGTTTATTCCACTTTTCTTATAGAAAATACAACAAGAACTTTATTAAAATTTATCAGATACAGCAAAGCACATCTCCACTTGATATTTATACTCAAAACACATCAAAACAGTTCTTTGTTGATTCAAATAAAAATTCCTCATCTTTTATTTTTGAAGAGATCAAAACTAAGTTTTGGTATCTTTTTGCTTTTTTTTATTATTTTGGCTCATATCCTTCATTTTATTCCCTTATTCAGCTTCAGCAAAAGGGTTCTCAATCTCCTCCATTCCATCAGCAAGTCCAATAGTCAAAATCTATTCTCATTTTAAGATAAAAATTCACTTCCCAATAAATTTTCTCACCATTGTTCCTCTTAAAAAGATCAATCCCAATGTTCTCTTTTCTCCAGTCAACTTATAAGGATCATTTATATCTATTATTTATGTTATGATAAATCGTCTTTAACGTCAAATAAGCACCTCTGATATATTCAATAGTATCATCAACAATCATATTGTTAGAATTATCGTAGCCCTTAAGGATGCCAGTAACTTGTCTGCCACCAGAAAATCTGACTCTAATCTCTCTATCAACCCAAGACTGTAATTTAATGAGGTTTTCCCTTTGATAGGGTTGAGCTTCTTCTTTCTTTTGAGGAGCTTTGTGCGACATAATTAATAAGCTAATTTAAAATACAAAGAAATACAAACAAAATAACAAAAACTTTTTTATATAACTTAAACAAAAAGAATCCAAAAAATAAAAAAATGGCTGACGTGAGAGAACAAAGAATCTTTTCTGCTGAACAAATCTTCGTGCCTCCTGAGCTTCCAGTCGTCTTGAAACATTACGCTAAAGAAGTTATTAGAAGCAATCCTGGCGATATTGTCGAGTTTTCCGCTAAATACTTCAGAGATCTCCTCGAAAAGAGAAGTAAGAGAATAATAACAAGCCCTTTTTATTAAACTTTTGTTAGAAACTAGCCAAGATAAGAATGCCTTCTCAGAAATACAAAAGCCTGACTCCAAGTACTCATCCTAAGTGATTTTTTTTTTGTCGATGTGGATAATCTATTTCGTATGACTTATAGATTTTTCTCGTTGAGACACTGAATAAGCTTCATAGTTTATTGAATAAACAAATGTACGGATTTATAAGTTGTAACTATGTTTGCTTATATGCTACGACATGTGTGCAGTGAAAGCACAGAAATTACTTTGAAAAATTCGTTATTAAATAATCTGAAACTGACAAAAAATTTTCCTTGTTTATATGGGATTGTATACAGTAGAGCCCAAATATCTTGGGACGATTTTTAAAAACCTACTGAGCACTGTTTGTGTTGCTCTTCATATGTGCTCTGCACTCTGCATATTAGATATAAGTAATGACTTTAACGTTCTCAAGGAAATTGTTGAGTTCAAGGAGATACACTTTGAAGAAAATATGAGACAGCTAAACTGAAGTGATTTTCATGAGAATGAAGAAAAAAGGGTTGGTAAAACAGTTCATATACAAAACTATGGAAGAAGAAAAAAGTTTTTATCAAATTGGAAAAATGAGATAGATTATTTTATAAAATTGCTTAATTTTGAATAATATGAGGCGAGAATATCAAGATTTCTGTGAAGTGAGAAAATATCCTACTGACAAAAGAGAAATAAGTTCAGAAGGACTCATGAGTGTTTGACATGGAAATCAGAAGAAAATTCTGCAAAGATAAAAATCGTTAAAATTTTTTGCTTCTCTTATTTTTCTCTCCAATTTAACTTTATAATATTGGCCATTAGTTAAAAGCACTTTCAAGAGAAATATCTAGAATTTTGCCGTCATCTTCAGGTTGACTATGTCACTCACTTTTGTAAATCTTCTTTTGAGTTTAGATAATAATTCTAAATCAATCAAAGATGAGAGTGATTTCATACTGTTTATTGAAATTTTATTGGATTTTTAGGAGAAAATAAATCATAAAGAAAAAAATTCTTGGAGTGCTTTACTAGGAATTAGAACCAGTTCCAGGTTAATCACAGGTACTAGATGTGAAAATAAAGGCTTCTTTATCTTTAATGCTTGGAAGAATCAAAGAAGGTTATTTCTTATTGTGAACTATTTTCCTTCGAATCTCTTTCAGAAGTCGAGAAAAGGCAAGTATGATAAAGCATTTCAAAGAAGCCACTTGTCATATGAAGCTCAATTAAAGACAGAAAGTAGGCTTGATGGAGTGGAAAACAGAGATGAATAAAAATTTCGAGAAAAGTCTCTGAATAGGAAAGCCTAGGTAAACAGGCACTAGAGAATTTTAACAAAATATCATACAAGCCTATTTTTATACTTCTGTCTACCTATCAAAGCTGATTCTCTGAGGACTCCTTTCTTTACAAGGGATTTATCTCTTTGGACCTGGGTGGTTTTGAGAATGATTGCTCAGGTTTTATTCGATCAGCCAAATCTGAGAATTTTCTTTCAAAAACTTTGAAAAACAATTTAAACAAGTCAATTCATTATCAGGCAATAAATCTTCAAAATTTTCATACTGAAAGCTTCTCCACTGAGAGATTTAAATCGAGGTGCAGAGAATCGTATAGCTGAGATTTTATTGCTCTCTCATTGTAAAATTGAGTCTTTGTACTAAACTCATGATTCAGGAAGAACAATAATCTCGAGAATATAAAGTCTGAAAGGTTTTGAAGTATTGAGATCGAAAGCTTTCCTTAATCTAACCCAAAAAAGCAAGATTGTCTTCATTAAAATTTTATTCCAAAAGACAAAAGTTAAATGTGT
>Ga0182738_1002820_pt1 | contig 20344 bp, 15 predicted proteins | sample eDN5th30CBELigMG_FD_128876 | JGI IMG/M metagenome (GOLD analysis project Ga0182738, IMG submission 128876) | Enriched Miracle-Growth compost microbial communities from Emeryville, California, USA - eDNA 5th pass 30_C BE-Lig MG (version 2)... ... | reverse complement strand
TGCCTGGAGAGAGAATTTTCACAGCCTGTGCCACAACCGCAGATGCAGCAGAAATTCCGAACCCTCCTCGGACGCCTGCTCAGAATCACGCTCTCATGCTAAGAGAATTACAGAAAGTGCAGGGGAGTGCTTCGAGGGTTTTGAGCAGATAATCGGGGTTCAGCGCGCACAGCAGACGTTTGCACTTCACTCCCCGTTTGATCGTCTTCTTTTGACGAAGCACGCTCAGCGTCAGGCGGCGGATGGCGGCCAGATTCGCAGCACCGTCGCGGTCGGATTGTCGTCTTGAGTCTTCTCCAAACGCCACATCCAGGATGTGATGCTGCGAGTTCTCAATCGACCAGTGACTGCGAATCGCCTCTGCCAGCGGCCTGGCCCTGGCAGCGTGGCTGCTGATGTAAAACCGAGTCTCCCAGTGTTCACGCTGTTGTTGTACCCGGCGACTGGTGACCGCCACCAGTGTGTTGAGGTCCGTCCACAGTGCTCGCTGTGGATGATCCTTCGGAATCGGGATGGCGTGCACGATGCGTTCTTCTTCGCGGCCACGATCTTTTTCGCTGGTGGAGAACGTGTTCACTCCGACAAAGTCACATTCGGCGGCTTCGTCGAAGAGGACCTGCAGGTCGGCCTGCAATGTCGGCTGATTTCCCTTCAGGCCCAGCACGAAATGTCCCTTCTGCTGCCGGATTTGTGCGGCAATCTCCTTCTGGCAGCCCATGGCGTCGATCGTGACCGTGGCCTTCTCGATGTTCAACAGCTCCAGCAACTCCGGGATGGCCGTGATTTCGTTCGACTTCTCGCTGCAAACCACCTGGCCGAGCACCAGGGAGTTCTCCGTCGCAAAGGCCGTGACCAGATGCAGTGGCCTCAGCCCCTTTCCGGAACGCCTTGAGCGACGGAGCGTCTTGCCGTCCACAGCGACGACTCGTCCCTGGTCGCCTGCTCGATCCGCTGCATCCAGCCAAACAGTCCGGCCGCAAACTGCTTGCAGTCCAGACGAGCAAAGACGCGACGAAATGTGTCGTCCGTGGGGATGCCACCGGGCAGTTGCAGAAACGTTCTCAGCCACGCCTCTCGTGCCTTGGCAAACTGTTCGATTTCCGACCATTCATCCGCACCGCAAAACGTCGCCGGAACCGCCATCGCAATGATGTCAAAGAGCAGATGATCACGGCGTCCGACCACCCGGGGATCGGACAGTTCCGACAAAGACGCCCTGAGCCCCGCAACAAACCCGTGAGCATCATCTATGCCGGGCTTCTCTATTCGCCCGGGCCGACATTGTCTCTTACAAGTTGTTGCAGGACTTTCCCAGATTTCTGCTCCCGGCAGGTGGCCTATTTTGAACTGAGACCTGAAATTAAGTACGATGACCGTATTCCATTCAGGAGAGTTCTGAGTTGGCAATGTCCCTGGAAGAGTTTCAACGGCAGATCATGGAATGCGGCGTCCTGAGCGGGGACGACGCATGGGCAGTCGTTGCAGCCATTCTGGAAGATCAGCAACCAGCCGACAGCGAAACGCTCGCGCGGCTGCTGGTCAAGCGGGGGGTGCTGACCGCCTTCCAGGCGAAATCGATCTATAATGGCAAAGGAAAATCGCTCGTTCTGGGAAATTATGTCGTTCTGGATAAGCTCGGTCAGGGAGGAATGGGGGCGGTGTTCAAGGCCGAACACCGCCGGATGCATCGCATCGTCGCCCTGAAAGTCTTATCACCGAACGTTGTGAAATCGGCGGAACTGCGGGAGCGGTTTCAGCGAGAAGTCCGGGTCGCTGCCCGGCTCGAACACCCCAATATCGTGACGGCGTACGACGCCGATGAAGCCTTCGGCACGCATTTTCTGGTGATGCAGTATGTCGAAGGACATGACCTTTCGGCTCTGGTCAAGGCGCGAGGGCCGATGTCGGTGAAGCAGGCGGTGGACTGCATGGTGCAGGCAGCGCGGGGGCTGCAGTATGCCCATGAACAGGGCATCATTCATCGGGATATCAAGCCGAGCAACCTGCTACTCGACAAGTCCGGCGTCGTGAAGATTCTCGACATGGGACTGGCGCGGATTGATTCTGCCGGGGAGAACGAAAATGAATTGGAGCTGACCTCGACCGGCGCGGTGATGGGGACTGTCGACTATATGGCACCGGAACAGGCCGTCAGCACGAAAAATGCGGACGCCCGAAGCGACCAGTATAGTCTCGGGCTGTCACTGTGGTATCTGCTGACGGGTCGTCCCGCCTATGGTGGAGATTCGTTGACATCAAAGCTGCTGGCCCATCGCGATGCACCGATTCCTTCACTGATTCTTAACCGTCCCGACGCGCCGCCGGCGCTGGAAATCGTCTTTCAGACGATGGTCGCCAAACAGCCAGAGAATCGTTTTGTGACACTCGGTGTCGCTGCCGAAGCGCTCGCCACTTGTTTGACGGAGAACGCGGCCGCCGCATTCACAACGTCATTCATCGGCCATGTTCAGGACAGTCGGCTTCCGTCAGGGGGGCAGATGGTCGGCTCAAAGGCCCCTACCCTTCGCGGTACGGCGGCGAGCATGCCCGAGGCGTGGAGCGAGGCCACGTTCACAACGGACGCGACCAACATTCAGGTCGGCCCGCCGTTGTCACGGTTACAGGATGCAGGAAAATCGCTGCCGTCCTGGAAGAAGCGGATGGCTCTGTTGTCAATCGGCTGCGGAGCGGTACTGACCTTGTTACTGCTGGTGATGAATCGAAGTCAGCCGCACAACGGCAAGAGATCGGAACATGCTCCGGCGGCGCTTTCGACGGCCGCAGCAATCGGACGGATGGACGAAATTCATCAGGAACGGCCTCTTCCATCCTCGTTCGTTTCTGAAGTGCGGAATGTGCCACCAGAAGAAGGTCCCGATTACGCTCTGGCCTTCGACGGCATGGATGACTATGTACATATTCCGACTTTGAATGCGCTGATGGACGGGCCCGTCACCGTCGAGATGTTCATGAAGGTTGAACCCCGTGCTTATCCCGACAGCTACGCGGCCCAGATTGTTCAGGGCGGCGATAGTCGAACTATCGTGCAGAACAAGGGCGAAATTTTCGCTGCCGAAGGGACGCGACAATTTCGTTTCGCTCGCCGTGATTATCCGCCTGGAGAATGGCTGCATGTCGCGGCCATCTATGGCGACACTCCCCAAGTTTATGTCAACGGGCAGCCCGGCCGTTTCGATCCTCAGATTGCCCCCCGCCAATCCAAGTCAGGTTTGGACGGGTTTTCGATCAGCACACTGCCCAAGGATTGGATTTCCCCTCCCGAACGCTACATGTTCAAAGGACAGATTCGTGGCGTGCAGGTGACCAGCGGCGCGAAGTTTTCTTCCGAGTTTTCAGTTCCGGAACGTCTGATTGCCGATGCTGACACGCTGGCGCTCTATCTCTTCAAGGAAGGAGCCGGGAATGTTCTCTATGATTCATCCGGCCACAATCATCACGGTACCATCTCCGGAAATCCATCCTGGGTGCCGCTTGCGTCCGGAAGAATTTCGTCAATTGCGGCCTGGCACCCCACACCCGAGCAGCAGGCATTCTTTGATGAGGTCGCCAAATTGCCGGTGGACGAGCAAGCGACAGCAGTGCTGAAAAAACTTCAGGAGGTCAACCCCGGCTTTCACGCCGAGCCGACTCAGGCGGAGATCGAGGTGACTGACGGAAAAGTCATCAAGATCGGTTTCCTGGCCGATCTCGTGACCGACATCTGGCCAGTGCGGGCGCTGCCAGACCTGCAAGGGCTGACCTGTCGAGGAACGGATGGCGGGTCTCAAGCGAAATTTCGCGACCTGTCGCCGCTGGCCGGCATGAAGCTGACGGCGCTGGCGTGCCGTAATACACAAGTGAGCGATCTGTCGCCACTGATCGGAATGCCGTTGACCTGGCTGGATTGCAGCAATACGTCCGTCGACAGTTTGTCGCCGTTGTCAGACATGCCGCTGACGAGACTGCATTGCGGCATCACCAGGATCTCGGATCTGTCGCCACTGCAAGGCATGCCACTGGTTCTGTTGGACTGCCGGTTGACTCGTGTTCAGACGCTGGCTCCCTTAGCCGGTGCGCCACTGACTCGTCTGGAATGCTATGGCATCCCGATTTCCGATCTGTCACCGCTGGCCGGCATGAAGCTGACCTATCTGGATATCGCCAAGACCAAGGTGTCTGATCTGTCACCGTTGGCTGGGATGCCGCTGACTCAACTGCATTTTTATTCGACGCCGATTGCCGATCTGTCACCGCTCAAGGATGCGCCGTTGACGGTCGTGAGCGGCAATGTCACACAAATTTCAGACTTGTCACCGCTGGCGGGAATGAAATTGACCACGTTGAATGTTGGCAGCACCAGAGTCACCGATTTATCCGTCGTGAAGGGGATGCCCCTGACTGAACTGGATTGCAGCTGGCAACAAGTCAGCGATCTCTCACTGTTCGCCGGAATGCCTTTGCAGAAGCTCCTTTGCGTGGGGGACCCGATCACCGATTTGACGCCGCTTCAGGGAATGCCACTGAGTGATCTTTCCGTGAACCACACGCAAGTCGCCGATCTGTCGCCGCTGAAAGACATCCGGTCCCTGACCTCACTCAATGTTGGAAAAACACTTGTCAGCGATCTGTCACCCTTACAAGGGATGTCATTGACTCACTTGAAGGTCTATAGCACTTTCGTTGAGGATCTGTCCCCCTTGGCGGGGATGCCGCTGGTTGAATTGAATGTCGCCAACAGTCCGATCACCGATTTGTCACCGCTCAAAGGAGCGCCTCTTCAGAAATTCCATTTTGATGGGACGCTCGTTTCCGATTTGTCGCCGCTGAGCGGAATGCGTCTCACTGATATGAGATTCACCCAGACACGGGTATCGGATCTGACGCCGCTGGCCGGAATGCCATTGCAGTCACTCGCCTTTCAACGCTCGCTCATTTCGGATCTCAAGCCACTGGCCTCCCTGTCGATTAACACGCTCGGAATTTTGCAGCCCCAGTGGTTCGACGAATCCACCGCTGCGACCTTGCAATCGCTGCCCGGACTGAGTCGGATGACTCCGGCTTTTGGTGAGTATCTGCCTGCGAACGAGTTCTGGCGCGAGCATGATCTGCGGAAACAGGCGGCAATGGACTTTGTGAAAGTCGTATCAGCCAGACCAGTTGAGGAACAACCACCGCTGGTTGCCGGCCAACTCCGCGAACGAAACAACGGGCTGGAAATCAGCTTGTCAGAAGTTATCCACGACGGTCTGGTGCAGGAAGTCCGCCTGTCGTTGTCGGATCGATACATTCAGGACGTCGATCGTCCTGATCCGGATTCTCCCAATCGCAAATTAAAGATGCGTGAATATGACCTTTCACCGTTGCTCGCATTCACGCATCTGAAAAAACTGACGATTGCTGGCGGTCCCTACTGGCTTGATCTCGCGATTCTTGCCACATTGCCATTGGAAGAAATCGTCTGCGCCGCCGACGTCGCAACGAAAAATCGTGACCTCTTCCGCAGCATGACGACACTCAAAATCGTGAATGGTCGCCCCGTGCAAGAACTTCAGAAATAGGTTTCTCATGGCCGACCAGTCCACAACGTCTCCCACGCTCCTGGGGCGGGTGCAACAGAACGATCCTCGTGCGTGGCAGACCCTTGTGGATCTCTATACCGGCTATATCCGAGCGTTGTTGATTCGTAACTCTTGTCGGCCCGACGATCTTGACGATCTCACACAGGATGTGTTAGTGACGCTGGCCCGCAAAATTCCGGACTTTCGTCCGCACGAGCACAAGGGAGCCTTCCGCGGCTGGCTGAAAACTGTTGTCCGCAGCAAGGCCGTCGACGCCTACCGGCGGAATCAGGGAACTCCATCCGGCGATGGCGGGACTGAAGCCCGAATCCGGATGCAGGAGATTTCCGATCCGGTGGCGGCCGAGGCCACCTGTCACGAGGACGATGATCCCCAGGAACAATCGGCTCTGCGCAATCTGTACCAGCGGGCGATGGATCTGGTGCAGGCCGAATGCGATCCTTCGACTTGGAACATTTTTTATCGAGTCGTTGTTGGACACGAACCCGCCACGGAAATTGCCAGAGAACTGGGAGTTTCATCGGCATCGATTCGTATGGCAAAATCTCGAATTCTCAGACGGTTGCGCGAAGTTGTCGGCGAACCGCTGGACGAAACATCCCCTCCGGCGGTGCCCTGATTGATTTTTTGTTGCGCTCCCGCGTTTCAGGAGATGACGAAGAGTTTTGACAATTCAACGATCAAGTTTTCTCACGGTCTGACGGAATGCCCTCTCGGTCATGACAGTATCGACTCATCACTGTTTCGAACGGAAAACTCTGGTCGATTTTCAACTTGGCAAACTCAGCCAGGACCAGATCACCGGGATTTATGCTGCATGCAGTGTCTGCCCAATCTGCCGCCGCCGGCTGGCCGAGTTGGATGATGTTGCCGATCCGATGCTGGTGGCGCTGCGGAAACGGGAAGAGGAAGTGAATCAGGAAGAATCCCGCCGCGAGATCAATTGACGGCAGAGTGACCAGGAAACGGGCGCTCAGGTGTCAGATCTGCGAGGCAGCCTGCGACGTCCGTTGCCGTGCTGATTCCTGCATCATTTCAGAAAGCCGCTCCGATCTGTCCGGTGAGGAAGCTCTCTCTATTCGAGCACAGCTCAACTGGACTTGTCTTTCTGGCGAAAAATCGAGCCAGATCCCCGGCTCCGGATCGCATCGTGCCGACGCGATGTCCAGTGCTGTCGAGCAACATCGGGGGCGTTCCCGATACCCTGGCCGCCCGCAGACAAAAAACGTCCGCTGATTCATTTTCTGTTGCGCTCTCGCGTTTCATTGAGTGCAGGTCAGCCGCGACGCTGGACAGACTCTTCCGAATGATGGCTGACCTCTGTATCGGACCTGGAAAATTCAAACCCTACTGACGACCGGAGAAGTCGATGATGCGGGCCACAACATCTCTGTTAATCATCATGTTCTCGATGGCATACGTGAGTACTGCTGGAGCGGCTGAGAAAGGATTGTCACCGACGGCCGCCGAAAAAGCGGCCATGCGAATCATCGAGGCAGAAGCGAAAACCATTGCCTGGATTGCGTATCCGACAACCAACTATGCCGGCGTGGAATACGATGGGGGAGCGCGCTATGAAGACGGTTCGTTTTCGCTGGTATATACATTCAACGGAAACAGCGACGGAACGCGAGGTTTCTTCACGCAAACCTACAAGTTTCACAAAGATGGCAGATTGGTCGGGATCAAGGACGGTGCCAGAAGTTGGTTATTCAGGCCGTTTTCTGAATGGGAATTGTTTCGTGAGCTGGTCAAGACGTTTTTCAAAGAAGACCTCGCCCAGAACCGCCCGCTGAAGAACCTGTTGGACAACGGGGATGGTCGATCGTTCGCCGTTGGACTTCTGAATAGCAAACTGGGCTCCTGATGCGGTCGTACATGGAGATGCTTCAGTGTCACAGCCAACATCGCAACTTTCCAACAACCAAGATGCAAGATGAGGCGAAGTCATGGTTCTCGTTGCTTGCCCTGAATGCGGCGTGTCGATCTCCGGCCAGGCTCCGACTTGCCCCAAATGCGGACGCCCGCATGACGTCGCCGCGAACCCTGGGAGTCTGAATGACGGTGACTGCCTCAGGGTTCCTCCGCCTCGATTGCGTCTCCTGAATGTCTTGATCAGCCTGGCGTTCGTGATATACGGCGTCTATCTGTATGTCTCTTTCATTCCGGATCACGATCCTAAAAACTCAAATCTCATCGATGGGATCGCCGCTGAGCTACGCGGAGAGCAGATCTGGGTTTTCAAAAGAGAGTTTGTCTCCAAAGCCTACCTTGGATCGATTGTCATGGTGGTTCTCGGCGGACTGAGTCTGCTCACTGGAAGCTTCAAGAGGATGGGGAAGCTCGCTTTCTGCAAACGATGCAACAGACAGATCGTTGCCTTGAAAAGTCATGTCTGGGGGTGGAAATGCGAACGTTGCGGCAAGCACGTGTGACATTGCCTATCGACTTCATTTAATAATCCTTTCCTCAGAATTCGGTCAGGAATTATGTCGGACTTCACCGTACCCGAGAAGACAGCTGCTCGCCAGACAGAGCGACTTCCAGATTCATTGGAAACCTGGATTTCGATGATCGCCATCATTTCCGGCGTCATCGCAGGCTTCATGTCTTCGAGCTTTTTGCTCGGCATTCTGATCTGGTTGTTATTGGCAGGGCTAGGAATGGGCATCAAGAAAAAAACCGATGAAGTCGGCCTCAAGCATGTTCCCGCGGAACTTGTGACCTGCCTATTCTCAAAGGTCCGGCAGGAACTCGCGGAACTCGATCACGAACCATTGAGCATCTGCCGGACCTGTGGGTCATCAGTTGCCCTGAATGCCCCGACATGCCCTCATTGCGGAATCAACCATCCCGGGCTGGACGTCTTCAAACGAACTCTTAGCCATATCAGTTCGGGACTTAACAAACTTGCTTTCTGGCTGATGGTCGCTTGCGCGGTTGGCATAATCTTAGGGGTTCTCACTAATCCCAATGAGAACTCTCTGAAAACCTATGCCAGAAACCGGCTGCAGGATAAATCCGGAAAGATCAGCGCTGCCATTGCGGAACCGTTTTTGACGACGAAACACCACAACTTCATTGTTTTCAGCGTGGGAGAAATTAGATCACCTGTCCGAACCAGGCCTGAAATCGTTATAGGCTGCCTCGGATCATGGTATTTGATTAAGCCTTCGTCGTGAGCATTGGCTTTTTCGTCGTGCATGCAGGTCGTCATCGAATATGGCAGGCATCGGCCCCAGACGCACCAATGCCCTTCATCAAATCGTGACGGCCCGCGATTTCAGCTTTTGGGCCAGGGGAATTCAATGACTCCGAGCAACTCCCAGGAGAGAATCATGCTTTTTTTCCATCGCGTGACAGGTCTTCTTTTCGCCCTGACCGCCGGGATCTGGTCTCTGGGAAACTGCGAAGCCCAGCAAACCAGGCCCCAGCAAACCAGTCCAAAACCTCTCACCCCCTTTGCAGAAAAACGAGAGATATCGCATCAATCGATACTGTCTCAACCGACGTCCCAATTCGCGCATCGCACCAATTCCAAGGCCTCTTCGCGTGGCAATGGCATCAGTGTCGTTCGTGAGTTAAATCTTCCTTTAAAAAAACATTTTACATACTCTCAGATCGCCGTAATGACTGCCGACGCTGCGATACTGACGATCATCGATGAAGGGAATGTCTATGATCCGGCTCACTGGCTGGTCAAACTGCCTTTGGACGGAAGTCCTGCGAAACTGGTTCATGAGTTCGAGCGCAGCGATGACGACGGCACGAATCCAGTCTCGCTCTTCGTGTCTGCCAGTGGCAAAATTTTCGGTACGCTGGAACATGGGCCCCACAATGAAGGGGGAGTCTTCTCACTGGATGCTCGCGGTGAAAATTATCGATTCCTGGGCGAGTTTCCCAGACCTCGAGGAGAGTCCGGTATTGGCTCACCGATGCTTTGGACGCGCGGACCGGCCGAACGCCTCTACGGACGAATCAGTCAGACTCCGAGCACCAGTCTCCTGTTTTACGTCAACGACGATGGTTCGTTTGAAATAAAGCCTCATCCTGAGCCGTATCAACAATATCCTTACATGCACTCGATGTCTGCGGAATCAGACGGGAAGTACGTGTATGCGACTGCCAGCCAAGAACTGGTACGGATGAATCCCGATTTCACCAACTGGACAACCCTGCACAAGTTCTCAGGGCGACAGCATCCGGTTGCTGGTCCAATCTCTGGACCTGGAGGGCTACTTTATGGCCTGTTCAGAGATCGCGACGATTCCACCATTCTGTACAGCATCGATCCTGATGGGACCGATTATCGGGTGATACGACAGTTTGAGTTTCCGGTGCATTCCCTTGTTCCGGGGCCACAATCGGCGTTCTATGCCCTTCAGGACCTCCGGACAACAGATTCGATGGGACGCGCCATTGAAGGCTGTCCCAATGCCCTGTTGAAGATTCCTGTCGACGGATCACCTGTCCAGACTCTGCAGGTCTTCGCTCAAAAAGGGGGGACGAATGTGACCTTGGGACCACTCCTCGTTGACGGGAATTCTCTCTATGGACGAACCACATCTGGAGGACAATCCGGTCGCGGCGTACTGTTCCGCTATCAACTCCCTGATGATTCAATCCAACAACCACCACACGCAACGACTGCTTTCATGACAGGCACGCCATCTGACGCGGCACCTGAGAAAAAGGCCTTGCCGTGGTCGAATCCCGAGGAAGCAGAATATTTTGTCTTCATCGACAACGAACTCTGGGATCTGCGGTCATTGAGCAAAGTACTGACCTGGCCGCATGCCTATCAATATTCCCCCAGTCGTCCGCGACTTGTTCGCGGTGCCGCAGATACTCTTGTCGATATCCATCAAGACGACCGAGAAGGCACTCTCTTCAGTTTATGGAGTCTGGATGGAAGTGAGTACCGGTCAAGTTCTCTTTGGCATGATGATTCCACGAGAAACACCAGGAGTCACTGGCTGGCCGCTGATTTCATGCCGGACGATTTCCGTCGAGCGATTTACATTGACCAGGGAGATCTATGGCGGGCAACCGTGGATTGGAACGCGAAAAAACTGATCGACAAACAGCAGGTGACGAAACTTGGTCTGCTCTCGTCTGAGAAAACCAGGATGCTTCACTGGTATGGAAATACCGCCTGGCTCTGGGGGGGATTCGACAAAGACAAGCCGGTGATTCGTGTCAATCTTCGGACCGGGGCAGTCACGGAAATGTCTTCACTGGGTGTCTTTTCACCCAGTGACAGAAAAGAACGAACTCAAAGCAGCCCCAATGGCGATTTGCTTTATCGTGCCGCAGATGGAATGGTGTATGTCTATGACATCCCCAAAAACAGCTACAAATCATTTCCGAATTATCGCATACACCGGGTTGTGCAACCTGCGGTGAATGATTTCACGCAAGGCAAAACCTGGAACTGGATTTCCGACCGACAACTGCAGGGCATGTCATCGGACCCAGGCAAGCCGAATCTGATCGACTGGAATCTGGGAAAGGTCGTCAATCTTGCTCCCAAATCAAGCCCGACGACCGGGTATTATTTTGTCGACGTCCTGCCTGGCGGGAAATACATCGATGTCGCTGAAGAACGGTCGGTTCGAGGACGTTCGATTCCTGCGGATGAACTCCCCAGATCTCTGATCGAAATTGCGACAGCCAAAACCGTCGCACTGCCGATCAACCGAGGCACTCCGTCACGGTGGATCAGTGACAGCGAACTCCTCTATGTGAAGAGCGAAGGGGGCTTGAGTCAGGTCGGGACCTGGATCTACGACCTGACGACCGACAAACACTCACGTCTGATGGGGCAACAGCTCAATTTGACGCCTCAGATTTTCATCTGGAATCCGACGACGCGCATCGCGTGCGGGACAGTGAGCCCGGACTCCAGTCTCGTTGCGATTCATCTAAAAAAAGGGGAGCCTGCGACAGTGAATGCCGTGGGGGATAAGAAACTCAGCGGTGGTAACCCTCTTCGCCGGATCGACACCAGAGAACTCGATCTGGGCCTGGATGGAATGAGTGATCCGTGGGCATCCCAAGAAGCGTATGAGGCCGGCGATCCTCAACTCAGCGGCGAATTGATCGGCATCGATCTTGTTCGAAAGCAGGTCGAAAATGAAAGTCCCGACATACGAGCCTATGCCGAAAGGGCCTATCAAAGTGCGAGTCGGGAAGGTCAGTTTCAGGCCCATACATATGATCCCGTTAAGCTCACAATGAAACTGGTCGAAGCCTATCGCAAGACTCCTGTAGATCCGGACGACAACCCGCTCGCTCCGCTCTTGAAGAGTTCCTCAGGACTGGACATCCGGGACTGCATCGACAGGGAGCGGCTGGAAAAGTATTTCTACGACCGTGCGATCAACCAGTTGTTCTTGCAACAACGGGTGAACGGCGATGAAGCCAAACTTAAAGCTGTGAGCGAGGCCATCGCTAAGAAAGGCGTCGAGCTGGTCGTCAAGACTCATCCCAGGTCGGGCATGGCCGGACTCGATCAATTCTATGATGCTGCGATCAAAATGGTCGTTTGGAAGCGAATGTAAGCGGGCGATCTGAGACATCCCGTTTCTGTCTTTCACAACCTCACAATTCCGACTTTTCGACATTTTCTGTTGCGCTCGAACGTTGTGGCTGTGAGAGACGCGGCGAACGCAACCGATTGCGGTTTGCTTTTTGACCTGGCGTCCGCGTGACTCTGATGTCCATTCAGTGGGAGTCCCGGCATGAAAAGTCAACATTTCAGTTTGGCGACAACGAAGCACAATTGCTTCCGCCGTGAAACTCTGGTGGACTTTCAGTTGGGCAAGCTGGCACCGGGCCGACTGGCAATTGTCGCCGCGGAAATTTCACAGTGTCCACGATGCGATGCGGCTCTCGCGGCGCTGGACAACGTTGATGATACGATCGTCGCGGCTTTACAGGCGATTGAACGGCCAGCGTCAACTGACTCGGTGTCAAATCGCTCAGCGGCAAGTTTTCTCATCAATTCCGGAGGCTCCGGAATCGCCACTGGAATGTCTGCCAATTGGACCGGAAAACGATTGGGGCAGTATCTCCTCGAAGAGCAGATTGGTCGCGGAGGGATGGCGAGTGTCTGGCGCGCAACACACCAGTCGTTGAAGCGGGCACGGGCGATCAAACTGCTCCCTGTTGACCGGCTGATTGATCGCGAAGCCATCCAGCGATTCTTCCGTGAAATGGAAATCACCGGTCGGCTCGAACATCCCCACCTGGTTCTCGCTCATGATGCCGGCGAAGAGTGTGGGCAGCCCTATCTGGTGATGGAACTGCTGGACGGATGCAACTTGGGCGAACTGGTGCAGCGTCTGGGGCGACTTCCAGTTGCTGATGCCTGTGAACTGGTGCGACAGGCGGCCATTGGTCTGGCCCACGCTCACTCGCATCAGAGTCTGCATCGCGATGTGAAACCGTCGAACCTGTTTCTGACTCGCAATGGAATTGTGAAAGTGCTCGACCTGGGGATGGCACGAATGATTGACGTATCAGGTGCAGAGGTGACGCACGATTGTCAAATCATGGGGACTCCGATGTTCATGTCGCCGGAGCAATTCCAGACCCCTCGTCAGGTTGGCGTCGCATCAGATGTCTATTCTCTGGGATGCACACTGTATTTCCTGCTGATTGGTGAAGCACCGTTCGCTGCCGGCATCGATGGCGGCATCTTCTCACTGGGCATTGCCCACGCGACGAAGATGCCATCAAAAATTGAAGAATTACGAGCGTTCCTTCCGGCGAAGTTGTTCACGCTTGTCAGTCAAATGCTGTCGAAATCGCCATGTGACCGCCCGTCAGACATGAATATCGTGGTCGAGCAACTGGTTCCATTTTGCACGAATGCCGAAGGTTCGCTTCAGAGGCTCTTTGACGAGCCGTCGCCTTTCTTGGTGGCAATCGACACGGCGGGATCAATCGAGACTGAGACAACGACGTCATTCCTCCGTCTGGTCGCGGCGATATTCAGCGGGGTCGCGATTGTCATTGTCGTCAGTTGGGGGGCCGTCGCGGTACTCGACGCGCCGTCCGATCCAGGTGAGACAGGTGACAGCAAAGCCGTGGCGATCACACCGGAAGAATCTGCTGTGGGTGAAGCACTGACATTGCTTGATCTGTCGGTCGAATTGCGCGACTCGGCCGTTGAAGTCGTCCGGCAGCATCCCGGTTCGGGTCCATGGTCCGGACGCGCCGGTCACGAGCTATTTGCAATTCACGCTCTCCATGTGCCGCAGGGGAAAGCCGGCGTTGTCGTCTTGCCTGCCCTGATCTCCTCTGCGACCACACAGGCAACTGCGGACCTCGTGCAGACTCAGGCTCTGTTGCAGAGGTATTCCGATGTTGGATTGACTGACGCGGCGACATTGAGGGCAGCCTTCGTCCGCGTTGCGGGGAACATACAGTTCTCTGCGACGATCAAACGGCTCAGCTCGCAGGCTCGTCGCGTCGGTGCCTATGTCATTGCCATCTCGTGGGCCGACGAAGACGCGATCACCGTCGGAGTGACATCCGAAGTCACGACGGGGTTGATTAAAGCGGCGTATCGTGACGTGATGCATCAGCAAAGCCGCGAACTGATGGCCCGCAAAGAATGGAACGACGCGTTGTCGTTGTGGCGGCACCTGCATCAGCGCCAGCTTATTTCGGCCGATCTTTATCTCGACGCGTCCCGTTGTTTTCACGCGCTCGGAAAAGATGACGATGCCCTTTGCCTGTTAAGTGAAACGCTTGACCTGTTCGCGGAACAGGCCCGGTGGGAACTGTTGGAGCAGGCCGGAGTCCTGGCCTCCAAGATCAAGGGAGAACAGGCCGAGAAAATCTCGCAGCGTTCGTTCGAACTCGCACTGCAGCGATTTCAGGGAGCGCAACCGTGATTGCCATCGGCCGCCTGCAGATGCGGTGGAGGATGAGTGTTTGTTCTTTGACGAAATGTGTCTGTTTACTTCTCGTCGACGAAATCGGGAGCCAAAATCATGAAACTGAATTTTTTGCTTTGGAGCGGATTGTTCGCAGCGATGACGTTGCCAACACCGGCCTTCGCTCAGGTGAGTGCTGAAGATTTCCTGCCGCCGGTCCGGGGTGGTTCCACGGAGGTCAGTGATCCCAGGCAGGTCGCTTTTGCGGAAGATTTGGTCAAGGCGGCCACACCTCAAGACGCCGCAAATGCTGCCGTGCAGGAGAATGTCAAACAGATTGTGCTGCAAACAACCGCCGTTGAGAAAACACCGGAAATCGGTGCACGCTGGATTCAGTTTCCGAGTGGTGCGGGAGTTGTCGCGACGGGAGTGGCGACATATCAGACGCTGCCCAATCCCACAGCGTCACGGATCGCTCAACGTAATGCCTACGTGATCGCCTATACAAACGCAAAGGCCGCAATGGCCAGGCAGCTTGGGGAAATAACGAACATCGGACAGACCGCGCTCAAAACGGTCGCAGCGACGATCAATAGTCCTCAATCGATTGAAACCGCGTCGGCCGAGCAATTGAACGAGATGATCCAGCAAGCCGCAGCAGCGCTGTTGAAAGGCTACGTCACATACTCAATTCAGGAGCAGGCCGAAGAAGGACATCCCGAAGTTCGGATGGTTTATGTGACAATCGCCAGCACAAGCAAGACGCAGTCGGTCACTGTACGGACCGGCGGGATGCAATCAGTGGTCAGCTTGCTGACGGGAATCCAAAATACGCTCGACGAAGTGAAACAAGGCGTTGTCCCTCCTGTGGGAGGCCGGTTGGTCGTCGTGCCTGGGACCGGTGAAACCGCATTTATCGCATTCGGTTCGGCTGTGGTGCAGGCCGGCCCCAGCCCGGCATTACAGGCGAAGGCAGAGCTTGACGCGCAAAAGATCGCAGCGATTCGTGCCCGTGATGCCCTTTTGGGGATGCTCCAGGGAGACCGCGTTCTTTGGTCATCAGGAGTTAGTTCGTCCGCCGTGACAGGCTTCGAACAGACAATGGACTATGCGAAGACTGATCCGGCCAACGCGAGTGATCCAGCGGTGGACGAGCAGTTGACGTCCTATCGCGAAAAGTTTCTCAACTCGGACGTGTTGAACGAGACCATCACCAGCCTGCGCTCGGGAACTTTACCGCCAGGCATTCAAGAGAAAAATTGGCTCGACACAGAAGGTCACTGGGCCACGTCGATGGTGGTCTACTATCCCGCTGTCTCGGCAGAGACCAAAAAATTCGCGGACTCCATGCAGGCGGCTCAACTTGTGGCTCCGGTGACAGCGCCTGCCTCGACGACAACATTCCCGACAAGAACAATCGATGGGACTGTGAAACCTCTCCCGGGTGGTCAGATCGTTCCCAAAAGTGACCTGTAAAGCATTTTAAAAGCCTGGGGAGGTGATCCCTGGGCTTTTGGTCACTCGCGTGTTTCAAGTCAAACCGCTCCAGAAACAGCAGAAGATTGAGAATCGAATCGAGAGAGTCATGCCGACACGTGAGCAGTGGAGAACAATCATGAGCAGCGGAAAACTCGCCGCAGTCATTCTGGCTGTTGGCTTCTGTCTGGCCCTTGGAGCGACAAGCCACGCGGAGGATGTGGCGAACGCAAAGGAAACCACGGTCATTGCACGCGGGATCGGGACGACCGCCGATCTCGCGAAGCGTGATGCACTGATGAATGCCGTATATATGGCGGCTGGCTCATGCGTCGACAGTCAGACATTGATTGTCAACGATCAGATTATTAAAGAGCAGGTCCTTCAGGCCAGCGGAAGCTATGTTCATCGTCACGAGGTACTCAAGGAGGCGGCACGACGAGAGGACGGTCTTTGGGAAATTGCCATCAAGGCGGAAATCCGCGGAGGACAACTGCAAGAACGGCTCAAAAAAGTGACTATCAGAGGGGCGAATGTCGATGCCAAGGACAAGGCAGCCGAGGCGGTCACGAAAATTCAGAACGCCAGGGAAGGGGCACCGATTCTGCAGTCGACGCTCGACGGCATCCTGCCTCAGTTACTCGTTGTCCGGCTGGTGAATGACAAGGGAGAAGCGACGCAGAAGATACAACCGAAGGTCGTGATCAAGGATGATGGACGACTGGACTGCACCTGGAATGTCGAAATCTACTTCGATTTGAAAGCGTTTTACGAAACGCTTGTACCACAACTCGATCGTGTGCTCACTGCAGTTGCCGCACAGTCGGGGGGACCGGTGCAGTCGCAATGCGAGAAGGTCGAGGGAAAGACACAGATCACCGGCTATCCGATCTTTGACGCACGGACCTGGCGCGGGGGAGAACCAGCCAAGCCCTCGGGCGACCAACCGTTTGCTTACTTCCTGTTGAGCACGGGGCGGGCGGAATCAGGGGGAACGGAACGGTTTCAGTGGTACCTGCTGGAAGGGATCGACTATCTGAAATCGCTCGGAGTTTTGTGGAAGCCGAATCTCGAAGTCTCTCTCAACGTCCAGTTTCTGGCCGAAGACGGAACCGTCGTCTGGAAAGAGTCAATGAGTCCGTGGGAAAACGGTTTATATCAGAACACGCCAGGGCGTAGCCATACAAGCACGTTCTGGCCTTATTATCTCGCTCCCATGATTGTCGGCCCCTCAACAAGCGGTACACCCTACGTGATCCTTTCTCCCCGCTTTGCGAGGCAGGATTCCGGTTACGTCAGTCCAGTCTATCAGGCCGTTCATGGAAATAATGCGGTCTATGCTCCAAGCAGCCGTGGTGGTTGTGACGTCATTGTAAAATCCTTTACGACGTCGCTCGCGTCCGGGGATCTCGAACGTATCAAGCAGGTGCGTTTTCACTTCGAAGGAAATTCACTCGCCACGGATCGATGATCTCGCGACGATTGCCACCAAGAACCCCTCACGAAACCTTCCGCGATCCGCTTGCGGAAAGGAAATTCTCCTCATGTGAGAGTTTTTTTCGCGTCTCTAAATGGCTGTTCCCTTTCGAATTGTTACTCATTTTTTATGAAGGGTGGCACGATGAAGATCGTTGCATGGAGTTTGATTGCGGTGGTCATCAGCCGCACAGTGGTTGGAGCAGATCCCGTACTCCTTCCTCTCGTCGCAACGACAGGGGAATATCGTCATGAAGTTCGTGTTCCTGGAGGCTATTACATTGGATTGACAAAACCGTTGATGGTGAATGTCAATGCGCATATCTGGGGCCCTGGAATTGAAACGCCTTCTCCTGGTGGTCCATTCCGCGCCAACATGCTTGCGGACAAAAAGCCGCGTAAGCAAAGTCGACCTGCAATCTCTCGTCCGGATAAGCAGCGATAAGAGTGATTTATTAATCACGTATACTCCCCCCAATTCCTCAGGGCGACCTCATCAAAATGGTTCATCGCGGAATCATGAGCATGGGGTGGTCAGAAAGTGGAAATGCCGGTCTGATTTGGGGTGATCTCACGACCTTCAAGCAGGGGTCCGGCATGTCCACCAGTGTGTTGTACAAAGATCTGGGAGTTCGCGACTACGTTCATCAGTCCATTCGTCTGCAGGCGGGAGGAGTTCTCATTCGCATGCAGCATGATGGCTCTCATCTGGTCTGTCCGCAGTGTGGCGGCACGAACATTATCCGACGGGGAACAGTTCCCCGCAGCTGGTCGGCCCCGCCCATCGGAACACGGCCGGTCACTCTGCTGGCGGATGTGCCGCGCGTCGAATGCCGGGATTGCCGAATTCAACCCGTCCTGCCGGTTCCCTTCGCGGATCCCCGACACTCCTACACTCGCGGCCTCGAACGGCTGGTTCTGTCTCTGCGAAAGTCCATGACGATCCAGGACGTGGCCGGTCACCTGCAGGTCTCTCAGTGACTGGTGCGGGACATTGAAAGGCTCTAACCCGCATGTCTCACAGGGGTGTGCGGCTGGATGATATTTCGGGCTGATTGGGGCGGGGAACGAGTGGAAGGCCGGTCGGGGGCGGAGTTTCTCCGCCGGAGGTGGGAGGACAGGGGGAATTTCATCCTTTCAGCCCGATTTCTGTCCTGCTCGGCGCAGACCCTCTCCACGTTCCCGCAGGAGAAGAGACCGTTTCCGATGCCAGGTTGAGGAGGCAGGATGCTTACACCTGCAAGGGGGGCCAGTCCAGACGGCGAAGGTTCCCGAGGATCTCACGGAACAGGGCCTGATACGGAGACCCCTGGGAAAGCGAGAGCACCACGCGACGCACGCTCACCCTGATCCGGCCGCCGATCTTCAGCAGCTTGCTGCGAATGGTATTCACCTGGGCACTCTCCATCGACGTGCCTTGCAGCCCGAACTCCTTCAGGGCTTTGTGTAGCACATATACCATAGTCGAGAACAGTACCCGTAACTGATTGCTCCGCATGCTGTGCGTGCTGGTGCGGTCGGCGAACCGGAACAACTGCTGTTCCTTGATGCGGTTCTCCATCTCCCCACGGGCACAGTACAACTTTTCGTAAAGAGGCTGGGCTGCCCTTCGTTTTTCGGACAGGCTGGTCACGATAAACCGGGGATTGCTCCCTTTCGCCAGATGCTCCGCCTTGCCGATCACACGACGTGACCTCGGCCAGCTTTTGTGCGTGCGGTACTCGAAGTCCTCGAAGAGGCGGCAACCAGTTCCGGTCTGCTGGAAGAGTTCCTCGGCCTCGTGCAGCTCTTTCCTAATAATCTTCTGCAAGCGCGTGTTTTTGCCCAGTCCGAAGAGGTAATCGACCTTGTTTTCCTCACACCAGTGCATGATCGCTTCCCGGCAGAAGCCGCTGTCGCCGCGCACGATGATCTGCACTTCCGGCCAGGCTTCTCGCAGTTTGGGAACGATCTTCATCAGGGCTTCCACCGTTCCCAGGCAAGCATCGATGTTCGAGGGACGCAGCAAGGCCAGCAGCGGCCAGCCCTCGCAGAAACAGTACAGCGGCAGGTCGCAATCGTTCTTGTGATATCCGTGGAAGAACTTGCCGATCTGGTCACCATGAATGGGATCATCGGTGGCGTCGAAATCGAGGACCAGTTTTTCAGGCACGCATTGTTTGGCCTGCATCCGGATGAAGACATCGATCAGCGTCTCCTGCAGGTGACCAATCCTGGCGACGATCTTCTTGTAGCGACTCTTTTCACTGGCCCCAGCGGGCGTCAGTTCCAGGCGGTTGAGCGTGCTCTTGCCTGCCAGCGGCTTGTTGCGATCCGGCAGGTTGAGACGATCAGCTCCGGTGATGTCCCTGCGTCCGCAGAGCAGCGCCAACAGCGGATCATGCCTGAGCTGTTCGTGATCGTTGAGGTCTTCATACCCCAGAGCCAGCGCCATCACCCGCTGCAGGAGAAGTTCCTCGACTGAGAATGCGACGAGTTCTTCGTCACGATGATCGGTGAAACAGGCGGCAAACTGCCGGACGATGCCGAACCGGTGCTCGATTTCCCGCAGGAGCAGCCCGCCCGCATCGGAGGTGATGGCTCCGCCATCAAAATCGGCGAGAACTTCGCGTCGTCCGTGAGGCTGAAAGAGAAGGCATTGTCCGTGACACTCTGTCATGACGAGACGTCCTGTCTGGCGTGGTGTCCTGTGTGGTAACAGCACTTTACGCAAATTCAGCCGTCTCGTTTATCTTGCGCCGTGAGATTTCCGGGCTAGTCAGTACCACGATTCGAAATCCAATTTTCAAAGGGATTCGGGAACCTACACTTTCTGGAAAACGCATAGCCATGGCGAATTGAAAGTGGTCTCCCAATGAAAGTGGCTCTTCGGGCAGACTGATGTTTCTTACAGCATCAATTCCACCTCGGAGAGCCACGGATGGC
>Ga0182738_1002819_pt1 | contig 20352 bp, 23 predicted proteins | sample eDN5th30CBELigMG_FD_128876 | JGI IMG/M metagenome (GOLD analysis project Ga0182738, IMG submission 128876) | Enriched Miracle-Growth compost microbial communities from Emeryville, California, USA - eDNA 5th pass 30_C BE-Lig MG (version 2)... ... | reverse complement strand
GGCTGCGGCCCGCCCTCGCCGAACTGGGCGCGCGCCGGGCCGCCCAGGGCCGGCATGCTGCCGCTTTCGAACAGGGCGAGCCGCTCGCTGCCCAGGGCCTTCCAGCTCGCGCTGCGGGCGGCGGCCAAGGGATGGTCGCGGTGCACGAGCAGCACCAGCGGGTCGCGGAACAGATCGGTGCAGGCCAGGCCCTCGGGCGCCTCGGTGATCGCCGCCACCGCCACGTCGAGCTGGCCGCCGCGCAGGCGCTCCACCAGTTCGGTCGAGGGCGCGTCGGCCCACTCGACGCTCACCGCGCCGGGCTGCCGCGCCTCGAAGGCGGCCACCGCCGCCGCCACCTGCCTGCCGGCCGAGGGGATGACGCCGATGCGCACATGGGCGCGGCCGCGCACCACCACGTTGCGAATGTCGCGCAGCGCCTGGTCCACCGTGTTCACCACGAAGTCGGTGCGCTCCAGCACCTCGGCGCCCAGCGGGGTGAGCGCCAGGCGGTGGGTGGTGCGCTCCAGCAGCGGCGCGCCCAGCAGGCGCTCCATCTGCTTGATGGCATTGCTCAGCGCTGGCTGGGTGATCGACAGGCGCTGCGCCGCGCGGCCGAAATGCCCCTCCTGAACCAGCACCGAGAAGCACTGGAGGTGGCGCAGCGTCAGCGCGCGCAGCGGGGCCGGGTCCATGGCATGTTCATCACTTGCTTGAATGAAATTATAGAAATTCATCACTTCTGCTTCGGCCGGGCGCTTTCTAGACTCCCGCGCATGCACGCTGCCCCGAATCGCGCCGACGCCCCGCTCTCGCTGGAGGCGATGCTGCACGCCATGCCCAAGGCCGAGCTGCACTGCCACCTGTTCGGCACCGTGCGCCGCGCCACCTTCGAGGCGCTGAACCGCCGCGCCGGCATGCCGCTCGCGGAGGAAGAGGTGCGCGCCTTCTACACGCGCGGCGAGAAGCCGGTGGGCGTGCTGCGCGTGCTGCGCGCGCTGGATGCCTGGCTGATCCGCACGCCCGACGACCTGCACCGCCTCACTTACGAGTACCTGGAGGACGCCGCCGCCCACAACGTGCGCTACAGCGAGTTCTTCTGGAACCCCACCGGCACCGCGGCCGAGTCCGGCATCCCCTACGCCAGCGCGCAGGAGGCGATCGTGCGCGCGATCCGCGACGCCGAGGCCGACCACGGCATCGCCGGCCGCCTGGTGGCCGCCATCGACCGCGAGGCCAGCCCCGAGGCGGCGCAGCAGATGGTCGAGTGGGTGACGGCGCACCGCAACGAGCACACGCCGGGCATCGGCATCGACTACCGCGAGACCGACCGGCCGCCGGAGCTGTTCGCCCAGGCCTATGCCGACGCCCGCCGCGCCGGCCTGAAGACCACCGCGCACGCCGGCGAGTTCGGCACGCCCTGGACCCACGTGCGCACCGCGCTGGACGTGCTGAAGGTCGACCGCATCGACCACGGCTACACGGTGGTCGACGAGCCCGCCTTCGCCCGCGAATGCGCCGAGCGCGGCGTGCTGTTCACCGTGGTGCCGACCAACTCCTACTACCTGCGCACGCTGCCGCCGGAGCGCTGGGCGCTGGACCACCCGATCCGCCGCATGCCCGGCCTGGGCCTCGCCGTGCACCCCAACACCGACGACCCGACGCTGCACCACGTCACGCCGACGCGGGCCTGGCTGATGATGGTGCGCGACTTCGGCTTCGGCCTGGATGACCTGCGCGCCTTCCTCGACAACGGCCTGGCCGGCGCCTGGATCGACGACGGCCAGCGCCGCGCCTGGCGCGCACAGTGGCGGGCCGAGTTCGACGCGCTGCGCGCACAGATTTCCCCCGACGCCCTGCCCCAAGGACATTGAAATGAACCCCCACGCTCATCACTTCGTGTATTCGCTGCCCCCCGAGGGGGTGCAGGCCTCCCTTGGGGCGGCCCGGCGGGAGGCCTGACATGCCCCCGACCAAGCCCCTCGCCCTCGCCGCCCTCCTGGCCGCTGCCCTGCCCGGCGGCGCCTTCGCCCAGGCCGCCTGGCCTGCCGGCAAGGCCATCACGCTGATCGTGCCCTACTCGGCCGGCGGCAGCGTGGATTTCAACGCCCGCCTGGTCGCCACCAAGCTGGGCGAGCGGCTCAAGCAGTCGGTGGTGGTCGAGAACGTCGCCGGCGCCGGCGGCGTGATCGGCGTCGCCAAGGCCGCCAACGCGGCGCCCGACGGCTACACCCTGGTGGCCGGCCCGGACAGCGTGATGGCGATCGGCCGGCTGATCAACCCGGCCGCCTTCAAGTTCGACCCGCTGAAGGACCTGGCGCCGGTGGGCATGCTCAACACCGCGCCGATGGTGCTGGTGGCGCGCCCCGGCCTGCCGGCGCAGAACTGGGCCGAGTTCGTCAGGCTCGCCAAGGCCGCGCCCGGCAAGTACAACTACGCGACCTCCGGGGTGGGCACGGTGCTGCACCTGGCGATGGAGCTGATCAAGCAGCGCGAAGGCATCTTCGTGACGCACGTGCCCTACCGCGGCGGCGCGCAGATCGCCACCGACGTGATCGGCAACCAGATCGACCTGGCCATGCTGGTGAGCACCAGCGCCATCCCGCACGTCGCCGGCGGCCGCCTGAAGGCGCTGGGCGAGACGGACGTCAAGCGGCTGAAGGCGCTGCCCCAGGTGCCGGCCTTCGGCGAGATGCCGGGCCTGAAGGGCTATTCGATGCTGAGCTGGACCGGCATCTTCGCGCCGGCCAAAACCCCGGCGCCGGTGGTGCAGCGCCTGAACGAGGAACTCAACGCCGTGCTGAAAGACCCGGAGGTGCGCGCCAAGCTGGAGGAACAGGGCGCGCTGCCGGGCAGCGGATCGGCCGAGGAACTGGGCAAGTTCGTGCAGGCGGAAGCCGAGCGCAACCAGAAGATCGTGCAGGCGGCCAACATCAAGGAATGAGCGGCCGGACGGGCCTCAGCTGCCCTCTTCCTCCGCCGGCCAGTCGCGGATGTAGGCCTTGAGCATCTTGTTCTCGAAGTTCTGGCTGTCGACCACCGCCTTGGCCACGTCGTAGAAGCTGATCACGCCCATCAGCATGCGCTTGTCCATCACCGGCATGTAGCGCGCGTGGCGGTCCAGCATCATGCGGCGGACCTCGTCGAGGTCGGTGTCCATGGTGGAGGTGAGCGGCTTGTCGTCCATCGCCTTGCGCACCGGCGTGCTGCCGACCACGCCGCCGTTGGCCTGGATGGCGAGGATCACCTCGCGGAAGGTGAGCATGCCCACCAGGTCGCCGCGCTCCATCACCACCAGCGAGCCGATGTCCTTGTCGGCCATCACGTTCACCGCGTCGGACAGCGGGTCGTCGGGCGTGATGGTGAAGAGCGTGTTGCCCTTCACACGCAGGATGTCGCTGACTTTCATCGGGGTGCTCCTCTCTGCTCTTGGCCACATTGGCCGAATGAATATAGCCCACAATGTGCGGCCGGCAACAGCGCGTTGCCGGCACGGGCCGTCCCGTTCGTGACCGGGCGTTACCGGCCCCTCTTCCCAGGAGACGAAAGCATGCATCCCATGCACCCCACCCAGGGCCGCGCAGCATGAGCGCCGCACGGCCGCCCCGAAGGCGCTCGCACCCGCAGTCCGCAGGACGGAGGGTTGTTCAATGAGCGGCTATTCCGACCCCGGCTTCGACACGCTTGCCGTGCACGCGGGCGCCGCCCCCGACCCGGCCACGGGCGCGCGCGCGGTGCCGATCCACCTGACCACCTCCTTCGTCTTCGAGTCCAGCGACCACGCGGCCGCCCTGTTCAACCTGGAGCGCTCCGGCCACGTCTACAGCCGCCTGAGCAACCCCACCAACGCGGTGCTGGAGCAGCGCGTGGCGGCGCTGGAAGGCGGCATCGGCGCCATCGCCACCGCCAGCGGCCAGGCCGCGCTGCACCTGGCCGTGGCCACGCTGATGGGCGCCGGCTCGCACATCATCGCCAGCACGGCCCTGTACGGCGGCTCGCAGAACCTGCTGCACTACACGCTGCGGCGCTTCGGCATCGAGACCACCTTCGTCAAACCGGGCGACATCGACGGCTGGCGCGCCGCGATCCGGCCCGAGACGAAGCTGCTCTTCGGCGAGACGGTGGGCAACCCCGGCCTGGACGTGCTGGACATCCCCACCGTGGCGCAGATCGCGCACGAGGCGAAGGTGCCGCTGCTGGTCGACTCGACGCTGACCTCGCCCTACCTGATCCGCCCCTTCGAGCACGGCGCCGACCTGGTCTACCACTCGGCCACCAAGTTCCTCTCCGGCCACGGCACCGTCATCGGCGGCGTGCTGGTGGACGGCGGCAGCTTCGACTGGGACGCTTCGGACGGGAAATTCGCCGAGCTGAGCGCGCCCTACGACGGCTTCCACAACATGGTGTTCACCGAGGAGTCCACCGTCGGCGCCTTCCTGCTGCGCGCGCGGCGCGAGGGCCTGCGCGACTTCGGCGCCGCCATGAGCCCGCACACCGCCTGGCTGATCCTGCAGGGCATCGAGACGCTGCCGCTGCGCATGGAACGGCACATCGCCAACACCGAGAAGATCGTGCGCTTCCTCGCGAGCCACCCCTTCGTCTCGCGCGTGGGGCATCCGCTGCTCGAATCGCACCCGAGCCACGCGCTGGCGAACCGGCTGCTCAGGCACGGCGCCCGGGGCGCGGGCTCGGTGTTCAGCTTCGACATCAAGGGCGACCGCGAGCAAGGCAAGAAGTTCATCGAGGCGCTCAAGCTCTTCAGCCACCTGGCCAACGTGGGCGACTGCCGCTCGCTAGTGATCCACCCGGCCAGCACCACGCATTTCCGCATGACCGACGAGGCGCTGGCCGCCGGCGGCATCGGGCAAGGGACGATCCGCCTGTCGATCGGGCTGGAGGACCCCGACGACCTGATCGACGACCTCAAGCGTGCGCTGAAGGCGGCCGAGAAGGCGGGGGGCTGAGATGGAGTTGAACGTCAACGGCCACCGCACCTACTGCTACACCGGCGGCAAGCCCTTCGACGCGGCTCGGCCCACGGTCGTGTTCATCCACGGCGTGCTGAACGACCACAGCGTGTGGATCCTGCAGAGCCGCTACCTGGCGCACCACGGCTTCAACGTGCTGGCGGTGGACCTGCCCGGCCACTGCCGCAGCGCCGGCGACGCGCCGGAGACGGTGGAGCAGGCGGCCGACTTCGTCGCCGCGCTGCTCGACGCCGCCGGCGTGCAGCGTGCCGCACTGGTGGGTCACAGCTGGGGCTCGCTGATCGCGCTGGAGGCGGCTGCCCGCCTGGGCGAGCGCGTCACGCACCTGGCGCTGGTGGGCACCGCCTTCCCGATGAAGGTCTCGCAGGCGCTGCTCGACGCCTCGCAGAACGACCCGGAGGCGGCGCTGAAACTGGTCAACGTGTTCTCGCGCTCCACCCTGGCGGCGCCGCCCTCGGCGCTGGGGCCCGGCACCTGGGTCTACGGCGCGGGCATGGCACTGGGCCGGCGGGTGCTGCGCAGCAACCCGGAGGTCAACGTGTTCCACCGCGGCTTCCTGGCCTGCGACCGCTATGCCAACGGCGAGAACGCCATCGCGCAAATCGCCTGTCCGGTGCTCTTCGCGCTCGGCGCGCATGACCAGATGACCTCGCCGCGCGCGGCGCAGGGCCTGATCGCCAGGGCGCGCGAGAGCGGCAAGCGCGTGGAGGTCGCCTCGCTGCCCGTCGGCCACCACCAGATGACCGAGACACCGGACGCGCTGCTCTTCGCGCTGCGGGACTTCCTGGCGCGCTGAACGGGGAAGCACTGGTGTTCGACAGATTTGGCAAAATTTGCCAAACTCTCGCCATGAGCACCATGAACATCTCCCTGCCTGATGCCCTGAAGTCCTTCGTGGACGAGCAGGTCAGCCAGCGGGGCTATGGCACCAGCAGCGAATACGTGCGCGAACTGATCCGCCGCGACCAGGATCGGCAACAACTGCGCGGCCTGCTGCTGGCGGGTGCAGGCTCGGCCCCCTCGGCAACCGCGTCGGCAGCCTATTTCGAAGGACTGCGCGACCAGGTGCGCAAGACGGCCGGCCGCCGCGCCAAACCGTGACGGCCAAGCCCGTCATCCCGCGCATGCGGGCCAGCCAGGATATGGACGAGGCGATTGCCTACTACCTGGCCGTCGACGCCGAGGCTGCGGCGATCGGCTTCGTGGATGCATTGGAGCGGGCCTACGCGCACATCGGCCGCCATCCGGCCACCGGTTCCACGCGCTACGCACACGAACTGGACCTGCCGGGCCTGCGCACCTGGCGGCTGAACCGCTACCCCCATCTGGTCTTCTACGTGGAGCAGGCGGACCACGTCGATGTCTGGCGCGTGCTGCACGGCCAACGCGATGTGCCGGCCTGGATGCAGGCGGCGGACGCGCCTTGACGGGCGCGTCGATCAGCCCACGTGCAGCGCGAAGGCAGCCGGATCGCGCTCGATGCCGGCGATGAGCGCATGCACATGCGCCTCGGCCGGCTGCGCCGCCGGCAGTGCGCCGAGCAGGCGCGACAGCGCCCGCGCATTGGGCAGCATCGGCCCCAGGAAGCGCTGCCCGCCGGCATCGACCACCAGCAGTGTCGGGAAGGTCTCGACGTCGAACTCGTCCGCCAGTTCGGCATGGTCCTCGATGTCGACCCAGGCGAAGCGCATCTGCGGATGCGCCTGCGCCACCTGCTGCATCAGCGGGCGGTAGTCGCGGCAGGTGCCGCACCATTCGGCGCACAGGCACACGACCCAGGGAGCGTCGGAAACAGGGGGATTCGGCAGCAAGGCGGTGGCGGCAGGCAGGGATGCGAGGGATGGCCGCCACGCAGGCGGCTCGCTATTATGGTCAGGCGCCCGGCCGCGTGCCGGCGCCCCTGAAGGAGACCGCGATGAACCCCGCCACGCCCTCCCCCGGCCAGGCCCGCACGGCCGGCGCAGCCGTCGATCCGCGCCAGTTCACGAGCTTCGCCGAGTTCTACCCCTTCTACCTGAGCGAGCATTCCGACCGGACCTGCCGGCAGCTGCATTTCGTCGGCTCCTCCCTGGCGCTGGCCTGCCTGGCCGCGCTGGTGTTCACCGGCAACCCGTGGTGGCTGCTGATCGGCCTGGTGTGCGGCTACGGCTTCGCCTGGGTGGGCCACTTCGCGTTCGAGAAGAACAGGCCCGCCTCCTTCAAGCGGCCGCTCTACAGCTTCATGGGCGACTGGGTCATGTACCGCGACATCTGGCTGGGCCGCATCAGGTTCTGAACGGCCTGCGGGTCGACGGCGGCCTTCTCCGGCGGCTCGTCCTTCGCCAGCACATCGCGCAGGCGCAGCGCATCCAGCGCGCCGCGCGTCCACAGCCCTTCCAGGCTGGGCGAGCGCGGCAGCATGAGCGCCTCGGCCAGCGGCGCCAGCGGCGTGGCGTCCGGGTCGGCCAGCAGCACGTAGCGCGGATCCCGCGTTTCCTCGACCTCGGCCAGCTCGCCCACCCAGTCCAGCGCCACCAGCGCCTCCAGCACGGCCGCCAGTTGCAGGGCATCGACCCGCATGCGCGCCACCAGTTCGCTGGCGCCCAGGCCCTTGAACGGCTGCGCGCGGGCCCGCTCCAGTTGCTGGAGCGCCTCCACCGCCAGTTGCATCGGCCAGCCGGGGCCGCCGCCGCGGCGCGCCACGCCGGTCAGCAGGCTGGGCAGGTAGGCCGCGATCACCGCGCCCAGCAGCACGATCACCCAGGCCACGTAGATCCACACCAGCAGGATCGGCACCGTGGCGAAGGCGCCGTACAGCACCGAGTAGGTCGGGACGGTGCCCAGGTACCAGGTCAGCACGCGCTTGGCGACCTCGATGGCGGCGGCGACGAACACGCCGCCGGCCCAGGCATGCGACCAGCGCACGTGGGTGTTGGGCACGTAGTGGTACAGCGCCGCCATGCCGGCCGCCAGCAGCAGGAACTCCAGCGCGTCGAACAGCAGCTTGAGCGCGCTGCCGTCGTGGAAGATGCCGCGCGAGGCGGTGAACACCCAGGCCGTGGTCGACAGGCTGGCGGCCAGCACCAGCGGCCCGAGCGTGATGGCGGCCCAGTAGATCAGGATGCGCTGCCCCAGGGGCCGCGGACGCGGCACGCGCCAGATGTTGTTGAGCGTGCGGTCGATGGTGAGGATGAGCGCGATGGCCGTCATCAGCAGCACGCCCAGGCCGGCGATGCCCAGTCCGCTGGCCTTGCTGGCGAACTGGGTGAGGTAGCCCAGCACCTGGCGCGAGATGTTCTCCGGGACGAGGCTGTCCACCAGCCAGCGCTGCAGGCGGCCCTGCATGGTGGCGAACATCGGGAACACGGTGAACAGCGCCAGCGCCAGCGTGACGAAGGGCACCAGTGCGATGGTGGTGGTGAAGGTCAGGCTGCTGGCCGTCAGCCCCAGGCGGTCTTCGCGGAAGCGTTCGCCCAGCACGGCGGCAGTGTTGCGCCACGGGAAGCGGGACAAGTCCCTCCAGAGCTGGCGGCGGTTCATGGGCCGGTATTATTCCCACCCCCAGTCTTCGCGCACTTCGTGTCGCTCCGCCAACCCCCTCAAGGGGGCACACGCAGCGGCCCGGCCAAGCCGGTTCCGCGCGTGTTCCCGCATGGCCTGCTCCGCGGCCGTCGGTCCCGCTTGGTTTCGAGTGACGCATGCGCAAACTGCTCAACACCTGACATGACTCCGGTCGCACCCTCCCCCGCCGTCGCATGGACCCGCACGCTGGCGGTGGGCTGCCTGCTCGGCCTGGTCGCGCTGTGCCTGGCCTGGGAACTGTGGCTGGCGCCGCTGCGGCCCGGCGGCTCCTGGCTGGCGCTGAAGGCGCTGCCCCTGGTGGTGCCGCTGGCCGGGCTGCTGAAGAACCGCATGTACACCTACCGCTGGGTGAGCCTGCTGGTGTGGCTGTATTTCACCGAAGGCGTGGTGCGCGCCTGGAGCGACGCCACCGCCGCCGGCCGGCTGCTCGCCTGGGTGGAGATCCTGCTGTGCCTGGGCCTGTTCGTCGCCTGCGCGCTGCACGTGCGGCTGCGCCTGCGCGCCGGCCGCGCGCTCAACGAAAGACCTGCCTCGTGACCGACCTGCTCGATTCCCTGCGTGCCATCGTCGGCGCGCCCCACGTGCTGACCGACGGCGACCTGGGCGCCTGGGAGCAGGACTGGCGCAAGCGCGCCCGCGGCAAGGCGCTGGCCGTGGTGCGGCCGGCCGACACGGCGCAGGTGGCGGCCGTGGTGAAGGCCTGCGCCGCGGCGGGCACGGCCATCGTGCCGCAGGGCGGCAACACCGGGCTGGCGGTCGGCGCGATTCCCGACGAGAGCGGCACGCAGGTGGTGCTCAGCCTCACGCGCATGAACGCCATCCGCGGCATCGACGCCGCCAACCTCACCATGACGGTCGACGCCGGCTGCGTGCTGCAGACGCTGCAGGAGGCGGCCGACCAGGCGGGCTTCCTCTTCCCACTGAGCCTGGCGGCCGAGGGCAGCTGCACCATCGGCGGCAACCTGGCCACCAACGCCGGCGGCACGCAGGTGGTGCGCTACGGCAACACGCGCGACCTGTGCCTGGGCCTGGAGGTGGTGACGGCGCAGGGCGAGGTGTGGGACGGCCTGACCGGCCTGCGCAAGGACAACACCGGCTACGACCTGCGCGACCTGCTGGTCGGCAGCGAAGGCACGCTGGGCATCATCACCGCCGCGACGATGAAGCTCTACCCCAGGCCCGCGGCGCAGCTCACGGCCTGGGCGGCGGTGCCGAGCTTCGACGCAGCGGTGGACCTGCTGGGCCTGGCGCACCGGCACCTCGGCCCCGGCCTGACCGGTTTCGAGGTGATGGGCCGCTTCGCGCTGAGCCTGGTCGGCAAGCACATGCCGCAGCTGCGCGTGCCCTTCATCGGCGACGAGACGGTGCCGGGTTTGCCGCCGGGCCGCCCCAAGGCAAGCCCAGCCCCCTCGGGGGGCAGCGAAGCACACGAAGTGGCGAGCGTGGGGGCACCCTATTTCGTGCTGCTGGAGAACTCCGACAGCGAATCGGAGGACCATGCCCGCGCCCGTTTCGAGGCGCTGCTGGAAACCGCCTTCGAGGCCGGCTGCGTCACCGACGCGGTGGTGGCCGAAAGCCTCTCGCAGGCGCACGAGCTGTGGCACATCCGCGAGAGCATCCCGATGGCGCAGGCCGAGGAAGGCCTGAACATCAAGCACGACATCTCGATCCCCGTCTCGCGCATCCCCGCCTTCTGCGCCGAGACCGACGCGCTGCTGGCGCGCGAGATCCCCGGCGTACGGCTGGTCAACTTCGGCCACCTGGGCGACGGCAACCTGCACTACAACGTGCAGGCGCCGGCCGAGGGCGACGCGAAGGCCTTCCTGCGCGACCAGGAGGAGCGCGTCAACGCCCTGGTCTACGAGCAGGTGGCGAAGTACGGCGGCTCCTTCTCCGCCGAGCACGGCATCGGCGGGCTGAAGGTGGGCACGCTGGAAAAGCACAAGTCGCCGGTGGCCCTGTCCATGATGCGTGCCATCAAGCAGGCGCTGGACCCGCGCAACATCCTGAACCCGGGGCGGGTGCTGCGGGCCTGACGCCGGCGGGCCTGCTCAGCCGCGCAGGAAGGCGAGCAGCGCTTCGTTGAATACTCCGGCGTGCGAGACGTTCAGGCCGTGCGTACCGCCGCTGACCGTCACCAGCCGGCTGTGCGGGATGGCGCGGTGGGTGCGCAGGCCCGAGCCCTCGATGGGCACGATCGCATCCGCGTCGCCGTGGATCACCAGCGTGGGCACGCTCACCCGGCCCAGGTCGGCGCGGAAGTCGGTGCCGCCGAAGGCGTCCATGCAGGCCAGCGCCGCATGCTGCGCCGACTGGTGGCACAGCGCCAGCGCCTCGGCGCGCTGCGCCGGGCTGACGCGGAGCTCGCCGCCGGCCGAGAAGAAGCCCTGCATGAACTGCTCGAAGAAGGCGTCGCGGTCGCGCTCCAGCTCCTGGCGCTGCTGCTGCGCCTGCTCCGGCGTGAGCGGCCCCTCGGGGTTGTCCGCGGTCTTCATCAGGCAGGGCGGCACGGCCGCGGCGAAGACCACGCTGCGCAGCCGGGACTGGCCGTGGCGCGCGACGTAGCGCGCCACCTCGCCGCCGCCCATCGAGAAGCCGACCAGCGTCACGTCCTCCAGCCCGCAGTGCTCGATCACGCGCGCGAGGTCGTCCGCCAGCACGTCGTAGTCGTAGCCCGTGGCCGGCTTGTCGGAGCGGCCGAAGCCGCGCCGGTCGTAGGCCACCACGCGGTGGCCGGCCGCGCGCAGCACCGGCTCCTGCGGCGCCCACGACTGCGCCGAGAGCGGCCAGCCGTGGATCAGCACCACGGGCCGGCCCGCGCCGCCGCTGTCCTCGACGTGCAGCCGCACCGTGTCGGCCTGCCCGGGCGACGATGCGGCCGCGCCCACGGCCTGGCCGCCCAGGGCGCCGGCCAGCCCGCCGAGCGCCACGCCGACGAAGCCGCCCAGCGGCCCCGCCACCGCGGTGCCGAGCGTGGCGCCCGTGGCCGCGCCGACCATGGCGCCGCCACCGGCCAGCACCGAGCGCGCCTCGCGCCGCGCCTCCTCGCCTTCGAGCGGCTGCTGCGCTTCGGGGCGCGGGTCCTGCGAGGGAATGCCGTAGCCGGGGCGGGCCTGCGCGGCCAGATCCGGATCGACGGGCGGCGTGGAAGGCGATGAGGAGGTCGATGAGGTCATGAGTCGGCTCCTGGGGTGGTCGTCGAGGAAGGCGGCGGGCGCGCGGCCCGCACGGCTTCCTTCCATCTGACGCCGGCGGCGCCGCGCGCGCTGCCGTCCCGCGGACCATGCGACCGTCGGACGAGACCGATGCGGCGCGCCCGCCGTTCCCCTCAGGGCGCCGTGGCCCGCTCCAGCGCACCGAGCCAGCGCAGCGCCTGCACGCGGTCGCTGCCGCACATCTCCTCGGCCGGCTGCAGGCTGGCGCAGACCGCGGGCCGCTCGGGGCGGCCGAAGAGGCGGCAGCGCAGGTGCTCGTCCAGCTGCACGCAGGGCACGCCGGCCGGCTTGCCCGCCGGCATGCCGGGGATGGGCGAGCTGATCGAGGGCGCGATGCAGCAGGCGGCGCAGCCGCTGCGGCAGGCGGGCGAGGTCGAAGGCATCGGGCGATTGAAGCACGGGGCGGCCGCGCTCGCCGTCCTCCCCCGTGGCACCTGCATAGAATCGATGCTTCATCCTCGCCTGAAGGGCTCCTTCATGCCGAGCTTCAGGCCGCAGGCAGGCCGGTCGTGATGGACTCGGCATCCATCGGCGCACGGCCCGTCACCGGCCTGCGACGCCCTCGTATTGACCGCACGGCCGACATGACCGACCACCCCATCCGCTCCCAGTACGAAGACTTCATGCGCCACGTGGACACGCACGGCGTGTTCAAGGCCGACCGCACCGGCACCGGCACCAAGAGCGTGTTCGGCTACCAGATGCGCTTCGACCTCGCCGAAGGCTTCCCGCTCGTGACGACGAAGAAGGTGCACCTGAAGTCCATCATCCACGAGCTGCTGTGGTTCCTGCAGGGCTCGTCGGACAACAACTGGCTGCGCGAGCGCGGCGTGACGATCTGGGACGAATGGGCACGCGAGGACGGCGACCTGGGCCCCGTCTACGGCGTGCAGTGGCGCAGCTGGCCCACGCCGGACGGCGGCCACATCGACCAGATCGCCGAGGTGGTCAAGCAGCTCAGGACCAACCCGGACTCGCGCCGCATCATCGTGAGCGCCTGGAACGTGGCCGACCTGCCGAAGATGGTGCTGATGCCTTGCCACGCCTTCTTCCAGTTCTACGTGGCCGAGGGGCGCCTGTCGTGCCAGCTCTACCAGCGCAGCGCCGACATCTTCCTGGGCGTGCCCTTCAACATCGCCAGCTACGCGCTGCTGACGCACATGCTGGCGCAGCAGTGCGACCTGGCGGTGGGCGACTTCGTCTGGACCGGCGGCGACTGCCACATCTACAGCAACCACGCCGAGCAGGTGGCGCTGCAGCTCTCGCGCGACCCGCGGCCCTACCCCACCCTGCGCATCAAGCGCCGCCCGCCGTCGATCTTCGACTACGAATACGAGGACTTCGAGATCGAGGGCTACGACCCGCATCCGGCCATCAAGGCGCCGGTGGCGGTGTGAGCGGCCGCGCGCAGCCGATGGGCCGCCTGAACCTCATCTACGCACGCGCCGCCAACGGCGTGATCGGCGCGAACGGCGCGCTGCCCTGGCACCTGCCGGAAGACATGGCGCACTTCCGCCGCCTGACCAGCGGCTGCCCGGTGATCATGGGCCGCAAGACCTGGGACTCGCTGCCCGCGCGCTTCCGCCCGCTGCCGGGCCGGCAGAACATCGTCGTCACGCGCCAGCCCGACTGGCACGGCGACGGCGCGCAGCGCGCGTCCAGCCTGCCCGAGGCGTTGTCGCTCGCCGGCGCGGCACCCGAAGCCTGGGTGATCGGCGGCGCGCAGATCTATGCCGAGGCCGAGCCGCTGGCGCAGCGCGCGGTCGTCACCGAGATCGCGCGCGACTTCGAGGGCGATGCCTTCGCTCCCACGCTCGCCGACGGCTGGCGCGAGACGGCGCGCGAAGCCGCGGTGTCGGCGGACGGCCTGCCGTTCGCCTTCGTCACCTTCGAGCGCACGGGCTGAGCCGCGATGCGGTGCGTGCCCAGGCCCGGCGCGGTGACCCGGCGGCAGTGGCTGGGCCTGGCGGCGTCGATGGCGTGGGCGCCGGCGCAGGCCACCCTGCGCGACGACGAGCGCGTGCTCTTCCTGCCGGGCACCGCCCGCCGGCTCGACGCCGGGCGCATCGAGGCGGACCTGCACGCCTGGGTCTACGAGCCCGAGCGCCGGCCCGGCCTGCGCACCGCCTTCGCCCGCTACCTGGGCCTGGACCAGGACGCCATGTCCGCCGCCGACCGCGAGCGCTTCCGCCGGCGCTGCGGCCTCTTCCTGGCGGATTCGGAACGGGGCAAGGAGGTCGTCGTCCGCTTCGAGGCCATGCCGGCGCAGCCGGTGCGCCTGCCCGCCACCGACGCCGCCGGCCGCAGCCGCCTGCGGGCGGTGATCGACGGCGCGCCGCGCGGCGGCAGCGCGGCGCACCTGGACTTCCATGCCGTGCTGGCCGATGGCGACACGCGCCGCTTCGCCGGCCGTGCGCTGCTGGTGCCGCCGGAAGGCCTGTCGGTGGTCTCGGACATCGACGACACGGTCAAGCTCACCGAGGTGCGCGACCGGCACGAGATGCTGCTCAACACCTTCGCCCGGCCGTCGCGCGCGGCGCCCGGCATGGCGGCCCGCTACCGCCGGCTGGCCGCGGCGCCCGGCGCGCGCGTGCACTACCTGTCGGCCAGCCCGATGCAGTTGCTGCCGGTGCTGGAGGACTTTCTGGCCGCGGCGGGCTTCCCCCGCGGCAGCCTGCACCTGCGGGAGAGCACGAGCTGGCGCTCGCTGGTGCCCGGCGAGGGCGAATCGAGGGCGCACAAGCTCGGCGCGATCGCGCAACTGCTGCACGACTTCCCGGCCCGGCGCTTCCTGTTCGTCGGCGACTCCGGCGAGGCCGATCCCGAGATCTACGCCGAGGTGGCCCGGGCGCATCCCGGACGCGTGCAGGCGATCCTGATCCGCGACGTGACCGGCGAGGGCCGCGACGCGCCGCGCTACCGGGCGGCCTTCGAAGGCATCGAGCCCGGCCGGTGGCACCTGCTGCCGCCGGACGGCGGCGCATGGCCGCGCCTGCCGGCCTGAGCGGACCCGCTCAGTACTTCAGCCGCCCCCGGCTGTCGACGACGCCGATGTCCACGAAGGCGGCACCCACGTTGTTCCTGGTCTCGGTGAAGTCGACCGGGTAGCCGCCGAGGTCCACGCGCAGGCCGCGCAGCGCGGCATGCACCTTCTCCGGCGTCGGGTTCGAGCCGGCGCGGCGGATGGCCTCGCCCGCGACCCGAGCGTTCACGTAGCCGATGATCTGCATCGACGAGCGCGTCTTGACTTCCGGCAGGTACTTGTCCATGGCCGCGCGGAAGTCGCGCGAGAGCTGCGTGGACGAGGTCTCGGGGTTGGGCGTGACCTGCGCCAGCGCGACGCCCACGGCGTCCTTGAGCGGCACCTTCTGCAGGATCGCCGCCGTCGGCACGTACGACAGGCTGTAGATGGGCGTGTGGTCGCCGATGGCGCGCAGGTCGCGCACCATCGCGGCCCCGCTGCTGGGCGTGAGGATCACCACGTAGGTGCTGGCGCCGCTCGCCTTGAGCTGCTGCGCCGCGGCCTGCAGCTTCTCGTCGGCCGAGGGGATGGGCACCCGCCCGAGCACCTCGACCTTCATCTGCGGCGCCACCTGGTCGATGTAGGCCAGCCCCGACTTGCCGAAGGGGATGTCCTGGTAGGCCACCGCGATCCTGTTCAGGCCCACCGTCGAGAGATGCTTGAGCACGCTGTGGATCTGCGCGTAGTCACCGGCCTGGACGTGGAACATCCAGGGGCTGCCGGGGTTGCGCAGGCTTTCCGAGCCGGGCGTGATGCCGACGAAGGGAACGCCCACCTTGTCGAACACGTCCTGCTTGAGCATCGTGCTCACCGTCGCCGAGCCCAGCAGGTTGATGAAGGCCACCGGCTTGTCGCGTTTGGCCACGCCCTGGACCAGCCGGATGGTCTCCTCGGTCTTGTACTGGTCGTCCTCGCGCACCAGGCGGATGGTCTGGCCGTTGATGCCGCCCTGCGCGTTGACCTGATCGAAGTACGCCTTGGCGCCCTCGTAGTTGGCCGTCCCGTTGTCCGCCAGCGGCCCGGTCAGCGGGCCGATGCTGGCGACCACGACTTCCTGCGCGCCCGCGAGGCCGTGCATCAGGCACAGGGCCGCGGCGCAGGCTTTCCACACCTTCATCTGTTTGTCTCCGTGATCCGGCGGACTCAGACGCGGCCCGCCTCCGGCTGAAGCTCGACAGCTCAGCCCACGAAATGTAACATTTATTTGCAAACAAGAACAAATGTATTTCGCACACCCCCGCCATGCGTCCTGCGCCTGGCGGCAGTCCGGCTGGACGGCATGGGGTACCCTTGCCTGCGAACGAGGCGCCATTCCGGCGCCGTCATCCGGATGCCTTCAGGCATCCGCACCTCCACGAAGACTCTCGGGCACAACGCCTTCGATCTATGCGCATAGCCACCTGGAACGTCAACTCCCTCACCGCCCGCCTGCAGCACGTGCTGGACTGGCTCATCGCCAACCCGGTGGATGTGCTGTGCCTGCAGGAACTGAAGATGAGCGACGACAAGTTCCCGCTGGAGGTGCTGCGGTCCGCCGGCTACCACGCCGCCGTGTTCGGGCAGAAAACCTACAACGGTGTCGCCATCCTCAGCCTCTCGCCGGTGCGCGACGTGGCGAAGAACATCGGCGGCTTCGCCGACGAGCATTCGCGCGTCATCAGCGCCACGGTGGACACGACGGCCGGCCCGCTGCGCGTGGTCAACGGCTACTTCGTCAACGGCCAGGCGCCGGGCACCGAGAAGTTCGAATACAAGATGAGCTGGCTGCGCGCCCTGCGCGACTGGCTGCGCGAGGAGATGGCGGCCTATCCCGAACTCGTGCTGCTGGGCGACTTCAACATCGCGCCCGAAGACCGCGACAGCTTCGATCCGGTCGGCCTGGCCGAGACCATCCACCACACCAGCGAGGAGCGCGCGCACTTCGAGGCGCTGCTCGGCCTGGGCCTGGTGGACAGCTTCCGCCTCTTCGAGCAGCCCGAGAAGAGCTTCTCGTGGTGGGATTACCGCATGCTCGGCTACCAGAAGAACCGCGGCCTGCGCATCGATCACATCCTGGTGAGCGAGCCGCTGGTGCCGCGTGTGCGCGGCTGCACCATCGACCGCGTGCCGCGCAAATGGGACAAACCCAGCGACCACGCGCCGGTGGTGCTCGACCTCAAGGTGACCGCCTGATGGGCGCGCCGTCGGCACCGCGCGCCTTCGCACTGGCGGGGGCAACCGCCCTCCTGCTGGCCGGATGCCAGGGGCTGCCCTGGATGAAGAAGGACGAACCGCCGGCCGCGGCCGCCACGCCCGCGCCGAGCGACGACCTGCGGCCCGGCGACGGGGTCAAGGGCGTGCGCCTGATCACCGCGCAGACGCCGGCCGTCAGGGCCTGGCGCAAAGTCGCGGCGCAGCACATCTACAAGGCCTATCCCAAGCGCATCTACAAGGGCAAGATCCCGCCGCTGGTGTATGCCGTGGTGGTGGTCGAGACCGACGTCGACGCCAGCGGCAAGGTGACCAACGTCACCTTCAGCCGCACGCCCAGCCATGCGCCGGAAGTGCCGCCCAAAATCGCCGCACTGATCCGCGCGACCTCGCCCTTTCCCAGCCCGGGCAAGCTGGGCGCCCACACCTACGTCGACACCTGGCTGTGGGACAAGAGCGGCAACTTCCAGATCGACACGCTCACGCTCGGCCAGCGCAGCCGGTAGCGGTCAGCGACCCGCGTCGCCATCGCGGTCGAGATCCAGCTCCGCGATCTTGCGGGTGATGGTGTTGCGGCCGATGCCCAGCTTCTGCGCCGCCTCGATGCGGCGCCCGCGGGTGAAGTGCAGCGCGGTGAGGATCAGGCGCGACTCGAAGCGGCGCACGAGCACGTCCCACACGTCGTGGCGCCCCTCCGCCAGCAGGGCCTGCGCCTCGCGCTCCAGCAGGTCTTCCCAGCCGGCCTGCGCAACGGGCGCGGCCTGAAACGGCGCCGTTGCGACGGGCGCCGCAACGACGGCGGCAGGCTCGACGACCTCGGCCACATGAGGCGGCGCGGCAGGCGCCGCGGGAAACTCCGTCGCCGCCCTCGTCGTCACTTCTGGCGGCAGGTCCTTGGGTTCGATCACCTGCGCCGGCGCCATCACCGTGAGCCAGTGGCAGATGTTCTCCAGTTGCCGCACGTTGCCGGGGAAGCCGAAGGCCGCCAGTTGCGCCAGCGCCGCGTCGGAGATGCGCTTGGGCTCGACGCCGAGCTGCCGGGCACTTTGCTGCAGGAAGTGGCGCGCCAGCGCGGGCACGTCCTCCTTGCGCTCGCGCAGCGCCGGCAGGCGCAGGCGGATGACATTGAGGCGGTGGAACAGGTCTTCGCGGAAGGCACCGTGCTTGACGCGCTGCTCCAGGTCCTGATGGGTCGCCGCGATCACGCGCACGTTGGCCTTCACGGCGTTGTGCCCGCCCACGCGGTAGAAGTGCCCGTCGCTGAGCACGCGCAGCAGGCGCGTCTGCAGGTCGAAGGGCATGTCGCCGATCTCGTCGAGGAACAGCGTGCCGCCCTCGGCCTGCTCGAAGCGGCCGCGCCGCATGGTCTGCGCGCCGGTGAAGGCGCCGCGCTCGTGGCCGAACAGCTCGGACTCCAGCAGGTCCTTCGGGATGGCGGCGGTGTTGATGGCGATGAAAGGGCCGCTCGCGCGCGGCGAGTGCTTGTGCAGCGCGCGCGCCACCAGTTCCTTGCCCGAGCCCGACTCGCCGGTGATGAGCACCGTGACGTTGCTCTGCGACAGCCGGCCGATGGCACGGAACACGTCCTGCATCGCCGGCGCCTGGCCCAGCATCTCGGGCGCGGCCTGCATGCGCTCCTCGGCCACCTCCTCGCGCTGGCTCTCGTCCACCGCGCGGCGGATCAGCTCGACTGCGCGCGGCAGGTCGAAAGGCTTGGGCAGGTATTCGAAGGCGCCGCCCTGGAAGGCCGACACGGCGCTGTCTAGGTCGGAGAAGGCAGTCATGATGATGACCGGCAGGCCGGGGTGCTTGGCCTTGATCTTGTCCAGCAGGTCGAGGCCGGAGCCACCGGGCATGCGGATGTCGGAGACCAGCACCTGCGGGCCCTGCATCTCGTCGTCGTTGGCGGCCTCCAGCGCGGCCAGCACTTCGCGCGTGTTGGTGAAGCTGCGCGTGGGCAGGTCTTCACGCAGGAGGGCCTTCTCGAGCACGAAGCGTATCGATTGGTCGTCGTCCACTATCCAGATCGGCTTCATGCAGTTCCTGTCGTCCTTCCTGCTAAGGCAGCGGTATCACTATCTTGAAATCGGTCCGGCCGGGCTGGCTGTCGCACTCGATCACGCCATGGTGCTGTTGAACGAAAGTCTGCGCCAGCGTCAGCCCGAGCCCGGTGCCGTTCTCCCGTCCCGACACCAGCGGATAGAAGATGCGGTCCTTGAGGTCGTCCGGCACGCCCGGCCCGTTGTCGATGACATGCAATTCCAGTGCCAGTCGCCACCACTGCTTGTTGAGGATCACCTTGCGCACGACGCGCGTACGGAAGGTGATCTTCGCGTCGCCCGCCTCGCGCCGCTCGGCCAGCGCCTGCGCGGCGTTGTGGGCGATGTTCAGCGTCGCCTGGATGAGCTGCTCGCGGTCGCCGCGGAACTCGGGGATCGAGGGGTCGAAGTCGCGCTCGATCTCCAGGTCGTGCGGGAACTCCGCCAGCAGCACCGAGCGCACGCGCTCGATCACCTCGTGGATGTTCACGTCGCCCACCACGTGCGGGCGGCGGTGCGGCGCGAGCAGGCGGTCCACCAGCGTCTGCAGCCGGTCGGCCTCGTGGATGATGACCTGGGTGTACTCGATCAGGTCGCGAGCCTGCACCTCCATCTGCAGCAGTTGCGCCGCGCCGCGGATGCCGCCCAGCGGGTTCTTGATCTCGTGGGCCAGGTTGCGGATCAGTTCCTTGTTGGCCTGCGCCAGGCCCAGCAGGCGCTCCTCGCGATCGTGGCGCACCTGCTGCTCCTGCGGCGACATCTCGATCAGGATCTCGCCCTTGCGGTCGGTCTGCGCCAGCGTCACCTGCACCGGCAGCGGCTCCTGGGCGCCGCGGCGCAGGAAGGCCTCGTAGCGCAGCGTCGCGAAATCGTTGTCGCGCACGCCCTCGATGGCAGTGGTGAGCACGCCGGGCTCCAGGAAGCACGCGCCGAAGGGGCTGCCCTCCAGCGTCCGGCGCGAGGTGCCCATCGCGTCCTCGAGCGCCGAGTTGGCGAACAGCAGCCGGCCGTCGGCCCGGACCACCGCCACCAGCGTCGCCAGCAGGTCGAAGGGCTGGAAACGCCGGGCCGGCGCGGCCGGCTTGCCGAAGGCCATCAGCGCCCGGCCGGCAGACGGCTCAGTTCACGCTGCAGGCCGGCGATGTCGCTCTCGTTGCGCTCGATCTGCGCCTTCATCTCGGCCACGCGGTCCAGGTACTTCTGGTAGTTCTTCTCGTTGCCCTGGCGCTCGGGCTCGCCGTTGTTGTATTCCTTGAGCAGCTCCGCCTGGCGCGACTGGGCCTTCCTCAGCTCGGACTCCAGCACGGCGCGCGCGTCGCTGTCGCGCTGGCGCTGCTCGGTGCTGTCGACTTTCGGGC
>Ga0182738_1002817_pt1 | contig 20357 bp, 20 predicted proteins | sample eDN5th30CBELigMG_FD_128876 | JGI IMG/M metagenome (GOLD analysis project Ga0182738, IMG submission 128876) | Enriched Miracle-Growth compost microbial communities from Emeryville, California, USA - eDNA 5th pass 30_C BE-Lig MG (version 2)... ... | reverse complement strand
CCTGTTCTCCCTTTCGGGATTGGCACGAAGGCGGCAAATCGCCTCGCCCCGTAGCAAATGTGCAGTCCACCTTATCTCCCGACCCCGGTTTCTCCATTTCACGGTGAACCAGTACACGAGCGTCAGCTCCTGCGTGGCGGACCATATTGACATGTCTCGCCAACCGCACAAGCATCGACACATCCATTGACCAAGACGTAGATTTGCGGATGCGTGATTCTTGGGCAACGGCAGCAATCACCCTACCATGCTGAAAGAGCTGCGCACAAGGTCCACGACAATGCGATTCGGCTGGACGATCCGGGGACGGCTGATACGCCCCCGAATTTTGGTCCCAAGTTATGAGAGTGCGGCTTGCGGGAGCGTCGCAGAGCCGGCCGGGGGGAGCGAAGCGGCCCCCTCAAACAGCACGTGGTCGGGCACGACGATAGCGCACCAGCCCCTGGCCTTCAGCAACGTTTCGACGTATTGCAGGAAGTTCAACCGCTTGTTTTTGGTCGTCATTCAGAGGTCGGGCCGCTCGTAAGCCTGGTCTTACCGCTCCAAGTCATCCTCCTCGTTGACGATGGCGATCATGGACTTCTTGCCTAACGACAGGTTGATCAGGATCATGCTGATCCGCTCACCGGGACTCTAGGCCAGGCTGTCCTGTTGGGAGACCATCGGGCAGGGCTCGGCGTTTATCCCATGACACCTCCGGATCGGTCGTTGATAACCAACCACGGCCGATCCGGAGGCGCATCATGTCCAGCCAGCAGCAACTTCGGCAGTCCATCACCGAGCAGATCGTCGCCGCCCTTGAGAATGGCGAGACCCCGCCCTGGCGGCGGCCGTGGCGGGTCGGCCCCAACGCCGGGTTCCCCGCCAACGTCGTGAGCAGAAAGCCGTATCGGGGGATCAACCCGATCCTCCTGGAGATGGCTGCGGCCCGGCATGGCCTGAACTCGAAGTGGTGGGGCACCTTCAACCAGTGGAAGCAGCTTGGCGGGCGGGTGATGGCCCGTCCCTCGGACGTGCCGCCGGGGCGCTGGGGGACGCGGATCGTTTTCTGGAGTCCGATCACAAAAGCCGCGACCAATGAACAGGGAGAGGACGAGGAGGACCGCTTCTTCGTCATGCGGGCCTATACCGTCTTCAACGTCGATCAGGTCGAGGGAGGTCATCTGGATCGCCTCCGGGCCGGACGTGAGGACGACGCCGATGGGGAGATCATCGACTATGAGCCCGCCGAGTCGGCCATCGCCGCCACCGGCGTCACCATCCGCCACGGAGGGGTCGGGGCGTTTTACTCGCCGAGCGAGGATTACGTCCAGGTGCCGCCGAAGGCGTCGTTCGTCGAGGCGGACGAATATTATGAAACGGTCTTCCACGAGATGGTCCACGCCACCGAACACCCGACCCGACTGAACTGGTCCCGCAAGGTTGCGGAGAACTCCTACGCCATGGGCGAACTCGTGGCCGAGATTGGGGCGTGCTATCTCGCTCGTGAGCTGGGCGTGCCGGCTTCAAACGATCTGACCAACCACGTCGCCTACCTCGGGCATTGGCTCAAGGCGATGAAGGACGATCCGAGGTTCATTTTCCAAGCGTCGGCGCAGGCCAGCCGCGCCGCCGACTTCCTGCTCTCCTTCAGCCGCTCCGAGAGCGCCGAAGCGGAGGAGCCCGAGGCGGCGCTGGCCGGATGATCGACTCGGAGGGCGGCGAGACGAACGCCGCCCTCTGACACCGCCGGAGGGGGTGCGCCAACCACACCCCTTTCGATGGAGTCAGATATGTCGATGATCAGCGAGATGAGTCTCGAAGACGCCGCAAGGCGGGCGGTGGGAAACTGGAGGTGGTTCGAGTCGTTCGTCTGGTTCCGAGAGGGCGACATCTCCGACCCCGAAAACTGGGCCATCATCTACACCCACAACCGAGATAGCCGCCTGCTGGACCTGTCCAACGCCCACCTCATCGCCGAAGCCATGCGGCCCTTCACCGAGGGCGGAGACCCCGACGTGGTGATGGAGAGCCATGATCACTGGGCGGCCGGGCGCGTCGATGGATTCTCAGTTCGGGTCTATCGGAACGGCGAACTCACCGACGCCTTCAAGGCGTACCACGCCCTCGCCGAGCGGCTCGCCGACTATCCGATTCTCGATGAAGCGGATTACGGACGCCGAGAGTATGAGGCCACGCTGGAGAACATCGCCGACGCCGCCTGGAGGCTCAAGGGCGATTACGACTTGCCCGAGGGCTGGGAGTGCGAGGTTTTCTCGTGGTTCGACGAGCACCGCCAGCGGGCCATTGAGAACCGGGACGATAAGGGCGGATCCCCCGAGGAGAGCGACCTGCGAGACGCCTTCGAGGCGCTCGGTTATCAGCGGATCGAGTGACGGGCTGACACCGCCGGAGGGGGCGTTAACAACACCCCCTTCGGAGTCCTAACAATGCCCCGCAAACCGACGAAGCCCGATTATTACCACACGCTCCTTCGATCCCGCGGCGACATCGCCGATTACCTCGAATCGATCGGTGGTTATTATTCGGCCCACGGCCGGCATGGGCAAAGCTACTTCGCCTTCAACGTCAAGTGCCACGGCGCTCGGCTCGACTTCGAGCATCTGATCGAGGTCCACCGCAACGGCGGTTATTACGGCGACGAAGAGATCTGGATCGACAACCCAGAGTGGTTGGAGCAGGCCCGTGCGAATTATGAAGAGATCGAGCGCCGCCTCTTCGACTGGGGCGTGGAGGACGCCGCCCGCCTCATCACCGATTCGGACTGCTACAACCACTTGTATGACGGCACGAGAATCGAAGTGGAGTACCTCTGGATGGGCCGCTCCGGCGGGCACGTCGGCGTCGGCGAATTCGAGGGTTTCGACTTCTCGGCGGACGTGGGCCGGGACTACTGGCGCGAGGTCTTCCGGGGCAACCCGCATCGAAGCGGCGCGAGCGCATGGCGTGACTGGGACCGGACGTTCCCGACCATGGACTATCCGACGTTGCGGAAGCTCCACACCTTGGTCGTTATGCTGGCCCACGACCTGACGCCGGAGACGGCGGCGGCCGAGGTGGAGCATCATGCGGCCTTCCGGTTCGTGGAAGGGGCCTGCGCCGATATCCCCCGCCACGACGCCATTCGGCAACCACCACCGCTGGCCGAATGGCGACCGGCCCCGTCGGAGGGAGCGTGGCAAGCGCTCCCTTCGGCGATCGGCGGTGGCCGATTCGACCATCTCCGCAGCCGCGCTGAATAAGGGAATGATTTTCTGTCTATCGTATTGATGAGAAGGTTGACACCACCGGGGAAGGCGTGACAGATCGCCAACTCGCTGGAGTCCGAGCGATGAAGATCACCGCCTCGTGCAAGCTCAACGGCCACGACTTGGCCGACATCCCCGTGATCAACCCCGGCGGTTGGTTCGGCAAAGCTTGGCTTGTCGAAATCGGCGGCTCCTACACGCCGCTGTTCCTGGCCGTCGAAGCCGACAACGTGTCCGACGCCATCGACGAGCTGAGCGACGACCCGACCCACGGCCCGCGGATCCACGTCCTCGACGAAGACCTCGGCGACTATCCCGAGGAGGAGCGCCACCACGACGGCTCGGGCCGTGTGATCGACTTGGATTGGGTGATGGTCCATGGGCGGGAGGGCTGCGACCTTCCCTACTCGATCCAGTACCACGCCGGAGACGATCCCACCGGCTTCGATCCCCGCCACTTCGTCGCTTGGCGATCCGATTGACGCCTGTTGACACCGCCGGAAGGGCCGTTGACCAACAACGTCCCTTTCGGAGGCTCGCCATGAGCGGCCTGATCGATCGCATCCGCGACCTTCGCGGCAACGTCCGACCCCCGCCGACCTTCACGCTGGAAATGGGCCGGGGCGAGACCTATCGGCATTGCGGGCCGGTGCTTTACGCCCACTCGATTTACGGCGGAGGCTCGGTCCTCGCCGGTCGGCCCCGACGGATCTTCGTCGAGGAGTGGCCGACCTGGGATGAAGCCCGAGCCGCCCTCGCCGAAGTCCGCGCCGCCGACCCCTCCTTCCATTTCGGCGACTTCGGCCAAGGCGGTTCCACGCATATCCCGTCCAGCGTTCTGACACGCCACCTGCCCGACGACGAGGGATGACGCGCGGCGTTCCCACGCCGTGGTGGACAAGTGGGAACCCTGGAGATGAACCATGAGCAAACTCCGAATCGTCCGCCGACGCGCCGTCCAGAGGATCACGCCTCGACGCCCCCGCGCCAGGGAGCGGAGGCGACGCCGACGACGAACTGGGCGGACGCAGTTCGACGAGATCAACGGCAGCCGCGGCGAGGATTGACACCGCCGGTCCATCCGTCGAGATCAGCAACCCTTCCCGACGGGAGACCGCCATGCAGACCCAGGGCACGCCGCCAAGCCGGATCGATTCCGGGCTCCAGCTTCAAATTCACGAAATCATCGGAGAATTAACATTCATGCCGTCCGTCGAGCGTCGGCGTTGGTTCCCGCCTCGCCCCGTCGTCGTTCGTCCCTGCGACGGTTGCGGGGTTTCCGATCCCACGGTGGACCTTTGGGCCGAAAACTCCGAGACCGGCGAGCAACTCTGGCTCTGCGCCGCCTGCGGCGGCTGAAACACTCCATCCCCACGCCCGCCCCGTGCCGATCGCCCGCCGGCGCGGGGTGACACCAACGGACGAAACGCAGGCTGAAACACCATCACGAGCGGAGACCAACCATGACGCGGCTTAAGACCAAGGCGGCGAAGTTCCATCCCGGCCGGATCGTCGCCACGCCCGGCGCTCTGGAGGCGATCCGGGCCAGTGGCCAGATCGCCGGGACCTTCCTCGCCGCCCACCTCGAAGGCTACTGGGGCGGCGACCTCCGCGAGGAGGACCGACGGCTGAACGACGAGGCCCTGATCGACGGCTCCCGGCTCCTCTCGGCCTACCGGACGCTCCGGGGCGAGAGGCTGTGGGTAATTACCGAAGCCGTCGGCGACAACGGGCGACGGGCTTCGACCTGCCTTCTCCTGCCCGAAGAGTACTGACGCCCCGTCCCATTTTTTACTCGATGGGGCCATCGTCCCGACCCGTGGAATCCACGGGTCGGGACGCTCTCAATCCGGCGCTGTCGAACAAACCCGTAGATTCCACGGCCCGGCGCGCCGCCCCGCTCGTCGAGGGCCGGAGGGCGAAACCCGTAGATTCTACGGGTTCCAAAGAGACGAATGCGCCGGCGCGGCCCGGAACGCGCGACGTGTTGCGGAATTTTTGATGGCCGAATTTCGGGCTGACACCGCAAATTCTGGTTCCATGGGCCGGGGGAGTGGATGACAGCGGGGTCGCGCTTTTTGTATCCGCCCGCCCCGCGAAACGCCCTCGCGCGCCCGAAGAACTCCAAGAACGTGATCTCGAAAAAATCGCCGCCGCCTGAAACGAGGCTGGGCCGTAGGGTCGCCCCCTCTCCGGAGTTCCCTCGCGGGCGGATCATCCTCCCGCCGCGTCCCTCCTCCCCGGCGATCCCACCACATGCTCGGGGGCGGCTCCTCTCGCCATGCGGCAAGCCGCGCCGATCGTGGCGTTTTGACTTTCGGCTCGAAAGATTTGGGCGGGGGCCGTTGGCCATCGTCATGTTGGCTCGCTCGTGAAGCGCATACAGGAGGCCATGGGTGAAAGAGGAGGGGATTCGAAGAGGAGAATCCTGAAACCTCTTACCTTGCGCTTCGGCCGCTCGAAGGACTTGCAACGCCTCTAACCCGTCCCGTTCCTCGCGTGGCTCCATTTCAAGCGCGAGGACATGGCGTCGGAGCGACGGGAGGGGCTCACCGGGCGTTTTGGCCGATCGCCGTGAGAGTCCTGTGGCTCTGGCGGGGTAGGCAGCGCGGCCTTCGGCCGGTTTTGACTTTCGGGCGCGGACCCGGAAGTCCCCGACCCCGGCGAGTCCCGGCCGAGGTTGGGGGCGATCATAATATCAAATCAGACAATCTCGATCAACGGGCGGGCGCAATACTCTCCTCGATCAGTTCGAGGTTTGGCGTCTTCGCCTTGGAGTCCACTTTCGGCCCAAAACTCGGTGCGGCCCACGCCTCGAAACGGCGCCACCCGGCCTCCTCCCGCGCCGGCTGGCGGCGGGGAGGCGCCGCTCCGCGATCACTCGGTGGTCCCCTCGCTTGGAGCCTTGCTTATGACTTCGTAGAGCGCCCCGAACGGGTAAAGGCAGAGCAGCGTCGCCAGCAGAACCAAGTTCACCACAATCCCGAGGATGAACAGCAGCATCCCCAGCGTCAGGACCACGGCGATCAGCAGGATCTCGCCGGCCGTCCGCAGTCGTTCCCAGATGGGGACCGGCGGCTCGGGAATCGGGCCCCAGTCGTCGAGGAGCCACTCGTCGTATACGGGCTTCTTCATGAGGACAGCCTCCGCCTCTCCAAGGGGCTCCGCAACGGGGGCAACGCCCGGATCGGCCTGCGCGCCGCTTGCGCCTCACCGCCGACCACTCGCTCGTCGATCACGAACACATGCCCCCGATCCGCCTCCGACGCCTCAAACATCACGCCTTCGACGACCTGCTCGACCACCGCCCGCAGCCCCCTGGCCCCCACGCCCCGCTTATGGGCCAACTTGGCCATTTCCCGGATCGCCTCGGGCGTGAACTCCAGGTCCGCCCCGTGGCGGAGCCACAGCAATTTGCGGTACTGCTTGATCAGGGCGCTGCTCGGGCCGGTCAGGATGCGCGCGAGGTCATCCTCGCCGAGGTCGTCAAGCGTGGCGACGACCGGGAGCCGCCCGACCAGTTCGGGAATCATTCCGTACTCCTCCAGGTCGCACGGCAGGACGTGGCGCGGAAGGTCGCTCTCGCCCTCCGCGTCCCCTTGGTCCGGCGGCCCGAAGCCGAACCGGCCGGCGTTTCGGCCCAGGCGTCTCGCGATGATTCCGTCCAGACCGGGGAAGGCGCCTCCGCAGATGAACAGCACCCCCGCCGTGTCGAACGGCTCGATCGGCGTGTCGGGTTGCCTCGGCCCGAGCTGGGTTGGGATGTGGGTGGTGAACCCCTCGATCATCTTGAGGAGCGATTGCTGGACGCCCTCGCCGCTGATGTCGCGGACGGTGTTGGGCCGCCTTGCGATCTTGTCGATCTCATCGAGGAACACGATCCCGGCCTGGGCTCGCCCGAAGTCGCCGCCGGCGGCCAGAAGGAGCCTCGTGAGGAGGCTCTCCACGTCGGCGCCGACGTAGCCTGCCTCGGTGAACGTGGTCGCGTCGCCGACCACCACGGGGATGTTCAGCGCCTCCGTCAAGGCGTTGACCAGAAGCGTCTTGCCGGAGCCGCTCGGGCCGATCAGCAGAACGTTCGACCGCTCGACAACCACCTGGGCCAAGTCGGGCGCGTCGGCCATCGGGTCGGGGCCGATCACCCGCCCGCCCCATCGCTCACTGTCCACGAGGCGGCGCAAGTGATTGCCGACGGCGACGGCGAGCGTCCGCTTGGCGGCCCGTTGGCCGGTCACGTGGCGATCGAGGCGCTCGACCAGCGATTTCGGCGAGGGAATGGAATCGAGCAGCTCGGCCCAGGTGGGCGAGGATGCCGGCTGGGGCGGCGGCGAGGTGGCGTTCGGGACGATGGACATGGCGACTCCGGGGTCGGGACGCGGGATGGTTCGCCGCCCGACGCGGGGCGGCGTGCAAGTCCCGATTTGGTGTCAGAAACGGGGCCAACATGATCTGTCATTTCCCGTCCGGCGGGCCGAAACCCCCGATGATTCAGAGGTTCGCATTCGGACCTCGCCCCTCGGCTGTCGCTTCCCGCTCTCGGACTTGAGACTGTCCCGCAAGGCGCCCTTTCCCACGGGGCCCGCCTTCTCGGAGCCGCGTGTCGAGACGGTGACGAGCTGGTTGAGAACCGCTCTCGGAGCCTTGTGTTCGTGTTTGGCCTAAGCGGGCTGGGTCGCATGACGACACGGTCATGCCATCGGCCCTCTGGCGTCAAAAGGCGCGTCCGTTCCCGCCTGTCGCGACCGCCACATGCCCCGCGGGCATCCCGGCGACCACCCCACGCGATGCTCCCAAGGCCTCGACCTGGATGGTCGGCACGAGTCCGACTCCGGCGAACTCCCTCATCATAATGGCCAGGATCGCTTCGGCGGCTTTTGGGGTCGTCAGGATCGAATCGTGGATCGTGGCGACGAAGGTCCCGGGCAGATCGTTCAGGCAACGGCGGGCGATTCGGTTGACGATCAAGCTGCTCTCAGCCCTTTGGAGGATGTGGGCCAGGTGTCTGTAGTCTTTTCGCTTGATCTTGTGGACCACCTCGTACACGTTCGGGAACAGCGACCGGAACAACTCGGCTTGGCGGGTCACGGGACGATTCCGACAGAAGAACACGCCGCCGAAGAACGACTCCTTGAATTTCGCCCGCCTCCCGTTTGGGACGCCGCCCTCGGTCATCAGGTGCTCATAGAACACGCCTCGTTGCACGAGGCCGGTGTATCGGATTACGTCCTCGGGCAGGCCCAGGGCCAACAGCCGCCGCGCCATCGCTTCTCGGCGGTCCTGTTCATCCCCTCCCGTTATTATCGCCGGACATCGTAATGGTGCATGGGGGGCGGGAAGATCCCTCTCTCCCTGTTCTTTAACCTGAAGTAGGGGAGATAAGGTCCCAAGATCATAGTACACGCCCGAATCATCCAGCTTCCAGTGATACAGACCGTTCAGAGACCCCTCGCGCAGCAGGAAGTTCAGCAAGATCGCCGAGAACAGTAGGGGTTGGCTGTTCCGGATGTCCAGGTTCACGAGTTTCTCCCCCCTGTAAGACAGAAACCTCCGCAACTCGGACTTCAGGCTGGTGATGTTTGTGTGCAACCTGCCGTATTCACACGGGACGAAGAAAAAGTCCCTGTGTTTGAATCCGTCCAAGGCGACCTGCTGGTCCTTGAGCCCGTGGCGGGCGATGTATTGGGTCGCCGCTTTGTGGTCGAAATCAATTTCTTCGACGAAGCGACGCAGGTGACGATGCACGTCGGAGGTCACGGCCTGATACTGCCGCTCTCGCCGGGCCAGAATCTTCCGCGCAAGCTTCGGGTCGGTGATCGCGACGCTCGTAAATTCGGCGCCGAACAGGGCTGGGCCGAGGCGGTAACCAAGGGACTTGCGCCCCTCGACGTAATGGCCATCGCACTCGAGGACGCCGGCCGCCTTGAGCGCCTCGACGACCGGCTTGTAAGCGTCCCTCGGCGTGAACGAGGTGCGAAGGTACGCCGCTTTCAGTTCGACGAACTCATCGGCGCGGCGTCGATACATGAACTGGTTATGGTGGATCGTGTGCAGCAGGTGGCGCGCCGAGTCGGCGTGCATGTGCAGCGTCTCGGGCAGGTGGACTTTCGGGTCGAAACCCACGGGGTTATAGACCCTCACGGGCTTGGTGAAAATCATCGGCTCGTCGTCGAGCACGAGAAAACCATCAGTGGTCATCCTTGATTCCTATAAATTGATTCGACGGCGCTCCATTCCGTCGTCGAGGCCATCGGAATCGCGATTATAAAAATAATGATGTCCCGATCAAGACCCCTGCGGGCCAGTGTTAACATTTAAGTCAGTCCACTTGCGGACATGCCCTCGTCGATACGATCGCTGGGCGCGCCGGCGATCACTCGGGGCACGTCGAGCGCGTCGACCTGCTCCGGCCCGGCCTCCGCTCGCCGTGAGGATTGGGATGATTGCCGCCTCTCGGTGGGATCGCCACCCGCGCGGAGGTCGCTCATCGACCGTTTCGTCGCTCCAGGAGGCGATAAATCGTGGCGGGCGCCTTGCCCACCGCCTTGGCGATCTCCAACGCCTTTACGCCTTGCTGGTGGAGGTCCAGAACGCGCTCCCGTATTCCAAGCGAGGTATATTGTTGCATCGGCGCCGCCCACGGATCGCTCGGAGCGGCGTCGAAGACCGGCTTCAGGTCCCGCTCAAGCTGACGGAGAGCCCGGAACACGTCGGCGAACGGTCGGTTCGTGTACACATCGAGAAGGTCGTCCCCCTTCACCGGCTTGCCGTGGCAGAGGAACACGGCGGCGACCTCGCCGCCGGCGATGTGGCGAATCCGGTCGGCGGCCGTGTCACGCAGCGACGAAAAGCTGTGGCGGGGAAAGCCGGGTAATCCTTGCGAATGCGGCGGACCAACCCAGCCCATTTGTTCAGGAACACCTGGCTTTGATTCTTGTTGCTGCTCGTGCGCCGGAAGAACGGGTCGCCTTTTTCGGTCAGGAGCAGTTGCGGTGACTCGATCTGGAGCCGGGCGCGGATGCGATTTCGCCGGTCCAGGGCCCATCGCAGACCGGCCACGGTAGGCTCCCAGAGGAGGAACTCGCCATAAACGCCCGACTTGTGTCTGGTGTACAGGATGAACCTGTCGGTCGAGGCGCACTCGAACTTGGCCGCCTGCCGGAGTAGCTGGACGTGAGGATGGGGGCGGTCCAGGAAGAGATGCTCGGTTTGAAGAGTCCCCTGCTCGGCGCCTTTGAATCCGCGGTTCAGGCCCAGCAGGAGGAGCAGCCGCTCAAGAGGCGTGGCGTATTTGTAGAGCAGAGCCAACTCTTCATGGGTGTACACCTTGACGTTGAGGTGGCCGACTCGGGTCCGTTCGCCGTCAATCATCTTGACCTTCGTGTCCAAGTCGGCGAAATCCTCGGGCTTCCTCCAGTCGAAGTCCTTGCTTTTATGCAGCCATTTGAAGAACCGCATCAATTCGGCGACATGGTTCTCACAAGTCTTCTTGGTCATCGGTCGGGCCGCCTTCCCGTGGCGGGGCTGCGTTGGGGGCCGCAGTCGCCAGTAGTCCAGAAGTTCCTGGGCAGCCGTGGAAGTCCAGCGCCGAGAGCGGCCGGTCCTTCTGGCGAGTCTTGATCCGCCGGGCCTGCTCGATCTTGAGGTTGCCGAAGGCGGTGAGGCGAAGATCACCATCCGGCGCGCGATCCCGGTCTCTGCTCCTGATGTGCTCGGTGTAAACGTCAAGGGCCTCGTGGAGGCGTCCCCAAGCTTGTGGGCCCGCGTTTGTCAGCGGGAGGGGAGACGGGGGACGCAACCTCCGGTCCTGCTCTCGGGCGACTTCCCAGTTCGTTTGGCCTCTTTCGTAAGCTACCCCGTCTTTAGGCACGAAGGAGACCATCGGGTACTTGGCGGCGAGTTCATGGAGTTGGCAAACGTATGTGGCGTCGTTCGAATCCTTGTGCTTAGGGAGAACAATCCTGACGTTCCCGGCACCCAGTTCTCGGGCGATCCAGAGTCCTTGGCCGTCCCAGGAATACTCGCGGGGTTCGTGGAAGGGGTCGCCGCCGAGATCCGTTGGGATGGGCTCCTCCCGCCGAAGCCGAACCAAATGGGCCCAGAGTTCCTTGATCCGGAGGTAGCGCAGCTTCGCCTGGTCGAGATCGCCGTCGAGGTAGAAGGGCTGCGGGATTCGCCTTTCTCCTTCTCTTCACCACCCAATCATGCGTCGATAGCGTCCCCGACCGTCAGGCTTCCAATCCTTCACGACCTTGATGCGAGCCATGGGGCGTTCTCCAAACGGAGTATGGAGGTTGCGGGTGCTTTCGGGGTCATTTTACGGATTCCAGCTTCCAGCGTCGGGCCACACAGCACCCAGAAACCCCGAAAAACAGCACCCAGGCCGGTAAGCGGATCGGTGACCGCTGACCTCGCTCAACGTAAAGTCAATAAAAAACCCCACTTGGGATTGCTACCAAGCGGGCTGAAAGTGGAGGCGGCGGGAATTGCACCCGGATACCGAGAGTCGCAATACATTGCCAGGAGACGAGTTGCGTGGCAACGGGGGCATCGTGGCTGCAAATGGGCTGCACGATGATGACCCCGGGCGTCGCGTAGAGGCGTCGATCGACCCACGACTTGTCTTGGTGATCGAGGCGTGGCTGCGGCTCGCGGAGGACGTCCGGGAGGCCGTCCTCTCCCTCGTCGGAGGCGATTAGGGGGCGATTTTACACCCCGGAGGTCGGAAATAGGGCTTTAGCGCCCCACCTTCCCGAGGTCGGCACCTTCCAAAATAATCCATGCTAGTGACGATACCTACTTGGCGCATGTCCGCTCGTGGATCACGATGGATACACGACGAAGATGAAAGCTTGGTTGGATGCAATGCTATGGCGAAATCTGATCAACGCGTGGAGGTCGAGATACATCCAGCTCGACAGGGAGACGCGATCCTCGTTCGGTGCCCGACAGAGAGCGGACGTTTCAACATCCTGATCGACGGAGGGGTTCGGGCAACCTACTCCGAGCGGCTCGTACACCGGTTCGCCGCGATCCAGGCGGAGGGGGAACGGTTAGATCTCGTTGTTGTGTCCCACATTGATACGGACCACATCGGGGGCATTCTGGAGTTATTCAAGGCGAACGGTCTCTCGAGTGCCCCGCAGGTGATCGGCGTGGGAGAGGTCTGGCACAACGGATACCGCCACCTGGGACTCGAAGGACGGAATGCCACCGAGGAAGAGAAGCGGGCGGTCCTTTCCCAAGTGGCCAACGTCGGGGAGCCGGGTGGGTCCGAGGAGAGAATAAGCGTCAAAGAGGCGGAGACCTTAAGTTCGCTGATTTCCAAGAACGAATATCAGTGGAACAGCTCATTCAACGGTGCAGCTATCGTGGCCGGGTCGAGGGTAGTACTTCGACCCGGCCTTGCGGTAAGCATACTCTCTCCGAGATCCGTAGAGCTCAAGAGGCTAGCCCGGATTTGGAAGAGCGGGCTTGCCATGAAAGGAGTGAACCAGTCGGTGATAGCGCCGGAGTTCGAGGCGGTGTTCGAGTTGGAATTGCCCCTGATCTCCGATGGAGAAGACAGCGAGGGAGATACGCCGATCTCCCATTCCGAGTCAGATGAGGTTCCTGACCCGTCGGCATTTCGAGAGGACAACTCGGCGGTCAACGGGAGTTCGATTGCGTTCTTGCTGGAATGCATCGGGAGGAGGCTTCTTTTCTTAGCCGACGCTCATCCCAGCGTGATCCTTGATGGGTTACGCCACCAGTTTGAGAGGTCGCAGCCAGTTGAGGTTGACCTTATCAAGGTGTCGCATCACGGCAGCCGCAATAATACGTCCTCCGGATTGGTCGAGGCGGTGTGGTCGCCGATCAATGTGATATCGACGGACGGAACCAAGCACGAGCATCCCCATGCGGAGGCAATGCTTCGGATCGTCGGCGCGTCCAAGGCCGGGTCTTCGTTGGTGTTCAATTACCCGTCCGCCACGGCGGCAAGAATGGACCAGCCGTCGGTCAGGCAGAAGTACGGCCATAGCGTCACGGTTGGTACCGGCCAAGAGCCGCTGGTCCTGACATTTCACGGCGAGGAACACGGTGGGAAGTGATCTCTCGGCCATCGAGCGTGTCGTCGGGCTGCTCGAATGTGGGGAGCAACGCGGCACGGCTTTCTTGCTGACAAACGAAATAATCGCAACATGTCGACATTGCATCGGTCCCCACCTCGACGAGGATGCCGAGATACGGTTCAGCCTTTCGGGTGTCACCGTTCAAGCGGCGGTCTGCGAACCGAACGTCCCTGAGAAGCACGATGTCGTGCTTCTACGACTCATCAAGCCAATCGTGGGAGCGGTTCCAGTCCCGGTCGTGGCCTCCCACATGCTGCGAGGCTTGGCTTGGGAGACTTTTGGTTATCCGGCGAGCCGGGGTCGCCAAGGCATGGTCATCGGCGGCACTATTTCCCGCTCCGTGGACGATGATCTGATTCCGAGGGACGTCGACCTGCAGTACGAGGGGGCTGACCCTCCGAAGAGCTTCGGTGGCTTCTCCGGGGCTCCTCTGGTCATCGATGACACGATCCGCGGCGTGATCCAGATCCGCCTGGACGGTGGAATCGGCGCCGTGTCGTTCGCTAGTCTCCACGAATACCTCACCGCCGCCTCGGTCCGATTCCGTGGCATCGGCGATCATGCTTATCTGCCAATTGGACTGTCACGCGAGCTGAAAGGGACCATTCCGAACTGGCGTACCTTCAGCCGCATTGAGGAAGCTCTCACCGCGCTTCAGAAAGGCTATGTGCTACTCTCCGGTCATCCAGGAGCTGGGAAGACCCTGATATCTGCGGGATTTCAGCCGACGACGAATAAGATGGTTATCGTCGGGCGGTACTTCGCAGGGGGGCACCCCGGCTCCGATCTTCCCCCGGTCTACTACAGGCACCTCGCGTCATTCGCCAAATGGTTGAGCGTAGAAGCATCTTTCCGTTCTAGTCAGGCTATGGGCATCCGGCCCGATGCTCCGATCGGCGAGTTGGCCGAGTCGATCTCCAAGAATCTGAATGCCATTGCCTCAACGTTCGAAGTCCGAGGATCAAGCGGGACATTAATCATCGACGGGGCCGAGCCAGCGCAGCACGAGTCGCAGCCCTGTTTTCTCGAGTATCTCCCTCCTGCGCCCCCCGATGGTCTCGCGATCATACTGACCACAACCGACCCGAACTCTCTGATTCAGAGGTACGGGCACCTCATTGCCTCCGCGGTCGTTGATACGCTTCCGCTGCCCTTCGCCGATTGTGAGAGCTTGGCGGCAAAAAGGCTCGGCGAGGCAGCCTCGTTTGAGGACGTCGGGCGGATTGCAGAGCTCAGCGAAGGCAACCCTCTGGCGCTCTCCTATTATGTCCGCGAGGCTCTCGCTTCGAGAACACGCGGAGAGCCGAACCCTTGGTTGGCATCCGTGGGTGGACTCGACCAGTTCTACGAGCGGGTGTGGAATCGGTTCTCGAACGACCCCTCGGCCCGGTACCTCTTGGCTGTGGGCGCGAGAGTACGCGGCGCGATCTCCGAGGGAGAATTGTTGGCCATCATCACGCCCCCGCAAAGGGCCGGATGCGCCGAGTCGTTGAAGGCGTTGCGTTACTTGTTTCGGGACACATCGGAGGGAGTTCGATTCTATCACGAATCGTTCCGCGAATTCGTTCTGCAGCACACCGCCAGCCTACACACCGAAGTCCACACCGCAATCGCGGATTACTGCACGAGCGCGAAAGACTCCGCTTACGCTGCCGCCAACCTACTTCACCATCACGCACGTTCGTCGGCCGGAGGCCGAAGCACGTCCTCTCTCTGCACCCAGTCTTGGCTGGACGTCGCGGCGATCCGCTGTGCCCACCCCGAGCTCCTGATCGCCGACCTCGTGGAGATTCTGACACAGCGGCTTGAAACGGGTGACGTTGTGGAATCGATCAGGCTCCTGCTCCTGCGGAGTCGCCTGAGCTACCGCTATAACGTCGTGTTTGCCGTTCACGCGGCGCAATTTGCAAGGGCCGCGGTCGTCCTGAGATCCCCCGCCCAGTCGCTCAGGTTTATCGTTCGCGAAGGGCACCTCATCTGCACGATTGACGACACTCTTTCGATGCTCCGGTCGCTAGTACTCGGGGGCCATCTTGCTCACGCGGAGCAACTCTACCGGGAGCTGCGGGCTCGCTTCTGGGCCGCTTATGAAGCAGGCGTTGTCGATTATCTCAGCGTCGTCCATCAGATGGTCGCAACGTACGTCGTCGCGACGTCCGGGATAGAGGGCCGCGGCCCGTTGATTCGTGAGCTGTGGCTCCTGGACAAGCTTCTGAGTGAAGACATGGAGGCCGGAGGTTCAGATGAAGACGCGCAGCCGAACCACCTCTCCTACGCCTACGGTACTATCGGCGGTGAATCGCTCTGGTTGAAGGGCTTCGCCTCATGCCACGACTCGCACCCCGTCGAGCTGGCGTTCATGCTGGAGACCGCCCGAGGTCTGGCAGGACAGCACGGATTTATCCAACACGATATGACTCGGCCAGCCATGCCGAGCGGCTTCCAAGCCTTGGACGCGGTCCAGGTAGCCGAGGTACTACTGAGGTGCGCGTCTTCCGCGAGTCTCGACGGGGATGAGGCGAGGTTGGTCGCCGTCGCTCTGATGCGCACATCGGATGCATTCGATCTCGCTCTCCGGCTCTTTCAGGTTTCGATGCCTCTCGTCCGGGAGGTGAGTCTTCGTGAAGCAAATGGGGTGGACCCCGACTTCCCCAACCTGAGGTTGTTCCAGGAGGCACACGAGCTAGCGGGCTTCACCGGGGAGCGAGCCGCGAGTGAACGCGTTGCTCGCGCGACTCGGCACCCCTGGGAGGAGCTATTCCTCGACGCAATCGCCTGGTTGGGTCTCACCAACGGGCAACTTTATCGCGAGCGGGCGCTGGGTGGTCCTCCCGTTGAAGAGCCTTTCGTCGAGCGTTTCGAGCAGGAACTCCTCCCGCTCATTCATTTCACGCTGGCGGACCGCTCCGAATGGGAAGATGCGTATCATCTTCCGGAACTGGTGCTGCCTGAGATCCTCGCAGCAGCAGCGGCCATCATCACGGAGCACGAGCCCGCCTCCGCACCTCGATTCGCAGATATCATCCTCGATCAGGAGGAACGGCAGTTCGGCCTGTACGGCGAGGGGTATGTCCGACTTCTCAAGGACGTCGCGAATGCGCTCGGTGCCATACCCGAGGGGACGACTGCAGCAGCCGACCTTCGACTCGCGATGCACCGGTTCGTCCGTAGGAATGTCTTCGCACGACGCGAGCGGGTGGCGGGTCTACTCGATTGCGCGCAGCACCTGGGGCGCCTCGGCCTGAAGGAATCTGCCGAGTCAGCGTTCCGAGACGCCATCGACTCTTCTCTCGGTCCCGACTGGTATAAGGAAGACCAATTCGGGCTCATCGTCGAGGCGCTGGAGGGGGTGGACGAGCGGAGCTTCAGCGAAGTTCACTGGAGGGGGGCCGTCGAAACCCTGGCCTACGCGTCGGGTGAATCGACGTTCCAGCGGTATGTCGGTCAGGCAAAGGTCTCGCTGATCGCTCTACTCGCTGGCCAAGGTCTGCATGCTGAAGCACTCTCCTTGTATTGGCACTATCTCCATCCCAGTTACGCGACGCAAAGGCAGCGGATCAAATCGGTTGAAGTCGACATCACGTCGGGGCTGCGAGGCAGTCGATTCGGTGTTCAAGAGATCGAGCAGCAGCGAGCCTCGCTTGAGCTAATCGAAGGGTTGATCGACGTCTCCCCCGTGATGAGGTGGTCGATCCTCGAACTCTTCTGGCCTTGGGGCGACGACCGGGATGGAGACAGGTTCTTACGGATCCTCTCCAGCCTGCTCAGGACGGATCGATCGGAGATGATCGGAGAGAGGTTCTTGCGTCTGTTGCGGGTGGACGTATCGCCGGAGCATCGGCGTCACTTCGTCGAGAACATCCAGGCCCGGGACCGCGACGGGATCATGCAGCCATGGCTCGAAAAGGCCGCGGCACTTGGCATCATCGATCAATTACTTGAGCCTGCTTCCCACTCAGACCCGGCCGCGGCGCTGAGTTCGAATGTCACGATCCCGGATCAGGCAACCGAACGGGATCCCGAAGAGGAGCCGTACCTCGCCGGTGTCTTCGGTCGCACTCAATCGCTCGCTAAACTGCGAGGAGCGGTGACGCAGGCCCACAAACGTATGGGGAGGGGCGACAAGGAATCGGCACGATCCCTTCTCAGAGATGGGCTTCTTGCGGCGCAGGCGGGCGGCTGGAGCATCTGGCATGGAAGCTCCGAAGCGGACGCGGCACGATCACTCCTCGTCTCGGAACTCGGACCGGTCGAGCAGGGCGTCAGTGATTTGGCTGCGCTCATTTTGGCGGAGGAACACGAGGGCTTCTGGAGGATTGCTCAAAGTCTCCTGAATACTGTGATGCCTCATCTAGTGCCCGATCGCCGTCACGAACTTCATTCTGTCGTGATGGAGCACGTCGAGCACCTGGTGCGACCTGAGCGAAAGGCGTATTCCGTAGAGCGCGAACTGGAACCACTGAAAGCGCCAATTCCGCCGCTGACTCCTACCCAGTGCTACGAGAAGTGGATCGTTTCCCTGCTCGATCACCCAAACTGTCACATGCGGGACCGGACCGCCCTCTTGATCGAGTGGATGATCGCGAATTCCGAGATCTCTGTCGGGCCCCTGATCGAGCGCACCACGTCAGACATCATCGGTGACGGGAAGGAAGTCGCGCTCGGCATCCTTCATCGCGTTCTGAGCAAGCAGCCTGGGATCGTGGAGCACATTGAGTCTCACCCCCGATTCGAGTCCCTCCTAAGAGACCCGAACTTCCTGGTGCGCTTCCTCGTCGAGGACGTGTTGGGCAAGCCCTCGCAAGCGGGCAGCGAGGCGACCGAGGGAGGCGGCCTTGAAGCACTCGGCCACGACGAGCACGACTTCTGCCCCGAGATTGCTTCCCTGATAGGCCCTGATCAAGACACTCTGACGAATGCTCGAGGTTGGCTGTTCCGTACGTCGCCTTCTCTCCCAATTGCTGAGCTTCGCGAACTTGAGGATTTCCGCCGCATGGCGTACGGCGGCCCATTGCGTCACCAGGGGTTAGCGATCGAGCGCGAGGCAGCCTACCGCGCCTTGGGAGGATCGAAGGGGGAAGGCAATCAGGATGCGATACTGTCTGCATCGCTTTGGAATCCTTGGTGGCCAGACGGCGATGTCCGCCTCGATGCACCGGCACTCATCCCGGGCATCGTCTCCATGATTCAGCGGTCAGAATTGGAAGCTGCTTTCGCGATAGGCGAGAGCACCATCCTCCACTGCTACGAGATCGTGCCGCCTGACGGCGACGAGTCGGCCTTATTCCGCGAGGTCGTGGCGGTGTTGGTGTGCAAGGAACTCTTGGATAAGCCTCCGGCTCCAGAGAAGTTTTGGCAGTCGATCTCGGTGTTCGACAAGGAAGCACCGCCATACCCAGGATCCATCCTGGCCATGCCAACGGAATGCGCCGTCGCCCGCTTCGAGCCGGGTTTCAGAGTGGGGGGGGATTGCACGCCCGCGCTCCCTACCCGGCGGCTAATTCAATTGGTAGGCCCGGACGGGTTCGAGAGGATTTGCTGGAATGACGGACGACGTTGGGATATCTGGGGACCAGGTCCGATCCTTTCGCGTGGTACGGCGCTCCTGTGCAGGACGTCGACCTTGAGGACGCTCAAGAACTACGACCTTTTGTGGATAGTGCTTAGCGATGGTGCGCCAGATTTCGCAGTCCACCAGAGGCGTGGGCTCCTGTACCGGAGGGAAGATGAACATTCAGCCGATGCGTAGCACTCCAACGACTCGGGAGCAGTTTGAGAGGAACCTCTTTCTCCTGGCCGAGACGATGAAGAATGGGAAGCTCCGCATTGCGGGTCATCTCTACCATTCCATACGTGGGATCCAGCGTGTGCGGAAGCTTCCGAACTCCCGAATCGACTTCCTTAGCGTCGATGAAATGGTTCGTGTCATGGCAAATACATTTGCCAATCTTCAGTTCGAATCTCTTGAGCCAAACGCAAGGTCGCAATCCGACGACGCGACCGGCGACACCGGGAGCCCAAGCTAAACGCACAGCAGGAAACCAGGTGTCAATGTGCGCCGTGCAAAGGTTTTGGGACTCCAGGGGTAACCACTCCCCCCGGCTCCTGGTTCGCTCCGGCAGGAAGCTATCGGAGCGGCGGTGGAGGCAACGAAATCGCCGAAGCCTCCGAGACAACGGGCCGCAAGGCGGCCCGGCGATCAGGCGGGCCGTAACGCGAGTGAACGTCGAGCAGGCCCCGAAAGGTTTAACGTGGGAGTCGACCCGCCATTGACACGGGGAAGGCCGCCGTCGCCGGGAGAGCGCTACACCGGCAACATCCGGCCCCCGACACGTTCTCGGCTGGCGATCCGAAGGCCGTCCTAGCCTACGATGGCTCGCGCGCCGAGTGCGCCCGGGTGATCGACCAAAGCGGCCGGGGGAACCACGGTGCCGCGCGGCGATTGCCGGCCCAGGGATTATGATAAATCAGTCCAGATTTAAGGGTTTGGCTCCCCGTAATGCTGGTGGGGTTCCGATTGGGCGTTCCGCGACCCGAGACGGCTCGTTCTTTAGGCTTGGCGTCGGGATAGGAGCCGAACTGCTTGCCTTGGTGCTCGACATGCCAAAAGAAGGCGATGCGGGTGTCCTCTCGGAACTGGGAGGGGCGGACGGACGGCGGGGCATCAGCGACGGATCGCCGACCCTTCCACCGGAATAATTCGGACGCGAGGCAAGCGAGGGGCGGGAGACAAGCCCCATGTTACGACGCAAATCCGACGCGGGATGGGACATGTTAGCGCCGTGCAACCGACGTTCATTTCAAGCGTCAAATTTCGTAAGTTGCCCCGGGGCAATGAGATGCCGCTTGGTGGTCACGCAAGCCAAATGTGGGATTTCGCATAAAGCTTAGGTTCAGGTCCTAGTGGGGTTAATCTGCCCGTGGAGGTTCAAGTCCTCTCTTCGGCACCTTGCGAGATAAGGGGTTGCGGCGAAAGCCGCAGCCCCTTTTTTGTTGGCGG
>Ga0182738_1002816_pt1 | contig 20372 bp, 23 predicted proteins | sample eDN5th30CBELigMG_FD_128876 | JGI IMG/M metagenome (GOLD analysis project Ga0182738, IMG submission 128876) | Enriched Miracle-Growth compost microbial communities from Emeryville, California, USA - eDNA 5th pass 30_C BE-Lig MG (version 2)... ... | reverse complement strand
GACGGCGTCGCCGCGATGGATCGGTTCACCAAACTGATTGCGTCCGAGCCGGACATCAGCCGCGTGCCGGTGATGATCGACTCGTCCAAGTGGGAGGTCATCGAGGCGGGCCTGAAGAACGTGCAGGGCAAGCCGATCGTCAACTCGATCTCCATGAAGGAGGGCGAGGAGAAGTTCATCCGCGAGGCCCGGCTGTGCCGCAAGTACGGCGCCGCCGTCGTCGTGATGGCCTTCGACGAGCAGGGGCAGGCCGACAATCTGGAGCGCCGCAAGGAGATCTGCGGGCGCGCCTACCGGATCCTGACCGAGCAGGTCGGCTTCCCCGCCGAGGACATCATCTTCGACCCGAACTGCTTCGCGCTGGCGACCGGCATCGAAGAGCACGCGACCTACGGGATCGACTTCATCGAGGCCTGTGCCTGGATCAAGGAGAACCTTCCCGGTGTACACATCTCCGGCGGCATCTCGAACGTGTCGTTCTCGTTCCGGGGCAACAATCCGGTCCGCGAGGCGATCCACGCGGTGTTCCTGTTCCACGCCATCAAGGCCGGCCTGGACATGGGCATCGTCAACGCCGGTGCGTTGGTGCCCTACGACTCGATCGACTTCGAGTTGCGCGAACGTATCGAGGACGTGGTGCTCAACCGGCGCCCCGATGCCGCCGAGCGGCTGCTGGAGATCGCCGAACGGTTCAACTCCGCGGAGAAGGCTGAAGATCCTGCGGCGGCCGAATGGCGCAACCTTCCGGTCCGCGAGCGGATCACGCACGCCCTGGTCAAGGGCATCGATGCCGACGTAGAAACCGACACCGAGGAGCTGCGGGCCGAGATCGCCGCCGCGGGCGGTCGCCCGATCGAGGTGATCGAGGGCCCGCTGATGGACGGCATGAACGTCGTCGGCGACCTCTTCGGCGCGGGCAAGATGTTCCTGCCCCAGGTGGTGAAGTCCGCCCGGGTGATGAAGAAGGCCGTGGCCTACCTGCTGCCGTACATCGAGGCGGAGAAACAGCCCGGTGAAGCCGAGCACACCAACGGCACGATCGTGATGGCGACGGTGAAGGGCGACGTCCACGACATCGGCAAGAACATCGTCGGGGTCGTGCTGCAGTGCAACAACTACACCGTCGTCGACCTCGGAGTGATGGTGCCCGCCGAGAAGATCCTGGCCGCGGCCAAGGAATACAACGCCGACATCGTCGGCCTGTCCGGGCTGATCACGCCGTCGCTGGAGGAGATGGCCGGCTTTGCCGCCGAGATGGAGCGTGAAGGCCTGGAGATCCCCCTGCTGATCGGCGGCGCGACCACCTCACGCGCCCACACGGCCGTGAAGATTGCGCCGCGTCGCAGCGGTCCGGTGGTCTGGGTCAAGGATGCCTCGCGTTCCGTTCCCGTCGCGGCCGCGCTGCTCGACGACAAGCAGCGGCCGGCGCTGCTGGAGTCGACCGCGGCCGACTACGCGTCCCTGCGGGAACGGCACGCTCAGAAGAACGAGCGGCCGATGGTGCCGCTGGAGAAGGCCCGTGCGAACCGGACGCCCATCGAGTGGGACGGCTACACCCCGCCGGTGCCCGTAATCGGCACGGGCGTATGGGAATTCCTCGACTACGACCTCGCTGAGTTGCGCGAGTTCATCGACTGGCAGCCGTTCTTCAACGCCTGGGAGATGAAGGGCCGCTTCCCCGACATCCTCAACAACCCGGCTTCGGGCGAGGCCGCCCGCAAGCTGTACAACGACGCCCAGCAGATGCTCGACACCCTGATCGAGGAGAAGTGGCTGACCGCCAACGCCGTGATCGGGTTCTTCCCGGCGAACGCCGTCGGCGACGATGTCGAGGTCTACACCGACGACACGCGTACCGAGGTGCTGACCAAGTTTCACAACCTGCGCCAGCAGGGTGAGCACCGGGCCGGCATCCCGAACCGGTCGCTGGGCGACTACATCGCCCCCAAGGAAACGGGTCTGGCGGACTACATCGGCGCCTTCGCCGTCACCGCGGGACTCGGCAGCGGCGAAAAGATCGCGGAGTTCAAGGCAGACCTCGACGACTACAGCGCGATCCTGCTGGAGTCGGTCGCCGACCGGCTGGCGGAGGCCTTCGCGGAACGGATGCATCAGCGGGTTCGCAAGGAGTTCTGGGGATTCCAGCCCGATGAGCAGTTGGACAACGACGCACTGATCGCCGAGAAGTACCAGGGCATCCGCCCTGCCCCGGGCTACCCGGCCTGCCCGGAGCACACCGAGAAGGCGACGATCTGGAAGCTGATGGACGTCCACGAGCGGACCCGCATCGAGCTGACCGAGTCGATGGCGATGTGGCCCGGTGCCGCCGTCAGCGGCTTGTACTTCTCGCACCCGCAGTCGCAGTACTTCGTGATCGGCCGGTTAGCCCAGGACCAGGTCGCCGACTACGCACGGCGCAAGGGCTGGACCTTGGCCGAAGCCGAGCGCTGGCTCGCCTCCAACCTCGGCTACAACCCGGAGGACTGAGCCCTGGTGCTGCGGGCGGTGCTGTGCGACATGGACGGCACCCTGGTCGATTCCGAGAAGCTGTGGGACGTCGCGATGGACGCGCTCTACGACCGCCTCGGCGGGGTGCTGACCCCGGAAGTCCGAGCGTCCACGGTCGGCGGGTGTGCCGAGGACACCATGCGGATCGTCTACGACGACCTGGGACTGCCGCGCGATCCGGCGGCCATGGCGGCCTCGGCGCGCTGGCTGCACGACTTCACCGGTGAGCTGTTCGACGCGGGCCTGCCCTGGTGCGACGGTGCCCGGGAGTTGCTCGAGGAGCTGGCCGGTGCGGGGATGCCGACGGCCTTGGTGACCAACACCCCGCGGATGCTGGCCGAGCGGGCGCTGGGCAGCATCGGCCGGCACTATTTCGCGGCCGTGGTCTGTGGTGACGAGGTGCCCGCGGGTAAGCCGGCGCCGGATCCCTACCTGCGTGCCGCGGAGCTGCTGGACCTCGATCCGCGCTGGTGTCTGGCTGTGGAGGACTCGCCGACGGGTGCCGCCGCGGCCGAGGCAGCCGGGTGCGCGGTGCTGGTCGTGCCCAATGCGCTGCCGGTGCCGGCCGGGGCGCGGCGCCACCAGGTGGCATCCCTGACCGGGCTCGGGTTGGCGGACCTGCACGAAATCTGCGCCCAGCTGGCCGACTCGCAAGCGGCTGCCGTCGGAAACCGACGTGACCCGTCCTGATGCCGCATGAAACAATCCCTGCTCGTGAAGACCTTCGAGGAGCTGTTCGCCGAGCTCGGTGAGCGTGCTGCGACCCGGCCGGCCGGCAGCGGCACCGTGGCGGCGCTGGACGCCGGTGTACACACGATCGGCAAGAAGATCCTGGAGGAGGCCGGCGAGGTGTGGCTGGCCGCCGAGCACCAGTCCGATGAAGACCTGGCCGAGGAGATCAGCCAGCTGATGTATTGGACCCAGGTGCTGATGATCTCGCGCGGGCTGACGCTGTCCGACGTCTACGGAAAGCTGTGAGCATGTTGCGTGTTGCCGTCCCCAACAAGGGGGCGCTCAGTGAAGCTGCCGCGGCAATGCTGTCGGAGGCCGGCTATCGCAGCCGCACCGACGCCAAGGATCTGACGGTCATCGATCCGGCCAACAAAGTCGAATTCTTTTTCCTGCGGCCCAAGGACATCGCCATCTACGTCGGGTCCGGTGAACTCGACTTCGGGATCACCGGACGGGATCTGGCGGCCGAGTCCGGGGCGCCGGTAGCCGAGCGGCTGGCACTGGGCTTCGGTTCCTCGCGATTCCGTTACGCCGCCCCGGCCGGGCGGGACTGGGTCGCCGCGGACCTGGCCGGCAAGCGCATCGCCACCGCTTATCCGAACCTGGTCCGCAAGGATCTGGCCGGCAAGGGCATTGAGGCCACCGTCATCCGACTCGACGGGGCGGTGGAGATCTCGATCCAGCTGGGGGTGGCCGACGCGATCGCCGACGTGGTGGGCTCCGGGCGCACCCTGCGCCAACACGGTCTGGTGGCTTTCGGTGAGTCGCTGTGCGATTCCGAAGCGGTGTTGATCGAGGGCGCGCAGCCAAACGGCCGCAGTGCCGAGACCACCGCCGCCCGCGACCAGTTGGCCGCCCGGGTGCAGGGCGTGGTGTTCGGCCAGCAATATCTGATGCTGGACTACGACTGCCCGCGCTCGCTGCTCGAGCGTGCGGCAGCCATCACCCCGGGTTTGGAGTCGCCGACCATCGCGCCGCTGGCCGACCCGGCCTGGGCGGCGGTGCGCGCACTGGTGCCGCGACGCGAGGTCAACGCGATCATGGACGAGCTGGCCGCGATCGGCGCGAAGGCCATCCTCGCCTCGGACATCAGATTCTGCCGATTTTGATCAGTCCCGGTAGCTGAGCCTTTGCCGTGTTAGCGTCCGGTGGTCGGCTCGACTGGCCCGGGAGGTAGTGGTGACGCATTTCATCGTGCTGGTGCTCGCGCTGTTCATTGGTGCAGTTGCTGGGCTGCGCGCGTTTACCGCGCCGGCCGTGATGGCCTGGGCAGCAGTCCTGCAGTGGATCAACTTGAACGGGACGTGGGTCGAGTGGCTGACCCATCCGGCAACCGTCACCATCTTGACGTTGCTGGCGATCGGCGAATTCATCACCGACCAATTGCCCAGCACGCCGGCGCGCACGGTGCCCATGCAGTTCGGCGCGCGGATCGTGCTGGGCGGGTTCGCCGGTGCGGTGCTCGGCACGGCCTGGAACTACACCTGGACGGCACTCGGCGCGGGCATCATCGGTGCGGTGATCGGCACCCTGGTCGGTTTCGCCACGCGTCAGCGCCTGGTCGCCGCCAACGGCGGCCACGACCTGCCGATCGCACTGGTGGAGGACACCATCGCGGTGCTGGGTGGTCTGGCGGTCGCCGCGTTGACCGCGGTGGTCTGAGCCGGTCAGCGCCGCTGCACCAGCAGCGCCTGCGCTGACGTCCCGAAGAATCCGTCGTCGTCGAACAGCTCCGCGGTGGTGACGCCCACCCCGTCGGGTCCGATGGAGGCGCGGGCGCGCAACCCGAAATCCGCTCCGGTCGGCAGCCGGTGCAGGTGCACGACGGTGTCGGTGTTCATGAACATGTACTCGTCGACATCCAGCGCGGCGCCGACGCCGTTCGCGGAATCGACCACCATGGCCAGCCGCTGCAGGGCGGTGGTCGGCTCACTGTCCACCAGATGCACCTGCGGACTCAACCAGGCGACTGCGGTGCCGTCAGGCGCGTCCTGCTGGACCTGCCAGCGCACCGAATGGGCGTAGCCGCTGGCTTGGGCGAACCATTCCGGCGGTGGTAGCGATGGCCCGCTGAGCAGCGGCGCGTGCCGGTCGGAGGACACCGCAGTGGTGTCGGAGGTGGCCAGCGCCCAGGCGCTCAGCCGCGCCACCGGCCGGTCGTCGTCACCGGTGAACATCTCGGCTTCCAGCAGGGCGATCCGCCGGCCGGGCCGCTGCACCCGGGCCGAAACCCGCACCGGGGCCACCGGTATCGCCCCCAGGATGTCCAGGCTCAAGCGGGCGATCCGCTGACCCGATCCGTCGATCAGCCGCTCGATCTCGCGGGTGAGCAGTGCCAGCGGAGGTGACCCGTGCTGCAGCTGGCCCCAGTTGCTGCGGGTCAGATCAGTCGACTCATAGACGGTGGCCCCGGAACCATCCGCGCGCCGGTAATAGCTGCCGGTCATGCCGCAGTGTCGGCTGGCCAGCCGGGGTAGGGCGGCGGGGTTCCCCCGAACGCCGGACACAGCGCGCGGTGCGCGCACCAGTCACACAGGCGTGACGGCTGTGGACGGAAATCACCTGTGGCGCCAGCGGTTTGGATGGCCTGCCAGATCGCGATCAGGGTCTTCTCGAAGCGCAGCAACTCAGCGTGGTCGGGGGAGTAGTCCAGCAGCTGCCCGTCGGCCAGATAGATCAGCCGCAACCGGGCGGGCATCACGCCGCGGGACCGCAGCAGAGCCACCGCATAGAACTTCATCTGGAACAGCGCCTTCGATTCGGCGGCCTCGGACAACCGACCGGTCGCCGACGGCGCCCGGCCGGTTTTGTAATCGACCACCCGCAACTCGCCGGTCGCGGAGACGTCGATGCGGTCGACGAAACCGCGCAGCAAGGTGCCGTCGGCCAGCTCGACCTCGACCCGCTGCTCACAGCTCTGCGGGTCGAAACGGCGGGGATCCTCCAGCCGGTAGTAACCGGCCAGCAGCTTGCGTGCCTCGGCCATGAGCCGCTCGGCGTCCAGCCCCGAGCCCACGTCCGGGGAGGTGCTGATCAGGTGCTCCCAGGCCGGGACCACCAGCTCCCGGGCGGTCTCGGGGTCACGCTGGGGTGCGGGCAGCGCGTAGAGCCGCTCCAGTGCGCCGTGGACCACCGAGCCGCGTAGTTGCGCTGCTGACGGTGGTTCCGGGAGCCGGTCAATGGCCCGGAATCGGTACAGCAGCGGACATTGTTTGAAATCGGCCGCCCGCGACGGGGATAACGCAGGCGTGCTCATACTTGCGAACCCTACGGGCATGCACTGACAACCCCGCGCCCACACGCTGCGTAGGGTGGACGGCTGTGTCCGAATCCGGGATTTTTCAGGCGGGCGATCGGGCCCAGTTCACCGACGCCAAAGGGCGCCGCTACACCACGGTGCTGGTGCCCGGCGGTGACTTTCACACCCACCGAGGGGCCATTCCGCACGATGAGGTGATCGGGCTGCCCGACGGCAGCGTGGTCAAGTCCGCCAATGGCGACCCGTTCCTGGTGCTGCGCCCGCTGCTGGTCGACTACGTGATGTCGATGCCGCGCGGTGCCCAGGTGATCTATCCCAAGGACTCTGCGCAGATCATCCACGAGGGCGACATCTTTCCGGGGGCGCGGGTGCTCGAGGCCGGCGCAGGATCGGGAGCCCTGACACTGTCGCTGCTGCGGGCGGTGGGGCCCGAAGGCAAGGTGATCTCCTACGAGCTGCGTGACGACCATGCCGTGCACGCCCGCGCCAACGTGGAGACCTTCCTCGGGAGCCAGCCCGACAACTGGCAGCTGGTGATGGGCGATGTGGCCGACTGCGATCTGCCCGACGGGTCGATCGATCGGGTGGTGCTGGACATGTTGGCGCCCTGGGAGGTGCTCAACACCGTGTCGCGTGTCCTGGTTCCCGGCGGCGTGCTGGTGATTTACGTCGCCACGGTCACTCAGTTGTCCCAGGTGAACGAGACGCTGCGTGAGCAGCAGTGCTGGACCGAGCCGCGGTCCTGGGAGACCATGCAGCGCGGCTGGAACGTCGTCGGCCTGGCGGTGCGGCCCCAGCATGCGATGCGTGGCCACACCGCATTCCTGGTCTGCGCTCGCCGGCTCGCACCGGACACCGTCACCCCCACCCGGCTGGGCCGTAAACGTCCGGTCTGAGTGGGGTCAGTCATCGCTGCGGCTCAACCCGCGGCGCACCGACAGCAGCTCGATCTCTGGCCGCTCCGCCACCAGCCGCTCGGCCGCGTCCAGGATCTGCACCAGATGCCTGCGGTCACCGGATACCGCCGATACCCCAATTCCACTGCGTCGGTGCAGATCCGGTGATCCCGTCTCAGCGGCAGATAGCTCGAACTTGCGACGCAACTCCGCGACGATCGGTCGCACCACCGACCGCTTCTGCTTGAGCGAGTGCACATCACCGAGCAGCAGATCGAATTCGAGCCAGCCGATCCACATGGTCAGGGCGTCGGTGGCGCCGGCTCTGTGCTGCCGGTCCGCGCGTTGCCGAACGCCAACAGGGTCTTGGCGGTGGCCTGCGACAGCTGCCAGTCACCGTGATTCGGCGTGAACTCCATCGGGAAAAAGAACGTGCCGGTCGCTGGATTGGCCGTGTTGACGGTGACGTCGGCAGTCACGTTGCCCGGATTGCGGTCCGACCAGCCGAGACCGGCGGCGTCCAGATTCAGCGGCAGATAGCCGCCGTCTCTGAGTGCGGTGGCGAACTTGTCGATGGTTGCGGCGTCGGCGGGTTTGGTGCCCTCGATGAGTGCCAGCTTGTCAGCGCCGGGCACCTCGGGGTCCGACAGCCGGTAGAGCACGTCGGTCAACGCCTCGGGAGCCGGCAAGGCCGACGACGGCACCTGGACAGGCACCGTCGTCGACGTCACCGGAACCTCGGCCGCCGGCTCCGCCGACTGGTGGAGCGCGCAGCCCGACAGCGCCAGAACGACCGCCGCGAGGGCGGCGGGCCAGGCGATGCGGTGACTACACATGGGGTCTGCGATCAGTTCGACGTCAGCTGCGACAACGACAACAGCGAGGACCGGGAGAGTTTCCAGCCACCCTGGTCGACGAATGTGAGATTCACCGAGTGCGGCTCCAGCTTCGGCCCCGACGCAGTGACGTCGGCGCTGGCCGCTTCGGGGCCGGCCGGTACGACGTTGGCCACGCTGATCGACAGCGGGAGGGCACCCTTCTTGAGCGCCTTCTGCAGCCGGTGGTCGATGGCACCGCTCTCGACCGGGCCCAGGCCGCCCTCGACGAGGTCAGACTTGCCGGCGGCGGGGACACCGGGGTCGGCCAACGTGTTGAGCACGCTGGCCAGCTGCTCGGGGGCCGGTACGGCAGCGGCCGGGTCCAACGGCAGCGGGGCGAAGAACACCGTCGTGGGTGCTTCGGCGGCGGCAGGCACCGGCGTTGCCAGGTAGCTCACAGTTGAAACAGCCGCGCTGATGGCCGCGACGGCCGCCATCCCCGTGGCGAGGGATTTCACGTTCATTCGGATCCTTTCTAGGCCCGGTTGGTCACCCGATTTGAGAGCGAGGCTAGCAGCGGAGCCGGTGTGTCGGATTGCCACAGAGCACGCGAATGCACAATGGCCGGTAGCGTTGAGGTATCCGTCGCTTCAACTTCCAGTTCGGGAAAGGAGCGCACCATGAGCAACATGGAAGATTCGCCGCGTCCTGAGACATTCGGCGCGTCGGGGGGGCCGGGTACGCCCGGTGATGACTTCGCAGAGTTGGAAGAGCTGCGCCGCGAAGCCGCGGTGTTGCGCGCGCAGCTCGACAACACCCCGCAGGACACCACTCGCGTGGGCCGCGACGTGCGCCAGCTCGAAGCGCACATTGACTCGCTGACCGCGCGAAACTCCAAGCTGATGGACACCCTCAAAGAGGCGCGTCAGCAGTTGCTGGCGTTACGTGAGGAGGTCGATCGACTCGGTCAGCCGCCGAGCGGTTACGGCGTGCTGCTGGGCAGTCACGAGGACGACACCGTCGACGTGTTCACCTCGGGCCGCCGGATGCGGCTGAATATCTCGCCCAACATCGACGTAGCAACCCTCAGGAAGGGCCAGACGGTCCGCCTCAACGAGGCGCTGACGGTGGTCGAGGCCGGCAATTTCGAGTCGGTCGGCGAAATATCCACGTTGCGCGAAATTCTGTCCGACGGGCACCGGGCGTTGGTGGTGGGCCACGCCGATGAGGAGCGCATCGTCTGGCTGGCCGAGCCGCTGGTCGCCGCGGATCTTCCCGAGAGCAACCCCGACGCGCTCTCGGATGACCGGCGCCCACGCAAGCTGCGCCCCGGAGACTCGCTGCTGGTCGACACCAAGGCCGGCTACGCCTTCGAACGCATCCCGAAGGCCGAGGTCGAAGACCTGGTGCTCGAGGAGGTGCCCGACGTCAGCTACGGCGACATCGGCGGCCTGACTCGCCAGATCGAGCAGATCCGGGACGCCGTGGAGCTGCCGTTCCTGCACAAGGATCTCTACCGCGAGTACGCGTTGCGTCCGCCCAAAGGCGTGCTGCTCTACGGCCCGCCCGGGTGCGGTAAGACGCTGATCGCCAAGGCGGTGGCCAACTCGCTGGCCAAGAAGATGGCCGAGGTGCGCGGCGATGACGCCCATGAAGCCAAGTCGTATTTCCTCAACATCAAGGGCCCCGAGCTGCTGAACAAGTTCGTGGGCGAGACCGAACGCCACATCCGGCTGATCTTCCAGCGGGCGCGCGAGAAGGCCTCCGAGGGCACCCCGGTGATCGTGTTCTTCGACGAGATGGACTCGATCTTCCGCACCCGTGGCACCGGTGTCTCCTCGGACGTGGAGACCACCGTGGTGCCTCAGCTGCTGAGCGAGATCGACGGCGTCGAGGGGCTGGAGAACGTCATCGTGATCGGCGCCTCCAACCGCGAGGACATGATCGATCCGGCGATCCTGCGGCCTGGCCGCCTGGACGTCAAGATCAAGATCGAGCGCCCGGATGCCGAAGCCGCACAAGACATCTTCTCGAAGTACCTGGTCGAGACGCTGCCGGTGCACGCCGACGACCTCGCCGAGTTCGGCGGGGACCGCGCGGCCTGCGTCAAGGCGATGATCGAGAAGGTCGTCGACCGGATGTACGCCGAGATCGACGACAACCGGTTCCTGGAGGTCACCTACGCCAACGGTGACAAAGAGGTCATGTACTTCAAGGACTTCAACTCCGGGGCGATGATCCAGAACGTGGTCGACCGGGCGAAGAAGAACGCCATCAAGTCGGTTCTGGAGACCGGCCAGCCGGGTCTGCGCATCCAGCACCTGCTGGACTCGATCGTCGATGAGTTCGCCGAGAACGAGGACCTGCCCAACACCACCAACCCCGATGACTGGGCGCGGATCTCGGGCAAGAAGGGCGAGCGGATCGTCTACATCCGCACCCTGGTCACCGGCAAGAGCTCCAGCGCCAGTCGTGCTATTGATACCGAGTCCAACCTGGGCCAGTACCTGTAGTCGAGCTATCCGAACTGTTCGGTGGCGACCCTGGTCGCGCCGATGGCCGCATACGAGCCGGTGAGTCCGACCATGCTCACGGCCGCGCGCAAAGGCAGGTCACGGCGTACGAGATGGCTGACGCCGTTGATGGTGTCGATGGTGTCCACCGGCAGCGCGAGTCGCTTCCAGCGGTGGCGTTCCGCGGTGCCGCTGGTGAGATAGCCCAGGCCCATCGCCAGTGCCCGGGCACCGTAGATCCTGGTCATGTAGGTGAGTTCGGCCGACGGCGTGACCCCGACGAGTTTGGCGAATTGCCTCGGCGCGCCCAGTGAGAGCAGGGCAAGGATCATCCGGCCGATTGCCATCACGCTCAATGCGCTGTTCAGATTCTTCGTCACCGGCGAGCCTCCTACGCTTGTCCGCTTAACTGACTGACCGTCAGTCATATACGGTAAGGTGGAATTTCCGCGGCTGTCAATCGCGATTCGGGAAAGGGGGACGCAGTGGTGCGGCAAGGGTCTGGGCGCCGGCGCACGACGCTGCCGGCGGCGGAACGGGAAAGCCAGCTGCTGGCAGTGGCCCGGGACTTGCTCCTGGCGGACGGGCCTACCGAGCTGACGGTGGACAAGGTCACCGCCGCGGCCCAGGTCGCCAAGGGCACGTTCTACCTGTACTTCGAGTCCAAAGATCACCTACTGGCCCGGTTGTGGGCCGACTACCTCGATACCTTCCTGGATACCGTGCAGGAGCAGCTCGCCGCCGCGCGGCCTTCGGCGCCGGGTTGGTCGGCAGCACTCGATGGGTTGATCGAGCAGATGATCCGCTACGACCTGGCCAACGCCGCGCTACACCGGGCGGTGTTCTCCCAAGCGTCCGGCGAAGGGCTGCGCCGATTGCGCCAATCCGACGTCAGAGTCCTCACGCTGCTCGCCGACGCCGTTGGGGCGGCGGCGGCCGCTGGAGTGGCCACGGTGACCGATCCGCCCACCACCGCCGCGCTGTTGTACTACGCCGTCGACGGCTTGTTGAACGCCGCCTACCTGGCGGACGCCGAGCCCGACGAAGCCGCCGTCATCGCCGCGGCCAAGGAGATGGTTCACCGCACCCTGCGTACTGCCCAAGAAGGGGATCACTGACCGATCTGCAGCGAGTAGCTGTTGGTCAGGTCGTCCTGCAACACGCGGGCAACCTCGGCGGTGGTGTCCACCGTTAACGGGGTGTCCAACACGCGCGCTTGGTAGGTCCAACCGGGTGGCAGCTTGAGCCGGTCGGCGAGTCCGGCGAGATCGGCTCGGGAGAGGGTCGCATCGACGACCTGGCTCCAGGTCTGCATGACCCAACGTCGCCCGTCGGGGTCGATCAGCTCGTAGACCTGCTCGCCGGCATCGAAGATGAAGACCGCGTGGCGGCTCACCTCATTGACGGTGTAGGGCCCGGGGTTCATCGACGACAGCGCGACTTGGGCCTGCTTGATCATCTCGATACCGCCGAAGGTCTGGGTCTCCCGCGGGCCCTGCGGCGCCTTTTCGATGGTGTTCATCAGCCAGTAGCGCGGCCCGTTGAGCAGAGCGGCAGCTGCACTGTTTTCGGCCGCGATGGCCTGTGCGTCGAGCGCCGACCACAGCTGTTCGGGGCAGTCGTTGAGGCCGAAGGTGTTGTAGACGCTTGCCTGCGGACCCGATTCGCCGATTTCGACGAGCAGCACTTCACCGTAGCGCTTCCCGGATACGTCGGTGGTCTGTCGACGGGGCAGCTGAGCGGGCATGGGGTGAAGTTAGCTCAGGCGGCCGGGTCTGTGCGACCGCTGGGTGGGCGACGCGCAGGCGTCCGAGACGGTCACAGCGCGCCGAGTAGCTGATTGAGTCCCTCAGTCATCGATGGGTGGGTGTAGATCGAGTCGCGCAGCGCGGTCGCGGTGATACCGTGCCGCATCGCCAGGGAGACGGTGTTGATCACCTCTTGCGAATCGTGACACAGCAGGGCCGCGCCGAGGATCTGGTCGGAGTCGGCGTCCACCACCGCTTTCATCATTCCGGCGGTCTGCGACACGATCCGGGCCCGCGGCATGGTCGCCATGTCCTGCACTCGCAGGGACGCCACCTTGATCCGGTGCCCGGCCGCCGTAGCCGCAGCGGCCGTCAAGCCGACGCGGGCCAGCGGGGGAGTCAGGAACAGCGTGTAGGGCACGGCCGATCGTGTTGCGGTGGTCCGAGATCCATCACCGGTGAGCGCCGAGAGCACCACGCGGTAGTCATCGAGTGAGATGTAGGTGTACTGCGGTCCGCCGTTGACGTCACCGACGGCGAAGATGTGATGTTGGCTGGTGCGCAGGTGCTCGTCGACCACCACCGCGCCGGTCGCGGTGGTGGCCACTCCGGCGGCCGCAAGGTCGAGTCTGTCGGTGACCGGCTCGCGGCCCAGCGCGACCAGCACGGCGTCGGCCTCGATGCGCTGCCCTCCGGTGTCGTCGCGGTATTCGATGCAGCCGTCGTGCACCCGGGTGACCTCAGCCGAGGTGACCACGGACACGCCGCGCGAACTCAGGATCTCGCGCGCACACGCGGCAACGTCGGGATCCTCACGCGACAGCAGCTGCGGTCCGCGCTCGATCACCGTCACCGCGGAGCCGTACGACGCGTACATGCCGGCGAACTCCAGCCCGACGTAGCCGCCGCCCAGCACCGCCAGCCGGGGCGGCAGCTGTTCGCGCTCCAACAGATCGGTGCTGGTGCACACCTTCGAAGAAGCGTGCAGCCCCGGAATGTCCGGTGTCACCGGTCGCGAGCCGGTACCGATGACGATCCAGCGCGCCGTCACGGTGGTATTCGTGCCATCGGTGGCCTGCACGGTCAGCCGGTGTGCGTCGAGGAACCGGGCGTGGCCGGTGAGAACGACGGCGCTCTCCAACTTGTCCAGCATGGCGTAGTTGATCCCGCGCAGTTCGCCGGTGATGCCGGCGGTGGCCGCCACCGCTTCGGTGTATTCACCGGGGTGGGCCGAGTCGCCTGTCAGGTGTTCACCGCGGTACACCATCGATTTGGTTGGTACACAGCCGATGTTGATGCAGGTGCCGCCGTACATGGCTGCGGACTGCTCGATCATCGCGACCTGCCAACCCGCCTTGGCCAGAGCGGCGGCCAGCGTCTTGCCGCCTTTGCCGAAGCCGATCACGGCCAGGTCGACGTCCAGCTGATCGGTCATGAATTCGTCTTCTCCGGTTCTGCGCGATGGACAACGACCTTGCCGACCATGCGGCCGGCCTCCACCAGGCGGTGCGCCTGTCGCAGGCCGGCGGCGTCGAAGTGATCGATCGCAGTCGTCATGGTGCTGCGGAGGGCTCCGCTGTCCACCATCGTCGCGGCTTCGGTGAGCAACCGCTGCTGAGCGATCATGTCATAACCGAACATCGGGCGGGTGAACATGAATTCCCAGTGCCAGGCAATGCTTTTAGCCTTCAGCGGCACAGGGTCGAGGTGCTCCGGGTCGTCGATGGCGGTGATGTGGCCGAACGGGCGCACGATGTCGGCGTAGGTCGTGATGTTGCCCTCCGAATGAGGGGAGAAGAGGTAGTCGACGCCGTCGGGGGCCACCTGCAGCACCTGGTCGCGCAGATCGTGGTGGTCGATCACGACGTCGGCGCCCATCTGCAGGCACCATTGCTTCGACTCCTCCCTGCTGGCGGTGGCGATGACACGAACTCCGGTGCGTTGCTTGGCAAGTTGGATCAACACCGAGCCCACCCCGCCTGCCGCACCGATGACCAGCAGGTCGCCGGCAGAGTCGGCGGCCAACCGGAATCGCTCGAACAGTGTCTCCCAGGCGGTGATGGTGGTCAGCGGCAGCGCGGCGGCCTCGGCGAAGGACAGCGCCGCGGGCTTGTGGGCAACGATCCGTTCGTCGACGGCGTGGTAGTCGGCATTGCTTCCCGGGCGGGTGATGTCGCCGGCGTACCAGACTTCGTCGCCGACGGCGAATATGCTGACATCCGCACCGACGGCTGCTACGACGCCGGCGGCGTCGTAGCCCAGCACGGCCGGAATGCCGGACGCCCCGAGGCCGTGCCGGCGCTTGAGGTCGACTGGGTTGACGGACACGGCGTGCACCCGCACCAACAGGTCGTTCGGCCGCAGTTGGGGTACCGCGATCTCGGTGTCCACCAAGGCGTTCGGATCGTCGAGAGGCAGTCCGCCGAACGATGCGACGGCCGTCATCTTCGCCATGTGTCGTCCAATCTGCAGGGTTGATCAATTTCGTGGAGCGGCATGCGAGTCACTGGGAGAAGTCGGCATAGTTGTTCGACACGCGACGGCGCAGTTTGTCGTCGAGTTCGGTGACCAGCGTATTGCCGAGGTGCAGTTTGGCCAGATCCGCGAGGGCTGCGACGCCGATGAGCTCCTCGGCGTCCCGGCGCACCAGGACGGTGGCGTTGTCGGTGGCCCCCAGCGTCATCAGCGGGTCCTGGAGGCGGCGGATCCGATAGCGCAGGTGCAACGCTTGCGGATACCAGAACGGGATTACCACCCAGCGGTTCTCGCGGTGGGCGTCCACGAATCGGCCGATGCAGGTCTCTTCGGTACCGTTTTCGAAATGGTAACCGGCGCTGTCTAATCCGTATTCGACGACTGCTCGCGGAGACATCTCGCTGATTCCCGCCCCGGGTGCCATGCCCAGGATCAACCGCTCCATCTTCTCCAGTGCCGGTGCCCGGCCCAGATCGGCGATCGACGCCACCTCCGCGGGCACGTAGTCCGGCACGCCCCAGAACGGGTGCGGCTCATAGAGCACCGTCAGCGCCCGGACATCGGAAGCCAGCGGCTGCGCGTACCGGCCATGGCTGAAGGGCAGCCAGGCAGCGACCAAGATGTCGATCTCGCCGCGGCCGAGCGCAGCGAACATCTGCTCGTGGGCAGCGCTGCGCCGGTCGATGTTGTGACCGTGTGATCGCAACACCAGTTCGACCTGCTCCGCGGCGGCGTCGTGAAACGACAGGGCGATGTGGCCAACCCGCACCCGCCTGGTCATCGCATCGCGGCCACGACATCGTCCGTGGTGAGCACGGCATGGGCGAGATAGCGATAATTGACCATTGCCGCCGCGTAACCGTCGCCCCACTCGGGGTGGCGTGGGCCGGCCGTAGCATCGGCGACCACCGCGACTTCGAAGCCCTGTTCGAGCAGGTCACGTAGATGCGACTCCACGCACATGTTGGCCAGCATTCCGCCGAGGATCACCCTGGAGATACCCCGCTTGCGCAACTGCACGGTCACGTCGTTGGTCTGCGGCCCGAACACCTTGTGCGGGCTGCACACCACGGTTCGCTCGTTCTCGATGTACACCCGGAGATCCGGCAGCCAATCCGCGCCGGAACCGGCGAATCCGTCCAGGCTCAAGGCGCCGGCCCGGGCGAAGGTGCCCGAACTGAACTCCGCGGATTCCAGCGGACCGTTGAACCTCCATCCGCGGTCGGTGGGATAGAAGTAATGCGGCGAGATGACGACGGTGAAGTCGTGCTCGTAGGCGGCCCGGAAGATCTCCGCCATGTGCTGCACGGTGCCGTTCTCGGTGACGCTCTCGCCGAGCACCGCCCAGTTCCGTCCGTGCGGACTCAAGACGTCGATCTGCGGGTCGATGAACACCACTGCTGTGTTGTGTTTGTTGATTTCCAACGGGTCTCCCTGGTCGGTACTGGTGGGACGATCGTAGAAGCGCGAGGCAGGTTTCCCGCAAGGTCGCTTACTCTCCTTGCGGGAAGCATTGCTGGTCGCACGCCGTTCCACCCGGCGGTACATGAGTAAGGAGCAGCTGTTGGCCACACCGTGCCCGACGGGGCGCCATGACGAGCACAACGTCTATTCGCAGAGTTGCCCGTGCCGGGCGCTGCTGGATCTGATCTCCAACAAGTGGTCGGCTCTGATCATCGGAATGCTCGATGAGCGCGGCGTCGTCCGATTCTCGGAGCTACAGACCGGACTACCCGGGGTGGGGGCGAAGATGCTGACCCAGACACTGCGTCGGCTCGAGGCCGCTTCCCTGGTGGACCGCACTGTCTACGCGGAAGTGCCGCCCCGGGTCGAATACACGTTGTCGGAGCTGGGCCGCAGCGCGGCGCTGCCGCTGGGCCAGATCCGGGCCTGGGCCGAGGAGCACATCGACCAAGTGGAGTTCCTGAACCAGAAGTGGTCCGAGCAGAGCTGACGTCCTCACCTAGGCTCTAGCCATGCAACGGATCATCGGAACCGAAGTCGAATACGGCATCGCTTCGCCGTCAGATCCCACCGCGAACCCGATCCTCACCTCCACCCAGGCGGTGCTGGCCTACGCTGCCGCCGCGGGCATCCCGCGCGCCAAGCGCACCCGCTGGGACTATGAGGTGGAATCGCCGTTGCGGGACGCCCGCGGCTTCGACCTGAGCCGCTCAAGCGGACCGCCGCCGATCATCGACGCCGACGAGGTCGGCGCGGCCAACATGATCCTCACCAACGGGGCACGGCTCTACGTCGATCACGCCCACCCCGAATACTCCGCGCCCGAGGTCACCGACCCGCTGGACGCGGTCATCTGGGACAAGGCCGGTGAGCGCGTGATGGAGGCCGCGGCGCGCTATGTGGCCAGCGTTCCCGGCGCGGCCAAGCTGCAGCTGTACAAGAACAACATCGACAACAAGGGCGCCTCCTACGGCACCCACGAGAACTACCTGATGAGCCGGCAGACGCCGTTCTCGGCGATCATCGCCGGTCTGACCCCGTTTCTGGTGTCGCGGCAGGTGGTCACCGGCTCTGGGCGGGTCGGGTTGGGCGCCGCGGGCGATGAACCGGGCTTCCAGCTCTCGCAGCGCGCCGACTACATCGAGGTCGAAGTCGGCCTGGAAACCACGCTCAAGCGCGGCATCATCAACACCCGCGATGAGCCGCACGCCGACGCCGACAAGTACCGCCGGCTGCACGTCATCATCGGCGACGCCAACCTTGCCGAGACGTCGACGTATCTGAAGGTGGGGACCACCGCGCTGGTCCTCGACCTGATCGAGGAGGGCGCCGAGCACGGGATCGACCTGAGCGACCTGGTGTTGGCCCGGCCGGTGCGCGCGGTGCACGTCATCAGCCGGGACCCGACCCTGCGGGCCACCGTCGCCCTGGCCGACGGTCGTGAGATGACCGGCCTTGCGCTGCAACGGATCTACCTTGAGCGGGTGGCCAAGCTGGTCGAGGCCCGTGATCCGGATCCGCGCGCCACCGACATCATCGAGACCTGGGCCAGGGTGCTCGACCAGCTCGAGCGTGACCCGATGGAGTGCGCCGACCTGCTGGACTGGCCGGCCAAGCTGCGGCTGCTGGAGGGCTTCCGGCAGCGCGAGAACCTGAGCTGGTCGGCGCCCCGGCTGCACCTGATCGACCTGCAGTACTCCGATGTGCGGCTGGACAAGGGCCTGTACAACCGGCTGGTCGCCCGTGGCTCGATGCGCCGGCTGATCACCGAACAGCAGGTGCTGGCCGCCGTGCACAACCCGCCGACCGACACCCGGGCCTACTTCCGCGGTGAGTGCCTGCGCCGGTTCGGGGCCGACATTGCCGCCGCGAGCTGGGACTCGGTCATCTTCGACCTGGGTGGGGACTCGCTGGTGCGAATCCCCACCCTGGAGCCGCTGCGCGGCAGTAAGGCGCACGTCGGAGCTTTGCTGGACTCGGTGGACAGTGCCGCCGAACTGGTGCAACAACTCACCACCTAGACCCCGAGCAACATCGGCGCCGACCGGTAGGGTGGAGAAACCGGCCGCGGTCATGCGCGGCCGATGAGATTCAGGAGGCAGCAATGGCTCAGGAGCAGACCAAGCGCGGCGGGGGCGGCGGAGACGACGACGATCTCACCGGCAGCACTGCGGCGGGCCAGGAACGCCGAGAGAAGCTCACCGAGGACACCGATGATCTGCTCGACGAGATCGACGACGTGCTGGAAGAGAACGCCGAGGACTTCGTGCGCGCGTACGTCCAAAAGGGCGGCCAGTGACCTGGTTGTCGCGTGATCGTCTGCCCCTCAACTCAGCAATCCCAGGAATCGCGCTCACCGGTGTAGGTCTGTCGTCGTTTTCGGAGTTCCTGCGGTTGCAGGCACCGGAACTGTTGCCGACCGGTGCGGGTGCCGCGTACACCGGTGGGGTGGGTGACCAACTGCCGCACGGCACCACCATCGTCGCGTTGAAGTACCCGGGCGGGGTCCTCATCGCCGGTGACCGCCGTTCGACGCAGGGCAATATGATCGCGGGCCGCGACGTGCAGAAGGTGTACGTCACCGACGAGTACACCGCGACCGGCATCGCCGGCACCGCGGCGATCGCTGTCGAGTTCGCCCGGCTCTACGCCGTGGAGCTGGAGCATTACGAGAAGCTCGAAGGTGTCCCGTTGACGTTTGCCGGCAAGGTCAACCGGTTGTCGACCATGGTGCGCGGCAACCTGGGTGCCGCGATGCAGGGGCTGGTGGCGTTGCCGCTGTTGGCCGGTTACGACATCGATGCCGACGACCCGCAGACCGCGGGGCGCATTGTGTCGTTCGACGCAGCCGGGGGCTGGAACATCGAGAGCGAGGGCTACCAGGCGGTGGGCTCGGGTTCGCTGTTCGCCAAGTCATCGATCAAGAAGCTCTACAGCCGGATCAGCGACGCAGACTCCGCACTGCGGGTCGCCATCGAGGCGCTCTATGACGCCGCCGACGACGACTCCGCGACCGGCGGTCCGGATCTGGTGCGGGGCATCTACCCGACTGCGGTCACCATCGACGCCGACGGCGCCGTCGACATCGCCGAAGAGCGGATCGCCGAGCTGGCGCGTCTGGTAGTCGAGAGTCGGACTCGTGGCGGGGACTCGGGGTCGGAGACCAAGCGGGGTAAGAAATGAGCTTCCCGTACTTCATCTCGCCCGAGCAGGCGATGCGCGAGCGCAGCGAGCTCGCCCGCAAAGGCATCGCCCGCGGTCGCAGCGTGGTGGCGTTGGCCTACGCCGACGGTGTGCTGTTCGTCGCGGAAAACCCTTCGCGCTCGCTGCAGAAGATCAGCGAACTCTACGACCGAGTGGGTTTCGCGGCGGCGGGCCGGATCAACGAGTTCGAGAACCTGCGCCGCGGCGGTATTCAGTTCGCCGACACCCGTGGCTACGCCTATGACCGGCGTGACGTCACCGCACGCCAGCTGGCCAACGTCTATGCCCAGACGCTGGGCACCATCTTCACCGAGCAGGCCAAGCCCTACGAGGTGGAATTGTGTGTTGCCGGGGTCGCCTACCAGGGGCAGACGAAAGCACCTGAGCTCTACCGGGTTACCTACGACGGCTCGATCACCGATGAGCCGCACTTCGTGGTGATGGGCGGCACCACCGAGCCGGTCACCAACGCGCTCAAGGAGTCGTACGCCGAGAACGCGGAGCTGGCTGACGCGCTGCACATCGCGGTTAATGCGCTCAAGCAGACCGACACCGGCAACGGTGCTGAACCGCGCGAGCTGGGGCCGGGCACCTTGGAGGTGGCCATTCTGGATGCCAACCGGCCCAAGCGTGCGTTTCGGCGGATCACCCGTGCCGCGTTGGAATCACTGCTGCCGCAAGCAGGTTCGTCGGGGGAGGCGTCAGCCGAGGCATCTGGCTAGGCCCCGCGATGCCCAAGAAATACGGGGTCAAAG
>Ga0182738_1002815_pt1 | contig 20380 bp, 16 predicted proteins | sample eDN5th30CBELigMG_FD_128876 | JGI IMG/M metagenome (GOLD analysis project Ga0182738, IMG submission 128876) | Enriched Miracle-Growth compost microbial communities from Emeryville, California, USA - eDNA 5th pass 30_C BE-Lig MG (version 2)... ... | reverse complement strand
TCCGTCAGCGCCGGATCGAAGCGCCGGAAGACATTCATCGAATCCTGCCTGAACAGCGCACGCGTCGATTCCGCGAGCTGTTCGTCCGACAGCTCACCGGGCTTGTAGGGCAGGTCGCTGTCGATACTGAGCACCGCCCCTTCCGGGGTCGTGACGGTCTGCTGCGCAACCGATGGTGCCGCCATTCCAGCCGCTCCTGCAACCAGCAGGGCCATGGCACAAACCTTCTTCATTGGCGGTTCTCCGTGGGCAGCGCGAAGACGACGAGCGCCTCGTTGTTCAGCGGCTTGCCGTCAGGCCCGCGCCCTCCGCCACCGAACGAGGCAGCGGTGACCGCGACATACTGGCGGCCGTCCTTTCCGCGATAGGTGATCGGAACGGCAGCGGCGTTCTGCTCCAGTTCGACGCTCCAAAGTTCCTCGCCGTTGCTGGCATTGAACGCGCGGAACCGACGATCATCGGTGGCCCCGACAAACACCAACCCGCCTGCAGTGACGATCGGCCCCCCGAAACCGTTGTTGCGCCCCGTGTTCTGTTTTCCCTCGGGCAAGTCGTCGGTCACACCCAGCGGCACCGCCCAGGCAATTTCCCCGCTGTTCCCGTCCACGGCGACCAGCCTGCCCCACGGCGGACGAATGCAGGGCAGCGTCACCTGCTTGCCGGTTTCGTCGGTGTAGGATGCGCTGAACGATGCGTAGGCACCGGGCCCGGTGAGATTTGCCCGGTCGTAGGTCTGGTTCGAGCCGGCCGTCCCCCGTCCGTAGTCGAGGCCTTCCTTGCGCTTCTCGGTCCAACCGATGGCGCCGCCTTCGCTGACGTTGAGGTAGATCATGCCGCTCCGCGGATCGGCCGCGCTGCCTCCCCACACGGAACCGCCGTTGTGCGGCAGGTTGATCGATGCGCGCGGCTTCTCTCCCTCCTTCGCCAGCAGGAAGGGGGTAAATGGGCCGGCATTGTAGAAATCGCCGCCGTAGTCCGCGAGCAGCTTCATGCAGGCATCGACATGCGCCTGGTTGGTGTCCTCGGCAGTGACGATGTCAGTCTTGTCCCACGTCTTCCGGCTAAGCGCCTCCGGCTTCACCGGAATCGGCTGCGTGGGCGAGTACCATTCGCCGGGAACGTCACCGGCAGCGACCGGCACCTCGTCCACGCCGAACACCGGCTGCCCGGTGTCGCGGTTGAGGATGTACATGTACGACGTCTTGCCTGTCTCGGCGAGCGCGCGGACCTTCTTCCCGTCCTTTTCGATGTCGATGAGCACCGGCGGGGCGGGCAGGTCCGAATCCCACAGGTCATGATGGATGGTCTGGAAGTGCCACTTGTACTTCCCCGTCAGCGCGTCGACCGCGACCACCGAATTTCCGAACAGGTTGGCGCCGGGGCGGGTCGTGCCGTCATAGTTGGGGGACGGCCCGCCCACCGGCATGAACAGCGTGTCCGTGTCCGGATCGACCGTCATGTACCAGACCCACACATTGTTGCCGGGGCGGTTCTTCCACCCGTCATCAAGCCATGTCTCGTGCCCGATCTCGCCGGGGCGGGGGACGGTATGAAACTTCCACAGGTGCTTGCCGGTCACTGCGTCGAACGCGTTCGTGTCGCCCGGCTCACCTTCGATCGTCTCCTGCGTCAGGGCGCCGACAATGAGCACGTTCTTGTAGACCGTCGGCGGGTAGCCGTATGGCACTTCGAGGGTAATCTTGCCTTCTTCACCGAACGAGGTGTCGACTGCGCCGCTTTGGGGATCGAGCGCCCAGATAGTCGTCCCGCTGGAATAGAAGATGCGTGGACCGTGCGCGCCAGTGCCCGGCCAGTAACTGACCGCGCGCCGCACGGCCCCGTCCGTCACCTGGTGGCGCCAGATCTCCTTCCCGGTAGCGGCATCGAGCGCGAGCACGGCGTTGCCAGCGGGATAGTACATTACCCCATCCAGCACGATCGGCGTCGAGGAGCTGGCCAGTGCGCCCATGCCCTTCGGCGCCGCGGGGATGGTCCACGCGACTTCGAGCTGGCTCACGTTCGAGGTGTTGATCTGGTCGAGCGGGGAGAAGCGGGTGGCGGGCAGGTCACGGGCATAGCGTGGCCAGTCCTCCGGCGAAGGCGCGTGCCCATCCTCGGCCAGCACTGGTCCGTATGCCGAATAGGCAGTGAGGACCGTCGCAGCGAATGCCGCAGCCCATTTCACACGCATCCAGGCCCGCTCCCATGTATTATTGTTGACTTGGTCTAACCGGGGGCGCCGACCTGTTCAACCGCGCCGCCGACCCGGAGCTTATTTGCCGATTTCGTCGTTCGGCCCGCACCGGTATGGTGGTAGGTGGAGGAAGAATGGAGCCTGAACAGGGGAATCCAACGGTTTCACCGGCCTACCGACCCCGCCGGCGACTGCGCTGGGGCGCGCTCACCTTGGTCATAATCGGGCATTTGCTGGTGGGTGCCGGCCTGATCCGTGCCTTTGCGCCGCAATTTCCGGCTCAGGTCATCGAGGTGGCGGGCTCCCTCGTGACCGTGACGGTCACAACGCCGTCGGAGCCTGACCCGACGCCAAGCGCCGAGCCCAATCCCGGAGCAGCGGGCGAGGAAGGCCCCAGGGCGACACCACGCGAGGCGCAGGCACCCACGACCAAGATCCCGATCCGCCCCTCCCCTGTCCCCCGTGCCAGTTCGACCGGGGCGGCCAACCTATCAGGCGGAAGCGAGCAGGGCTCCGGCACCGGAGCGGGCGGGACCGGAACGGGGACCGGCAGTGGCACAGGCGGCAGCGGGCAGGGCAGCGGTGCCGCGACAAAGCCGGTGCTGATTTCCGGCAAGATCGATGATGCCCGCGCCTATCCGATACCGGAAGGCGGGCGAGAGGCGCGCATCGGAAAGACCGTCATCATTGCGCTCACTGTGGGTACGGATGGCCACGCGAGCGCGTGCCGGACCTACCGCTCCAGCGGCTTGCCGGAGACGGACGCGATCACGTGCAAACTCGCGATGGAAAGGCTCCGCTTCCGCCCGGCGACCAACTCCGCGGGTGAACCGGTGGTAGGGACATTCTACTGGCAACAGCGGTTCTTCTTCTAAGCCTACTTGCATTGCCGCGCGGCAATCGAGAAACAGCGGACATGATTGCTCAGACTATTCAGCTGGCGCTTGCCCCGGTGTTCGTGCTGGTGGCGATCGGCAACATCATGAACATCCTGTCCAACCGGCTTGCCCGTGTGGTCGACCGGTCACGCCACCTCCAGGTGCGCCATGGCCAGACCGAAGGCATCGAGCATGACATGCTGGTGCGCGAGATTCGCCTTCTGGACGGGCGCATTCACATGATCGGCCGCGCGATCCTGTTCCTGGTGTGCAGCGCCCTGACCATCGGTGTCACGGTGGCGTTGCTGTTTCTCGAGGAAATACTGCAGGTCGACATCCAGCTGGTCGCCGCCGGGTTCTTCTTCATTGCCATCGCCCTGCTGATGAGCGCGCTGTTGCTGTTCCTGCGCGAGATTCGCCTCGCCACGTCGAACTTGCGCATTCCCGAGAGTTACCTCGAGCTCGAACGCAAGATCTAGGTTTCTTCCAGCCCGATCTCGATCTTCACTTCGACGCCCTCGGCGCCGATCCGCCGTTCGATCGCGCCGTCGAGCTGGCGGGACGCGCCTTCCATCAGCATCGAGCCAAAGCCTTCGCCCCGCGCCTGGTCGATCGGTTTGCCGCAGTGCTCGGTCCAGTCGATCTGCACGCGACCGTCGGTCACGCGCCATTCGACCACGATGCGCCCTTGGTGCGCCCACGCGCCGTACTTGACCGCATTCGTGGTCAACTCGTGCAGCACCAGTCCAAGCGGGGTGACCTGGCGCGCACTCAGCTTGACTGCCGGCCCGTCGACCACGCACTCGGCGTCCTCGCCGCGATAGGGCGAGAGCGTCGTTTCAACCAAGGCGCGCAAGTCTGCGACGGGGTGCGCCAGCGTGCCTTGGGTCACTTCGTGCGCGTTGAGCAGCGCCCGAATACGGCTGTCGATCCGCTCCAGCACCGGCTTCGCCTCCGGCGTATCGCGACCGCTCATACGGACGATCGCGAGGATCATCGAGAACAGGTTCTTGACCCGGTGGTTGAGTTCGCGGGCAAGCAGGTCCGCCCGGTCATGCGCCTTGGCGAGTGCATCTGCCTGCGCCGCCTGCGCCTCGGCCCGCGCGGCGCGGACGATCTGGTGGAAGCCGAGATAGAGGGCTGCGAGCAATAGCAGGAGCAGGCCCGCGAGCAGCGGGATGACGCGTCGTTCTGCCGCATCGGAAGCGAGCAGTTCCTGTTCGAGAAGATCGTTCTCGAGCTGCTCCCAATCGCGCACAGTTCGACGAAGGCGGTCCATCACCTCCTGCCCCTCATCGCTCAGGATGCGCTGCTGCGCCGCGATCAGTTCGCCACGCTCGATCTGCGCCACGACCTGATCCATCTCTGCAAACTTGGCTTCGACCAGCTGATCGGTCTCTGCCCGAAGTTGCTGCACGCTTTCTGGGCTGTTCCTGGAAAGGGTCGCCAGCCGGTCCAATGCTGGCCGGTAGATCTCGCGGGCGGCGATATAGGGCCCGAGGTAACGCCGATCGAGCGTGATGAAAAAGCCGCGCTGGCCGGTCTCGGCATTGACCGCCGCACGGTTGACGTCGCGCAACTGCTCAAGGATTTCGCGTGTGACCTGCGCTTGTGCGCGGGCGCGTCTCTCGGCCTCGATAGTGCTATAGATCAGCGCCACCGAGCCGAGCAGCGCCGCGGCCACGACGCCAAACACCAGCAGGCTGAGCCAGCGGCTGCTCCCCTGAAGGAGTTGCTTCAGGACATTCCTCAATGCGCCGCGTCCCAGCTGGCGCCGGTGCCGATTTCGATCCCCAACGGCACATCGAGAGTAACCGCCGGGAGTGCGGCTTCCGCCATGACCTCTGCGATAATCGGCGAGGCGGCAGCTGCATCGCCTTCAGGCAGTTCGAACACGAGTTCGTCGTGCACTTGCAGCAGCATTTTCACGTGCCCGAGCCCGGCATCCGCAAGCGCCGGCATCATCCGCACCATGGCGCGCTTGATGATATCCGCACTGGTGCCCTGGATCGGAGCGTTGATTGCCGCGCGCTCACTGCCCTGCCGCTCGTGCGGTACCTTGGCATTGATCCGCGGAAACCACGTTTTCCGCCCGAACAGCGTCTCCGAATAGCCGCGCTCGCGCACGCTCTCGAGCGTGTGGACGATGTACCGCTGGATGCCGGGGAAGCGCTGGAAGTAGCGGTCGATCATGGCTTGCGCCTCGTCCGCCTCAACGCCCAGCCGAGTACCGAGACCCCAACGGGAAATGCCGTAGAGAATGGCGAAGTTGATCGTCTTGGCGCGGGCGCGAGTATCCCGGTCCACGACGCCATACATCTCGGTCGCGGTGCGGGCGTGGATGTCCTCGCCCGCGGCGAACGCGGCCTTGAGTTCCGGCACGTCCGCCATGTGGGCCGCAAGCCGCAACTCGATCTGGGAGTAGTCGGCAGCGAGCAGGACGTTGCCCGGCTCCGGCACGAACGCCTCACGGATGCGGCGCCCGATCTCGGTGCGGATCGGGATGTTCTGGAGGTTCGGATCGGTGGAGGACAGGCGCCCCGTCTGCGCCCCAACCAGCGAGTACGATGTATGCACCCGCCCGGTCTCCGGGTTGATCGCCTGCTGCAGCGAGTCCGTGTAGGTCGACTTCAGCTTCGCCAACTGGCGCCAATCCAGCACCATGCGGGCGACTTCGGCACCTTGCGCGGCGAGCCCTTCGAGGATCGACTGGTCGGTGGAATACTGGCCGCTCTTGCCCTTCTTGCCGCCCTTGTAGCCCATCTTGTCGAACAGGATCCGGCCGAGCTGCTGCGGGCTGCCGATGGTGAATTCCTCGCCACAGCAGTCCCATATCTCCCGCTCGATGCGGGCGATCTCTCCGGCGAACTCCTCGGACAAGCGGGCGAGTTGCGCCCGATCCACCTTGATGCCGTGACGCTCCATCTGCGCCACGACCGGGATCAGCGGTCGATCGACGCGCTCGTAGATGCGCGTGCCGCCTTCTTCGGAAAGGCGCGGCTTGAGGTGCTTCCACAGACGCCAGGTGACATCCGCGTCCTCCGCCGCGTATTCGGTCGCGCGGTCGACCGGCACTTCGCCAAAGGGAATCGCCTTCTTGCCGGTGCCGCAGACTTCCTTGAATGTCAGGGTGGTGTGGCCGATGTGGCGCTGGGCCAGCTCATCCATCCCGTGCCCGCCGCCGATGCCTTCCGGAGAACGGCCCGCATCGAGCGCGAAGCTGACGATCATCGTGTCGTCGACCGGGTGGAGCGTGATCCCCGCACAGCGCTGCAGGATGTTGATGTCGTATTTGACGTTCTGCCCGACCTTGAGCACCGCCTCGCTCTCCAAGAGCGGCTTGAGCGCGGCCAGTGCATCCTCGCGGTCCACCTGCTGCGGCCGCTCGGCGAACATGTCGCTGCCACCGTGAGTGAACGGAATGTAGCAGGCATCGTTCGGGCCGAGTGCGAGGCTGATCCCGGCCAGCTGCGCGCTCATGGCATCGAGCGCGCTTGTCTCGGTATCGATGGCGACGACGCGGGCTTCGAAAGCGCGGTCGATCCAGTGGATCAGTCGCTCCATCGTCTGCACGCACTCATAGGCCGATCGATCGACCGGCGGCATCTCCGGCAAGGGCTGACGGTTGCCTTCCGGCGAGACCGGCGCACCCTTCACGGTGACTTTCGGCGGATTGAGATCGGTGGGTCGCGACGGGCTCCCGGCGCCGCTTTCGAGCCGCTTGAGCAGGCTGGTGAAGCCGTGCTTCGAAAGGAAAGCAGCGAGCGGTTCCTGCGGGATGCCGTCGAGCTTGAAGTCATCGAGCGGGATCGGCAGCGCGGCGTCTTCCTTGAGCTGTACCAGCTCACGGCTGAGCAGTGCCATCTCGCGTCCTTCGATCAGCCGCTCGCGCAGCTTGGACGGCTTCATCCCTTCCGCCGCGTCGAGCGCGGCGATCAGGCTGCCATGGTCCTGGATCAGCTTGCTCGCCGTCTTGGGGCCGATGCCGTAAATGCCGGGGATGTTGTCGACGCTGTCGCCCATCAGTGCGAGCACGTCGCCAACCAGTTCCGGCGGCACGCCGAACTTCTCGATCACCTCGGGAATGTCGATCCGCTGGTTCTTCATCGTGTCCAGCATGTCGACACAGCCGCCTTCGTGCCCGTCGTGCGGTTCGCCGCACTTGCCCACGAGCTGCATCAGGTCCTTGTCCGAGGACACGATGGTCACATCCCACCCGCGGCGCGTGGCTTCGCGGGCATAGGACGCGATCAGGTCGTCGGCTTCGAGATCGTCTTCCTCGATGCACGGCAGGCTGAACGCCCTCGTCGCGTCACGCACCAGCGGGAATTGAGGCACCAGGTCTTCCGGCGGAGGCGGGCGGTTGGCCTTGTATTCGGAGTAGAGTGCGTTCCTGAAGGAGGTCGAACCCTTGTCCAGGATCACCGCGAGATGGGTCGGCCCCTCGGCCTTGTCGAGCTCATCCACCAGCTTCCACAGCATGGTGGTGTAGCCGTAAACCGCGCCGACCGGCGTGCCGTTGAGGTCCGTCAGCGGCGGGAGGCGATGGTAGGCACGGAAGATATAAGACGAGCCGTCGACTAGATAGAGATGCTGCTTTGGTCCCGTCATTCGCGGCAGCCTAGCAGCGCGGGGAGCGCGGGTCAGCCGGATAATGGGCCTTGCGGATAGCTATCGGCCGGAATGTGGCGATTTGCCCAATTTCCTTGCATTGCCACAATCTCGCCATTATTTCCGCACTCGAAACGACCGAGAGGATGCGTTTCCTGCCTCGCCTCAAGGAGGGGCCGATACACTCGTCAGAGGGACAAGCACTTATGCGTAAGATCATTCTCGCCGCCGCCGCTGCTGGCGCCGCTCTCGCTCTCGCGGCCTGCTCGTCGCAGACCGAAGAAGCCACCTCGGAAGCCGCCGATTCGGCGATGGCCGACGCTGAAGCCAATGTCGAAGCCGCTGGCGACGCCGCTGCTGACGCCGCTGCTGACGCTGGTGCTGCTGTTGACGCCGCGACCGACACCGCTGCTGAGTCGGCCGACGCCGCTGCTGACGCTGCTGCGACCCCGGCTGCTGAATAAGCCGTTCGGTTCACGAACAAGAAAAGAGCGCGGGGCCTCGGCTCCGCGCCCTTTTTTGTGACTTCGCCTGAAGCGGAAACTGCTCAGTTGGCGGTACGCTCATAGCGGGCATCGACCCACTGCGATCCCGGGCTCCTCACAGTGTAACCATCGTATACCGCGCGGGCGATGCTGGCGATCTTCGCCTCGCGGTTCGCACGGCTACCCTGCCCGGTGACGTAGATTGCAACGGCGAACGAGCGACCATCCGGCGTGGTGATGATGCCGACATCACTCGAGGTGTTGTTGAGCGAACCGGTCTTGTGCGCGACCGTGACCGAAGCGGGCAGGTTCGCCGGAATGCGGCGCGGCCCTGTGCGGCATTTCTCCATCATCCCGATCAGCAGGTTGCGGCTCGACTGGCTCAGCCACTTGCCCTGGTGAAGACCAACGAGGAGCTGCACCATCGCCTTGGGCGTAGCGCTGTCGCGCACGTCGATCCGCTGGGCTGGGTCGACCTCGCCATCGTCGCGCACGAGCGTCGCGATGTCACGGCTCAGCGTAAAATCCTGGATGCCGGCGCGACGAACCCAGTCATTGACCGCCGCCGGTCCGCCAACCACCGCCAGCAGGGCGTCAGTCGCCGGATTGGACGAACGGGTCAGCATCAGGTCCAGCAACTGTGTGGCGGACATGTATTGCCCCGGCTTCACCGGTGCCCGCTCACTCGAGAACGGCTTCGAGGATACCGGGATCATCAGGGGAAACTCTGAAGTCAGGCTCCAGCGCCCCTTGTCGACACCTTCGAGGAAGGTCGCGGCAATCGCGATCTTGCTGGTGCTGGCCATTGGGAAGCGCTGATCGCCGAGCACGGCAATTTCCTGGCCGGTCGACAGATCGACCGCAGCGACGCCGATCCGCCCCGCGCCGCCATCGGCCAGCAGGGCGACCTGTCTATGGAACGGTGATTCGACGGTCGTCGTGTAATCGACGGGCTTGCGCACTTGCGTGCCAAGCACACGATCGAACGCGTCCTCTACGTCGTTTGCAGAAGCCGGTGCTGCCCCGGCCAGAGATGCCGCTGCCAGGGCGACCACGCCCAGGAGCCTGCCAACCAGTCCCTTTTTCATTCCGTAATGTTACCCGTCCTATGGTTGGTTTTTGATTAACGGCTCCCCCGCCGCACCAACAAGCCAGCCCGCGACCGGACGGTTCCGTACCGCGACCGGTATGATACCGTAACTTTCCGGTGTTTGCCAATCGCTTGTATCTGGATGGGATTTTTGGCGCGAATGTGGCGGCAGCGCTGCGCGGGGATTGTCGGGCACCGCAGTCCCGCATAGGCTCGGCAATTCCTCACTACAGCAGACGGGCACTCCTTGGCCGACCGGCGAGTTTCATCCGCAACGCGGAAACAAGGCGAAAGCGAAGTCGCCTCGCTGCTGGCAGCGGGCAATGAACAGCGCCGTGACGCCGCGGTCCAGCGGCTGGTCGAAGAATGGGCCGCAGTCGTGCCGGGGCTCGACGCCGATGTCCGCGCGATCGCCGCACGTATTGCCCGAATCAACGACCGGCTTCGCGAGCAGACCGCCACCGTGCTCAAGGAAGCCGAGCTTTCCGACAACGAGTTTCGCCTGCTCGCAGGCCTTATGCGGATGGGTGAGCCGCATTGTTGCGCACCGACAGACCTTGCCGGGCGATACGTGCCGGTAACCTCGGGCGGGCTGACGGGCGTGGCGAAAAAGCTCGAACAGCGGGGGCTCATCTCTCGGGTCGCCCATCCGCGCGACCAGCGTTCGAGCCTGGTGGCGATCACGCCTGCCGGCAAAAGCCTTGCGTTGCGGACCATGGAGCGCTTCGCCGAAGCGGAGAAGGCGCTGATGGGGAAAGTGAATGCCGCCGACCGCGAGCGCGGCAACCGGTTCCTGCACAAGCTGCTCGAATCGATCGAGAGCTCGCTGCCCTAAGTCCTGCCGCGCGCCAGCCAGGCGTCCAGCGAATAGCGGCCCGGACCCACGACCCACAGGAACAGGAAGCCACCCGCAGTGGCGAGATCCTTCGTGAAGGGATCAAGCTGTCCAAGGTCGGACAGGTCGCTGTGATAGATCGACGCGGCAGTGACGCAGAAACCGCCGAGCAGGAACGCTGCCCAGCGCGTCCGTAGTCCCAGCCACACGGCAAGCCCGCCAATGATCTGCAGCGGAATGACCAGGTAGATCACTTCCCCGGGCAACCCGCCGCTTTCGATATAGCCGGTCATGCTTTCCATGTTTCGTATCTTCAGCGAGCCAAAGACGATGAAAGGCAGGCCGAGCAGCAAGCGGCCGACAAGTTTCGCAAGGTCATGGAATCCCTCACTGGCCAGCAGGCGCCGGGTTCGAGAGACGATCCCGATGTCCCGGCCCTGCGGCATCGGATCAGGCCAGGACCGCGTCGCGGACGGGGACCGTGTCTACCGCAATACCGCCGTGCTCATCGCGCTGCAGCCGGACATGGCAGACCCAGTTGTCGTCGGCTTCGGGGTAATCGGTGCGTCCGTGGCCCGACCGCGTCTCCTTGCGGGCGAGCTTGGCCGAAGCGACCAGTTTGGCACTCGTGGCGAGATTGCGCACCTCTTCCGCGGCAACGAGGTCGGAAATGTCGATATCGGTGGCGGCGATCCGCTCGATCTCCTCCAGCTGTGCGATCGTGTCCTCGAGCCTTTCCTTGTTCGAGACGACACCGGCCTGGCGCCACATGATCGTCTGGATCCGCTCGACCAGCTCCGCCGGATTGGCGCTGCCGGCACCATTCGCGAGGCGCTCACGCTCGGCCTCGACCGCCGAGTTGTCGATCGCGGCAAAGTCACTCCCGGCGGCGAACTTCGCGGCGCTGCGACCGGCGATGCGGCCGAAGGTCTGCGTCTCAAGGAAGCCGCAGCCCTGCATGCGGTCCCCGCCAAGGACGCCGCCCGAGGCTTCGCCTGCGGCGTACAGTCCCTCGATCGAGGTCGCGGCGTTCACGTCGATGTGCGCGCCGCCCATCAGGCGCTGGAACATAAGCGTGATCTCGACCGCCTGCCCGGCCTCGTAATTGCCGACCGGCGCGCGAGAGCGGGCGATCTGCCCTTCCTCGACGTGCCAGACGACCGGGCCACGCCCCTCGAAATTCTCGGTATAGACGGCACGCGCCATCATGTAGCGCGGCGCGGTCTCGAGGTTTTCCGGGTCGTACTTCTCCATGATCCGCTCGCCCAGCGAGTTGAGATAATGGGCGCCGTAGATCGGTCCGGCAGGCGGGCTGTCGCGGAACTGGGCGAACTCCATGTCGACCAGCGGGACACCAGCGTGGAAGGCCAACGCGTAGGAATCGCCGGTGGTGCGGCAATGGTGCTCCACGACTTCCTCGCACAGGATCGAGTAGAGCCGGTTCACACCGCCGGATGCGAGCACGACGGCCTTGGCGCGGATCACGAACTGCTCACCATCCGGCCCGACGACATGGGCGCCGGCGATCCGGCCGCCATCAAGCAGCAGGCGCGTGATCATGGTGTTCTCGCGCAGCGTGACACCCTCGGCCTCCAGCGCCTTGCGCATCGGCAGGATCACGTTCGCATGCACGCCCTTGCCGAGCCCCTTGGCCATCAGCGTGCGGCGGCTGGAGTGGCCGGCCCGCTTGGAAATGAACCACGAGCCGTCGTTGTTGGCGATGAATTCGACGCCCCTCCGTTCGAGGTCCTCGGCGATCTCGCGTCCATTCTCGGCACATTTCGCCACGAGGTCGCGGTCGCAGATGCCGCCGCTCGCCTTCACCCAGTCATCGAGGAACAGCTCGACCGAGTCGGCTTCGTCCAGCAGTGGCACGCTGAAGCCGACCAGAGCATGGGGGCTGGAGCCGCTTTCGCCCACCTCGCCCTTGTCTACAAGCAGCACGCTGGCGCCTGCCCCGGCCGCCTCGAGCGCGGCGCGAGTCGCGGCCGAACCGCCCCCGATCACCAGCACATCGGTCGTAATCACTTCAGTCATCTTTTGCTCCCAAGCGGATCGCGCCGGTCTATGGTTGCGCCGGCGTCAGGTCAAATATATCTTAGCGCTAAGATAGTTTGGAGCAATATCGGGCGTGTCGACAGGCGAGAACATCCGCGCAGTGGAGGACGATGGCAGCATCGTCGTCGAGCTCGCGCGCTCCGGAAAGACGATCATCGTCCCGCCCGGCGTATCGATCCTCGAGAGTGTGCGGGAGGCCGGAGTGGAGGCCCCGTCGAGTTGCGAGATGGGCACTTGCGGCGCCTGCGAGACCAGGGTTCTGGAAGGCGAACCCGACCATTTCGACGCAGTGCTCTCTCCCACCGAACGCAAAGCCGGCGACCGGATGATGATCTGCTGCTCCGGCGCCCTGTCGAAGAAGCTGGTACTCGACCTCTAGCCTCTCACGGCTAGTGACACGGCCGGTGATTATCGCTATACGATTTTGCCTAGCAATCCTGCGCGACTTGGCGTTCCATCACGTGCAGGCCTAAGCTCGGACCATATTGCACGGAGTGTCCTTTGCTCTCGATTCTGAAGAACGCCTGGTACGCCGCCGCCTATTCGCATGAGGTGGACGAAGGGCCGCTGAAGCGCACGCTGATTGAGAACACGGTCGCGATCTTCCGCGATGCCGACGGCAAGGCGGGGATGATCCAGGACCGCTGTCCGCACCGCTTCGCCTCGCTCTCGGCAGGCAAGGTGATCGGGGATGCGATCGAGTGCCCCTATCACGGCCTGCGGTTCAACAACCGCGGCGAGTGCGTGCTCAACCCGCATGCCAAGAACAAGGGGCCGTTGCGCGCAGCCGACGTTCCCTCGTGGCCGGTGATGGAGCGCTACGGGATCATCTGGTTCTGGCCGGGCGACCCCGCCAAGGCCGACGAGAGCAAGCTGCCGGTAATCGACTTCCTCGAGAAGTCCGATGAATACGGCCTCGTCCGGGGCCTGCTGCACGTCGGAGGCCATTACGAACTCGTCGTCGACAATCTGCTCGACCTCAGCCACGCGGCTTTCCTGCACCCGCAATTCTCGGGCGGGAACTACACGCCGGAGGAACTGCTCGCAGCAACTACGCAGAAGCTGGAACGGGGCGAACGGTCGATCACCAATCACCGCATTCGGCGCGGCCTCGGTCCGTCGAGCGCGCACGTAGCGCTGTTCGGTATGGACCCCAAGTCGAAGGTCGTCACCGACACGACCATGACCTGGCACCCGCCGGCCATGCTGGATTTCGCGCTCGGCAGCTGGGGCGTCGACCAGGAACGCGAGGACGGGGTACACATCCCCCAACTGCACATCATCACGCCCGAAACCGAGTTCACCTCGCACTACTTCTTCGTCAACGGCCGCAACCGGCGGCTGGGTGAAAAGGAAGTGGACGACGCCCTGCTCCAGTTCTTCGACATGGCCTTCGCCAAGCAGGACGAGCCCATGATCGAGATGGTGCAGGAGAACATGGGCAAGGTGAGCGACATCATGTCGCTCAACCCGATCCTGCTCTCCACCGATGCCGCGCCGGTATCTGCGCGGCGCATGCTGGCCGCGCTCATCGAGGAGGAGCGCGCTGCAGAATCCGCGGAGCCGGCAAAGGCGGACGCTCCCGTCACGTAAGCGACCACGAAAATGGAAAGCGGTGGCCGCGATGGCCGCACCCGTCCGTTGACACGCCTCGAGATAAGTATACACTTTTTTATACCAAAGCGCCTCGAGTGTCTGCTTGAGCGAAAAATCGCCATCGTGGACCTGATGCCGGGAAATGAAGCGGGGCGAGGGAGAGATCATGTTGCGCAGACTGGGCGCCGCACTGGCATTGCTACTGGCATGCGCCACGGCGCACGCGCAGCCTGATGCCACCCGCGCAGGCATGGCTCCTCCCGACGAGCAGTGGGTAGAAGTTGGCGAAACGGGCTTCGGCACCAACCGCCTGGTCGTCGCGTCCGCATGTCCCGAAGCCTGCCCATGGGGTGAGCTGGGCGATTTCCTCCAGGAATCGCTGGCTCCGGACGGCTACGAGATCATCCTGTGCCGTAACTGCAACCGCACCGAAGGACCGCGGATCGTCGGCAAGGCCGCCTATCCGCCCCCGCTGGTTGCAGACGACTACGAGCACGGCACAACGGGCCGTATCCGAGCGAAGATCGACTTCGGCATCACTGAGGCGCTGATGCTCAAGTGGGCCTACGAAGGGAAGTATATCTACGCCGCCGACGGGCCGTACAGTAACCTGCGCCTGCTGGCGAAGATCGAGGACCCGACTTACCTCCTGGTCGCCGTGAAGCCGGGCCTCGGTATCAACAGCCTGGCCGAAATCCGTGAGCGGCGGCTTCCGGTGAAGATACTCGCCGACACGCAGCCCTCTTCGATGCCGGTGCTGGAATACTACGGGCTCACCCGTGAGGCGCTCGAGAGCTGGGGCGGCAGCTATGTTCCGATCAAGGACATCACGCCGGAGACCGAGTTTGACGTCGTTGTCTCCAGCCTTGCCAGCCCGGCGAACAATCCAGAATCCGACTACTGGACGACGATCACGGTCGCGCATCAGCTCAAGTTCCTGGATCTCGACCAGGAGCTCATCGACAGCATGGTGAGCGGCCTAGACATGGTCCCGGTCACGGCCCGCTGGGGTGTGCTGCGCGGGGTCGACCGCGCGATCCGCACCGTCGGCCGCTCGGGCGAAGTGATCTTCGCTCGCGACGACATGCCCGACCAGGTCGCCTACGACATTGCCCGCGCCATCGACCGGGAACGCAATAACCTCATCTGGTTTGTCCGCCCCTACTCGCTCGATCCACGCACTGTGGGCGACGGCAAGGGAGTGCCTCTGCATTCGGGCGCAGCACGCTATTATCGCGAACAGGGATATCTCGACTGACCGGTTGGCCACCGGCAGAACGAGGAGGAGGAGAGGGAAAACGTGACGCCGCTATCAAATGCCTTCCGTATATTGGCGGCCATCGCCTGCGCGATTGCGATCTACATTCTCTTCTTCGCCAAGTTCGACACCTTCATCTTCTTCGGCTTTCCCATGCTCGCGGGCGTGGCGGGCGCGCTCATTCTGCGGCGCCTCGATCCCAAGCGGACCCAAGCAGACCACATTACGGACCTGCTGCGCATCTACTGGGGCCTGCACCTGATCTGGTCCTCCTCGCGCTACTGGTTCGCGGGCGGACAGCCGGCGATCCCGCACCCCATCGGCGGTCCGTTCATCGACTCCCTGATCGCCATGGGCCTGTTCCCCGGGATCAAGGCGATGGAAGGCGTGATCGGGATCTTCCTGGTGGCCAACCGCTTCGTCCCGCTGGCACTCGTGCTCGAGGTGCCGACCAGCTTCACGATCTTCTACCTCAACGTCTTCATCACCGGTGCACCGCGCCAATTGCTGACCGGACCGCTTGAGCTGGGTGCGAACTGCGCGCTGCTGCTGTGCTATTTCCGGTATTACCAGCCGTTCCTGGCGGCGAAGGCCTACGCCGCACCGCCGCGCTTCCTGGCCGCGAGCGCACATGATCCCATCGATACAACCACAACAACCGACAACGAGCTCGGCGCCGTCAAGCCGACGAGGACCTGAACCAATGGCGACACCTGATTCCCCACACGGCGGCCCGGCTCCGGGCTTCGGCACCGGCACCCGACGCGACTTTGCCCACCTGCTCGATGAAGCGCCCTGGAGCACTTATCAGAAGCTGATGCTGGCGCTGCTGGCGATGGTGTTCGCGGTCGATGGGCTCGCCAACCAGTCCCTCGGTATCGCGGTCCCGTCGCTGATCGAGGACTGGGGCGTTCCGGCAGATGCTTTTTCACTGGTAACTGCTGCAAACCTGACCGGCGTCGCCCTCGGCTCGATCGTTGGCGGTTTGCTGGGCGACAAGATTGGACGGCGCAGCGCATTGATCTGCGCCGTGCTCGTGTTCGGCGTAATGACCGCGGCCGGCGCGTTGGCCTCCTCACCCGGTACGCTCACCGGCATCCGCTTTATCGACGGCCTGGGCATCGGTGCGGCCATTCCGAACGGCGCCGCGCTGATCGCCGAAATCACCCCGCGCAACAAACGCGGCAGTGCCATCGCCATCGGCATGGTCTTCATTCCCTTCGGCGGCATCCTGGCCGGCGCGATCGGCGCTACGGTACTCGAAGCTTTCGGCTGGAAGGCTGTGATGCTGCTGGCAGGCGCACTGCCCATCCTGCTGGCGCTGCTGTTCGTCTTCGCCCTGCCCGAGTCCCCCAGCTTCCTCCTTCGCTCGGGGCGCAGCGATGCGCTTGAGCGCCTGCTGACGCGCTGCGGCATTGCCTTCACCCCGGGTGAGCAGTTCGCCGAGGATCAGAGCGAGCGCGGCCTGACCGCGCCGCTTCGCGTGCTGCTGGCTGACGGGGTGCGCCGCAACACGTTCCTCATGTGGACCGGCTTCTTCACCTGCCTAATGGCCAGCTACACGATCTTCAGCTGGGTCCCGACAATGCTGCGGACCCTCGACTTCAGCCTGACGATGACGAGCCTCGGCATCACCACGTTCCATGTCGGGGGCATGGTCGGAGCGCTGTTCTCCGGCTGGCTGATCGACAAGCGCGGCTTCCGCCAGAGCCACCTCGGGCTAGCCCTGGTCGCGACCGTGCTGGCGAGCACGTTGTCGATCATGCTGGGTGCGGACCTGCTCGCGGCCGTCCTGATCCTGCCGATCATGATGACGCTGGGCTTCTGCATGGCTGGCCTGCACAACACGCTCTATACACTCGCCGCGACGTCCTACCCGACCTCCGCCCGTGCAACCGGCGTCGGGGTGGCCTCGGCCGTAGGGCGTATCGGCGCGGTGCTCAGCTCCTTCACCGGCGTGCAGTCGCTCAACATGGGCGGCTCGTTCGGCTTCTTCGGCGTGATCGCCGTGTTGACGCTGATCTGCGGCATTTCCGGCTGGATGGTGCATGCATCATACGCACGCCCCCAACGTGAGAGTGCCCTCGCATGAAAAAGGCCGTTGCTCTCCTGCTCGCCTGCTCGCTGCTGTCGGGCTGCGGTTCCAGTGGCCTCAATGCGGGCCAGCCGACCGTCACGGCGAGCGGAGGAGTACTGACGGGCACGCAGGAGGACGGCGTGAACCGCTTCCTCGGCATACCCTACGCGGCGCCACCAGTAGACGACCTGCGCTGGAGAGCGCCTCAGCCAGCCGCCGCATGGGGCGGGACGCGCGATGCCAGCAAGTTCGGCCCCGACTGCGTCCAGAACGGGCCGCGCGGAGCGGCCCCGGACACGTCTCGCCCGGCCAGCGAGGACTGCCTGACCCTCAACGTCTGGACCCCGGCAAACGCCACCGGAAAGCTGCCCGTGATGGTGTGGATTCATGGCGGCGGCTACATGTTCGGCTCCGGCTCGCTGCCGAACGTTGACGGCACGCAGTTCGCCAAGATGGGCGTGGTGCTGGTCACGCTCAATTACCGCCTCGGCCCGTTCGGCTTCATGGCGCATCCCGAACTGACTGCGGAAGCCGAGTACGGCTCCTCGGGCAATTACGGCATCCTCGACCAGATCGCAGCGCTCAAATGGGTGCAGGAGAACATCGCACAGTTCGGCGGCGATCCGGCCAACGTCACGATCTTCGGCGAGTCCGCGGGGGCCGGATCGGTGAACATCCTGCAGGCCTCGCCGCTGGCGAAGGGCCTGTTCGCCAAGGCGATCGGTGAAAGTACTTCCCAGTTCGATCCCAATGCGGGCATGGCCGGACGCCAGGATCTCTCCTCCGCCGAGCAGGCCGGCGTCTCTTTCGGCAAAAGTCGGGGCGCCAACTCACTGGCGGAGATGCGCGCCTTACCCCCGGAGAAGATCCTTGCCGACGCGCCGTTCTTCTGGCCGTTCGAGAAGGACAACTACGTCCTGCCAGACCTCGTCTGGAACATCTTCGCCGAGGGCAAGCAGAACGACGTTCCCACCATGGTCGGCTACAATTCCGACGAGGGCGCGACCTTGCCGGTCGAGTTCGTCAAACGCGATGCGGGCTTCGAAGCCGATTACGACAGGTTCTACGGCACGCTGGACGATCCCAGGCGTCAGGCCTCAACCGACGGCGTGCAATGGCAGATGAGGGTCTGGGCGCAATTGCAGGCGCGGACCGGCACCCAGCCCGCCTGGTCCTACTACTTCGACCGTGCCTGGCCGGGGCGCGTGGCCGACGGCGCCTTCCATGGCGCGGAGATCGTCTACGTGTTCCAGAACCTCGACACGGAAGACCAGCCCTGGACCGACGACGATCGCGCCCTTTCCAGGCAAATGGCACAGTACTGGGTGAATTTCGCCCGCACTGGCGATCCCAACGGCGAGGGGCTGCCCCAGTGGCCCCGGTACAATCCGACCGAGCCGAGGCTGCTGCGTCTCGCTCCCGGCAACGGCGTCATCGAGACGCCGCGGCCCGAGGTTCAGGCCTTCCTCGACCGGTACAACGAGGCCCGCCGCTAAGGGCCTCGCTGGCCGAGGGTCTTTTCGAGCCAGCGCGAAACGATCTTGGCCAGCTCGAGGCTGTTGCTCTCCGCCATCATCCCATGGGTGTTGCCGTCGATCCCCATTTCGTCGAGCGGCATCGCCTCGACCGAGACGCCCGCGTTCCTGAGGAAGGTCACGGTGCAATAGTCGTAGGGAGCGTGATAGGACGCGCCGCCAGTCATCACCATCACCGGAACCTTGGCGAGGTTCACCAGGCGGTGCTTCGTTTCCTTCGGCAGCCAGCACGGCCCCTTGTATTCATCTGGCGCTGCCACCTGCTCAAGCTCGCCAAAATCCTCTGCCGAGCGCACAGCGGGTTCGAACGTCAACGGTGCATAGGTAATGCCGAAGGGCCGTGCGACCGGGTCTCCCCGCCTCCCGATAGGTGGGAGATTGTAGAAGGGCGGGCCGCTGGGCTCGACCGCTACCACGGCCTTGACGAGATCCGGCCTGGCGTCGGCGATCAGCCAGCCGACCGGCCCCGCGCGCGAGTGCGTGAGGATGATCGCGGGGCCGATCCGGTCGAGCAGGGCAGCGCCTGCCGCCTGGTCGTTTCGATCCGCCCGCGCGCTGACCCGGAGCATGTCTGCCACAGGCGCGCCGAAAGGCACTTCGAGTGCCGATTGACGCCCGCTTGCCTGCTGGATCGCCTCAGGCGATCCCGGCTCCCCCGAACCGACCCGGCGCGTGGCTTCCTTGACCTTGGGCGGCGGGGGCAGGTTCGGATCGGCCGGCGGCATTCCCGACGGTCCGGCAAGGCGCGGCCCATCCACTTCGGCGTAATAGGGCGAGCGCCCCACGGCAGGGCGATCGACGACATAAACCGGGTAGCCCATTCGCAGGAAAAGCGTGGCCCACCCTTCGCGCCCGTCCAGCGTGCTCCACCAGTAGCTTCCGCTCGACCCGCCGCCATGGATGAACACGACCGGGTAAGGCTGCGTCTGCTCGGCCGGCACCTGGTACTGGACGTACATCGCCTCGGCGTACAGCGGGCCGCTTTCGGTCTGCACCTCGCGCCCGCCGACGAAGAAGTTGCCCTGCTCGGCGATCGCGATCGGAGCGCCCCAATCGATCTCGCGATCGGGCTCGGAGCCGGCTCCGCATCCGCCGAGCAGCCAAAGGAGGGCAAGCGGTAAGGCAATCGATCTCACGAGCCGGGTCCTCCACCTCGTTTCAGGTTCGGGCAAAAAGAAAGCCCCGGCAAGCGATCCGCTTACCGAGGCTCTTCCGGGTCACCATTACCCTCGGCCACGCAGGAAGGTGTAGGGCTGCATGGCCAAGGGCGAGGAACTGGTGCCGGTCAGAACAGCTTCTTCGTGAGAGTGAACGAGATGAACCGGCCCAACGAACTCGAATAGGACGGGTCAAACCGAACCGGCGTACCACCGGTATTCACCACCAGCGGCGGATCCGCGTCGAAGAGGTTCTGCACCGAGACGGAGAACGCCAGACCGTCAAGCAGGCCGGACCCGGTATCCTCGAAGCCATAACGCAGCGTCAGGTCGAACGTCGTCAGGGAATCGATGTTCATGTACTGATCCGGCGAGGTCGCCGGCAGGTACGCGCGAGTGATCGTGCGCGCACCGACGTGGTTCAGGAACAGGGTACCCGAGAAGCCGCCGACGTCGATGCCGGCTTCGGCCCGCGCGGTGAACCTCGCAGGATAGCCGAAGTGGTTCACCTCGTTATCCAGCGCCACCGTGGGCAGCGGGGCGTTCTTGTAGTTGAAGATGTAGTTCGCGACGCCGCCTAGGCGAATATCGAATCCGCCTGCATCG
>Ga0182738_1002814_pt1 | contig 20382 bp, 28 predicted proteins | sample eDN5th30CBELigMG_FD_128876 | JGI IMG/M metagenome (GOLD analysis project Ga0182738, IMG submission 128876) | Enriched Miracle-Growth compost microbial communities from Emeryville, California, USA - eDNA 5th pass 30_C BE-Lig MG (version 2)... ... | reverse complement strand
GCCGGGGCTTCTCCGCCACGATGCCACACCCAATAAAAAAGAGCCTACGCCAGAAACGTAAGCCCTTGATTTCATTTGGAGGCGCGACTCGGAATCGAACCGGGGTACACGGATTTGCAATCCATGGATGAGATTCAACAACCATGCGGGTTTGCCTAGCGTCATTGCTTCGCAAACTAGCAAAAAGCGGGGTTCTAAGGCCCGCATAAAATAAGGCCCCGCGAAAAATTGCGGAGCAGGATCAGCGTGTAGGCCTAACCTTTTTTCCCAACCTGTTGCGTACATAAATGGCCGTGGTTTTTTCGCTTGTGTGCCCGAGTTGATCCTTCGCAGCGGCCATCCCCAGCGCATCCTCCTTGTCAGTTCCCGCCTTGGCCCGCAAATCCCGAAACTGGAATGACTCTGGGTCGATGCCGGTCGCCTTCCGGACATCCCTAAGCCACGCCGCTACGGTGCGCCTTGCAACGGGCCTGCCGTACTGGTTGATGACCAGGTGCATCGTGACGATTTTGTACCCGCTTCTACGGGCTCGGATGCGTTGCAAAACATCCGCCAGCTCTCCGACCACCTCAATGCGTATTTTCTTGCCTGTTTTACCCTGTTTGACATGCAAGAAACCATCCTTAATATCATGCTCGGTCAACGCGACTGTATCGGCAGGACGCTGGCCAGTCAGATAGGCTAGATCCATGGCATCGCGCAAGGGTTCACCAGCGGCATTCCACACGACCTGGTACGTAGTATCCTCGACATACACATCGCGGCCCGATTCTTCCAACGTTTCGATGCCCAAACAAGGGTTGGGGGCGGAGGTCAACCCTTTGCGGCGAGCGTAATTAAAGATGTGGCTGAACAGTGCGCGTTCCCGGTTTGCGCGCACATTGCCACTTTCCTTGTCTACTGCCATCCCGCGCTTGCGCAGCCAGTCGCGGGCTTTCTCTCGCCGCCAATCCATAAACTGCGCGATATTTACCGGCTCAATATCATCAAGAGCTCCATCACCAAAGAATTCCCGCAGATTTATCAATTCCTTCAGGTTGTCCGATTGCGTGCGCAGCGCCTTGTTGGGCAGCTCATCAATAAGATATCGATCAGCAGCGTCATTAAATGTAGCTTGCACAATCTGCGGGTGCTGTTCGAGCTTGGCCCATTCTTGCAGGGCAAGAATATAATCCGGCCCGAGCGGTTTTTCCTTCCTGCCCGCCATTTCATAGTAGTAATACACTTTGCCACTGCGTTGCTTTCTCGCCCGCATGCGCGGCGGCAGATTCGAGTTTTTGTATGGTCTGCGGCCCATCACTTTACTCCGCTCTTAACGGCTTCGGCACCCACTTTTTTTTGACCTGCTCGGATACCCGACCCACTAGGGCTTCGTAAACGACAATCGGCCTCCCGCGTGCGCTGGGGTAAAACGGGATGCCTACCCGACGCAAATGGTCGCACTGCAGTTGCTCTCTGGTCTTGCCGTTTTTCCCGGTGCGTATGCCGGTCAGCTCGGCCAATTGCTCATCGTCCAGAAACATCATCGTACTCCCAATTTCTACCGCTCAACTGGCGGAGCTGCGGGCACTGCGTCAAGCATGGCGGCGTAGGCTTCGTCCATCTGCGGGTCATCAATGGCCTGCTGATGGCTGTACCATTCTTCTGCAAATGCCACGACCATGTCCTCGGTCGGCTTTATCGGCACCAACTTCCAACCATCGGGTACGGCAGGCTGTGCACCGTAGCGGGCGAGAAGGGCGTGGGCGAAACGAACCCAAGCAGCCGAATGCTTGGTTGCAACCGCTGTGGCGGCCCGGTCCTGGCCCATGATCTGACCGATGATTTCGATCACCTCGGCCTCGCTCGGGACCTTCACCGGCTCGGCAACTTGTAAGGATTGCTGAGTGGTTGGCTTGTGCGGTGCTGTCGTGCTCGCCGCATCAGCAAGCATCGCGGCGATCAGAGCAACATCGAGGCTGTCATCATCCGTGGGGTCGATGATCGGCGCAGGGGTGTAGAAAGTCAGCCTCCAGACGGTACCGTCTTCGGCGTCTAAGCGCGGTTCCGCATACCAGTCGTTCCTGTCGCGCAGCCATCGGTATCGCGCTGCATCTTCGGAGTCCGCTAAGGATTGCTTGGCTACTGGCTCGGCGGGTTGTGGGGCTTTAATCGCCGCCAGAACAGCTTCGAGCGCCCGTATTTCGTGATCGTAGTAGGCCGGATCGTCTTCCTCATCCAGCGATACATAACCCTTGAGCGCTTCAAAGGCGCTTCGAATGGATGTGGCGTGTGTCGTAACGTATTCCCCCGCCACTGGCTCACCCCTGTGCTGGCGGTCTGCGGATGCCTGCCCGGTTGGTGCTGAGGCTGCTGGCCGTATCCTGTCCAGTGCTCTGCGGAAAGGCCGGACGCGGAACTCGTAGTCGCGGCGGCAGATGGTGACGCGGCCGTACTCGAAGTCCACGACCCAGGCGCTGCTGCTGCCACAAGGCGTGGATGTCACCTGAACGGATTCAATGCCGCTTCGAGGAAAATGCTCGCGTGCATTGATATAGGCCAACATCACATCCTCCTGGCTGCCGTGGCGCCAATCGGAAAAGCCATTGATTTCGCCCTTCTCGGCGATCCGCTGCGCCGCATTGTCGTGGCTGGCCACAATATCGGCCTCGGTGCCGCCGGCCATGATCACGTGATGCGTCTGCCCATCGATAAGGCGCAGGCCGATATAGATCCCTCCTTGCTCTGGCCATGCTTGGCCCAGGGTGGGTGCTGTGGTTGCTGTTGCAGTCATTGCAGGTCTCCTGCCGGGCAAGGCCCGGCGTTAAGGGGTAAAGGGGTCAATAGATAAATCTGCGGAAAGGCCGGACGCGGAACTCGCGGTTGCGGTAGCGGATGCCGACGTTGCCGTACTCGAAGCCCACGACCCAGGCGCGGGTGCTGCCATAAGGCGTCGAGGTCCAGTAGTAGGAATCCTTGCCGAAAAGGTGAGGCAGATTGGCCGCAGCGATCAGCAGCTCGCGCCGGGCAGGCAGGTAAAAATCAACATGGCCGTCAGCCTCATAGTCGCTGGCCAGCTTTGCCGCAGGGGACTCGCTACGCAGACGATTGGTATTGGACAGGCCATCCCAGTCGGACAGATCCAGCTCGCCTTCCGGGCCCCATTTGACGCGGCCTACGTCCTCTTCGTCAACGACGATCAGACCATAGATCACGCCGTCGTCGCCCAGGATGTCGCCCGCGAAAATACCGCCCTGACCAGGGACGCGCTCGCCTATCTTGTATCGCTTGCTCATCGCCTGGGCGACATTGCTCTGCAGCTGGTCGAGCAGCTGCTTGACGGCGGTTTCGGCGGGCAGCCGGACGGATGTTCCCTGCCCAAGATCAAATTGGATGGTGGTCATGCAGATTCCTTTAGATATTCAACATGGTTTGCTTCGATGGGTGGTGAGCCAAAACACTTCAATGCCGCTTCGAGCGCCTGTTCGGCCTGCGCTGCCGACAGGCATCCGAACAACAGAGTTCTAGGGTGCTGCCCTCGGCAAAAGTCCAGCAGCCCCTGTAAAGCTTCTTGATGGTGACGTTCTATTTCCACTACTCCCCTCCTCCGATTAATCCCAAAACGAGCGCTATGGTCGGGCTCACTAAGAGGCCGAGGACCACAACAAGGATGGATAGAGCCGCCTGGCGCGTACGTTTCTTACTCACAGGCGCGCTCCCCGGTAACTGCCCGATACCAGATCTCGGTATGCTCCAACGTGCCGGGGCCGGTGCTTTTGGACTCGATGAGGCCAGCCTGTTCCGCATGAGCGCACGCAACTGCATAAAAGGGGGCGGCTACCAACCTCTTTTCCTGCATTGAGTTGCACAGATCCTCCCAGCGAACCCAACCATCGCCGGGGGCGCGCAGCAGGATCTGCCGGATTCTGGACCAGGCGTGCGGGTCGGTCGCGTTGTAGAAGGCGTCGCTCATGTCCCAATCCTCTTCTTCTGCTGCCGCAAAATCATGCCTACCTTGGCGCGGGGTATGCCAAGTTCGAACGCAACCTGAGACTGTGTTCTGCCTGGGCTCAGCGAGATAACTGCTACTTCGAGGGCGGACAGAGGCTTATGCATCTTCGATGCATGCTCTACGATGAACTCAATCCCGTTCATTCGTTGCCTCGCACAGAAATAGCAATTGCGAGGGGGCGTACCCATATCGGGGTCGCCGAAAGCTGGAATGTTTCGCCGGCGCGTGACAGCAAGATGGCGCGGCCTATCTCTTCGGCCATGGCTTGCGCAGCCGCCGGCGGCACCATGTTGCCGATGTGTTCACGCCAGACCTGATCGGACGTACCTTCCATAACCAGCGGGCCATGTTCGGCGAAATCGTCGGGGTCGTAGTAGGACTGCAGCGCGGCCAGTTCAAGCGTGGTGAAAGGTCGGTGCCAAGTGCCATCCATGGACTGAATGCGGCATACCAGCTTGTCGTTGGGTGCCGGCATGGAAACTTGCGAAATTGCGCAATCTGGCAAGTTTCTGCGATCCGCCACGCTCCACCAGCCATTGTCGTGGCATGCAGATGCGGAAACCGCGTAGGACGGCTGCGAAGGATCGACCACACCGTAGTGACCGCCGGTCAGATAGTTGTCGCCTTTGGTGCGCTGGATATTGGGCCGGGGGTCCGCGACCGCATACGCACCATTGGCATTTCCTGAGATAACGGCCCGCGATGGTTCGTCGTAGGCTGTTACCCGGTACTTTCCATGCAATTGGGACGAGTCGCTGCCCCCGCGAGGGTCGGCTACACACTGGCCTGTCCCGTGCGCGCTTGTGACAGCATTGGCGTTCCCGGCGTAGGGGACGACACGAAACTCATTGTTGTGCTTGGATGGCCCTTGATGGCGCGGATCTGCGACGCTGTACGTTCCTTGTCCGGGTGATTTCACTCCAATCACCGCGCCAGCAGTGTCCTGCATGCGCATTACGCCATACTGCTGATACTGCGCAGCGCCGGCGGCGGCACGCGGATCAGCGACGGAGAATGCCCCATTCAGCGGCAGGCTTCTGCCCCTTACAGTACCGGCGGTGTCCTCCCATCCGTTCACCCCCATGTAGCCGTTGTGGAAGTTGCCTGGGACAATCAGGTAGTCGCGCAGATATCCGTCTTGGACTGCCAGCCGGTTCAAGCTGCGCCAGTCCTTGCCGGCTTCGACAAAGGCCAAGCGCACCCACGTCTTCCACGCGAGACGCGGCACTCGATGCATGGGGCCTGCCGCCGGATCACCGGGCAAATGCATGCGGTCCAATATCTCACCCACGGAACGCAGCGGCCGAACTGGGGGCTCATATACCGCTGACGGCATTTTCTCGGCATGCCGGGCCACCAAGAGGAAGCGGCGACGATGCTGCGCCAGACCTCCGACCACGCCGCAGTCGTGGACGGTTTCGCGCACGATGAATCCGTAGTGCCGGAATAGCGCAATGATCTGATTGAGGAAATGCCGGCCGCGCGTCATGATGAGCGGGACATTCTCGAAAATGAAGAACTCGGGCAGATCATCCTTCCAGGCCTCCAAGCAGAGCCAGACGGCGCGAAACGTCAGGCCGTTCATTGCCTGATACTTGATCGAGGCCGCGTGGGATTTCGCCAGCAGACCCGAAAAACCCTTGCACGGAGCCGACAGAAACACTACGTTGGGTCGGTGTCCGTGGGCGGCCGCACGAACATCGTCCGGTGTTACCTCTGCCCAACCGGGAGGGGGCTCATGACCATTGATGGCGACATACTGCTCACGACTGGCCAGGTCGCGCACCGTGGTGGGATAGCCGCCGAGGCGATCACAGTCGCGGACGGCAACGGCGTCAATGTCCATGCCGCCGATATAGATGAACTCGCCCTGCAGGCCAGGTATGCGCGGCTGCGCACGCTGGAATCCCTTCTTGCCACCGCCAGAGCCGGGAAACAGGTGAAAGTGTTTGATTTCTGTAGTTATCATTCGAAGATATCTCAATCGATTCCGTCAGCCGCCCAGAAGCGCATCAATCAGGCGGGCAATCATTTCACCGATGTCGGCCCACATGGCTTACCCCTCGGTTTTGCGTTCACCGCCAAGGGCGTCCACCAGATCCGCCAGAAGTCGGCCCAACTCGCCGGCCATCAAGACGAAATCTGAAGCAAACCGCTCGTCATCGTTCTGATCTGCGCCCTGCCCTTCCCTCAAAACGTCCAGAGCGGCCACGCGACGCAGGTCTAGCTGGCCAGACAACACGAACGACACTCGGTCAGCCCAAGTCATAGCCAGGCGCGTGCATTGCTTTCCCGACTGAATCAGACGCTGGGCATCCTCGGGGGCGAGACTCTGGCGGACGTAGCGGACCTTTGCGCCGCTGGCAGTGGTAGATGCGAGCTCTGTGTCCTGGTCGATGGTGAATATCTCAGGGGCCTCATCGTCGTACAACCATGCCGTCATGGCGCCTGCTGGAGCGTTCGCTACATGAAGGGGGCGCACGGGAAATGGATCAATGGATTTCGCAAGCATCCCCAGGACATCATCGGCGCACGGATTTGAGGCCGTATCAATCACAAGCCATCGATTGGTGGTATCGATCCAGATACGGACATCCTTCTCTGTGTGGAAAGCCTTGGGCAGCATTTCTTCCGTCAGCTGTTCCTTTATTTCGCGCATCTGCCTGCGACCCGGCTTAAAGCCCTGCTGCTCTTCAATTTCGCCCGCCCGCTCCCGAGCCGCGCGGTTGATGACCGATGCGGGCAGAAGTTTTTTTGCCTGACGCAGGCACAGTAGTGCTTGCCCGTCCTGTGAATACACCAGACCGAAGCCGGCACGCGGCTCGACCCAGCCCAGAGATTGCATGTCGCGACTGCCAATGGGCTGATATCCCTGCTTCGCGAGCTGCTGCTCGAGATCATCGGCGTCGAAGCGAAAATCGGAGGCTAGACGATAGATTTTCAGGTTTTTGAACCACATGATTAAGCCGCCTCCTTCATGGTCTTGGATTCGTCGTACTTCTGAATGCCCCACGCTAAGGCGAAGCAGCACCAAGTGAAGCTACGTGTGTAAACGGTGAAGTCGTAGTCCCACAGATCCTCGAAACACCAAACGGGCTTTCCGTAGCTGTAGGAGGGGCGCATGCCATCGGCAGTCCAATTGAAGTCTCGCGCAGCAAGATAGGCGGCTTGTTCGCCATCATCGTGTAGCCGGGCCAGAACATCCTCATCGACAGCCTCCCATAGAGCCCTGCGTTGTTCTTTCGTCAGGGATTTATTGGCGGCAGCGTCGCGGATCCACCGCAACCGGATTTGCTTGAGCGTCTGAACCAGCTTTTCTTCGCTAAACTCAGTGGCTGAGCCGTTGCGTCGGCTCCCATCCACTGCTATCAGTTTTTCTGACCAATAACTGAGATTGATGCCCAGCTGGCGGCCATGCCGCTCGGCATATTTCCTGTCGGTGCGGAAGAATTCGAACATGTCCGCCAAGCGACAAAAAACGTATGTGCCCATATCCCCGCAATAGCACAGATATCCAGGCCACGTGATCAGATCGAAGTGCATGCACATCGTGCCGGGCCGGCGGAACCGTATGTGACGGTACAACCCATCGTCCCGATGGATCTCCATGACATGCTGCTCGACCTCTTTGAGGAATCGTTGTTCGGTCAGCATGCCCTCACCCCCAGATCCAGAACGCAATGCGCAGCGTCGCCCAAATGGTGAGCGCGGTACCGCCCACATAGAGCGTGGCATCAACCAGGGGAATCTTGCTGCTATCAGGGGCCCAAGCGCCCTGACCGTCGTAACGGCTGGCGCGTGGGAACTTGAGGGTGAAATTAGAGTGGCTGAGGTCTACGCCGCCGGGCCAGTTGGATGTTTGCATTTTTTCTCCCGTCCTGTGGTGCGCTTTTTGGGGCGCGACGGGAGAATATTAGGCGACGCCTTATTTTATGTCAATAGGCTATGCCTAATGTTTTTAGCCATGTGTCCCCCTAGAGCGCTGGGCGCACCGCATCGGCCAGCTTGCAGCGCATGTCGAGCGCACCGCTACTACTAATCGCCAAAAGGTCTCTAAATTGGTCGGGAGTTAAATGATGCAGAAGTCGCTCAAATTCGTCATGAAGCACCAAACACAACGTCTCATGTTGCTGCAAATCCGCGAGTAGCGCTGCATACGTATCCCTGTCGATTCGTACGTACCCCGTGTCCATATCAGCAGATGTTGCTGGAGCGGCGACACAATCATGTTTGGCTGACACTGCAGGAGTTTGCTGCATGACTATTCTTCCTCTTTCCTTCGGCACTTATCTAAACGATCCGCCCTTCAGATCGCCGTAACGCTGCGTTCTTTTCTAGGCACCCATGAACCAATATACAGATCTGCTATATGCTGATTCAAGGGGGCATAGGAGTCGCGCGTAGCGGGCGCTCGATCAAATGATACTGTATATAACAACAGTGTAAAAGTGAATTGGCACAGGGTTTATGCCGAGAGCGACCGCTAGTTAGAAGGCGGGGGCGCAAGGTAGCGCCCGACTCGGCAACCAGGAAGTTGTCGGGTCGCAATCGATACCGAGACCTCAGCGGATAGCGCGGCCATCGTCCAGGAACGTATCGATTTTTAGTATGAGGAATCTATGCCAGGAGTCCGCCGGCGAGTGGGTGATTCACCCCAAAAGTTTGGCTTTCTGCGCCGCAAATTCCTCATCTGTAAGCAAGCCCTTTTCTTTCAGGGCTGCCAGCTTTGTCAATTGATCCACAACCGACGGCGGCGCTGCGGGAGTGGTGGTTCGTGCCGGCTGCGCCGGGCGTGGCCTAACTTCGGGTCGCTGGGGGATCGGCGCAGGCGGCTTTTCTTTGCAAGCCCAAGCGATTGCGACCACCCAGCCAATCAACGTCCATCCAAGAAAGGTATTCACCAGCGCAATAGAGGTGATATTCGGCTGGCCCCGAAGATTCCCCTCAATTGTCGGCAAGAAATAAAGGGCAATTGCGGAAATAAAGAACACAGGCGTCATGATCGCCGCTGCAGTGTTGGTCCCGCTACCGACGGCGAAAGAAAACAACACCAAAGCCGCAAGCCCGAAAACGCGCAGAAAAACCATAACTCCCTCACTCTCCTAGCAAAGACCGTCGCCCCTGACCTTGCCAAAATTCTGTTGTATGTATGTCGCCGCATCCTCCCGCGAAATCGGCGTTCCTCTTTTTGCGGGCGAACAATAGAGGAACAGCGCGCCGTTAAGGCGGGATGTCAGTTTGACGGGCAACAAAAAACACTGGCCAATAGGATGCTGCAGCCTCATGGCTCTTGAGCACTCCACTCGCATGCCATCGAAGCCTTGACCAGGCAAGGGCCGCACTCGAACCTTTGCGTTTGATTGTTCATGGATTGGAGTATATGTTTCAACAACAATATCCATTCCCGCACTCCATTAAAAGGCTGCCTTGGGCTGGGTGCCGCGCCCCTATGCTGGGCGGCGACCTTCGCTGATCGACAGCGAGCCTGCAAGTGTCATTGTTCGGGCTCTGTCAAAATCCGAGTATTTACGAGTTTCTGCACCAGATCCTCCATTGTTCGCTGGAGAGCCTTTCGAGTCGCCTCCGTAATCGGCCCTTGCCCCTCCGTGCATCCGCCGGTTTCCTCAGCGTTTCCCTGTCCACGGCCTGTCGTTTGAAGCACCAATCTTCCCTCGGGGCTGGTCGCTCTCACCCGGATTGCCATTTCGGTCGTGGCGTCTGCGGTTGCGCTCCAGAAGCCGGGCAGAAAACGTAAGCGCGGAGCGAAATCAGAAAGATAGAAATCCAGAAAATAGGCGCCCGGCTGCACTTCCGTTTGGGAATCTACGCGCGCAACTTGCTTGAAAGCTCCTTCCATGGTCTGGAGGATAGACTCGGAAATCCCAGAGCCCGCATCTACCGTATAGGTGTGTGCGCCACACACAAACCCGGTGTTGACCTTTCTAGTCAAGTTACTTAACTCTGGATCGATCCGCACAGCCGCCGGCGCATCAATACGCCGGCTTGGCATAACTTCTGCGGCGCCATTGGCGCTTGGGATATGGGATGTGTATGCGCATCCGCTGAGGGTAAGCGCGGATGCAATGAGTATTATTTTTCTCATTTAGTTACTCACTTCCTAAAAAATATTGAAGATCAATAGCGCCTTCTCGGCGACCTGCTGCAATCTCAAATCCACTCCCTCCCATCAACCTCCACTCTTCAGCGACATCATATATCTTGGCGTTTATAGCACTCATTGTTACTTAATTGGAAGGCACATCATCTATTGGCGCTCTCGGATTCGCTAACAGCTTCGCTAAGTAGGTCATGCTCCTATCTGTTTTCCCGCTCGGCTTTGTCAGGACGTATTGCAGCTGGCGACAGCGACCCAACGCTACGTCAGTATCGAGGTGTTCAACACCCATCGCACTGCAGATATCTCGGAGGCTGCGGCTTCCTCCGGTGTGACGATCCCATTCAGTTCCAAGTGATCTGATTGAACACGCCCATGGCTTGCCTTCCGTTGCAGATGTTATAGATGACACAAGTTTTCGGTCTGCAGCTGCGTTATGCGACACGAGAATATCCGCCAATCCAAGCGAGCCGTCCAGCTTTGTCAGATTTTCACTATTCCATGGCTCGTACATCAATAAAGCCTCTATTTCCTTGATGACGTTCCCCTTTTTTGCATCCACAAGCAACATAAGCACAGCAAGGCTGGCTGGATCTTCGACAGACGCATTCTGGGGGCGCGCCGTGGCGATAAGAGCAACATTGACAAGACCCATATCACGCAAGCCTTTCGGCTTGCGCATAGGAACGCCGCCATCAGAAGCCATCCGGATCGATGCTGTGATTGGCGGAAGGTTGATGACAACCCGGGTTCTTTCAGAGGATTCCGAGCGTCTCCCATCTGTGTCGGGGGCGTTGTTGCTTCTGTTTGGCTCTCGATTGAGCGCCCACCAGGCAAAGGCTCCGATAGCACACAGGATGAGAAACAAATTCACTTCTTCGGCCCGTCTATTTGTTCTCGCTCGGCTTCGTAGCCTCGTAACAAATCATCCATCGCGGCATCGGCTCTTTTTCGCTGTTCCGGCGTTAGGGCTAGCAAACGCGCCAAAGTCACCTTCCTAAGCGGCCACTCCGCGCTGCCGCGAGCGAGAGTGGATGCTTGTCGACCCGTTGGCTGATGACCGGCGGATAGCCCCGCCGGCCACTCGTCGACGGTCATTCCCCAATGCTCAGGCCCAGCAACATCCTCGAAATAGCGCCACAGCTCCGGGAGCCGTTCTTTTGCGATGGCCCCCTTCTTAACCCAGTCTTTAACTGAGGGTGGCTTAACGCCGAAGTGGCGCGCTATTTCGGCCTGCGAACGAGCTCCCCCGCTCTCAATCTTGAGCCGGATCGCTGTTTCGATAGCCTGTCCGAATTCCTTTCCCTTAAGCATTGCCTAATAAACCATGACGGCTATTGATTAGGCAATTCCTTTCATATAACATTAGGCGTCGCCTTATTTTATTTTCAACATGCTCAACACACATGTCCAACGAGCTTGCGAATTCGCAGGAGGAGTATCGGCGTTATCGCGAGCGCTTGGTATCAAACCGCCCACCGTTCATCAATGGCTGTATGGCCAGCGCCCGATTCCCATTGAGCGCTGTGCAGCAATCGAGCGCGCAACTCTCGGTCAGGTAACTCGCCGTGACCTTCGCCCCGACGACTGGCAAGACATATGGCCAGAACTCAAGGGGGCGGACCATGAGTAGGTGCCCGAATCCTTGGCGCCCAGATCCGGAAGATGGCCGCATCCCCATCGGCCCAGGCGACACAGGCTCAATGAAGGGGGCGCGCGCCAGTGCAAGGTTCCTCAGGCAGCAGCTGCTCGCGCTGATAGCACAGCTCACGAAATACCGCTGCCAGCACATCGCCAGACGCACGCCCCAGCACACGTCGCGCGATATCTCTGGCTTGGGCGAGCGTGGCCTCGACCGCAGCTGCAGCTGCGTCCCCTTCCCTATCCATGTCGTTGTTGGTTTTCATGGCTCCCATTGTGCGGGCCGGGAGATTATGAGTCATGCGTAGCGTGTCGCACACCCTGATCGGCATTCTCAGCACGGAGATATCGGACTATCGGCGCGTGCACCGAAAATCCCGCGAAACCATCGGGCAGGAGATTGTCGAGGCCCACGAACGGCTGGGGGCGGACATCATCACGGGCATCAGGTTCGAACCCAAGACGGTAGACGCCTTCGAGCGCAGCAAGGTCAATGCGGATCGCATCTTTCGCTGGCTGGACGATGTAACCAAGGACACGAACCAGCTGCCGGCCAATTTCCTGCTGTCCGTGCTGGCAGCCCTGCCCGAGGATGTGCAGCGTCGGATTCTGGATCGCCTGTTGTTACCGCTGGGGCTCGCCGTGCGCGCCAGGGCATTGCCAGAGCCCGCCGCCCCATTCACGACCGCCATGGTGACGCGCCTGATGCGCGAGCAGAACGAATCAACCATGTCCGCCACTGCCCTGCTGGATGGCTACACACCGCAGGAGCTGGAGCATACGCACCAGCAGGTGTCCGAGGCCATCGACGCTGGCCGTCAGTTCCGCGCCATCGTGGAGGCGCATATGTCTGAGCTCGAGGTGGCGAAATGAATGTCCTGGAAATCGCTGCGGTCGCTGTCCTGGTCTACGCATACGCGGACGGCTTCACACTCAGGTTCAGTCGCATAGGGCGTCACGTCGTCCTGGGCATGGTGTTTTGCGTTGGCGTAGCAGCCACGGTCGAGGCATTAATGAAGCCCTCCGGTCAGCCTGAGGTCGCCGAGTGCGCTGCATCGGGAGCCAGCGAATGAAAGGCCGCACCCCGACCGCCACAGAAAAACAGTTTCACGGGCAGCTGTGCCGCCATATAGGCTGCATTGCTTGCCTGCTGGATGGCCATTTCAATGACCACTGCCTTGTGCACCACATAGATGGCCGCACCAAACCCTGGGCGCACTGGCTCGTCCTGCCGCTATGCGCTGGACACCACCAGGACGGTACCGGTGTGCTGGGCCTGCTGGCTGTGCATCCATGGAAATTCCGATTCGAGGAAAAGTACGGCCCGCAGCCGTTCCTGCTGCACCTATGTCTGGACATCCTCGAGCAACGTCATCAAATCATCGTCCCGCAGGCGCGCGCCGCCGCCAACGGGGAATGGAGGAAGGCTGCATGAAGACATATGACGAATTTCTGCGCGATAAAGCCCGGCTAGCCCCATTCAGTGGCTTTGATGTGCCAATGGAGGAGATCAACCCCGCACTCAAGCCTCACACTCGGGACATCGTGCGCTGGATGGTCAAAGGTGGCAACCGGGCCGTGTTCGCAAAGTTTGGTCTACACAAGACAGCAACGCAGCTCGAAGCCTTGCGGATCATTGGCGCGCATCGACCGGGACTTCGCCTGCAGGTTCTTCCGCTCGGGGTTCGGCAGGAGTTCGCCCGCGAGGTCGAAGAGCGATTCAAGGGGGATTTCGCCATCGATCTGCGCTTTATCCGCTCGGACTCGGAGATCGGAGACGAGCGCACAATCTACATGACGAACTATGAGAGCGTGCGCGAAGGCAAGATAACTCCCTCGATGTTCCGCGCGGCCAGTTTGGACGAGGCCGCTATCCTGCGGAGCTACGGCAGCAAAACCTATCAGGAGTTTCTGCCTGCGTTCGCGCCGGTTGAGTTCAAATTCGTAGCCACCGCCACGCCAGACCCGAATCGGTACAAAGAGCTGATCCATTACGCCGGCTATCTTGGGGTCATGGACACTGGCCAGGCCCTGACCCGCTTCTTCCAGCGCGACAGCAGCAAGGCGGGCAACCTCACCCTTTACCCCCACAAAGAACAAGAATTCTGGCTTTGGGTTGCCAGTTGGGCGGTGTTCATTACCAAACCGAGCGACCTGGGCCACAGTGACGAAGGCTACATCCTTCCCGAGCTTGACGTGCGCTGGCATGAGATCCCCAGCGACTACACGGCCGCCGGCGCCGAGAAAAACGGCCAAGGCCTTTTGGTGCCCGATCTGGCCATGGGGTTGTCTGCCGCCGCACGCGAGAAGCGCGACAGCATGCCGGCCCGCGTTGAAAGGGTCAAGGAACTGGTTGAGTCTGCTCCCGACGATCACTTTATCGTCTGGCACGATCTTGAAGACGAGCGACATGCGATCCAAAAGGCAATTCCTGAAGCTGTAAGCGTGTGGGGATCACAGGATCTGGACGAACGTGAGCAGAGAATCATCGACTTCAGTGACGGCCTTCACCGGATCCTGTCGACCAAGCCCATCATCGCAGGCAGCGGATGTAACTTTCAACGGCACTGTCACCGGGAGATTTTTGCTGGGGTCGGCTTCAAATTCAATGACTTCATCCAAGCCGTGCATCGGACGTTCCGCTTCGGGCAATCAGAACGTGTGCGGATTGACATCATTCACACTGAGGCAGAGCGCGAGGTGATCGCGACACTCAAAGCGAAGTGGAGGCGACACGACGAACAGCAACAACGTATGGCGTCGCTCGTACGCCAATATGGTTTGGACCAGCTGGCAATGCACGACACCCTGGTCAGGACCATCGGCGTCGAGCGCCAGGTGGCTTGCGGCCAGTATTTTGAGGTCGCCCACAATGATTGTGTGCTGGAGGCCAGGGAACAAGCCGATAACTCAGTGGGTCTCATTGTCACCAGCATCCCATTCGCCAACCATTACGAGTACACGCCCAGTTATAACGATTTCGGCCATACCGACGGCAATGAACACTTTTGGGCGCAGATGGACTATCTGACTCCGGAGCTGCTCCGGATCCTCCAGCCGGGCCGAATTTACTGTTGTCACGTGAAGGACCGCATCAACTTCGGAAACGTCACCGGTGCGGGCGTGCCTACGGTCAGCCCCTTCCATGCTGAAGCCATCTTCCATGCACAAAAGCACGGCTTCGATTACATGGGCATGATCACGGTGGTAACCGATGTGGTGCGCGAAAACAACCAGACCTACCGTCTCGGCTATTCGGAAATGTGCAAGGACGGCACCAAAATGGGGGTAGGCAGCCCCGAGTATGTCTTGCTGTTTCATAAGCCGCAGTCTGACCGCAGCCGCGGCTATGCCGATACCCCAGTGACCAAGAGCAAGGCCGAGTACAGCTTGGCGCGCTGGCAAATCGACGCACACGCATTCTGGCGATCAAGCGGCAACCGGTTGCTGACGGCAGAAGAAATGGCATCGATGGGGCCGGAGAAGTTGGCCAAGTACTTCACTGAAGACAGTCTGAGGCATGTTTACGATTTTGATCGTCACCGTGAAACCGGCGAACATCTGCAGGCACGCAAAGCCTTGCCAAGCGATTTTATGAGCCTTGCCCCTGGCAGCCACCATCCAGATGTCTGGCATGACGTCGCGCGCATGCTGACGCTGAATGGTCAGCAGAACCGCCGCGCGGTCGAGAAGCATGTCTGCCCTCTCCAGTTCGATATTGTGGACCGGTTGATAGAGCGCTACAGCATGCGCGGTGAAAAGGTCTATGACCCCTTCCATGGCCTAGGGACTGTTGGCGTGCGCGCAATCAAGCTAGGTCGTCGGGCGGGAGGATCGGAACTGAGTGCCAGCTATTTCAAGGATCAAGTCCATTACCTAAAGGAAGCTGAAAGAGAAGCCTCCATGCCCACGCTCTTCGATCTGGTAGCGCTCGATGACGAGCAGGAGGTAGCGGCATGAAGCTATATGTAAGCGGCCCCATGACGGGCATAGCCCAGCTCAATTTCCCGACGTTCAACCGCCATGCAATGCACCTGCGGGCAGCTGCCTATGAGGTTATCAACCCGGCGGAGCTAGGCACGCAAGATGATCTGTCATGGTCAGACTACCTACGGCGCGACATCGCCGCGCTCATGCAGTGCGACGGCATTGCCATGCTGCCGGGGTGGGAAAGCTCAAAGGGGGCGTGCCTGGAGCGCCACATTGCGCTGGAGCTCGGCATGGTGGTGGGCGATGTTACTTCGTTCCTGCTGATGTCGCCGCGCACACAGATATCTCAATTACCACAAGCAAAAGACCCGGAGGCGCGCATACACACTCCGGGCCCGATCACTGCGAAACGATAAAGGAGGATGCTCGCAATGAACGCTTCAATGATAAACCTCCCCGCCCTGCCCGCACAAGACGCCGCCTTGAACACGCCAAGGATGAGCAGCCGAGAAATTGCCGAACTGACAGGCAAGCGCCACGGCGACGTTATCCGCGACATTCGGGTAATGCTGGACGCACTGCAGGAGGATGACGCAGATTTGCGTCATGTCCATCATGAGGTGGACGAGCGTGGATACACCGCTCGCTACCTGCTGCCAAAGGACCTCACACTAACACTAGTTGCGGGCTACAACATTGCCCTGCGACGGCGCATTGTAAATAGATGGATGGAGCTGGAGTATCGGGCCGTGCCATCTGTCCCGCGCACGCTCTCAGAAGCATTGCGCTTAGCTGCAGACCAGGCTGACCAGCTCGAGCGCCAGCAACAAGCCCTGCAGGCTGCGGCACCCAAAGTGGAATTTGTGGATCGCTACGCCACGGCCCATGGCAGCCAGGGCTTTCGGCAGGTATGCAAGCTCCTGCACGCCAATGAGGCACGGTTCAGGCTCTTTCTCATAGAGCAGAAGATAGCGTACCGCCTGGATGGTGCGCTGACGCCTTATCAGAACCATATCGACGCCGGCAGGTTCGAGGTCAAGACCGGCATTGCCCACGCGAGCGAGCGCGCCTTCGCCCAGATGCGCTTCACGACCAAGGGTGTGACATGGGTTGCCGGCGAGTGGGGCAAGTATCTGGCAACACAGCAACAACAAGAGGGGGCGCTGTAATGCGCGACTACGGAAAAGTATTCTCCGCCATCTGGGCGAGCAACAGTTTCAGAAGCCTTTCGGAAGACGGTCGCACCCTGGTCATGTACCTGTTGACATGCCCTCACGGAACCATTGCGGGAGCCTTTCGCTTGCCCGATGGATATGCTTGCGAAGACCTTCAATGGAGTTCCGAAAGGGTTTCGAAAGGGTTTGCTGAACTGTTAGATAAAGGGTTTGCCAACCGTTGCGAAACGACAAAATGGGTATGGATAATCAAACATTTCGAATGGAACCCACTCGAAAATCCAAACCAACGTAAGGCCGCACTCAAGGTAGCCACGCTTGTACCCGAAGAATGCGCCTGGAAACAAGACTACATGCGGGTTTGCGGGCCATTCATGGGTGTGGATAACCCTCCAAATCCAAACCCTTCCGAAACCCTTCCGAAAGGGTTTCTTAATCAGGAACAGTATCAGTATCAGGAACAGGAACAGAAGAATTCTAAAGAAACGGTAAGTAATGTTGCCGGCCCAAATGCTGAGAATGATTCGCCAGCTCCTGCTTTGCAGTCGCCCACCACACCGGCGGCCCGTGGCTCCCGATTGCCGAAAGAATGGCGATTGCCCAAGCTGTGGGGCGAATGGGCGCTGAAGGAGCGGCCCGGGTGGACCGCCGACAAGGTGCGGCTGGAAGCGGACAAGTTCCGCGATCACTGGCACGCCAAGGCGGGCAAAGACGCCCGAAAAACCGACTGGGAGGCCACCTGGCGCAACTGGGTGCGCAACGACTTGGCCGGCCACGGAACCGGTCCCCAGGCAGGATCTGCACCACCCAACCGCCAAGAGGCCCTTGAGGCCAAAAACCGGGAGGTTGCCCGTCAACTCGCCGCAGGAGCATCCGCATGAACGCAGCAGACCGCGAGGAATTCTTCGCCCTCATCGCCAACGTGTACGCCTTCTACAGCCGAGACTTCTCCCCTTTCGTCGGCATGGTCTGGTGGAATGCCATGCAGCCGTACGACCTGGCTGCCGTCAACGACGCCCTGGGCCGCCACTGCGCCAATCCGGACTCAGGGCAGTACCTGCCCAAGCCGGGGGATGTGGTGCGCATGCTCCAGGGCAGCAGCCAGGACAGCGCACTGGTGGCGTGGGCGAAGGTCGACAAGGCCGTGCGCCAGGTCGGCACGTACTCCACCGTCGCGTTCGACGATCCCATCATCCATCGGGTGATTCACGACATGGGAGGCTGGGTGGCATTGGGCAGCAAAACCGAAAAGGAGTGGCCGTTCGTTGGCAAGGAGTTCGAGAATCGGTACCGGGGCTTCCGGGGGCGCAGCGAAACGCCCGAATACCCGAAGCTGCTGCTCGGGATCGCCGAGAGCGAAAACAACCAGGCCGGCATGCCATCCCAGCCGCCTGTGCTGATCGGGCATGCAGAGGGGGCGCAACGCGTCATAGCCGGCGGGGCCAGCCAGGCGCTGGTTGGTTTCACGCGCACATCGGCGCATGAGCTTGCCGCCTTGTCGGCCCCAGTGCGGGAGGTGGCATGACGATACGTTGCGTCGATTGTTCGCAGTTTCACCTGCGCAGCGCCAAAGGCATGGCCCGCCTCGGATTCGGTCACTGCGGCCATGTGCGTAGCGGTGCGGTCTTCATGTCCTCGAGCGTCAGCCGAGAGTGTCGGTACTTTGCTGCCGCCCCCGACGGTGAAGCAAAGGCCCGCGCCGCATGGATCTCTCGGCAGATCGAGGCGCTCGCCGAGGAGGTGTGTCGTCATGCGTAGGAACGGGCATTCGGCCACTCGGCGCCTGCAGGCCCTCGGGCGCCTCAAGACAGGTGAAATGAACAAAACCGAGGCACTGTACAGCGAGCTGCTCGCGGTGCGCCTACACCTAGGCGAGATCCTTTGGTACCGCTTCGAGGGAATCAAGCTGCGCCTGGCGAACAACACATTCCTGACAGTGGATTTCGCTGTCATGCGTGCCGATAGCGTCCTCGAGATGGTGGATGTGAAGGGGGCGCGGAACATTTTCACCGACGACGCGCGGGCCAAGATGAAGATCGCCGCCGATCAATATCCATTTGTGTTCAAGGCCGTCTACCCCAGAACGAAACGTGACGGGGGCGGATGGGATGTTGAAGAATTTTAGGAGATCGCAACATGAGCATAGAACAAGTCAAACGTGAAGCCATTACGCACCTACGCGCCCAGGGCAAAGTTATACCCAGCGGCGCGACGATGGCTCAGATCGTCTACGCCATCCGAGGCAAATCGCTCGCAAGCGGCCTGACAGCATTTGTCATCGACTGGGTGAGAGCGCAGCCTCCGTTGCAGGCTCCGGTGATCGCCCCGGCCCCGTACAGGCGCGGGAGCCACGGCAGGCTATCTTGGCGGCCAAACAGGATGGTGGACATCGACGCTGCGCAGCCGCCGATGACCGGGATACATGCCACTGGCAACGGGCCGGAGAACAGCCCGGTATGGAGGCGCTGATGGATCTGCCTAAGTGGGCAATGCAAGACCCCTCCATCGTATATGACCGGCTCGAGAGTATGGACGACATGGCAGAGAGCCGGCAACAGAAAGCAAGAACTGAATTAGAGTCATTATTCGGAGATAACGTGACCGCGTACCAAGAACCCCTCTTCGCGCATGCCCACGGTGCCGTTGTGTTCGCCCTGAACTATAACCATCAGCAGTACGACCGACCGCTGATCAACCAGCTGGCCGGCAAGACCGTGCCGGCCGGAAAAGGACTGTCAGGCCTGGACGGCGCTGCCCAGGCCGGCATGATCAGGTCTATCCTTGGGCAGCTCTCGGATCATGAGTGCGCCCTGGTGCTCGCCTACTGCACTCCCAAGCGCCTGCCTGTGTCCGGCGGGCCTGGCGACAAGATCGTGATAGAGAACAAGGCTGTGCGCATCACCCGTTGGTCTGTCAACCCTGAATACCAGGCGGCAATCCATGAGGTGGCAAACAGCTTCGAAATACGGCAGCTCGCGTCATCAAACCATATTTCAATCCGAGCAGTGCGCTTGGCGTGCGTGGCTCGCTGCTTCGGCGACCGTATACACCTGGGAGAAGTGGCCGAGCGCGCAAAGCTTTCCTACCGCACAATCAAACGCCAACATCAGGCAGTGCGTGAGTATCTCTTGGGCGCGCGCGGTCGAGATGGCGAACACGCCTCTCTCGGTGCCATCCAGCAGGCTATGAATAGGCTGGAAGGCGCGCTGCGAGAGCATGGAATCATAGATTAGACTTTACGTGGCCCTTTTTTATCTCTAAAATGCCATTTATCGATACGGTGCATTAGTGCGCCTACAGTCAAAGCCCCGCCAAAACTGAGCGGGGCTTTTGCATTTCTATCGTGGGGTAGCGCAGTCGGTAGCGCCCTGCCCCGCAACCAGTTGTCTCCTCCCGTCCTGTGGGAGCTTGGCGGGCCTGTGTCATTCGATGCAGGCCCGCTTCTTTTTGAGGTGCGATATGTTCGGTGGCGATAACCCATATAACGACATCTTTTCACCCCCGCGCGGCAAGGGCCTGGGGCCAACCAG
>Ga0182738_1002813_pt1 | contig 20387 bp, 19 predicted proteins | sample eDN5th30CBELigMG_FD_128876 | JGI IMG/M metagenome (GOLD analysis project Ga0182738, IMG submission 128876) | Enriched Miracle-Growth compost microbial communities from Emeryville, California, USA - eDNA 5th pass 30_C BE-Lig MG (version 2)... ... | reverse complement strand
TGAGCTGTGAAGCGGCTCGGCGCTCGCCCCGGTGAGTCGTGCGGTAAGCCTCGGAAAACAAAAGCCTACACTAAGTTAGAATGGTTTGGTAACTACCGATTCACCAGGTAATTCACTTTTTCAATCCCAGCCTCTTTTCTTTAGTTAACTTTTAGAAGCCATCCCGGTATAAATCAAAATAGCATCCCGCAAAAAAGCTGTAGCTCCTACTTGCACTTTGTCATAATAGGAGGTAAATCTTTCATCAGCAACATACATTTCTGCAAGTCCCGCATGTGCCTCCTTCGTGTATTCTGGCCATGTGAAGGAAAGCCATTGCTTGTGCAACCCTGCTGTTTTTTGCCCAGCCTCTCCAGCAGGATTGCCTTCTTTTAAGGCTTCTTGTAAGGTAGAAAATAATGTCTTCTCCACTTCAACCATGCTTCGATAATCATTTTCTGACATATTCATTAATTTAGCATTAGATTGGTCTATCATCTCTTCCCCATACTTTTCTCTTATTTCTTTGCCATACTTCGCCTCGTTATCTTCTATCATTTTCTTTTTAAAGCCCACAAATTTTTCTTGATTAGACATCGTCCTACTCCCTTCTATTGTTTCCATCGTTTTTTCTACATTTGCAATTAACAGATGTAGCTGTTCTTTTTTAGCCAGGAGTTTTTCGTGATGTTCCTTTAATGCTTGTTTGACATCAAAAGTAGGAGAAGCCATCATATTCTTTATAGTCTCTAATGGAACATCTAGCTCACGGTAAAACAGAATTTGCTGTAATTTATCTACCTCATTTTGTCCATAGATACGATATCCTGATGAATTGATTCTCGCCGGCTTGAGAATGCCTATTTCATCATAATATCGCAATGTTCTTGTACTTACTCCTGCTAACTTACCTAATGCATGTACGGTGTATTCCATCTGTTCCCCTCCTGACTCTTTCATCGTAAACGTTGACGCAACGTAAATGTAAATAGTTTTTCTTTATATTTTTTAATTTTTAATAATCTACACTAAGAAAAAAGCAGCTATCGAAAGAACTTCACCTTCCTGATAGCTGCTCTATTTTTCATTTCTTTGAATAGAAATCCTTTCACCTAACGTTTTAAATTTACGGTTGTTACCTCAAATTTATCATAGCGGTGACGGGAAAATGAATATTCAAATGGAATGCCATTATTTAAATAGCCAACATGTTCTACTTCAAGGATAGGGTCATCTAATTCACATGCAAGATGTTCATGATCTAGCTCTGTGGATTTACATGCTCTAATTTTCCGATGCGATCCAGCAATCGTTAATCCTAATGTTTTCGTAATATGCTCATAAATGGATCCATATAAAACCTCGTCATTTAAACCTGATATAATGGTTGTTGGCATATAAGTAATTTCTAAGACATATGGTTCGTCTTTCACTGATCTCAATCTAATGATATGATACACTGGTGTTTTTATATCAATTGCCAAATGTGCCGCAACCTCTTCTGAGGGAAAATGAACTTCAAATGTAATGATTTTACTCGCTATTTTCTCTCCATCTAATAGCTTGGATAATCCAGTGATTTCATTTGACAAAACATTTACTCTGCTGGCATGTAGAGCAGATTGAACGATAAAGGTACCATGTCCTCTTTTACGATAAAGAAGTCCTTCCATCACCAGTTTATCCAATGCCCTTTTCATTGTCATTCTGCTGCAGGAAAACTCTTTAGATAATGTAATCTCATCGGGTATAGGATGATCCAATGGATAAAAGTTTTCTTTAATTCGACGTTTAACTTCAATTGCTATCGCTTCATACTTATTCATAAACGAGCCACCTTAATTAGAAAAAATAATTCTATACATTTTATTTGCAATATTTTTTAATCTTATAACGAATAGATAATGATATTTTAATTATAATCATTTGAACTTAAAAGTCTATACTTTAAAAACTTACGCTTGGTATATCTATTTATAGTATAGTACATTTTTTTATAAAGCGCATACTTTTTTAAAAACGCTTTCAATTAAATTCATTCCGAATGATTGAAAAGAAAAAGAGATAGCCATTGTTTTGACTATCTCTTTTCCTTATTCACTTAAATACTCTATCCATTATTTCTTAGGAACTTCGCATCCTTCGTCTGTACAAACAGCACCTGCTCCGGTAATGTCTTGAAATTTAGGGGCTGGATGGTCTTCCTGCCATACTTGTTCTAGGACACGCTTAAAAGTTTCAGTTGGTTGGGCTCCAGAAACTGAATATTTTTGATTGATGACAAAGAATGGAACACCTGTCACACCAATTTGTCCAGCTAGCGCTTCATCAATTCTGACATCATTTGCAAAGCTAGTGGCATCTGCTAATACTTTTTGTTGCTCTGCTTCTTCTAGGCCGACTGATTTACCGATTTCCACTAATACCTGATGATCACTTATTAGTTTTCCTTCTGTAAAGTAAGCATGCAATAATTTCTCTGTTAACTCTTTTTCTTTTCCAACCGTTTTCGCATATTTTGTTAAACGATGGGCGTCAAATGTGTTCGTTGGTTTCATGTTATCAAAATCATAGCTTAAACCTGTGCTTTCAGCTTGATTGCCAACATTTTCATTCGCATTCTTTGCTTCCTCAATACTCATTCTATATTTACCAGCAAGCGCCTCATGGATACTTTTTCCAGAGTAAACTTCTGCATTCGGATCTAGTTCAAAGCTCTTAAATTCAACCTCAACTTGGTCTTTGAAAGGAAATTGCTCTAACGCAATCTCTAAACGACGTTTGCCAATATAGCAAAAAGGGCAAACAAAGTCTGACCATACTTCAATTTTCATTTTTCCACCTTCTTTATAATGATGCTATCATCCTAACACAATAGCAGGGATTTTACTTTGATTTTGCTTACGTCAGCGTCCATTTAAGCCAAATAGAAAAACTCCTATACTAGGAGCTTCTCTTAAAACAGCCTTATTTAAAAAGCTTTACGCGATCCTCTAGAGGCTTAAATTCTTTTTCACCTGGTTCTGCTGTTGGTTTACCAAATGGCATTTGTGCAACAAGCTTCCATATAGAAGGAATTTTCCATTCTGCTTGTACCGTCTCATCAATAAGGGGGTTATAATGCTGCAAAGAAGCTCCATAGCCTACTTCTTCCAAAGCAGTCCAAATGACCAATTGATGCATGGCGTTCGTTTGGTTTGCCCAAACTGGAAAGTTCTCTGCGTATAACGCAAACTGCTTTTGTAATCCTTCTACTACTTCTTGATCTTCAAAAAATAAAATCGTTCCATATCCTGCTTTAAAGGAATTTAATTTTTCTTTTGTGGAAGAAAAGTTCTCCGCTGGAACAATTTTTTGTAGCTCCCTTGCAGTGAGATCCCAAAGTTTATCATGTTGTTCGTTTAATAAAACCACTACTCTTGTACTTTGGGAATTGAAAGAAGATGGTGTATGCAACACAGCTTCATTCACAATTTCTTGGATTTTTTCATCAGATGCTACTTGTTCTTTACTAATTCCATAATAAGAACGACGGTTTTTTATTGCTTCTAAAAATGCAGTCATTTTTCTCCTCCAGTCGAAAATTTTTTCTTATTTATATTACCCATTTGTCTTATTATTAAAATATTTTTTCTAAAATTCTTCAACCGGATTTTCCCTTATAAGAAAAAAGAGTAAGGCTTCAAAAGCCCTACTCTATGTATACAAATTATCCACGAATTGTTTTTAATGCTGTGCTCCAAGCTACTACTTGATCAAGCATTGCATTCATGTTCTCTAAATGAAGAGAAGATGGTTTAAATGTTGTGAAGTTTTCAAAATCAGTAAATAAAGAAAGCGTTGGATGAACTCGAACGTCAGCAATTTGCAATTCACCTAAAATTCCTCGTAAATGCTCTGCTGCTCGTGCTCCACCTGTTGAACCATAGCTTACAATTCCAGCTGCTTTATTGTTCCAAGCTTCTCTTGCAGAATCTAAAGCATTTTTTAAAGCTCCAGTTATACTGTGATTATATTCTGCAGCAACAAATACGAAGCCATCAAGGCTAGCTAGCTTTTCATTCCAAGCTGCAACATTTTCTTGGCCATCTGCTGCACCTAAAAATGGTAAATTAAAATCTGCAATATCAACGATTTCGTATTCAGCATCTCCACGCTTGTCAGCAATTTCTTTCACCCATGCTCCAACTTGTGGACTCACTCTTCCTTGACGTGTACTACCTAAGATAATTCCAATTTTCATCCTTTTAACCTCCGTATTTTTTAAAAATTTGTATTACTTTTTTATCCTAATACTGAGATTATTTAATTGCAAATAATACGACTTACTTATCATTAAAAAGTTATTAAAAGTAACCAACTTACATTTTTCGTTATTTAAAGAAAGCTTCCTAACACATTTCCTTCACTATTTCCCCTAAACTTGTAATGCCTTTAATGATATTCTCGTCTGACATATACGAATAATTAATTCGGCAATGGTTTTTTTCTTGTATGTTAGGGAAAAAGCTTTCACCTGGCACGTAAGCTACTTTTGCGATTGGCAAACTACGTTCCTGCATAAGAATTTTTGTATCAATATGTTGTGGAAAAGTGAGCCATGTAAACAAACCGCCTTGCGGATATGTATAGGTAACACTTTTCGGAAAAGCTTCCTGTAGCGTTTGAAACATCAGTTCTTTCTTATGTTTATACGTTTCTTTGATATGTGCGATATGCTCATCCAAATCATACATATCCATAAATCGATTCACTGCATACATATTTAAAGTAGAATTTTGCGTATCGGAAGCCATCTTTAATAAGCTTAGTTTCTCAGCTAATGCACGATCTGCAATTAACCAGCCAAGACGTAATCCTGGACTAAGAATTTTCGAAAAGCTTCCTATATGAATAACTCTTCCCTCTGTGTCAAAACTTTTAATAGATGGCAAATCTTCTCCTTCGTATCGTATTTCACGATACGGACTATCTTCTACAATGACGACATTATATTTATTTGCTAAGTCTACTAAAGCCTTTCTTCTCTCTAAGCTCATCGTCACTCCTGTAGGATTCTGAAATTCAGGAACCGTATAGATAAGCTTCGCATTAGGATGCTTTTGTAATACAGCCTCAAGTTCGTCCATTCTCATACCATTTTCATCCATTGATACACCTATGTATTCTGGTTCATATGGATTAAATGCAGCAAGCGCACCTAAAAAAGTTGGATTCTCCGTTATAATAATATCTCCATAATCAATAAAAGCCTTGGCTGCAAGATCTAATCCTTGCTGTCCGCCCTGAATAATGAAAAGATTATCAACATCACAGCTTATGCCAATTTTCTTCACTCGGTTCACAAGCTTTTCCCTTAATGCCATTAATCCTTCTGTTCCTGTATATTGCAGCGCCAATTTCCCCTCTTCTAGTAGTACCTGATCGTATACTTTTCTTAATTTTTCAATTGGAAAAATCTCTGGATCTGGATATCCACCTCCAAATGAAATAATAGAAGGATCCGCCCCCAATTTTAGTAGTTCTCTGATAGCTGATGGTTTTACTCGTTCTATTCGATTGGCAAATTTATAATTCATTACGCTTTTTCCTCCTTATGTCTTTCCCCTTCTACCTATTAGGTACGGAATTTTCAGTATATTCATTATAGATTATCATATAACACTTGCATATATAGTTATTATTTATTTGGATGGATATTCGTTTGGTTTATACCATAATCATAGAGACGGAGGCAACTTAAATTGGGCGATTTTAGTACATAATAGAAAAGACTTTCTCTCACCAAAGAGAGGACTTTACTATTCAACCGATTTAAATGGTAGATGGAGTTTTCCTTTTTATCTGCTTTTCCATATTAACTGTTTTTACTAGTTTTCCATTTGGATTGTTTGCCTCTTCTTCTTTTGTTATGATAAATCCTAATTTTTCGTATAAACTTATATTCTTTCGTACATTTGCTCTAACTTTACACTCCATTTTCTGCTTTCCGTTTAATAATGCATATTCTTCCATCCATGCTAACATTTCTTGCGCAATCCCTTTCCCTCTTGCTGATGGAGTAACGGAAAGTCTCGAAAAATAAAGAGAATCTCCTTTTAGCTGTAAACGGGAGGACCCAAGAGGGATAGCATTTAATCGATAAAGAATTGCTTGCTCCGTTCCATTTTTGAGTGCATCTATTAGTTTGTCTATTGGTTCATTCAGTGCACTTGAGGGCACCTCCACATATCGATAATCTTCAAATGCCTCTAGCATTAGCCTATGGACAAGAGTAGCCTCATCCTCTGTCACAAGATTAATTTGCTGTTTTCTTTCATTCTTTCTCCCTATTAAAATATCAGTTAATTGATCGATACTCTCCACAATATAGGATGCACTTGCCTTGTGTAGCTCTTCATATGAGCCATAGCCATATGTAACTCCTATCGAATCGATACCTACATTTTTTGCTCCAATGATATCATGCTCCCGATCCCCTATCATCACAAAGTCACTCAGCTGATAAGACGGATATAACTCTACTATGTATTGAATAATTTCTGTTTTTGAAGTTCTAGTCCCATCGAGATTACTGCCAATGATTTGCGTAAAATATTGCTCGATTTGAAAATATTTCAAAATCGTCTCCGCGAAAATAGTTGGTTTGGAAGTGGCAACAATTAAAATCCTGCCCTCTTTTTGTAATAAGTCGAGTAACATCGATATACTTGGATATAATTCATTTTCAAACATTCCGCTTTGCGAAAATCGCTTTCTATATAGTGCTATGGCCTGATTCGTTATTTCCTCGTTGTAACCATAGTATTTTGGAAAAGATTCTTGTAGTGGCGGACCAATAAACCTTTCTAATTTATCTAAATCAGGTTCTTCCTTCCCAAGCTTTTGCAATGCATATTGAACAGATTTCGTGATTCCTTCTTTAGGATCTGAAATTGTTCCATCTAAATCAAATAATATGACTTCGTACTTACACATGCCCCCACCCCTTTTACAAATAAATAAATCTTAATCTTCAGTCACTTATCCTTTTGCCCATTATAACGAATTGGGCATTTTGCCACAATAAGCAATTATAGAACAAATCAAAACATAATCATTAACTATGAAATAAATCCACCTTAACCACTTGGAATAGTCAACTTGTTAAGTTATAATGATATTATCAATACTTCTTTGATATCTTCGAAAAATGAAATAGATTAAATTAGGGGGAATTACAATGGTTTATTACGATAAAACGAAATCCATTAAAAATATTCTCATTCAAAAGATTGTTTGTAATAGCGGCTTATCCTCTGAAATGTTGGAGAATTTATCCATAGCAGAGTTAAATGAGAAACTTAATAAAGACTTTCCTTATACCCACCCTCATAATGGATCCGGTTCTCTAAAGTGGAAAAATATTCGCTAGCCCTTTGTCGGACCCTTTTTTCATTATTACCCGTTATACAAATCGAGGCTGGGAAATAAGCATTTCAGCTAATAATATAGACAAACTTTCATATGGTTAATACACATGAAAATTCGTGTTTAGCAGTTGGGAAAAGGTTTAAAAACGAAGGGGATTGAGCTGAAGGCACTCGACTCCTGCGGGAAATAGAGGAAAGGCTGAGACCCCACGGAAAGTGCAGTGTCTGTAGCGCAATGGAACGACTTATTTTTACACTTGACTATATTTAAAACATAGCTAATCATCATGAGAAATTAGCTTTATTTAAGAGTTAACTTAGAGATTGTTCGTCTTTAAAAATTAGTTATTTAGTTTTGTCCCAGCCTTTTCCTAAACTTTCAACTCTCAGTTATCCAATTAGAGGATAATCGAAAAATTCTTCTTATCTTTCGGCTTCTGCTTATTTCCCCCAATATCTGCGACTTACTTTTATTAGAAAATCTACTATAATGGAATTAGAAAAAAGGGAGAGGTGCTTAATTGGAATATATAAAGAGGCAATTTTTAGAAGGGAAAGAAAAATTACATGTATTATTTTTTTATATCGATATGAAAAACTATGTGGAGGAAGTAATTCAGTTTATCCATACTGGGATTGATGCAGGTGATTATATTATTCTAGTTGAGAATGAACGGAATTTCAAAAGGATTTATGAGAAATTAACATTTATCCTTACTTCTGAACAAATGAAACAGCTACATTATGTTAATAGTTTGGATTTTTATTTTTCAAGCGGCGGGTATCATCCTCCAGCAATCACAGAATATTTCAATAAAACTGTTCAGCCATATGTAGATAATAATATATCTTTTCGATCATGGGCACATGTTGAATGGGCAACGATGGAGGAGCCTTTCCACTTAATAGGCGAATTAGAAAAAATTATTGATCAAGCAGTCAATCAGATTTCCTTTCCACTAGTCTGTGCGTATGGACAACTAAAAATGCCAAATTTTTTATCAACACTTTTATTGGAAACCCATCCTTACATATTGAAAAAAGATACACTTATATCATCTAAAAAGTACATAATAAATGCACCTTTTAATGCAAATAATGATAGGGAGTAAATCCTATCTTAGCTTTGCGGGGGAGATAGCGAATAGCTATTCATCATTGATCGCTAATTCCCTGTTGCAGCAACTATCACCTCTACCTATTCTTGGTTATTAACCGTAATGAAACTATTTCCATCTAGTTATATGTTAAGCGTATTTTTTATAGGTTTCGCCTATGTAATCTCCCGCACCAATCCACTCAAGTTTTTAGTACTTCTTTTTCTTTATAATTCCTAAGTCATCCACTAATAAGAAAGAGTATTTTTTTGGATAATTCCTCCAACAAATCCTTTACTATACTAATATACTAAAATATTTTATTGACAATTACTTTTTTAATATGGTAAATTCTATTCATTGGTTTATCACTCTAATATATTATCGAACTAAAGTATTTTTGGTGAGAGCCTGTTTTTTAATAGATTTATCTTAAAAAATACAAACTTCAATTCATAAAGGTGGCTTTATACAACATGAAACGTTTAGCAATTAATTTACTTATTTTAGCGTCTGTATTCTTCATTTTTACAGCTTGTTCAAATAATTCATCTGATAAAAAGGAAGATACTTTAGTAATTGGAATTGATGATAAATTCGCTCCAATGGGATTTAGAGATGAAGATAATGAAATCGTTGGTTTCGATATAGATTATGCGAAAGCAGCTGCAGAAAAAATGGATATGTCAGTAGAATTCCAACCAATCGATTGGAAAACAAAGGAATCCGAATTAAGTAGCGGTCGAATTGACCTAATTTGGAATGGATATACTATAACGGATGAACGGAAAGAAAAAGTACTTTTCACAAAGCCTTATTTAAAAAATGCACAAGTAGTCGTAACATTAACTGATTCAAACATAACAAAATTAGATGATTTAGAAGGAAAAGTTGTTGGGCTACAATCTCTTTCTTCTGCATCTGATGCATTAGATAGTAATCCGATTAAATCAAAAATTAAAGAAGTTACCGAGTTTTCCGATAACGTTTTAGCATTAAGTGATTTAAAATCTGGTCGTTTGGATGCAGTCGTTATTGATGAAATTGTTATTGATTATTATATGACAAAAGAGCAAGATACCTTTAAAGTGCTTGAAGAGTCCCTTGCTCCAGAAGAATATGGAATTGGTGTTAAAAAAGGCAATGAAGCTTTATTAGAAAAACTTCAAAAAGCACTTGATGAGATGAATGAAGATGGAACAGCCGCTAAAGTTTCGGAAAAATGGTTTGGAGAAAATAAAGTATTAAAGTAAACTCGCAAATGAATCGTAAACAAAACAGGATTTCTTTACGAAACCCTGTTTTGTTTTGTTGGAGGAATAGAAATGTCGTTTGATTATATTATGTCGATACTAAAACCAATGTTAGAAGGAGCACAAGCAACCGTTCTTTTATTTATTATTGCTATTGTAGTATCCATTCCACTAGGTTTTCTTTTAACTCTTGCTATAAGATCTAGTATCAAACCAATTGCTTGGCTGGCAAGTTGTTATGTTTACATCATGCGTGGAACCCCTTTATTACTGCAATTATTATTTATTTGCTTTGGATTACCCATGATTCCAGGAATCGGAGAATACTTGGTGTTAGATCGTTTTGTAGCTGCCTCTTTAGGCTTTATTTTGAATTATGCAGCCTATTTTGCGGAAATTTTCCGTGGAGGTCTACTTGCTATCGATAAAGGTCAGTTTGAAGCTTCTCAAGTTCTCGGTTTAAATAAATGGCAAACAACAACGCGTGTTGTGCTGCCACAAATGTTTCGCATTGCCCTTCCTGCTGTTGCAAATGAGTCGGTTACATTAGTGAAAGATACAGCCTTGCTCTATGCTGTTGCTGTCCCAGAATTACTTCACTTTGCGCAAACTGCTGTAAACCGGGATTTTACGATTATTCCATTTTTCATCGCAGGGATTATTTATTTAATCATGACCCTACTATTAACAGCATTATTTAAATGGCTGGAGCGTAGATTTAAATTTGAATAAGAAGGACGGATTTTTATGGCAATCATCGAAATAGAGAATATTAAAAAATCATACGACAAGGTCGATGTATTAAAGCAGATTACCTTTGAAGTCAATAACAATGATGTCGTTGCGGTTATTGGTCCATCTGGTTCTGGAAAAAGTACGATGCTCCGTTGTCTTGTGGATTTAGAAAAAATAGATGGAGGAAATATTCGAATTTGTGGGGAAGATTTAGTAAAAGACGGACTCTATTCCCCACCCCAAAAAATAAAACAGATTACATCAAAGATGGGAATGGTTTTTCAGCATTTCAATCTATTTCCCCACCTTACAGTAAAAGAAAATATTGAACTTGCACCGAAATTAGTTAAGAAAGAAACAGCCGCTGTCATTCATGAAAGAAGCATGAAAATACTGGAGAAAATCGGTCTTACCAGTTTTTCCAATGTATACCCAGCCAAACTATCTGGCGGCCAAAAGCAGCGTGTTGCCATCGCCCGTGCTTTAATGATGGAACCAGAAATATTGTTGTTTGATGAACCAACATCTGCTTTAGACCCCGAACTGACTGGTGAAGTTTTAGAAGTAATGAAAGACTTAGCAGAAGAAAAAATGACAATGATAGTCGTTACCCATGAAATGGGCTTCGCCAAGGAAGTAGCCAACAACGTTATCTTTATGGACAATGGAGTAATCGAAGAGACAGGACCACCAAATAAGATCTTTACAAACCCCCAATCCGTGCGTACACAGGCTTTTTTGAGTCGGAATTTGAAGTAAGTGTAAAGTCGGAGGTTGGGACAAAACTAAATATCTAATCTTTAAAGACGAACAATCTTTAATTTATCTCTTAAATAAAGCTACTTTATCTATGTTTCTAAATATAGTTAAGTGTAAAAACTAAGTCGTTCCATTGCGCTACAGACGCTCGATGCGCCGGTGAGGAAGCTAAGCTTCCTCGCTGCGCTGCGGGGTCTAAGCCTTTCCTCTATTTCCCGCAGGAGTCGAGCGTCCTCCGCTCCATTACACTTCGTTTTTTAAACCTTTTCTAAAATAACAAACACGAACTTTTAAGTAATTTAATTACATTTTAGTTCGTGTTTGTTGTTGGTTGAAATACTTATGTCCCAGTTTCTTAAATAAGAATGAAGGACTACTTTCTTCTCAAACGAATGACATTCCAAGACATTTTTGGCAGTACAAGTACTAATTTGCCATTTTCCATATAAGATTTCTTAGAGGCAATAGGTTTTACTGCCTCATGTTGAAGGGTGTTAATCGCCTTTGGGTCATCGTTTGCAAGGACAATATGCTCCTCAATGGAATATCCCTCAAATGACCGAATATCCACATCGACATTTAATTGATTGTCTAAGCTTCTATTAACAGCAAAAATAACAAGTTCCTCTTTCTCCTCATTATAGACAATGGATTGATCTAAGTATGGTACATCTGTAAAATCCTTTGAATCATATTTTGGTGAATCCACTATCGCCTGAATGGCCGTCCCTCGACCGTATACAGATGTATAATAGTATGGATAGAAAATAGTCTGTTTCCAAGATCCCCCACCTGTTTCCGTCATTATTGGAGCAATAACATTTACTAGTTGAGCAAGGCAAGCAATTTTCACTCGATCTGAATGATTAATTAAAGAGTTCAATAAACTTCCTACAAGCAATGCATCTTCAAAATTATAAACGTCCTCTAACAGTGGTGGCGCTACACTCCAAGGCTCTATTTGTTTATCTTGAGCATTAGAGTGGAACCAAACATTCCATTCATCAAAGCTTAAATGAAGTTTTTTCTTGCTTCTCTTCTTCGCCTTAATATAATCACAGGTTGCGATAATCGTTTTTATAAAATCATCCATATCTAATGATTTTGCGAGGAAATTGGCTGTATCATTATCTCGGTTACCATAATAGGTATGAAGTGATACATAATCAACGTAATCATATGTCTGATCCAATGAGGTTGCTTCCCACTCAGGAAATGTTGGCATCGCTGTATTGGAACTTCCGCAACTGACAAGCTCGATTCGTGGATCCACAATTTTCATTGCCTTTGCTGTTTCTGCAGCTAGTCTTCCATATTCATAAGCTGTTTTATGTCCAATTTGCCATGGTCCATCCATTTCATTTCCTAAACACCAAACTTTAATATTATGCGGGTCTTCATAGCCATGTTGTTTTCTTAAATCACTCCAATAGGTACCTCCTGGGAGATTGCAATATTCCAAAAGGTTACGGGCTGCATCAATTCCACGTGTTCCAAGGTTTACAGCCATCATTACTTCAGAATTCACTTGTTTTGCCCATTCAAAAAATTCATTTGTTCCTACTTCATTTGTTTCGATGGAATTCCATGCTAGTTCCAATTTCTTTGGTCGTTTCTCTTTTGGCCCTACCCCATCTTCCCAATTGTAAGCAGACACCATATTTCCTCCAGGATAACGAACGATCGGAACTTGTAATTGTTTCACTAACTCCATTACATCTTGACGGAATCCATTTTTATCCGCCAAAGGATGCCCTGGATCATAAATACCTCCATAAACCGCACGACCTAAATGCTCTATAAAGGAACCATAAATACGGGAATCAATTTCTGCTATTTTAAAAGATTTATCGATGATCAATTTTGCAGTTTTGAAATTTTCATGCATTCTTCTCTCATTCCTTTTCGATTGGATTCAAACTACTGTACTTTTTCATCAAAAATTTACTCATTCGATTACCAAGCTATTAGTGACTCTCCATAGATAAATACGGCTGTTAATGAACACTATAAGGGCGACTCCTATTAGAGCTAATGGAACTAACATTTGACAAAAGTAAATGATCAAATAGTCTATTACTACCATCATGATGCTCATTGGTAAATTTTTTATAGCTAAAAAGAGAGAGAGTCTTAATAATTCTAAAACCGCCCCATCATAACTTACTAAAACTGGAAAGATTATTACAATGAACAAAGCAAACAGAAAAACTAGAAAAATATAAAAATAGTAAATACTCCATGATGTATTTACAGCAATTTCAAAATAAAAATTTCGGGAAGATAGCAACAACATTCCAAAACCGACAACAATAATACCAGCCATCATATTTCTTATAAAATTCCGATTAAATGATTGGTAAAATTCGGTGAAGATAGTCATTTCTTTCCCATTAATCAAATGAAACATACATTGATGGAGCGCAACAGTGGATGGACCGATTGTAATTACTGGAAGACTAAATAATAACCACAAGAAATTTAAAACAATCATATAATAAAGTTTTCCCATCCGTTCCCAAAATGGAGAATCATATCTTATTTTCATCGTTTCCCGACCTCCTTATCATCATCTATTTCAGCGCCTTTATCCTTTTACTGCGCCTGCTGTCATACCTTCGACAAAGTACTTATTAAATATCAAGTACAGAATAAATAAAGGGAGAATGGAGAAGATCGATCCAGCCACAAGGACATCATAATTGTTTCCATAAGGAGTTAATAACGTATTTAACCCGATAGGTAATGTGAATTTTTCTGCTGATCGTAAAACAATCAATGGCCACAGCATACTATTCCATGCCCCCATTGAACTTAGAATAGCCATAGCGGAGAATGCAGGTTTAGAAATAGGCATAACTATTCTCACGCAAATTCCATACTCACTACTGCCATCAATTCTTCCTGCATCCAACAATTCCTTTGGTATGCCTGAAAGATATTGCCTAAAGAAAAAAATGGTAGATGCATGTACTAAACCTGGAAGGATAACCCCCGCATAGGTATCTATTAGTCCAAAACTAATCATTTGTTTATATAATGGCAACATCAATATTTCAAACGGAACCATCATTGTCGCAATAACTAGGAAAAACAATAAATTTTTAAACTTAAAATGGTACATAGCAAAACCGTATGCAACAAAATAACAGATAATTAACGTCAAAATCACGGAAACAATGGTAATAATCAAACTATTTTTATACCAATCTAGGTAGCCAGTGCTTCCATCAAAAAGATAACTATAATTGACTAATGACCAATTTTCAAAATCTAAGTTTAGATTTAAGCCGTTTCTTATTAACATTTGACCTGGACGAAAAGATGCAAATAATCCTGAGATAAATGGGACAGCCACACTAGCACACAAAATGATAAAAAAGCCATTAATAAAAGTTTTCACTAAAGGATTTTTACCACCCTTATTTCCTTTTCTAATATCTAATGAGGAGTTTGATAAAGAATTATTATTTGGATTAGTATTATTCTTGCTCATCCTATTTGTCCTCCTTTTTAAACATGCCGCTTGAAAGCAAGTAGACCATGCTAATGGATAACGCAACAATCAATAATACTAAGCCAACAGCAGAGGCGTATCCTAAATCATTCTTTTCAATTCCTCTTCTATACAAATAACCAACAATCGTTAAACCAATATTTTTTGGAGAATTATTGCTTCCATATATCATAAAGCTTTCAAGAAACATTGCTAATCCTGCATATATACTGATGGTTGTAACATAGATTCTTGTTGGTTTAAGTAAGGGCAAAGTAATATGCCAAAATCTTTGCCATGCACTAGCACCATCAACTTTAGCCGATTCATAAAGCACTTCATCAATAGAGCTTAAGCCAGCCTCAAAATACAAAGTGTTTACTCCAGTCCATCTCCATGTTGCTAATAAAAGTAATGCAAACATTCCTGTTCCCCAATTTTTCAGCCACTGCTTTGATTCAAGGCCAAAAAATTGCAGAATTTGATTCATCAGACCAGAATCCATTTCACTAAACATATATCGAAATAAAATACCTGCAACTACTACGGAAACCAATGCTGGCAAATAAATAATCGATTTATAGATTCGTTTACCAACAACACTTTTCGAATTTAATAAAAATGCACAGAGCATTGGAATAGGAATTAATATAATTAACGTAAATATCGTGTAGATGACACTATTTCTAACGGCGATATGAAAGACCTTATCACCTAACAGTTTTTCATAATTCGCAAGACCAATATATTCACTGTATCCGTTTCCAATATTATGAAAACTCATATTTATGGTCGAATACATTGGATATATCCAGAAGAATGACAAGCTAACAATAAACGGTAAAATAAACACATAAGGAGCAATTTTCTGAGAGAATAAAAAAGCTTGGATCTTCTTCAATTCGTTCCTCTCCTTTTCTATCAAGGTCTTTAAGATTGCCTTTATGAGGCAATCTTAAAGACTAAACTTATTCTTGTTCAAAATCTACCTCTGCCTGCGCATCTTCAAGAGCTTGCTTTACATCTGCACCGTTCTCTAGAACTTCATTTAAGGTAGTTAAGTTAAACACCTCATTGATAGTAGTAGTAATTGGCACTGTTTTAATTAAATTTACTTCATCCTGAATTTCTAATAATGTATCAAATGGATTATTAACAAAATATTTAACATATTCGTTCTCTTGATTATGGGTAATGTCTTGATTTGTCCACACCTTTGTATTAACAGGATCAAAACCAAGGATATTCCAAATTTGTTCCCCGCCTTCTTCTGTCAGTTTAGCCCAAGCCATAAATTCAGCTGCTAGCTCTGCATTTTCAGAGTCTTTATATACTACTGTTCCTGTACCCCCTGCACCATTCGAACGTTTTTGTCCTTCTTCAAACACAGGAGCTGGTGCAATAGCAAATTTACCAGACATCTCTGGCATATAATCTGTAAATCGAGACATATACCAAATCGCTTTAGGAAAAGCAGCTACTTCGCCTTTTGCAACAGTAGCATAACCTTGCTCTGTATCAATTTGGCCTCCTGGAGTTACTTCTGCAATACCACTTTCCAACCACCCTTGTTGCATTGTTAGCATATTATTTAAAGAATCTAATTTCACATTTGCATTTTCAGGATCTTCTACCCAAGATTCTCCATATTCAGACATAGTTAATGTTAGCCAGTCAGCACCACCAGTATCAACAGAGGTCATATAAACTTCTCCGTTTGAAGCCTCTTTTAATTTTTCACCCGCTGCTGTGAAGTCATCCCATGTTTTAATTTGAGTATAATCAATACCGTATTTTTCTAAGATTTCCGTGTTATAATACATCACCGTAGCCCCAACATGTGTTGGTACCCCATAATAGTTACCATCTTTTTCATAAGCATCTAATCGGGATGTTACTAAATCTGCTTTATATGGCTCTACATAACTGTTTAATGCCAACCACGGTACTTCTCCGTCTAAATAGTTAGGAAATTGGCCAATTTCCACATCTGCTAAATCAGGAATTCCTTCCCCTGATTGAACTGCTAAAGTTAGCTTTGTATGCATATCTGCATACGGATATACGGTAAACTTAATTTGTATTTGCTTATCCGGATTCGCTTCATTCCATTTATTCAACATTTCACTATAAAACTTTTGATGTAAATCAACAAACAGCCACATGTCCATTTTCGCCCCATCTTCTGGACCTACTGTAGTGACCTCAGACTCTACCTCTTCTGCGTTTTCTCCATTTCCACTAGAGGAATTCGAACATCCAACAACTAAAATTGCCATCAAAAGAATAACAAAATAGGAAAATACATTTTTGGGTAACCTCATAAAATTTGCCCCCATTCGATTTTTTACGTACTAGAAATTCAAGTATTTACAAGTACTTTATATGGATTAACATGATCACCCCCATAATTAAAACGCTTTCATCATTAGGTATATTACCATTCACGAATTTTTATGTGCAATTTCATATACGCACTTTTTTATTTTTTTCAAAAAATTGTACGTATATAATAAACATTTTTGTTAATTGAATATTTTTACATAACTTACTTGCTTTTTCTACTATCACAAATAAAATATGTGTATTCCTAAAATATCTTGGCAATACAATCAATTTATGTAGGCAAGATTAATTGTTTTATTCATCATATCTACGGAGAATTTGACCACACATCTTTTGTTTTTTTAATGGAAAAAGGTGCTGCTGTATAAACTACTTGGAGTCACTTTTACATAAATTCAACATTACATGAGTAATTTTTCATATTTAGTAGAAAATACATCTGTAGAAGTTATTACAAAAAGGAGTGTTCACATTGAAAAAGAAGAATTCAGATCAACATACAGAAGTTGCCGGACGTGTTTTTGATCCAAGTGATTATGAAAAAAAGGACCAACTTTCATCTGGCTTGGCTACAACTCATGAACAAGCAACAGATACATATACAGAAGGGGAAATTGGTGCAGTAATTGATGATGTCGATGGGGAAGATATTCAAATTGGGAAAAAAACAAAGAAATAACAGAACTAGCTAGACCTTGATGAATATAAATATTTCTTAAGATACTAAAATAGGGACTATTTCCTAAGTAAAGGAAGTAGTCCCTATTTAATTCTATTTTTTAGTTAATCAATTAGGAAAAAGCAAAACTAAATTTTCCGCTTTTACTCAGGAATATATGGTAACTCCAGGGTTTTCGGAAGATTGATAACATGTGTCTCTACATAAGATTTTAATCCTTCTTCCCCATACTCTCTTCCAACACCAGACTGCTTCACCCCACCAAATGGGAACTGAACATCCAAACCTTGAACAGCCGCTGTATTAATCATCGTTGTCCCAGCTTCAATTCTGCGTGCTACTTTCACGGCATGCTCTTCCTCCCCCCAAACAGAGCTTGTTAAACCGTATATACTTTCATTGTGTAATTCGATTACTTGCTCTTCGTCATCAAATGGCAAGATTGGTACAGTTGGTCCAAATTGTTCTTCCACTACAATCGGGTCATGATAATCTGCTCCTAGTACTACAGTTGGCTGGAGAAAATATCCGTTGTCCATTAGCTCTGGATTTAGTATTTTCCCTAATGGAATCACTTTTGCGCCTTTACTTTTAGCATCCTCTACAAGGCTACGTACGTATTTCACCTGGTTTTTATTATTTACAGGTCCGACTGTCACATCTGGATGAAAAGGATCTCCAACTCTTATCCATTTATTTGCTGCTTCGATATATTTTTCCACAAAGGCATCATAGATGGAGCGATGCACATAAATGCGTTTAGCAATCATACAAATTTGACCTGCTGTTAAAAAGTTGGAAATAACCATTCTTCTCATCGCTTTTTCATCGTTAACATCAAAATCTTCTAAGACGATGGCAGCATCATTTCCTCCTAGCTCCAAGGTCATCTTTTTGATTGTTTCTGATGCAGCTTTCATAATACTTTTGGCAGTTTTTGTTCCACCGGTAAAGGCGATTTTCGCAACTTTCGGATTAGATGTTAACTCAATACCCACTTCTGCATCCCCATGCACAAGATTGAGAACACCAGGGGGAAATTCATTTGCAATGATTTCAACCACTTTGCTAACAGCTAATGGAGCAAAGGGACTTGGTTTAACAACCATAGTATTTCCCGTCAATAATGCTGGAGCAATTTTTATGGTGGATAAAGAAATAGGATAATTCCATGGGGAGATGGCAGAAACAACTCCTACTGGATCAAATGTAATAATGGTTCTTCCATTTTCATGTTCTTTTTCCTGTGGACTAACGACTTTCTTCACATTCTTGCAAGCAAATTCCATCCACATGAGAGAGATGGCTATCTCTCCTTTAGAATCATATAATGCCTTCCCATGTTCTCTTGATAATAAAGTAGCTATTTCAGGCGTTGCATCCTTTATTTTTTGGATAGCCCGCTCCATTCTTTCAATTCGATCCTCCACTTCCGTCCATGCCCAACTTTTTAAAGCATTATATGCTGCATCTATCGCTTGTACCGTTTCCTCTTTCGTATTAAGCGGAGCATATCCTACAATCTCATCTGGATGGGTAGGATTTTCACGAGGAGCTTGTTTTTCCGTTGGTACTTTCTCTCCATTGATAATAGCATGTATTGTTATTTGTTCATTTGGCAAAATCTGAATCCTCCTTTTGATTCTTCCTTAACATAATTAGTATGAATTAGGTTGATACAGTATATACAGTGAGTATAATGAAATTAGACGATTCTTCCTAATCCATTTAGAATAGAGAAACGCATTTACAAATTATTTCACTAATGTCTTTATTATTATTCCTCTTTGATATAGTAGGAAAACACAATTTGCTTTGTAATTTTGATCTAGACCTACCAAACTTTCGTTCTGGAAAAAAGTGTATACAGTTTAATCAGTACTAAGGGTCTTAGTGAAGAAACCGAAGTTAGAAATAACCCACAAACTCTTTTCCAGTATAGGAATCACCAAAATTCCACCTAAAAAAGCATAAAATTCCCAACAGAAAATTTATGCTTTACATTGTATAGACAAAATAAAAACCACCAAATATGTATTTGGTGGAGACGGTGGGACGTGCAATTCCATGCTTTCGTCATGGCACTGACTATATCTTGAACCTGTAATATTTAGTTAGGTCCTCTGGCGTCTTATACGAAATATAAATTTACTTTAAAGTAGCATTCCGTATCCTAGTGCTACCAAATTCTTGGCAGCCTATAAGTCGATACACGGCTGTTGAATTACTTCACATACCGCTCGGCATTGCCTTATCACAGTTAATGTGACTTAGGTTTCACCGATAAAGCCAGATTTTCACTTATATGTTACCATACAAGGCGACTAAAATTAATCGAACCCACGTCCAGAAACATCGGCACTTAAGCTTCTACGAGTGTAGTCAACATATTCGCATTTCGCTTATTCTTCTGCCTGTTGACAGGCGTCCGATAAGCTAGTCTGGTTGTTCTCTTCCTTCTTCCTCAGACGGTGGAATCCGGCGTAGCCCACTTAAAGTGAGTCCCTGACCCTACCACATGGGCGATGGAGGGAGGAACCGCTAAGCGCTATTAAGCAGCTAAAGCGAAGTTGTTTTGTTGTTTGCCAGTTATAGGCTTTGACGTTTTAACGAGGCCGATCCCCTCGACTC
>Ga0182738_1002810_pt1 | contig 20401 bp, 12 predicted proteins | sample eDN5th30CBELigMG_FD_128876 | JGI IMG/M metagenome (GOLD analysis project Ga0182738, IMG submission 128876) | Enriched Miracle-Growth compost microbial communities from Emeryville, California, USA - eDNA 5th pass 30_C BE-Lig MG (version 2)... ... | reverse complement strand
TGGCTCTGGACTTACAATCACGAACGGCCAAATATGGCCTTGGGCGGCATTACACCAATTCAAAAAATGGCCTTGGCCGCTTAGCCTCTACTTTTAACGACCGTTAAAAATGGGGGGATTACCCTACAATGGAGAGAAGATCCGTTTTCAAGATAGCAAGCCCATGGCAAGAAACATCGAAATCAAGGCGCACATCGACAGCATCGACAAGGTAATGCCCAAAGCCCTGGCCATCGCCACAGAAGAACCGACTGAGCTTCACCAGGACGACACCTTCTTCCAATGCGAGAACGGTCGTTTGAAGCTGAGAACACTCAATGAGCGCCAGGGCGAACTGATCTTCTATCAACGCGCCGACCAGGCCGGCCCAAAGACATCGTTCTACCTGGTCAGCCGCACTGCTGAGCCCGATACCTTGCGTGAGGTGCTGGCCGCCGCCCACGGCGTGCTGGGGCGCGTCATCAAACACCGCACCCTGGTCATGACGGGAAGAACACGCATCCACCTGGACCGTGTTCAAGGCCTGGGCGAATTCCTGGAACTTGAAGTCGTGCTGCAAGACGACGAGACTCCATCCTCGGGCATCGCCGAAGCCCAACAGATCATGGAGAAACTGGGCGTATCGCCCGGGCAACTGATCAAGGATGCCTACCTGGACATGCTCCAGCGGCAGAAGTGAACCGATACCCAACAGGCTTATCCACCGATACGGTGGGCAAGCCTGTGAATAACTGATGAAGGGTTTGTTGCAACCCTTGATGCCGTTGACTTTGCATCGGGCTGTTCAAGAATTGACCAGCCCCGGCATCGGAGCGCAAAGCGCTCGCCGGGGCTGGAAACTACAACCTGGTGGCTAGCAGCCACCACTGTCTGTTGCGCAGACGTTTTCCGGTGATCGGATGAACGTCTGTCCACTCGGCCTCTACCGTCCAGCCCAATGGCGGGCGGTAGAGGCCGATATCATTCACGCCAAACCAGCGATGTGCCAGAACATCGTTGACGCCGTTGGCGCTCGCTTGCGGCCGCCCAGGCCGATTCCTGCTCATGGGAAGTCATAGGCAGCCCCTGACCTCGGAACACCGGGGCCAGGGCGCCAGCCGATTAAGCTGCGATGACCGCATCCGCGTCGGCCATACCCTCCTGCTCCGACTCACCGACACCCGTCTCTGCCTGCAGATAGGCGGGCATCCAGCCGGTGCCAGCCACCAGCCGCTCGGCTTCGCTGACCAGTGCAGATTTTTTCAGCTTGGACAGGCGACTGACTTCGCTGGGCGAGAACTCACCCACCGCCTCAAGAATGGCTGCCTTGGGCAGATGCTGGAAGTAGCTCTCGGCAGTGGGCTGCCACCACGCCGCCATATCGAGCGCCACCGCCTGCGCGATGTCTTGTCCTGGCTGCGGCAGGTCAGCACGCATCACAGTCAGGTTGACGGTCACCGCCGTGCAAAGGGCCAGCAGGTTCAGCAGTTCAGGCTGTGGCAAGTCGATCAAGTAGGTCAGCAAGGCATCACGGTCAGACGGCAAGCGGCCACGCCATGCCTGCACCTGTTCCTGTAAGGCGACGGCTGCCGGGGAATCCGGCCAGTCCGGGGCGCTTTGCTCGAAATCCGCTTTCCGGGTCGCATTCACTTCCAGCACCGATGCCGACCAATACCCGTTGTCCTGAATGGTGGTCTGCACCAGATTGTGCGCCAGCACGGCCAGCGCCACCTGCGGCCTGCGCGACAACTCAAGCTGCACGGCAGCGGTACGGTGAGCACTGAGACGCCGCGCCAGCCGATCTGAAATTCCGGTCTTGGCGGGCGCATCATCGCCGCCGCTGTCCGCGTCGTCATCCTCGATGCCACCCTGCGTAAACCCGTGGCGCAGGCGTTCCAAGGTATGCAGCGCCTTGGCTTCGGCTTCGCGCAGCAGACCGCGATGAATGACAGGCCGACCTTCCCGGTCAACGCTGACCACGGCGCCGGCCACGCTCAGGATTTCCGGCGCATAGGACGAAAGACCGTCCTCAACCGCAGACAACTTCGCCAACAGGGAGGCACGGTGCTTTTCCAGCATCCGAGTATTCACTTCATCCTCGGCTTCATACGCCTCATCCAGTGCAACATCGGTACGTTCGATACGGCTTCGCAACGATGCCATGCGGCGGGCTTCTTGGGCAGTCGGCTCCCGATCAACCTGTGGCGCAGCGTGGAAGGCTTGGCGATCAGCGTAGCTGAACTGCGGCACGGCCTGCACCCATGCCCACCCCTCTGCGCGGACATGCTCAGCCAGGGAATCCAACTTCTCATGGACCAGCCGTTCCAGCAGAGTGAAGTCATCCAGATAGATGCCGCTGTCATCCTGCGCAAAAAGGTCGCGGCGGATGTTGCCGCCTGCAGCTTCGTAGGCGTCCAGCCCCACGAAACGCACCAGCGGGTGGCTGGCGTCCACATCACGCTCGGTCAGACGCTCACGCAAGGCATTCGGGCTGCGCTGCCATTCCGGAGCATCGTAGAAGGCAGCTTCCTGCGCGGCATGGTCATCGGTGATGGACAAAGCCATCAGTTGTTCCAGATTGACCTGATCGGCGCGGTAATCCGCCATCAGGCGCGGCGACACGTTCGCCAGCCGCAGGCGACGCTGCACCACTAACGGCGTCACCCCGAAATCGGCCGCGATGTCCTCAATGGGGCGGCCTTCCTTGATCAATGCGGCAAAGGCTTCAAACTGGTCTGCCGGGTGCATGGCTTCGCGCTGCACGTTCTCGGTCAGGCTGACCGTGCGGGCATCTTGGGTTTGCACCAGCAGGCACGGCACCAGCCAATCTGCATTCAGGCGCTTGGTCTTAACCAGCAGTTTCAGCGCGGCAAGGCGACGGCCACCGGCCACGACTTCGTAATGTTCACCGCTGGCGGCTGCCGTGACAGTGAGGTTCTGCAGCAGGCCAACCCGCTCGATGCTGGCGGCTAGTGCCTCAATGGACTGCCCCGCCGCGCCGGTCTTGCGCACGTTACGGCGAGACGCACGAAGCTGAGATACCGGCACGTGGATGCGTTGCGGGGCTGGCGTGTCCTCCCCGGTGCTCTCGACCTGGGAAGCAGCGGCGATATTTGCAGCCACATTGGCAATGGCTTGGATTTCGATGGTACTGATGGTGTTCATGGCAGTTCTCCTGACAAAAGTTGGTTGGCTGTTCACCGCACACCGGGTTCCTAGATTCGGAGCCCAAAGCCTTTCGGCAGTTGGTGCGGTCGGCACGAAGACCCCGGTTGGCCTGGTTTGCCACCGTTTTCCTGAGTTCATCGCCCGCGGCGTCAGGAGCCCACAGCCGTCGGGCAGTCAAGGAAACAAGCGTCAGGGTCGGTGCGGCCCGCAGGCACACGCCGAGGACACGGCCTGGCGCGCCTTGACGGCACGCGGCCACGGGCTACCGTCGCGGAGATTGGCGACGAGGGAAGGAAAACGGATGAAGCCGGCAACGGCCTGATGGGGGCGCCGACAGCACGCAAGCAAAGCGCGCAGGCCCGAAGCTAAGGAATCGGGCCGTAGGCGTCAGGGATATGCAAGGCTGGCTTTGCCAGTCCCGTAAGGGATGAGCGATAAGCGAACCTGGAGCAGCCCGGTGTGCGTAGCGCAGACGCGGGGAAGCTGCCCACCTCCACAACGAAACGTTTACTTACCTGCTGGACGGCCAAAGAGTGGCAGTACTCATGAAGTACGCCCTAACACTAATCTTTGAGCACATGCTTGAGATGCGACTGCCACGTCGATCTTTGGTAGGTTGGGGCATCTGCGCAACATTTGCATGGATGAAGCCGCTGAGCTTATAGCCGCCGTTTCTTCTGTTAACATATTTACTGTGTTTTTATACAGTTAATATGGGGTATGAACAACTGGTGGATTCCACCAGTTCGCGTTAAACTTGTAGAATCATGAAAAATGCCTCTCCTGCCCCTAAGAAAGGGACTACCGTTCATTTCTCAGGCCACGAAACGTTTCCTTTGCGTCAAATGTGGCTGAAGAAGCTATTCGAGCAAGCCGTTGGCGGCGGTCGAATTAAGAAGTCGTCATTGACCGACGCAAAAGCCATCGCAGAGTTTGGCGTAGGCAAAAACATGGTGGCATCAATTCGCCATTGGGGTTTGGCTTGTGGCGTTATGACCGAAGTGGGCGACAGCTTCCAAATACGGAATATCGCCAAAGAAATACTCACCGATGGGGGCCTTGATCCTTATGCTGAAAACCCTTCGACAGCATGGCTCGCCCATTGGCAATTAGCCGGTGATGGCACTCGCTCAACGACTTGGTATTGGCTGTTTAACCATGTCACAGCACCGACTTTCACACGACTAGAGCTTGAAGAACCCTTGGCTCTTTATGCGCGCGAATGCGACCCGAAGCATAGGCTATCAGCATCGACGATTTCCCGCGATTTGGAGACTTGCCTACGTAGTTACGCACCGCGCGCCGAGGGCGGATCCCCCGAAGATTTCGCCGAACCGCTTTTGGGTGAACTAGGCCTATTACAAGAAGTCCATAAAGGCCAATACGCTTTTCGCCGCGGACCTAAAGCTTCTTTGCACGACGGCATCTTTGCCTATGCCCTTGTTGATTTTTGGGATCGCACCGCAGAAGGACAAAGCTCATTAGCCTTCGAACAAATCGCCTATGGAGAGAGATCGCCTGGTCGCGTTTTTAAACTTGATGAAGAATCAGTCGCACAACGCTTAATTTCACTCTCTGACTTTACGAAACGCAAGCTCGAATGGACTGACTCTGCCGGTCTTCGCCAAGTCCATCGAAGGAAATTTTCACCTGACGACAAAAAGGATCTGATTAGGCGGGCCTATGACTAACGAGAAACAGCAGGCTCTGTCTGACATTGTTCAGATTTCCCGTCAGTACCAACGATCAATTCGTATCGATGCCGATATCGGCCGTCCGGATGCCTTCTCTGGATATATCTGTCATGCAACCGCAACAGCGGTACTTGATGGCATGTCCAACCAGCTCACACATACCAATCAGCGCTGTTTCACTTGGACCGGCCCGTTCGGCGGAGGAAAAAGCTCTCTAGCAGTTACATTGGCAAGTGCCTTACACTCGGAAAAAAGCCTCCGAGATAAAGCCCGTAAGGCGCTGCATCTGAACTCACACCCCACTTTCGACCAAGCATTCCCCGTCCGGAAAGGGTGGTTACTCGTTCCAGCGGTAGGTCGCCGTGGAAGCGTCGTAGCGGAACTACACGCGTCACTCCGTCGTGCACAGGGCAAGGCCGTTGACGGTCGCAGCAAGCCAAATGCTCAAACGCTAATCAATGATCTCCTTGAAGAGGCGAGGAGCCGTCCGCACGATGGTGTTTTGGTCATTATTGACGAGATGGGTAAGTTTCTGGAAGCATCTGCTCTAGGTTCCGGAGACGACGTCTACTTCTTTCAAGAGCTCGCTGAAGCAGCCGCGCGATCCGAAGGACGACTGGTAGTGATTGGTGTACTCCACCAATCCTTTGCCCAATATGCAGCACGCCTGGGGATCGATACCCGGGACGACTGGGCTAAGGTTCAAGGCCGATACGTCGACCTACCATTTGTGGCTGCTAGCGACGAGGTTGTTGAGCTCATCGGCCGCGCAATCGAAGCAAAAGAGCGTCCACCCTGGATGCAAACAGCATCCAAAGACATCGCCGAGGCTATCCGCAAGCGTCGCCCGGCTGTGGGCAGCAATTTTGCGGCTAGCCTAGAACGCTGCTGGCCACTGCACCCTGCCATGGCCGCCCTACTAGGTCCAATCTCCAAGCGACAATTCGGTCAGAATGAGCGCAGTACCTTTGGCTTTCTCTCATCGGTCGAGCCTCACGGTTTCCGTGCCTACCTAAACTCGACGCTCAGGAATGAAGCGACCTGGTATCGCCCAAACGATTACTGGGACTATCTGCGCTCGAACTTGGAACCGGCAATCCTTGCCTCAGCTGACGGGCACCGATGGTCGCAGGCCGTCGAAGCGGTAGAAAGGGCCGAAGCAAAAACCGGTGACGCCCTTCTCGTAGCGATACTCAAGAACATCGCTGTTATCGATCTATTCCGTAACGGGTCTGGTCTAGCCGCCGACAATACAGTCATCGAGTCGCTCTTCTACCCCCGACCGTCGTCAGAGATCCGAGCCGCACTCAAACAGCTCAGTTTGCTCAAGGTGGCGCTCTTCAAGAACTACACTGGCGCTTGGTCGGTATTCGAGGGCAGCGACTTCGACATCGATGCCGCGATAGCCCAAGCACTGGCCTCAGCTCCTGGCATAGACTACGCACGACTGTCCCAACTCATGGGGCTTCACCCCGTGGTGGCGAAACGTCACTATCACGAAACGGGATCTATGCGCTGGATGGATCTCTCATTATGCAGCATCGAACAGGCGGAAAAGATCGCCACCAACTTTCAGCCGAAGAAAGGGGAATTCGGAGCCTTCATCCTTGCACTTCCTGACAAGGGAATGAGCTTGAGGGCAGCGAGTCTTCGCGCAGCAGAATGCTCAAAACTCCGGCCTTGGCCAGTGATCGTGGGGATCCCCACCAATCATGCTCGTATCACTGAACTTTCTGCTGAACTTGTGGCTCTGGAACAGGTTAAGGATCGCCACGAGCTCGCTGGCGACCCTGTTGCTCGTCGTGAGGTCTATGCCCGTCTGGCCGCGACGCGGGCCGATCTAGAAGATCAACTCCAGGCTGCGGTGGCTCGCGCAAAGTGGCATAAAGGTGAGCATCAGATCATTGAGCCAGGAGAAAAGCTCTCTCCGCAAGCCTCACTGCTGGCTGACGACTTGTTCTGCCATTCGGCTCCAGTTTGGAGCGAGCTGGTCAACCGCGACAGCATCTCCAGCAACAGCGTTAAAGCGCGGCGGGATCTGCTACACGCCATGATTAATGCGGAGGGGCAGGAAGCGCTGGGATTTGAAGGGTTCCCTGCTGAGCGTGGCCTCTATGAAACGTTACTCCGATACACAGAGCTACATCGCCGAGATAGCTCTGGAGCATGGAGATGCCTCCCTCCCAGCGACGGATTCGCTCCAAAGTTCGAACCCTTATGGAATGCTACACGCGCTCTTTTCTCGAATACCGACGTGCGCGTCGGCGCTCATGAAATCTATGCCCTGTGGAGGCAGCCTCCGTTTGGTATGAAGCGTGGTATCCAACCCGTAATACTTACCGCATTTCTGCTGGCACACAAAGCTAACATTGCCGTCTATAAGGACGGAATGTTTGTCCCGAGGCTTACCGACTTTGATATCGACGAATGCCTGCAAGACCCAGACCGCTTTTCGTTACGCTGGGTAGCCATCGACGAGGACAAAAATCGCATTCTCGAGGGTATCGCGACACTTCTGGCCGAGATTGGTGAAAACGCCGGAGCCGCCGACCCGCTCGAAGCGGCTCGAGGCCTTGTCGCTATGGTCTTCAATCTGCCTGAATGGGCTCGTCGGACATCTAGGTTAGGGCAAACAGCCAAAGACATGCGTGACATGCTCTTGAAGGCTAGCGATCCCCACAAAGTGCTATTCGTCGATCTTGCCTCATTGTTAGGCGCTACCGATGGCGACGCCTACGTGACGGCCCTACGCGCCCCATTGCAGGAGCTTGCACATGCGTACAGCAAGATGCTGGCAGAAGTCGAAGCAAAGATGCTCGACGCACTCGACGCCAGCCGAGATGACCTGGAGGCGCTGAGAGAACGTGCGCAATCTGTTGCGGGCATCTCTGGCGATCTGCAATTGGACGGCTTTGCAACCCGCCTAGCTAACTTCGACGGAACACGAGCTTCGCTAGAGGGGATCCTTAGCCTCGCAACCGAACGCCCTCCTCGTGACTGGGTAGATCGACACATAGACGCTGCAGTTCTTGAACTGACCAAGTTCGCTCGCCGCTTCAGAGAGGCAGAGGCATTCGTGGCCGTCCAGGGGCGCACTGCACACAGTGAAGCCATTGCAGTCGTCATCGGAACCGGCGCCAACACTCAGACCGTTTCACGCTCATTCGCGATTTCGGACCGGCACCGTGCAACTGTGGAGAAAAAAGCTGGTGAGATTACTTCAATACTCGAAAGCCAAGGCCTTGACGCCGACGTTTTGCTAGCCATCCTAGCAAAAGTCGGCATGAAGCTGGCTTCGGTGGATAGTGGGGAAGAAAATGGCTGAAAAACACGTTTTGGGGATTTCTGGCGGAAAAGATAGTGCGGCACTGGCTATCTATATGCGTGAACACCATCCCGAACTCGATATAGACTATTTTTTCACCGACACTGGAGAAGAGCTACCGGAAGTCTATGAGTTTCTTGGAAAACTTGAGGGCCGGCTTGGCAAGCCCATTCTTCGGCTGAATCCAGGCCGAGACTTCCGCTTCTGGCTGCGTCAATACAACCACTTCCTTCCAAGTCCAAACACGCGGTGGTGCACCCGCAAACTGAAACTCGCGCCTTTTGAGAGCTGGGTAAGGCCGATGCTCGCTGCCGGTGACACAGTCACGTCCTATGTTGCCATCCGTGCCGACGAGGATTATCGAGAGGGCTATTCAGCAAAAGCTGAAAATCTATTCGTGAAGCTGCCCTTCCGTGAAGCCGGTATCGATAAGGTCGGGGTGATCGACATCTTAGAGAACTCCGGCGTCGGCTACCCCAAGTATTATGAGTGGCGCTCACGCAGCGGTTGCACCTTCTGCTTCTTCCAGCAGAAGATAGAGTGGGTGAGGCTCCGCGAACAACACCCAGAAGCCTACGAAGCCGCCAAGGCCTTGGAAAAAGATGCTCTTGAACATGGCTCTCCATTCACTTGGTCTAAGGGGGAGTCTCTATCTGATATGGAGAAGCCTGAGCGTGTAGCAGCAATTCAAGCGGAGTATGAGGTTCGCCGGGCCCGCGTACGCAAGAACATCCCCATCAATCCACTACGCCCTGTAAAGACTGGCCCCGATGACATCGACGATATCTACGGGGTGGATGAAGGCAACGGCTCCTGCGCCGTGTGTCATAAATGATTAACTGGTGACGGCATTAAACTTTAGCGCCGTCGACCAGCCGCTCGACACTCCGCAGCCTTGCCCAATTTGCGCAGCAGCACGCAGACTCTCCGAACATTTGACTGAAGTCGTTGCATTCGCAGCCAATACCTCGTGAACGCGTCGCCTACAGTAGGGATGCGTTCTATTGCAAGCTCGTGGCCGAGGAAATCGACGCGCACCAAGTAGGCACGCTCTTCCGGCCAGCTCTCATCGAGCCAAGAGCCGTCCTCATACAGCATTGAGACCCCGGTCCCCCCCACCTCGTCGCAGGCGAGATATATGTTTGAGCAAATCCGACGTAGCCCGGGTCTCTGCCTCGGCTCAAAGGCACCCTGGCGACCCAGGACTCAAGCACTCATTCCATGCGGTGTAGCAAAGAATAGGTCGACTCTTCAGTCGATCGACAACAGGTAATCAAGGGCTCCGTCGAGCGTTGGAAAGACGCGCTCTGAACACTGGCGAACCATCTCGAAGTAGCGGCTCACAGACGGATCCGCTACCTGGTCGACCATGAAGATTCGCTTGCCCAAGGCCTTAGCGAATCCAACTTCCAGTGCCAAAGAATAGCCCCCTGGATTGGAAGCTTCCATATTGGCCAACACGATGTCAGCTTGGCGCACAGCCTGCAGGTCCCATCTCGTGTACTCGACGGGGTCTTGAATGTTGTGCGCACTCGGGTCGAGCAGCTCAAACGAAGTAGCCAAACGAGCGGCCACGAGAGATTGCCAATTCGATCTAAAGCCGCCAGCAAGGTATATCTTTCTAAGCGGTTTCGTTGCCAGCATTGGCGTCCTTCTTCACTTTCAGTTCGGCAGCAGCGACTGCAAACGGGGTGATCTTTGCTCGTGAAAAAAAAACCTCTCCACGTTTGAAAAGAGCCCAGGCAAGGCAAAGCATGAGGGCGACCTGGACACTCCAAGGTGCAGCATAATCGTAAGAAAACAGCAGCTTGGGCCAGAGCACTGAGCACACAGCGAAGTCGAGTGCGATGATCGTCAAAGCCATGCCAACGCCATTGCACAGAAGCGAGATGAACATGAACCGCCGCCCAATTGCTCCCGCCTCGGATGAGACCGACAATGCGATGCTGCAAAGGTCATTGTATCCCCAGTCCTTCGCGCCGCCCCCGGCCTGCTGGGCTTTGACCAACTCAGCGAACCATTCGTAGGGCTGCCTCCTCTTCGCTTCGGCTTCGTCAAATGCCTTGAGAAGTCCGAGTCTGGTGAGCGGCTCCTTCAAGATCTGCTCGTGAAGGGCAAGCAACACATGCCCGAGAGCGAAAAGGATGCCTGCGAATGTAAACGCCGCCGAGGTTGTGTCGCCAAGCTCGAAGATCGATTGGAGCTGGACCGGGCCAACGTGCACAAGCGCCAGGCCGAAGACCAATACGGCGCCGGGCACCCACGCGCCGATCAGGTCGTTGAAGAACTTAGCGATCGTGTCGATTACTGCCTCGGCCTTCATTCGGTGCCTCCCTTGCCCCCATTGTCAGCCGCGATGGCTGCCACAGCCGCCTCGATCTCCTGGTCTGACAGGAACGGAGCTTGCGCGAACACTAATCCTTGCTCCCCGTTGAGCTTGGCTGCAAGGTGCCCGCGACCGAGCAAGAGCTCAGCCCCAGGACGGTCAAGTGCAATCTTGGATGTTGCCTCACTGGAAACTTTCAAGATCAAACGGTTTCCTAGATTCTCACGCAGTTGCATCGGCATCACGTCCTTGTCAGGACGCTGAGCTGCAAAGATCAAATGGATGCCAGCTGCGCGGGCTTTCACGCCAAGGCGTTGCACTGCCGCCCCAACTGCACTCTTATATGCATCATCAAGCATCCAATCCGCGAACTCGTCGTGAACTAGGAATACCATAGGCAACCGCTCTTCAACTGATACTTTGGAGTTGTAAGTCGGCAAGTCCCGGGCTCTGGCTTTCGCGAACGCACGGTAGCGCTCCTCCATTTCCTGTACCAATGCCTCCAGTACCTCGCCAGCTTTTTCCTTGGTAGTGACAATCTCGTCACGCATGTGCGGCAAGTCCGCCAACGGCGCATAGTCGACGCCCATCTTGGGATCAATCAGGATAAGCTGCGCCAGATCTTTGGAGTTTGTGGCGGCAATGTCCAGCAGCAAGGCCTGTATCAGCACCGATTTGCCACTACCTGTCGCACCAGCCACCAAAGAATGGGGTTCGTGGGAAGAGAGCCCACCGAACTCGGCGCCAAGATTCAGATACAGCAGCGCCCCATTGATCTCTTGAACACCCAAAAGAAAGGATGTGTTGATGCCAGCAACGTTGCGATTGAGCTCACGACGGGCCCACAGTTCCCAGAGTGAAACAGCCTGGCGCTTAGAACCAGCGATTGTCACCACGATCTCACCCGGCTTGGGTTGAACCGTGACGAGATTGATCGCATGCGTGGTCAGGAGCTGGGTGCGCTTGTTCTCGATGTCTTCAACTCGTAGCCTATCAGAGCCAGCCAGCCGCACTAGACAGCCGTTGGGAGTCAACCGCGTACCTATTACCGCCGCTTGTAGCCCATAGCTGTTGAGCGCAGCCCTGAGTTTCTTGGTCGTTTCCTGAGCCCACTCATCACGCTCCGAATCGGACTTCTCAACGCCAGCCGACTTGGACGCAACCAGCGCAGCAAAAGCAGAATCTACGTTTACAATCGGAGTGGGTGCTGGGCTTGAGGTAACCAGACCAGCTTCAACTGTGGATGCGTTCGGCTCAGGAGCCAAAGACTCTTGCGCCGACACAGCAACACTCTCTGAGGCCTGAGAGCTAGGCTCTTCTGCAACAGGCGCCTCATCCGTACCACTCGCAAGCTGCCCCATGGCTGCAAGCCATGGAACGCGAGCCGCTGGCTTCTTGAATGTATGATCTGACCATGGCTCGTGGGCACCTAGGGTTGATCGTGCGCCAAGGCTATCCGAACCCTTGGCATAAGCTTCAACGAGCCTCTTGAGCTCCGGCCTGTCAAAGACCTCCTGCCAAGCTTTAACACCATTCTCATCCAAGAGGAGCTCTTGCTCGGAGGACGACCCTGCACCCGCGTCCGACGTGTGAACATAAACCTGAGAATAACCGCGTAGCGAAATCTCCACGTCTCCTTCACGCAACTTTGAACGCGCACGCTCCATCAAGCCAGTCATACCCGGGGAGATATCGGCATCAAGCAGCATATCTGCCAAGCGGGCGAGCCACACGTCACGATCGAGACGCCCCGGATCGCCAAAAAGCGCCTCTCGAAACAATCCCAGAGTCGTCAGCAGTTGGTCTCGCGAGCTACGTCGCGCCACAGCTAGGCCATCGGCTCCAACATATTTCGATTCAACGATCGAGATGACAACCCGAACCCCTTCGTCCTTCTCCTCAACATTGAGAGCAAGGATGTCCGCAATTCGACTTTCTGGCTGGGAAAGCCAGCTCGCATAGTCGTCAAGTAAAAAATAGGTAGTTAAAGCAGGGCCTCCACCAGCAAGCTTCCTGAACTCCTCCGATAACAGATGACGGCTGAGCACCAAGCCAATCATCTCGCCAGCAGATACACCTCGCTTGGCCGCACGCAGCACGATATCGCCAGAGATCGAAAGCGCGTCTCGCTTTGCCTTATCCGCGACCTCGTTGACTTCATCTTGGGTCAGCTGGAGTTTGAGTTCATCAAGCCGACGACGAACCAACACACTAAGCAAGCGCAACTCTGACGTGGAACTTACAATCATATTTCGGCCATTGGTGGAGCCGCGACGATACCTGACAACAGTAATGTTGTTGTGCTGGAGTTGACGTTTGTCTAAAAGTTCGTCATATGTCGCGACCCACTCTGCGAGGTTGTGCGCATCATTGATCAGCGCAGCTAGATCTTGGCTTTGCAATGAAATGCGCCTGGCAGGCAGGAATCGCTTGTCAGGAACAGCATCGGTCTGGTTGCAAACGGCCGCCACGGCAGTCACATAAGCCCAACCCGACGCGGTTTGCCAGGGACAAGTCAAAAATGTCGTCGACTTCAGCTCATCTTCACCCGACACGCTTCGATAGGACCACCGAGAAGGCGCATGCTCCAGGCTCGGACGATCGTTAGTCCAAGCGACTGACAACCACTCCTCTTTGGCCGAGCGAGCAACTACGTCATGCAAGAAAGCAACGTCAAAGGCTTTAAAGCCTTGAGCATTCTCGCAGGGAGTAGCAGCGATCGGGGTAACCGAAATGCGCAGCTTTGAGATGAAATTATCGCTAGTTTCGCTGACGACAGGAAGATCAGGATCATCACCGGCTTTATTCACTAGCTCACCGTAGACACTACGGAGCTTCACTTGATCAGTGTGTCGAACCGACACGCTGCATTGGAGCTTCCCATCCTCCTGGATCGAGGCAAGCTCGCGCACCGTAGCCAAAGGCAACTCGGCAGCATCGGCGTTATAGAGGACGACGCTGAGGTTAGATGCCTCGTGGGGTTGTAGAGCGACATATCGCTCCAAGAGCTCCCGCGCCTGCTTAGCCGCAACCGCCGGGTCCACGTCGGTCATTGCCTCTTCATCGCCACGGATCGGTGTTTCCAGGAGACTGTAGCCATTGACCGTGCTACTCTCGCTGACCAACTTGGGAGAACCGCCTTTATTGAGAACGGCGATTTCTGGATAGAACGGATGCGCAATCTCATCGGAGAGTTCACGCATGAAGATCTCGCGGTCCCCATAAAGAATGCTACCGCTGGAGAGCAAATGGGTAGCAAAACCCGCCACACGACGGGATTTCACGGCCAACGCCTTCATACGCTCAGGGTGCCAAGGCGGAACAATCAATGCCGGGTTATCACCAATCACTCGTGCCGTGCCAATTGACAAGACTTCGGACACTAGACGCGAACGGCATACATCGCCACGGGCATGAGCCATAAGCGTGTTCAACAACACACTGAAGGACTCTGCTTGACGCATAACTGCTTCGCCATGCAATCCAGTGGATACGAAGTCCTCCATCGCTTTGATGTAGTCTTCCTCGAACGTATCCCATGCCGCCCGGATCTCATCGCGTTGATCAGGTGTTAGCCGACCTTCTTCCGCCAGACCTTTGATACGGGTCTTGATCTCTTGGCGGAAGCTACGGAGCTTATTGACTGCAGGAACCAGAGATCCAGCATCGGTGGAGTATGTCGCTTCTAACGTTCCCGTGTCGAGCAGCGACACATTTTGTACACCTCCCTTTTTACTAACTAGCCGACGCGGAACTTCGGTACAACCAACCGCACCCTTCTCCAATAGGCGCTGCATATCAGCGACCATCGATAGACCTATCGATGTAGGCTTAAAGCTCCACAAGAGTTGAGTCTTACTGATTTTGGCCTCATTGCCGCTGACCACTTGTAGCAGCTCAACATCGAACTTGATCTGCAAAGCCTGGCGCGAAAGAGAGGTATTGGTTTTAAATTTCTTGTTGCGACTCTCAGCTATCTCTCGCTCTCTAGCAATATATTTCTCAAAGTCGAACAAGGGATCAGGAAGATCTGCCGTAGTCATACGTGTGACCTTCCAGTCCACCTTAGATCCCATTAAATCCCGCAGCCCTCGATACATTGCAGAAAAAAAGCTGCCGGCATCATGATTGAAGCGCTCACGCCATTCAGTCCTTCCCTTGTTGACGGTAAATCGGAGGATTCGTTCCCCATTAACCTCATCCAAGCCCGCATGCAAGTTATTCACAACTCGCGCAAATCCATCGAAGAAATCATTACATTCGATAGGCTTACCGAACAGTGCCTTTTCCCAGCGGGAAAGCAGTTTAGTGTCACGCTCCAAGAATCGACGATGTGCGGCGAAGAACTCTTCGTCTTCTGGGGTGAAATCCGCGCGTCGCTCACGCGACTTCAAATCATCAAGAAGCTGTCGCCCCTTCGGCTGCAGTGCATCTTCCTCCTCACAGTCGTGCTCGAAAAAGCGTAGCGTCATCTCAGCTAGGCCCTGCTGCTTCTCCTTTGGCTTATCGAAGACCAAGTAGACGCCATCAGACTCCCATTCAAATTGAGCCAATGACGCTGCAGCCCCCTGATCACCGGCTGGGGCCGAAGCGAAGGCCTGTAATGCCTGAAGGGCACCATCGGCTATCTCATGAGCGTTAGCGTCTATGCGTTCGAGTAGCTCCTCGACGTCAAGCGGCTGACCGTTCTGGCGAAGCTTCTTAAGCAATGGCGCACGCTGAGCAAACAATTTTTCGAAGGCTTTTTTCCATGGGGCGCGCGTCGTTCCAAATGTTCTTGCATTGGAGAAGTACCCACTATCCCTAGGCAACCCAACCTTGCAAAGCGCATAGCCAACCGCATCGCGAATCGCAAGGCCTCGAGTAGAGATTGCCTCAGCAATCTCTGAACAAAACTCACCCAATTGGACAAGAGAAAGCTCCGAAGTGCTGAGCAGACCACCGATTGCAGCACTAAAAGTTGCACGATCGTCCACCACAGGAGAAAGACCACGTACATGCAAGGCCGCATCCACCCATGGCTGAGGGTCGGCTCGCATCTCCTTGGCTCCGATTGTCATGACATGCGCAAGCGTGTCAGAGAGATTGTGCTCGCTACCGCTAGCAGTAAGGATGGCGTCCTTCTCCGTCACTGCGTTGTTGCGCACGTAGCCTGCGTTATGCGAAATGAGACAATCCGCAGGCAGATCTTGGCCTTCGACCAACGCCGCTGGAATCATCATGTCAACACGTGCCAAGATATCCGGATTCGCGAGGATTGCTCTCACCACTGCCGCGATTTGGCTTGGCGAAAGCTTATCCAGCCGAAAAAGTGCTGCTGAATCCCCGGGCTGACCAAGGCTTGACATACGTTTGGCAAGAATGTCTGAACCAACACGTCCGATAATGCGATCGGTCAGCATCAGCCCTCCCCCTTAAACACGAATGGATTTTCGACAAACGAACAAGAGTCGGACAACCTTCTAACCAAACCTAAGCCTACGAGCCTTGCTTCTAGATTGTCCCGATTCTCACTCAGTTCCTCTTGATCTACCTGTTTCGCATTGATGAGACGTCCACCCTCGGCATCCCCAATCACCAAACCATAGCGCTGCTTAGCCTTTGCCAAAAATTCGTCAAACTGCATGCTATCGTCGACGATAGTCACGACGATAGACTTCAACAGGCGGTCATTTGGTGCGTAGCGCGTGCGCCGAGAAAGTCGACGCGAACTTAGGCCAATTGCCCTTGACCACGCTGCGTGAATCTTGCCCACATGTTGCTCATGACGAGCGAGTGCGCTGGTAACGAGTGTGTTCACAAGCTGATCCGGGCTATTCCCCGAACCCTCTTCGTCATCACCGTCGACTGCGGGCCATTGGAAGCGCTCACGCATGAGCTTCACACGCTCAGCGTCAGGAAAGTCGCTCGACGTGGCGTCCACCCAAGCATCCTCCTGTCGGATAGACTCAACGTGGGCACGCACTGCCTTGGCAGGTAGGCCTTGGTTGTACTGGTAGCTGTCGCCGGAAAGGGCACGGACCTTGGTGCGCTCCTTAGAGACAATCTCGCAAACAATTTCGACAGGCTCATCATCACCCGAAATACGCTTGGCCCTCTCAAGAAAGTAGAGGAGCATATTTAAGCCCGAGATCGTAATCAAGTGCTCCAGCGCGTCATAGATCGGCATATCCCTGGAGAGAACAGACAGCCAGTCTTCACATATCAGATCGAAGCGCGCGTTAGAGACCTCGGGTAGGTAGCCTGACTGCCTGGCATCATCCGCACGTTGCGGCGGGCCTTGGAGAGCCCTAACCAGTCGGTTCAACGGCGCCTCGCCATCGAAGAGTCGCTGGGAGAGGATATCTCCAAGCTCCGCCCCACGCTTGGCACGCGTCAGCATGAGGTAAAGAAGCTCACCGGTACGCGCGAAAAAGCGCCGGTCATTACTCATCTTTCCCTTGGCGTCAATCTGCAAATCTTCATACAGAGCGTCCGGGCCAAAGGGGAACACGAATTTCGAACTCCAACGCTTATTACTTCGTGATTCAAACGAAGACGCTCTCAACAGCTCAATAGCCTTCGCAAAGTCATCGAAACTTGAAAAAGACTGGCGTAGGTACGCCATGTCGTCGTCGCCATTGCCCGTTTTTCCCTGATCAAACTTGTCGAACCACTGCCGCCACTTCTCCTCATCAGGCAGAGCGCTATTCGAAATGGATTCCACATAAGGGTTATTGAACAACAGCCCACGCAGCCTAATCTGCCGTTGTGGCCAAAACCTGAATGTGCCATCTAACCCTTCATGCGGACGCAATGGTTTATCCAAGTTAGATCCCAACGCACCGAGGAACTCAAGAACCATTAAATGTGGGAGCTGTTCATCATAAAGGCGATGCCCCCATATATTTTCGTCAACACAAAAGTCGACACTACGGATTTCTGGCCGTTTGTAGAGCTCACTCATGCCTGGGCCCTCACAATCACAGGGTGAGATGAACCTCTACCAAAGGCATCAATATCGATGAAATTCAGCGCTAAGGCAGTGTCCTCTCCCCCTACCTCATCATCGTCGCCATCAAACTTCGTCTTGCGCACGATTTCAGCCTTGCGTAATAGCTTGGCCTTGAATGCCAGGAGGTCCTCAAGACACTCATTCGAGAAGCTTGCCGGAAGTGCTCCTTCCGCGACACGCGAGAGAAACTCATGACGGATAGGGGTGAGATCGAAAGTGACGGAGTGACCCGCCCCAGGCAAAAGAGACACATCCAGCAGTGGACGCCCCGTCACTTCGTCTAATCTGATAGCCATGCCAACGCCACCTTGACGGCGAGAAGGAGTCTCGTGGTCACATAGGACACTCACGCGACTCTGAGTGAATCCACCGGAACTCGCAATGAAGATACGATCGACATTCTCCAAGAGCAGCCCGGTAAGTACGCGGTTGAGCCCTTTAGCGATACGCCCTCGTATTGTTTCGCTGATAGCAGCTTGTGTCTGAATCGACTGAATGATAGTCAGATAATCACCAGCGTAGCGGAACGCCGTCATAGACCACCGAGCGTAGCTAGGATCATCCTCGGGCAGGGTGAAATAGAGCCTGCGCCTTTGCGCTTCCAGGAGCTCCACAAACTCGGCAGCTCCGCCTTCTATTCGTATGCTTTCATAGCCCTCTAAATACGAATCTTGAGCAGATAGGAATTCGACTGTCGCTCCGTAAATCGGATCGCTTGCAACAAGTCGCTCAAAATCAGCACGTAGCTTAATGTCACCCTTACCATAGACCAACAACCCATCAGCGGCGTTCGTGGTCTCTTCTCCAACACCAAAACTCGTCATAGCCTTAAATACGGGGCGACCAGACACTCGGCGCTTTGGCAGATTAGCCCCAAATGCGTTGGCATAGATACTTGCCTTGCTAATACCGCCGCTTTCTTGGATCTTTGGTACATCGGCACACGTCATCAAATTTTCTTTGGCTACCTTCGCGTCGGAATAACCTAGGATCATGTTCGAACATAATGCCAACAAATCACGAACCGGTAAATGGAGACCATTAAACCGGGCAATCTCCAGCAAGTCTCCAAGGCGACTTGCGAGTTGCCCCGCATCTGATTCGCCTAGCAGACGACGGCGATTTTCATCGATGGGACAGACTTTTCCTTCACCCTTCAAGGCACAGAGCGAGCAATTGGCCCATTCTGCGTGCTCTGCCACTGCCTTGGCAACTTCATCAAACGTCGTACGACTAGTCGTACGGCTTAGATCGAACACGGCAAGTCGATCGGGAGCTGGGCCTGCTTGTAAAAAACACTCTTGAAGTGGCTTGCGTAGAGGATGTACTCGACCTTGACGCTTTTCTAGATCTCGCAGGCGATCTAAAAGCTGACCGTGATTGGCAGCCAGAATCACAACCTCAGAATTATCGCCCTCACACACTGATCTTTCGAATCGCGAGAGAGGAAGATCGCTTTCATCTCCGTTGAACTCAGAGAGATCTTTGATAAAAACAGCCAATCGACCATCAGCTAGCCGATGCTCTTTCACATTGCTTTTGTCTGCCCAAACTTTGGCATCCCCACCGATATGAGTCCACAAGGCTCGGCAGTGGTAAGTCTTCCCATCGCCTGCTGTACCTGCAATCAATAAAGAGCCGGGCGTCTTAGATTCAATGTGCAAAACCATTGCGTCAAGCTGTGGAGTAGACAACCGAATCGGTTGGACCCTCGCTTTATTTAGGGCATCTGACACATACTCATCAAACATTGTCAGATTGTTTGGAGTTGGGCCATAACTACGTAGGAAACGAACCCAAGCACTCGAGGGGAACACTCCTCTTTCCGTCCGGCTTTTAGTGGCAGTATTAGTCAAGCCTACTCTCCAAGAACAGTGTCTAACTAGTCGGCCTCTCAAACATAGGGCCATAACGTTTTGTAGGGCAATGTATCATTTTATCTTCTAAGAGACCCATGTACCAGGAAACTGGCCTCTCTCGAGTCGGCTTCTCACTTCCCAGCTTCGTCTTACTCGTTGGGAAGGCGTGCTCTCAAGGAAGGTCTATGGCGGTGCCCACCTGAGAGCATGAAGAAGCAAGAATGGAACACCGTCAGCCAGACGCAAAGTCGTCGAGCAGTTGGCTTGCGCCAACTGCTCGATCACACGCCCCTCCCCTTAGATTGCCAACTTATAACCTAGCCAATTGACAATGCGGCGAATCGCCGCCCTGGCCTGTCTAGCGACACGATCTGAGCGTCTTGGCCGAGCCCATGACAGCGGTCAGCCGAGCCCAGGGACTCCTGCTGGATCGTCTGAGCGATGTCGGCCTAGGCCTGCGTGAAGAACCCCCCTGGCTGTACTGACGGAAGATGTCGTTCAAACCAGTGCCATTGAAGGCGAAACGCTAGATGTCGCCTCAGTCAGATCTTCGATAAACTGAACGCACAGGTCCTTGACAATTGGCGCTTGCCGTACGGCTTGCTTGGCCGCGCTGAGGCCGTGCCCTTTCCAGCTCGATTCTCGCACTGGGAGCAAAACATAAAAACGTATATACTTCGTTAGTATCCACTCTGGGGGACAGCCATGCCCAAAGAAGCCGTTTTCACGATGAAGCTGGAGCCTGAGTTGCGCGCCGCTTTTGTCGCCGAAGCCGAGGCGGCACACCGACCTGCTTCACAGATCATGCGCGAACTGATGCGCGACTTCATCCAGCGCCAGCGCGAAACACGTGAATATGAGACATTCCTGCGTAGCAAGGTCGAAGCTGGGCGTGCATCGATGCGCAAAGGCAAGGGTCATGACAATAGTGAGGTTGAGGCCGAGTTCGCGGCACGCCGAGCCAAGGTGGCCGGTCACGCATGAGGCTTGTCTGGACGCCAGAGGCCCTGGAAGACCGCCGAGACATCTGGGACTACATTGCTCAAGACAGTGAAG